>Ga0310697_10000035_pt1 | contig 178755 bp, 240 predicted proteins | sample 172DNAGHGlowgp2_FD_203883 | JGI IMG/M metagenome (GOLD analysis project Ga0310697, IMG submission 203883) | Sheep rumen microbial communities from Palmerston North, Manawatu-Wanganui, New Zealand - 1728 DNA GHGlow gp2 (v2) (version 2) | ecosystem: Host-associated > Mammals > Digestive system...
TATTATTAGGTCTCATATAAATAAGAAAATCTTTACCTTGTAAATCTATACTATCTAAATATTCTTTATGAAAAATTCTATTATCTGTCATAGTATAATCTTTTATTAAAGAAGATACAGAACTATTTGTTTGAATTATTTCAATATTATCAAAAGAAAAGGTAGTATCTATCTTAGGAATTCTACCTGTTAATTTTCTATCATTTACATAGGCTGTGTGAGGAGCAATAATATCATATTCAGTAGCGTCAGCATCAGATGTATCGATACCTATTTGTAGGTCATTAATTATCTGAGCATAAGATCTAAAAGGAATATGAGCTGGTATATCTTGACCTTTTTCTCTTAAAGCAGTTCTTATTTGCTGTTTAGTATTATCAAGATAATCTAATTTATTCATTATTGTGGTATTAGTATCATTTTCAGCCATATTATTTCATTCTCCTTTACATTATTTAATCTATTAATATTTTACGCAAAAATAAAGACTTAGAAATAATGAATTCTAAGTCTTTTATATTTATAATTATTTTATTTTTATCCAATCTGTTCCATTACCATAATATGTTTCTATATCTTTAATAAGTTTATTTTGAGTAGCATCGTATAAGATTACATCATTAAATCTATTATAGATTACACCATTTAATACTTTTTCATTTCTATATATTTCTGTTTTATATGCTCCCTCTATTAAACCATCTCTTGTATTTATTATTAATGTATTTGTTTCAAAATCATATGATTTATCATTTAAAGTTAAAGCTGACATAGAACTTGCATTTGTTCCATACATACTTAATAACATATCATAATTATCATTTTTTATATAAAGTAATGGATAAGCATATCCAAAGCATCTTATAGTAGAAAATGGAGTACCTGATGAAGATATAGTTCTTATAGTACTATCACCTATATTAGCTATGTATGAATCAACTGAAGATCCTTTTTCAGAATATAAAAATACTGATATATTATTTAAATATCTATTAATTGTATTATATGAAGTACTTGTATTACTAAAAGACCAACCATATGAATTATTAATAATATCATAATAACCTTTACTCTTTGGGTAATAACCCTGCTGAGTACTAAAATGAAGTTTATCACTATTATAATATAAACCATATTTACGACCTACTTCAGTAAATCCTGTAGATGAATAATTAATAATAGTCCAAACATTATTATTATTACAAAATTTTGAAGCACATAAATAAGTAACAGTACCATTTACAAAATCATATTTCCAACAACTTCTACATCTAGCAAAATATATTACACCTCTATCATTATCATAACAAGCATCTATAAAAGCATTAGTTGTACCATCATATCTATCTGTAGAATATCCTACTAAATCATCTAGTAAACCTGTAATTTGCTCCCATGTATCTGTAGATATAGTATATTTATATAAATAGTTATCATATCCTGTATGAGCAGAACCTATTATATAAATAGTATCATCATCTACCCAAACACATCCACCTCCACCTTGTGGTGTAGGACAAGCAGATAACTGTGTCCAAGTATCTGTATCAAAATCATAAGTATAATGCTGATGTATTCTTATAGTTGTATTGTCACTTTCTGTATAACTCCAGTAACCGAAAAAATGAGCAACATTTTCTCTTTGACAATAATCACAATTTAATAAATCTACTGGTACAGTTCTTCCTAAAATAATATTACTTGTATCTCCAGGATCTAGTGTAGTATCATTTGAGAATAAAATTTTATAATCAGTATTATAATTATCATTTTCTAAATATATTTTGTCCCAAGTTTTATCAGTTTTTAACCAAATGCCTTGATTTGCTTCTGGTGTATTATCTTGTGCATATATAGCTAAACCTATATCTCCACCATCTATTTGTACTGGTCTTAATGTTCCTTGTACCCCTAATACTTTTTCACCATATCTTATGTTTTGGGGTTTTAATTTATTAGTTTTTTCATTTTGAATATCATTTAAAACTTTTGTTAAATTTACACTCATTATTTTATATACCTCCTCTATAAATATTTAAAGCTTTTTGTAGACATATTTCTTCATCATCTTTAGTAAATGTTGCGGTAGCACTATCATCTGGAATATTATTAGGATTATATATATTATTAGCTATGCTAAATAAATCACTGTAAGGAGCATCTGGAGTTCCTCCTGAAGGTAAGTTTTCTACTAAATCTATACAATTATTTATTTTTAAATTATTATCATCTAACCATTCTTTATAAGAATTATAACTCATATGATTTTTCTCCTTTCATTAATCTAATAATATTTTACAGAAATAAAGAGATCTGAAATTATATTTAGATCTCTCTTATATTTTTATTTATTTTTAATATGCCCATCCAGCTGCAGTAAGTTCATCCAATCTATTACTGTAATATGAACTATTAAATTTAGTGTTATATAGTGGGCTATATGAATTATTTGGATTTAAATTTCTTTGATTACTTAATACATTACTATTTAATGCCATATTAATTATATTTTGTATACTCGTATTGCTTAAACTATTACAGTCTTCAAACATACCATCCATATTTATAACATTTATAGTATTATAATTAGGAACATTTACTAAATTATTACAGTCACAAAACATACGAATCATTGATACTACACTACTTGTATCAAAATTCGGAGCATTTTTTAAATTATAACAATATATAAACATAAGTCTCATATCAGTAACATTTGATGTATCATAATTTGGAACATTTACTAAATTTGTACAATTTTGAAACATCCAAGCCATATCAATAACATTAACCACATTTAAACTCGGAGCATTTACTAGATTATAGCAATTATAAAACATACTATACATATTAGTTACATTACTTGTATCTAAGTTTGGTATAGTTGTTAAATTATTACAACCATAAAAAGCTGCAGCTATATTAGTAACATTTGATGTATTAAAATTTGGTACATTAGTTAAATTATTACAACCTTTAAATATGCCAGCCATATTAGTAACATTACTTGTATCAAAATTTGGAACATTTGATAAACTCCAACAATTTTCAAAAGTATTATTCATACAAATAACATTAATTGTATTCCAATTAGATATATTTTTTAAATTTTTACAATTTTCAAATGTGCATTTCATATCAGTAACATTCGATGTTTCTAAATTTGGAGCATTTACTAAGCTAGCACAATTATAAAAAGTATATTGCAAATTAAGTAGTTTAGGAGTATTGAAATTTGGTACAGAAGTTAAATTTGTACAACCAGCAAATACATGATACATATCTACTACATTACTTATATCAAAATTTGGTATAGTTGTTAAATTATGACAATCTGAAAACATTGAGTACATATTAATTACATTAGATAAGTTCATATTTGGTACACTAGTTAAGTTATGACATCCATAAAACATCCAACTCATATCAGCTACATTACTTGTATCAAAATTTGATATATTTATAAGATTATAACAATACATAAATGCTGATTCTGTTGAAATAACATTACAAGTATTTATTTGAATATTAGCATATTTTAAAGTTGTCCCTCCACTAAACGTGCTAACAAGGAAGATTTGACCATTATCTACTCCATCACTTTTAATTGTTAAATTAGTGTTTGTAGATGAATTTTCAGATGTTTTATAATCATGTAAAATATTTTCTAAAGTAATACCGTATCTATCAAAATCGTCACCTTTATCATAAGTTTTCCAAGATGAACCATTACCTATATTATATTTATTAGACCAACCAATAGTATTCTGGTCACAGTCTAAATATCCTTTATTAAATAATATATCCTTAGATTTTTCACTAAATCTGTTTGAATATATACCTGTATTATAAATAAGAACATTTTGAATCTGACTTGCATTAGGTACAAAGTTAGTTATATTATTAAGAGCGAATTCTGATAAATTATTACAATACTTAAACATATTACTAATATTAGTTGCATTAGACAAATTTAATATCGGTACATTTACTAAATTATTACAATATGAAAACATCCAACTCATATCAGCTACATTACTTGTATCAAAATTTGGAGCATCTACTAAATTATAGCAAATAGAAAACATATAGCTAGTATCAATAGTATCTACAGTATTAATATATGGTACGTTTACAATATTTCTTAAATTAGAAAATAATCTCGAGCAATTTTGTGGATTTTCCAAACTCAAATTACTTAAATTACCATATAAATTAACTCTTGTTTTTAATTGAGCTAAGTTTAAATTAGTATTAACAATATTACCTTCTTGCTTCCCATATTGCCCATAAAATATTCCATTATATACTGATTCTAAATTAGCATTTAATTGCGCATTGACTAATATAAAATTAGTTCCATCATGTCTAAATATACCATCAAGAGCTATATTTCTAACTTTTATAAACTCACCATAAGCATCTCTCCATGCGTTAAAACTACTACCAGATGAATAGAATTTAAGTGTTACACCAAAATCAACAATAGTATCACTAGAAACACGTTTATTATTAATTGTATCTAAAGTGTATGTAAGACCATCATTAGAGGTATAGTAAATGTCAAATGTACTAAGTGACCCCCCACCTCTGAGATAGAATTCACGCCTGTTCCAAGTACCACGTAAGCGATTATTACCATCAGCAGGGTCTATACGAAATTCTACTGTACGAGATGTTGAAGTAGAAGAACTTAATACTACTGTTTTAGGAAATAAAGCTTCTTGAAACGTAGTATTTTCTGTTAAATTATCTATAATATTATAATATACTACCCCTATATCTCCATTACTTCTATTTGAAATATCAACATACATATTTTCTAAAGAATCATACGAGTATACTCCTTTAGATCCTCCAGATACTATATTTGATATAGCATTTGGATAACTTGCAAAGTCAGTTACATTTTGACCTTTATTTTCTATTGCAGATTTTATATCTGCTTTTATATTACTTATATTTGTTAATAAATTATTTATTTCTGACAATTTTTATTTCCTCCTTTCTTTATCCTAATTCAGTTTCATCAGGATCATCATTTGAAGGTATAGCATCTATATATCCTTTATTATTTAATATTCTTAATTGATCATTTGTAAATTTATTGACATTTAAATTTGCATAAGATAAATATTTATTAGATAAATTAGTTGTAAATGGTAATGCATTAGCAATAGTTGCATAACTATTACTAGATAAATTATTACAATTATAAAACATTTTATATATACTTTTAGTTTTATTTGTAATAGTTAAATTATCTATAGTAGTTAGATTTATACACCCTAAAAATAATGCTGAAGTATTTGTACTATCAATATATAAATTATGTATTTCTCTAAGATTTGTACAAGATACGAATAGTTGCCATATACTAGAGATATTAGTAAAAGTACAATTAGAAACTATTACAGGTCCTTCAAATCTATCTTGATAAGTATCACTTTTCCAAAAAACTTGCCTCATATCACTATTATCAACTTGAATATTATATATATTGGAAATATTAGTTTGTCTAGCAAATTGATATAATATTGAATTTGTAAATACACAATCATGTAATTCTCTTACATCTACATTTATAAATGTTTTTTCTAAAGAAATGTTATTAAATGTCATATTTACCATATTTATAGGAGGTAGATTAGTACATTCAGCATATAAATATCTGTAAATAACATCATTTTTAAAAGTATCAGGTTTTATAGGATATGTTTTTAAATTATAACACCTTCCAAACATTTCTCTAAAATTAGTACAATTTGGAAAATTAATATCTCCTACAAATTCTAAATTATAACAATTTGCAAAAGTACTAAAACATTCAGTAATATTATTACTGCTCATAGAAGGAATACTTACTAAATTAACATCATTTATAAATATATTATTCAAATTAGTTATACTATCATCTAAAGTCAATTCACTTAAATCTGAATATACTTGAGCTTTTATTTTAACTTGTTCTGTATTTAGATTACTGTTTACTTGTAATACACCAGTCTCTACCCCATTTGCTCCCCAAAATATAGCAGAATCTACATATTCTTTATTAGCAGTTAATCCTACAGGAGCAAGTTCCCAAACATTATTAGTATATTGCCATAAAGCTTGTAAATTACTTGTATTTATATCATAAACTAAAGCTAAATCTCCTTCATTAGCTATATTAGATTGCATTTCAGAAATATTAGAAAATAATAGTATATCTCCAGCACTTCCTGATTGTATATTTAAAATAGCCTTAGAAAAAGAAGCAAAATTAGTTACATTTTGACCTTTATTTATAATTGCTTGTTTCATATCATTTTTAATATTAGATATATTTGTCAATAAATCATTTAATTGAGCCATTAAAGTTTCTCTCCTTTCTTTGATTTATATACTATTAATATTTTACGAAAATAAAAGAGATCTAATTAATTAGATCTCTTAATATTATTTAATTTTAATCTAATATTTCTTCTGCTTGATCTAAAGCATTATCATAATCATCTTGAGAAATATCAGCAGATAATTTAATCCAATCTGTTCCATTATATCTATAAAATCCTTCAAAATTATAAGTATTAGATGTTTCTGTATATACTACTGCTTTATCTCCTTCTTGAGCTTCAGCTTCTTCCATATGAGCTACTGTATCATATATTTTAAATTGAAAATCACATTTATTTTGCAATAAAGCTTCTAATTCTTCTATTTTAGCTTGTTGAGCAGTTAATTCTTCTGTTAAATCTTCTCCACCTTCATGAGTACCTTCTATACCTAAAACAGTTGATCCTTTTGCAATTTGACTTGCTTGTAATCCTATAGCATTAGCTATACCTGAATAACTTTGTATTATAGAAACCCAAATATTATTGTCCATATCATCTCTTAATAATAAACCATTAGTATTTAAACCACATTTTACTCTTATTTTATTTGCTCCGGCTACTTTTTCTGCAGGATAACTAGCATCACCAAAATTATATTGTTGTAAAGGTTTTAAAGTACCTGTTATTTTTTCTCCATCTGCATAAGCAGTATAACCTTCTTCAATTCTTTCTGCTGAAGCAGTAGCATCTGATGTGTCTGTTCCTGCATATGTTCCAGTTATTCCAAGTATTTTTTCTCCCTCAGCTATTTTGTTTGCAGTTAAACCAACAGTTGTAGCAAGTTTAGTATTATTAAATAAAGTAATAACATCAGCGTGACGTTTTATTACTGCAGGAGAAACATAATGACCAGTATTAACTTTTTGATAATACATATAATCTATAGAAGCTCCTTTATTCCTTAAAAATGTAGCTTGACTTAATTTAGTACCTCCATATAAATTAGTAGTTGAATACACTCCCTCTAATGCAACATCATATCTATTCATATAATTACTTGAATTAGGACCTTCTACATTAAAGCTACTATCTAATGCTATATAATCTGGATTACTATCTTGTTTAGTCATTTTATAATAAGTAGCTGTCACAGCTGCTGTTTTATCGGCATTAGCACAATACATATGAAAATTAACAGAATCAATCCAAAATACATCAGTTAAATCAGATGCAATACCTAATAAATAAGTATGAGTATAAAAACTTTCAGTAGTAGTAGCTTTACTTACAACATGCCATATAGCTATATTTTTACCTGTAACATCTACAGGTAAACTATTGATAGGTATTACAGCTCCATTATTTAAAACAATTTGAGTACAATTACTATCTAAAGTATTGTTGCAATATATTTGTTCTTCTGGATTAGATGTAGTAGTATTATTACAAGCTGTTACATATGATTCAGTATTTTCATTATATTCTTTAATAGTACCTGTCATTTTTCCAGTAGCACCATAAGCTGTTTTGCCTTTTACTATATCATCTGCTACGGCTGTAGCATCTGACGTATCTGTTCCAGTTTCAATATTAGCTATTTTTTGAGCATAAGATCTAAAAGTATCATTATCATCAACTTCTTGTCCTTTAGATATAATAGCATTTTTAATACTTGTTTTAGTGCCTTCTAGATAGTCTAATTTTTCCATTATTGTTGATTCTTCATTCATACTTAGATCACCTCCCCATTAAGAGTATCTAAAGCTGTACTTAATGTACCTATTTTTTCATTTACTTCCTCTACTTTGGTATTTACCTCATCAATAGCTCCTTGAACAGTATCAGCTTCCATTCCTGATTCTGTATTATCATAAACAGTTTCTTCAGCTGTCATTTTGACTTCTTCTAGTTGTTGGGATGTTGTATTATAATGATATAATCTATTTGTCTCATTAACATAATATAATTTATTTGTTAAATAATTTGATAATCCATTAGCTTCTGATAAAGTATTTATGAATATAATATCTGTGACTTTTGTTCTATTATTTCCAACATCCATATATACTTCTTGAGTATCTTTAACAAAAGTCATTTGACCATCAACTTGTGGTACATTTGTTAAACTATTTGAATTACATCTACTAAATTTAACTTTCATTTCTTTCTTTCTCCTTTCTTATTTTTATATTTTTCATACCAAATATTTCTATCTTTTTGTAATAATTCTTTTAATTTTAATCTATTTTCACGCTTAAAAGCTTGTATCATATCAATACCTAACTCATCTAAATAATCTTTAAAATAGATTGTATTTCTCTCATATATAAAACTTGTTTTTTGAAAAATAGATTTCCCATCAATATGTTGTACTAAACTAGGTCTATATATTAAATGAGGAATACCTAATCTATTTAGAGATATACTTAATAAATTACCATATGATTGTTTGATACCTTGTTTATACATAGGTAACATTTGTTCTGCTAATAATTTTCCTAATCCTTTAGGAAAATATGTACATTGATTATACGAAAAATTTTCACTATAATGTGTTGTATAATAAAATTCAGGTACTGTGAAAAAATTTATAATTGTGTTAGGATATTCAGAAATAACTTTCTCAATTTCCTCTTTAAAGTTTTTACACAAAACTAAATCATCTTCTAATAATACAGCATCATATTCACTTATAGTATTCAAAGCATCAATAAAACTTTTTACTCCATCATACTCTTTATCAATAAGTGCTTTATAATCTATATCATAATTAAAATCTCTATCTCCTGTAGTTCTAACAAAATATTTTATTTGCATAAATTTTCTACCTCTTTATCTTTTTACATATCTAAATCTCTTCAGTTGTTATAAATTCTGATTGAATTCTTATATATTTATCTCCAACAAAATCAGGTGAGCTATCTTCTATATATAGATATCTGTCATCAAAATAACCACTACATTCAGCATACCAAGGTATATCTTCAAATGACGCATCATCTATTGCTTCTATATATTCAATAAATCTTGAAAGTTTCATATTACGAGATTCTTCAGGATCCCACTTCCATTCACTTGTAGGTACAATAGTTTGTAATTCATGGTAGCTACCATGAATATCGAGAAAAGATAAAATAGATCCAGTTGTCGATACTTCAAGAGCTAACCACGCACCTCTATTTTCAGGATTAAAGCTATTATAAGTTGAAGCCAATATAAGAGTAGGTGCGCCAGTGCTATTATTTATAAACACCTTTTTATCTCCATTATATCGTAAATAATCATTTAAAGCATCAATAATAACTTGTTTATTTATAGTTATCAATGATCCAGCTATAACACGAATATTAGGAATTATATGATCATTAAATCTAATATATTGTAATGGAGTACTAATGTATTTATAAGTTTCATCAGAAAATATTATTTTTAAATTTTGATTATCAGGATTAATTGTGAATGTAGTATATTGATCATATAATAAATCACTTAATGGAATATCTATTACTCCATATGCTCTAAATATTTGTACTAATTGATGTACTGTTATATTAGAACCAGGACAAGACATATCTTGAATTACATAACTTCCGATTGTTGTTAAATGGCCATAAGACTCAGCTAAAGTTGCTATAGTTACTCTAAATTGATCTGTATTATATTCAAAATAAACCGTAGTATTATTTCCTTGAGCTAATATTATAGTTGGAGAATTTGCACTTTGTATATGATGAATATATTTATTTGAAAAAGAAGCATAATCAGGTAAGTAATTTATAATATTACTTAGAGCATTAAAGTCAATTTCAAGATACATATTATTATATATGTCTTGGTGATATCCATCATAATCAACAAATCTCCAGCCAGAATCACCTTTATATTCTAAATATTTTAGATTTTTTTGATCATTCAATTTATTAAGTAAGCATATATCACCATCTGAAGCAGTACTAGGTAATTCTGTTATATCATATATAATGTTAAGATTACCATTACCTTCATATGTTCCTGTAACATCAAATATAGTAGTATTTTTCTTTATATTTTCAGGAATAATCTTAGAAGTTTTTTCAGCTAGTATAGAATCAGCTTTTTGTTTTATTGTTTGTTTAGACATATTTTAAACTCCTTTCTTAATAATTATAATGTAGTAAATATATTATAATTTGATGTATCAATTGTAGCTGATAAATTAGTTCCTTTAATATCCATTGTACTTAAAGGAGCTTGAAATTCAAATGATACTCCTCCATTTCCTAATGTTATTGGACACAAAACATGATAATTTACAAAAGTGGATATAAAGTCAGATACTTTCATTGGATATGGATATTCAAAACAGCTATCAGCTTGAACTATATTACACATTGAATACATCATATGTCCATCAGGAGTACAAACCTGAGCCTTTATACTGGCGGCATTTATTGTAATTATTATCTGAGCATTATCATAAACACCAACTTGACTACCATTTCTATGTGTATAAGTTCCTTTTGCTACAACTACAGCAGGAAAATATCCAGATCCTTCAGTATCTAAATATTTTTGTTTATCAGTAGATGAAAGTTGAGCATCCATAGCTGCAGCTAATTGTCCTAAACTTATAGCAACATAATCAGCTGGATGCAGCGTGACAGAATGGGTATTACCTCCTTCATAAGTTCCTGTGACATCAAATATAGTCACATTTTTCTTAATATTAGAAGCTATTATTTTACTTGTTTTTTCTGATAATATAGCTTCTGCTTTTTGTTTTATTGTTGTCTTAGACATATTTAAAACTCCTTTCTATTCAATATCTTTATACCAAATTAATCTATCTCGATCTAATAATTTTTGTAATTTTGCTTGATTTTCTTTAGTATATGCTTGTATCATATCAATACCTAACTCATCTAAATAATCTTTAAAATAGATTGTATTTCTACCTAATTTTTTAGCGTCTCTAGTTGATATAGCATCAATATGTTGTACTAGTGTAGGTCTATATATTAAATGAGGAATACCATTTTCAACTAATACAATATTTAATAATGAACCATATCTTTGCTCTCTTGGATATTTTATTTCATCTACATATATCTCCATCATTTTATCAGCTAAAAACTTAGTTAATCCTTTAGGAAAATATGTACACTGATTATATATAAATATATCGGAAAAATGAGTAGTATAATATCTTGAAGGAGAACTAAAAAAGTTAATTATATTATTTGGATATTGTTTAATAACTTTTTCAATTTCTTCCTTAAAATTTTTACATAATACTATATCATCTTCCATTAAAACTGCATTATAATCATTTATATAGTATAAAGCATCAATATAAGATTTAACATAAAGATGCTTATAATCTATTATTTTTTCATATTCTATCGGAAGATCATAAGGTCTTCCCTCCATCGTTCTTACAAAATATTTTATTTTATTCATAGATATTCCTTTATTTAATTTTAGATAAGGCTCTATATTTCAAGAGCCTTATATCATTTAGTTTCCTAATATATCATCTAATATATCTTCTACTTCTTCTTCAGTTCCACCTAATCCATTATATTCATCATCAGTTCCCATTACTTGATTTAAATCATTAAAAGTATCTATATATTCTTGAGGATCTGGTGTAGTTCCTCCTTCAGTTTGTTCAGGAATTCCGATTAATTTTAGATTTCCTAATTCTACATCTTTCATGAATGATTCATATAAGGTTGATTGTGTAGTATCTGAAGTAAAGTTCTTCAATATTTTAGCCATTATTATAACATTCTGATCATTTTCAACTGTTACATATTTTTGTAATGTATATGATCCAGTAGGTACATATAAAGTATTTTGAGCATATGTACTTATTTGTGTTTGAAGATCTGCTATTAAATTATTGATAATAGATTGTAATGTTTCAGTTGCTTGAGCAGTATCATCTAAATTAATTTTTGAAGCATCTAATTGTACATTTTTATTAGCATCTGCTTGAGTATTATTGACTGTATCAACCTTACCAAAACTATTTTTATCATATACAACTTGATCACCATTAGCATCTGTACCATATACTTTATTTATTTCATCTGTCAAAGTAACTTTTGTATCTACAATTTCTTTAACTTCTCTTATTGCTGGAGATAATTTTGTACTTGTTAATCCTGAAGTACTTGGATCAAATATTACATTTTCAGGTTGAACTCTAAATTTAATTTTATTATTCCAATCCTGATCATTTTCCCAAATTGTATCTCCATAATCAGCATTACCAAAAGCTATTTGAATATCTCTATTTTCAAAAGCTAGTTCTAAATCTTTAGTTCCTCCGCCGCTTTCAGTTCTATAATAATTAACTAATTCAATTGAATTAGAATCAACATAAGTGCTTTTTTGAGAGTGAATTTCTATTCCACTTTGATATATATTTTTATAATCTGTTGAAGTCGCATCAGTAGCAGCAAACATATGAGCAGCTTTTGATTTATCAAATTTAATACTATTTAAATTATTATCAGCAGCAATTCTAGCAGTTTCTTCAGCATCTATATTATCTTGTAATGCATCATCAGCTGCAATTCTAGCATTTTCTTCAGCAGTTATATCTGCTGTTATTGAGGTTTCTAAATCACTAAATTGTTCTTGAAGATCTTGTTGATCAGTAATATCTCCTTTAATTGTTCCCCATACAGCTTGAGCATGTTTCTTAAATGTCACTGCAACACATGTTTGTAATGTATCGTTTATAGATTCTACTCTTGCCCATGTTCCTTCTGGATCTGATATAATATCATGAACTTCTACATTCACTTTATCAGTAGGAGTTAATGTATTAAGAGGAATTATATTTTCACTTGGTATAGTTGTATTTAATGTTTCAGTTGTTACAAAGTAATTTACATCAGTATCTAGATTTGCTTTTAAATCTATTACTCCAGTATCTCGATCTCTAGTTGCAACAATTGTATTATCACTAGAAATTACTTTTAATATTCCATTAGAAGTAGTTTCTGTTGAAGGATCTACACTTGTAACTCCTAATTTAATAATTTCATTATTTTGTAAAGCTTCTGTTGCAATAGTTCCTACAACTTTATTATTAGTTAAATTCGCAAATGTTTTATTAGCTTTATTAGCTTGTAAATCTGTTATAGATTGTAAGTTTCTTGATATATTTTGATTTGCTGTTGTTATATCATCTGCATTTGCTTGCACAAGTTCATCTAAGTTTGTTAAATGAGTTTCTTGTGTAGCATTTTGAGTTTGTAATCTTCCTATATCATAATTTGCATCTGTCATATCAGCCTGCAAATCTTGAATATCATGTGTATTATCAGCTATTTGTTGAGCATGCAATGCAAGTGTAGCATCATGAGATGTATCATGAGTTTGAAGAGTTGTTATATTATCCTCATTTGCTGATATTCTAGTTTCAGCATTTGTTAATCTTGTATCTTGTTGAGTATTTTTATCATCTATTGTAGTTGAATCAATTACTATATGATCTGCATCTTGAAATCTTGTTTGAATTTGTCCTTGAGCTTTGAAATGTAAGTGTGATATAGTAGGTGTTTCTGTTGTAGTATTTTTAGTAGTTATTTTTAAAGTAGGCTCATTAGATTCTGTAGCAGCTACTATTTCTGAAACAAGTCCTGGAGCTATACTCTTATTAATTTTCTTATTATCCATAGTTGTTTCTTTTGTATTTATAGTGTTATTAAGAGTTGCCACTTCTTGATCTATTCTTTGATTTATTACAGATTCTTCTCCATCTATTTTATCATTTAGTGTTTGAACTTCTTGATCTATTCTAGTGTTTATTTCAGATTCTTTAGTTGTAATAGTTGTATTTAGAGTTTCAACTTCATCATCAATTCTATCATTTATAGTATCTACATGTCTTAACATTGTATTATTTAAAGTATTAACAGCATTATTTATTTTTGTATTATAATCTATAATAGAATTATCAATTCTTGTTCCTAACGCTGTATCTCTAGTTTTAGATTCTGCTTCAACTCTTTCTACTTCAGTATTAGTATTTGCAATTTGTTGATTAATTTCTGCTTCTTTAGTATTGATTGTATTATAAATTTCAGATTCTTTAGTATTTATAACTCCATAAATTTCAGACTCTTTAGTGTTGATCGTATTATTAATTGTAGCTTCTTTTTCATTTATAGTATTATAAATCTCTGATTCTTTAGTATTGATTGTATCTGTAAGATCTTGTACTTCTTGATCAATTCTAGAATTAATAGTATCTACATTATTTTGTAATTCTTGTTCAGATACAACATCTATTTCTCTTCTTTCTTCAGCAGATGTACCATCTTCAAGTGAAAATTTATCTTCAATCATTGTTATATGACCAGTTGTTTCATTATATTCGAATTGAACATCTCTAACTATTCTAGCTCCTTGTCCAGCTACAACTTTATCAACTTTTGCATCTAAAGTTTGTCTTACTGTTCCTTTTGAAGGATCTGAATCTGTATAATTAATATCTGATGCATCTATTTGAACATTTTTATTAAGATCAGCTTGTTTATGATTTACAGTATCAAGCTTTCTTAAATCATCTTTATTATAAAGATATTGCTCACCATATTCATTAGTTCCATAAACTTTATTTTCTCTTGAAGTTTTCTTTACTTTTTCACTATCAAGATCAGCAAGTTCATCAATAGCTGCTTTAACATTATCAGATTCTAATCCTGATGTTAAGTGATTATATTTAATATCATTTGCATGTAATGATGCAAGTAATATCCAATGAGCTTTAGTAAATGAACCTTCTGCCACAAATTCTTCTTCTAAGCATCTATATAATTTATTATCATAATAGCATATTTCATTAATGTAATATGTTTTACCAGCTTGATAATCATATATATGAGAATAAGATTGAAGATTTAAAGTTCTTATTCCTTCCTCATCTATTGTATAAACTCCTTGTAAAGAGTTGTCATTAGATTTAATTCTTAAATAAGCTTGTCTTGCTCCTCCAGTTGTTACATCTTTAGTAACACGATTAATTAATGCTAAAGATCCAGATTCATCTGTTATAGTAATATTTTCAATTAAACCATTAGCATTTTCAGTGAATATACTCTTATCTACTTTTTCATTAAGAGCATCTTTTAATACTTTACTATCTGATACTTCACCAATTAAATTTTCATAAGTAACTAGATACTCTAATCCAAAATGTTCGTATGGTAAATCAGCCCAATTAGATTGACCATCTCCACGTTTAACACGATGTGTATCATCTTCAACACCGTATTCACTTAGAGCAAGTATTGGATTATTCATCATCCAGTTTGTACTAGTATCATGTCTTAAAATGATAGTGTAATATACTTTTTCTTCGTCCACTTTCTTATACCTCCTTATTCAATATCTAACAAGACTTTTACTTGTTTTGGATTATTTGTAAATTTAATAACTTTACCTATTGATCTTGCTACATAAAATTCTTCATCTAGAAAATCCTTTGATTTAGCTTTTCCAGGATGATCACTTAATGTTAATTTATCACCTAGATCTACATAACCACAAATGTTTACCATTTGTTCTCCCATATAAGCAATTTGTATAATTTCTCTTTTATTAATATCAGAATCTCCACCTATTATCATTATTGTTTGAGGTTTATCAGAAGTTCCTGAATCAATTTCTTCTCTTTTAGAATCTTCATCATAAGCATGACCTCCATCTAAAAATAATGGTACTGGATCTGTATTATTAGAATTTACACAAACTCCTATAATTAATCTAGAATTTGCCATTAGTTCATCACAATCATTAGCCTCAGCTCTTTTAACATATGAAGTTTCAGGATCTAACATTATGATATCACCAATTTCTATTATTTCAGAAGGAATAGATTTTCTATATGTCATTATATGATTGCATGTACAAGAATTTAACATATTATCTTACCTCCTTTATTAATATTCATTCCATTCTAGTATGTTATTAACTGTATTTATTTGATTTTGAAGACCGGTCTCCATATCATCAATATCCTCTTTAGAATATGAATAATCTTTTTGAACACCTAGCATTTCCCATTTACCTTCACCAGTATCTGGATCTTCTATATATCTCCATTCCTGATAACCATCTTCAGGATCATCTGATACCTTAATCAAATAAGATCTTCTAGTACTAATATTTTCAGTAGGTAATTCTTCTACAATTAATGGTTTATTATCACCTACTCCAGCTTCGTCCATTGAATTATGGACTTCTTCAACACGATTCTGGGCTTCTTGCTCTGTATCATATTCTTCTATTACTTTGGAGCCATTTACCATATAAAAAATGACTATGTTTTTATCATGTTTTCCTACAAAACAATCTTGTAACCAAAACAAATTCAACATAGCCCCATTCTTTAAAAGTATAAACATACTGATCACTCACCTCCATCTAACATCTCTGTATCCCAGAGCCCTTGAATTAGATTTTGTTTCCGCTTCTACTAACTCTATTTAATTTTTAATCGATTAACTCTTTTTGTAGATCCTCGAATCTTGCTTGAGCATCTTCTTCTGTATCAAAATGCTCTCTGTATCCATCTAAAGATCCTTTAACTCCATAATAGACTACATCAGATCCATCTACTTTAATTTCACTTATATGTCCTAAATTTTGTTTAGTTCCATCATTTAATTCTACGAATAACATAAATAGATTTCTCCTTTCATTAATCTATTAATATTTTACAGAAACAGAGCAATAAAAAAGAACTAGTATATTTCAACTAGTTCTTTTTAATAATTTTTATTTATTTTTAAATCTTGAATGTAACACATCTCTAACTCTTTTAACCATTTCTTCATTAGATGCTCCCATATCATCTAATCCAACTAATGAATCAGCTATATCATAAGCACTATCATCTGTAAATATTCCACTTGAATTATCTAAATATCCTTTAATAGCTAATTCAATTATATCATCAGTTACTTCTCCGTTATTTTCTTTGATAGCTTGTTTTAAGAATTTAGGATTTGTAGGACCATTTACCCATAATTGATAGAAATATTCATAATCTTTTCCAGTAGCTTCAGATAGACCATTAAATATATATTCCCTATCTGTACTATCACTAATGTTTGCTATTTCATAAATTTCTTCACCTTTTAACATTCTATCATAAACATCTTTAAATGTTAAAGTATCATCCATATCTACTAAGAAATCTTCTTCTTCTGGATATTCCTGTAATAACCATTCTTTAACATTTTGATCTAATTTAGCTTCTTTTTCTTGTAATTTTTCTACACCTTCTGTTAAATCAGTTCTCATAACTTCATCTAAATATACTCGCATATCTCCTACCATGAAAAATGGTCTAGCTTCTTCTAAAGGTCCTTCATCATCTTCGTAGGCATATTCTATAGTTGATGTTTGTATATTATCTTTATCGTTTGATAAAGCCCATTCTACTTCATCATCAATACCATAGTTAATATCATAAACAAGTACTGAATGAGAATTATCTACTGTATATACACCTTTAACTTGTTTTTCTTCTTTAGATTCTTCAATAACTTCATTTTCTGATTCTATGATTTTATTGATTAAAGATTCTTCTAATTTCATTTTTTCATACCTCCTATCCATTAACTCTTAAATTATCTATTTTAGTAGGATTTCCTGATTGATCTCCTAACAAAGTTACTTTTATATTAGGTACTTGACCTTCTACTATAAATAAATTAGCAGGATGTTCTTCTAAATATTTTTTAATATTCTCATCTACAGTTACTCCTGATTGGTCTTCTGCTTCTTTAATACTTTCTATTTGAGAAGCTCCAATACCTATAGCAAGATCTCCAGTTCTTTGATCCCATATTAAATTATTATTTAGAAAATAATTATCATTAACTTTAAATTTAACATCTTCTTCTATCTTATTAACAGGCTCATTATCATTTAATTTTTTATCTATAATTCCTTTAGCAAATTTTAAGAAATTATAAAATTCATCTAATCCCATTTCATATTGAGCTCTTTCAACTAATTCTTTTAATTGGGTACTATAATTAATTTGACCTTCTTCTACTTTTTTAGATTCTTCTAATTCTACTCCATATTTTTCCATTTCTTCATCTGTCATCTCTAAATCATTCTTTAATACTCTTTTATAATCTTCTGGTTGTAAATGATCAAATAACCATTGTAATCCTATTTCTACTATATCTTGAATTTTACCATCTGGAATATCTTGGTCACCTTCATAAATACTTTGATCTATATCCATCTCTTTAAATAAATTTTCTAAATCGCTTGTATGAATATATCTATCTATTATAGCTAATATTTCACCAGCCATAAATTTTTTACTATCTTCAAATGATTCTTGAATAGTACCTTTCAAATTTTTATTTAAAGTATTATATACTGTATCATTTGTATACCCTGAAAATAATCCTTCTAAATTATTTTCAACTACATCAGCAGCTTTATCATCTTCTGTTTCACCTTCAATATTTAATACTATATCAAAAGCATCTAAATGATCTTTAACATAACTAAATAAATCTACTACAGCATAATCTTCATCAGCTCTTATAATTTTTGTACCTTTAGCTATAGTAGCTAAACATTTATCAAATGAATCATTACTATTTTCATCATAATCAAAATAAACTATCATATCAATAGTATTATCTCCGATATCTAATCCATCTAATCCTTTTTGATGTCTATCTAAAATTAAATCTGCTAAAGTTTTTATTTCTTTATTTTCTTCCATTTTATGAACTCCTTCCTCTAATTTTTTAATTTCTTTTAATTTAATAAAATTTTTGTTAGCTTCTTTACATTTCATTATCATCTCAGGTTTACTCATATCTTCTTTTGGAGTAAACTCAAACTCATTATCTTTACCATCTTGGTCTGAATATATAATATTATATTTTTGATCTTTTTTATATATATCAAAATTCTCATCTAAGTCTTTTATTACTTCATAATCAGAATATATAGAAGCTCTTGTTTTAGGAGGGGTATGTTTTGCTTTTTCTTTTTTCATAAATTCTTGAGCTTCTTTTTCTGTTTCAAATTTATTAGTGTATATAAATTCTTTAGGTTTTCTATAATATCCTCTATCATTACCTTCACACCAATCAGCTACTTTACATTTAACTCTGAACATTGATTATTCCTCCTTATTTATATAAGATTCAAACATTTCAGTGTCATCTAAATCAATATATAAGTCTGAATCAGGAGCATATTTAAGATATTCCATATATTCAAAAGCTTTTTTAACTGAAAAACTTTCATCTTTTTCTAAATAATTTTCTAAAATATTAACATAAGAATCTTGATCAAAATATCCTTGTTCTTCTAATTCTTTAGCGTCTTCTAATATATTATTTTGTTGATCTTCAGTTAATTCTGTATTATCTTCTTTAAAAATAGATTGAATTAATTTTACATTATCTACAGTTGAACCTATATCATCTAGAATATATTTCATTATATGATTTTTATCATCTATACCTTCTTTTAGATAATACATATATAAATATCTAATTCTTTTTTCTATATCTGACATAATATCACCTCTAATCCCACCAAGCTCTAGTATAACCGCTATATTCACCATATTCATCAGGTTGATTATCAATACCTAATGAATTAATAAAGTCATAAAGAATCACTTTATTTTCTTTATTAGACTCTGCTTTAACTCCTACTATTTCTAATCTATAATCAGATCTATCAGGGCTTGCTATACCTATTTCAGCTATAAATTGAGGATTTTCTTCCATAAATTTTAATAAGACAGCATTTCCAGGACAATCATTATGAGCCATTTCAGGATCCCAAAAATCAGGCATTGCTTCTATTAAAGCATGTAATTGTTCAATAGTAGCATGATCATAATAAACATAGTTACCTATAACATCATCACCATCTAAATTTAATATCTTTAAAGCTACATCCCATTGAGTTTGTAAATTATTATCTACTTCATTTTCTTCTTGAGTTGGATGAAACTCTATATCCTCAGTTTTATTAGATTTTTCTAATTCATTTAATTCGTCCATAATTTTATCCCTTTCTATTTCTAATCTACTTGTATCATAATGTAAAGGAGCTGTTGATAATTTATATTGAACATTATCTAATCTTCTCTTTAATAAATCAATTCTATCCATTTTTATTATGCCTCCTCTTTTAAATTTTCTATAAAATTATATAATTCTGCTTCAGCTTCTTGATATTTTTCATAATCCAATTGATCTGTTAAGTATTCAACTTCATCTAAAGAATCAACTTCTTCTATAATAGCATCATAATAATCTTCATGTTCTGGTACCCATTCTTCAATATAAGAATCTAAATTAGATTTATAATCTTCATCTTCTTCTATATTATTTCTATCTTTGTAATCTTTCCAATCCTGAAGAAACTCTTCTTTTATTATTTTAGCTAAATTATTCGTTATCTTCATTTTCTTCCTCCTCATTATTTTCTATATTCTCATCAGGCTCTTGTGTTGAATTTTTATTATCCTCTTTATATTTTTCTATCCATCTAGTCATAATATTAATTTCGTTAGGCTGTAATTTTGCTCCTGCAAAATTATCTTGAACATATTTCATTAAACTATCTTTAATATGGAAAGTATCAGCATTCATAATATAATCTTTATTATCTTCAATATAATCGTTTGCAATTTCTTCAATTTGCTCTTGACGATTAGCAAATTTAGACCAAAATCCTTTCTTAGCATTTTGTCTTGCAAGTTCATCTGGTAATGTTAATTCTTGACCTTCTTTAGGTCTTAAATATTCATTTACTTTATCTATATTTTTCTCTATAAAATCCATTATAGTTCCAGTTACTTGTTGTAACCATTTTTTATTAGATAACATAGCAATAAGATGTTTACACATAGAACCATAATTATGAGGATTAGTAATATTAGCAGGTCGATTTTCAGGTTTACCATATTTATAATCAAGCTGTGTAGCTTGATATGCAAATCTATATCCAAAATCTGGACAAGTACAATTTATTTTTATTTCTAAAGCATCTATTGATTCCATTATAGCTTGAGTTATAGCTTTAGTATTTACTTGATTATTAGGATTTCTTTCAGCCTCCATTTGAATCCAAATTAAAATATCATTCATTTCTACTGTATCATAATAATCTCCAACTTTACAAGTTACTGTTATTGTATCAGTTCTAAAAATAGAAGTTGTATCTATATCTACAATACTAAATCCTTTATATTGAGCTGATTTTCTATATCTAGTAATTGTATCAGACTTTGCTAAAGCTAATAATTCATTTCTTGAAGCTTCTGTTAAAGAATATAATTTAGATTCTGTTAAATGCTTAATTGCATCATATCTAGTAGCTAAAACTGTTAATAAATCTTTTTTAGTTTTTTCCCATATGTAATTATTTCCACAACCATCATCATAACCATCTTCAAATTCTATAACCCAATATCCATCTCCACCTTTGTAGAAATCTTTAATCATAAAATCATATTTAGATGGTATTCCTTGAAATTTACTTTCTAAGAGCATTTAACATATCTTCCTTTCGTTCATATTATATAACATTTTTAAATAAAAATAACGGGATTTATAAACATTATTTCAATCTAATAATATTTTACATAAAAAATAAAGAGTAGAACTTAATCTACTCTTTTTTGGAAAGGAATTTTATTAGTATTTTAATTTTTGTCCTGGATATATTGTATAAGGAGATCTGATACCGTTTTTATCTGCTATTGATTTCCAATTAACTCCTAATTTTGCACCTATTCCAGATAATGTATCTCCTGATTTAACTGTATATGTTCTAGATGAAGAGCTTCCTCCTCCTAATTTCTTATTTACAATATCTTGTATAACACTGAAATTATATCCAGCTTCTTCTAATTTTCTTCTTCTATCGTCACCATTCCCCCATTTACCAGCTATAACTTCATCAGCTATTGTTTCATTTGATTTCTTTGGAGTAGATCCTCCTACTAATTCATTTACTTTATTCTGAATAGCATTATAATCATATCCAGCCTGAGTTAATCTATTTTTACGATCATCACCATTTCCCCATTGCCCTGCAATTACTTCTCTGGCAATTTCATCAATAGACTTTTTAGCTGGTTGAGATCCACCTTTTAATATTTCATTTACTCTAGCTTGCACTGCATTATAATCATATCCTGCATTTATTAATCTATGCTTTCTATCATCACCATTTCCCCAGGCTCCATTTATAACTTCTCTTGCTACTTCATCTATTGATTTAGTTGGAGCAGGTCTTGGATTAGTTCCGCCCTTAACTATAAAATCTTTATAACCATAATTCATATCTAATCTTCCTGAATATCCATTTAAATATCCATCAGATGTAAATTGCCATATACCACAACGAGAAGCATTTTCACCTTCAGAAGAAGTATTCATTCCTGTTTGTTTTCCTCCTCTTGTTGGCCAATGAGCTACCCATTTATCAAAAGCTGTTAATCCTGCAAGTTGATTATTAAACCAAGATGAACTAGCATATACCATTGCATAGTATCCTGCATTCTCGAAAGCTCTACATTCAATTGTACATATATCTCTTAATGTTTGATTTGAAGGCATACCATTTCTTTTTTTATAGCCATCTGCATCTTCCATATCAATTACTAAGAAGTTAGGTTTAACTGCATATGAATTAGCTAAATTAATAACATTTTGAGCTTCTTGAGCAGCTCTATCAGTATTTAAAGCATATGAATAAATATATAAACCATATGGTTTTCCGTTCTGTATTGCTAAATTAACATTTCTATCAACTTTACTATCTTTACTAATACCTGCATGAGATCTAAATATGAAAAAATCTACTTGATTTGACAAAGCTCCTATATTAATATCTCCTTGCCAAGCACTAATATCTGGTCCAATATATGCCATTATTCTTTTACCTCCTCTTCTTCATAATTTCTTAATTCTTCGATGTTAACATCTTCGATAACTTCATTTTCATCCATTTATAAGTTACCTCCTCTCTTTTCATCTATTAATATTTTACTTAAAAATGAAAAAGAGACTATTTTTCAATAGTCTCCTTATATTATTTATGATTTATTTATAGGCATTTATATTAACATATGCTACTCTTCCAGTTGCAACAGCTATAACTTTGTCAACATTACTTGAAGTATTTTCTAATATCTTAACAGTTGTATTTGCTTTATATGTATATACAGTACCTGTTAAATCTGGTTTTGAATACATATAAGTTGTAGATTTAAACTTTCTAGTTTCGCCTACAGTATTTCTTCCTGATGGTTTTGAATCAGCTAAATATTGTGTTGATACCCAACCACTTACAGGACTTTCTATACTACTCCAATCTCCTGATTGACCTGTTACAACTACTTGAGTACCTTTTTGTAAGCTACCTATCACATTTCCACCAGGATTATCTCTAACGTTTAAAGGTAATGAATTTGTATTTACATACATTGTTCTTTTTGTTACAGGCTCTGAATAAGTTAAATAATAATTTGCTACCCATTTATCTGATCCTATTCTAGCCCAATCTCCTTGTACTTCATATACTAATACTTGAGTTCCTTTTGGTAATGATCCTATTACATCCCCATTAGGAGCATTTCTTACATTTAAATTTAAAGATTGTGTATTAACCCAAGCTACTTTTGGATCTGGTTGAGGTCCAGGTGTAGGTGGTTCTATACCTCCAATATTAAATGCAAAGAATCTTTGAGCATTTGAATTAGCTTTAAATTGATCTATTTGTACATATGCACTTGTTCCTTCTAAATCTACTAGTCCTTGTCTTCCAGGTCTATCAAATTTTCCGGTATATAAATAAGGATCATATATACAAATTTCATCTCCTCTATATCCTATAGCAAGTATAAAATGCCCATCAGTAGTCCATAAACCAGGTCCGCAGCAAATTACAACTGCCCAACCTTTTTTAACATAATCAAATGTTTCATATGAACTAGATAATCTTTTATATTCTAATCCCCATCTTTCTGCTACATAGGGATATAAATTATCACTTGTTCCTCCAGGTACTCTAAATCCTTCATTAATACAAATATCTCCCATTTGATCAGGATATATGATTTCTTTAGAACTAGATACTACCATGGCAGCACATGTAGGGCCACATCCACTTGTTCCTATTGTTTTATCTTCATAACCCGGATAAGCAGGATATGGGTGGTTTTTCCATCTTGAATCTGTTTGATTGTAATAAACCTTACTCATTATTTACCACCTTCCTCTTCAATTTCTACTTTTTCGGCTTCTTTATAAGAATCGGCTTCTTCAAATGTCATTTTTGGAACTTCTAAGGTGTCTAATACATTATCAACAAAAACTCCATTAACTGTTTCTAGAACATTATCTGTATTGTTTGTTTCTTCCATAATAAGTTACCTCCTTCTTATTATTATCATTAATATTTTACCTAAAGAATTAATATCCTGTTGTCCAACCGGCATTTATAAATGCTTGATAATTACTTAATGTAGTACAGATTTGAGCTTGTTCTTTAGTTAATCCCCATTTTTTTAATGTTTTACTTCTAGCATATTGTAAATTAGTCATATTAATACTCATTTGCATAATATTATTTAAACTTTGATTACTTAAATTAGGACAATTTTCAAAACAACGATCCCAAGCGTCTAAGTTAGAAGAACCTGTAAAATGGCTAGTAGTAAATACAGGTATATCTACTAAATTAGTACAACCTCTAAACAGATCATACATATTTGTAAAATGATCTGTATCAAATTCATTTAAAGTAACAGAAGTTAAACTAGTACATTGCGCAAATAAACCATGAACATTATTATTTGTTCCTAAAAAAATTAATTTAGGAACAGAAGTTAAACTAGTGCATCTATCAAACATTTCATAAATCCATATATTATCTTTTATTGTATAAGTGGGAACTGAAACCAAACTAGTACAACCTTTAAACATTTCATAAGTGTCTTCAGAATTAGCAAGATTCATTTGAGGTGCTTTAATTAAATTTTCACAATCCTCAAAAGTAGCAACAGATCTTGTTATATTTATATTTAACATATCTGGTACATATATTAATTTTCTACAGCCTTTAAATTTTTGAGTATAATCACCTGAAGGTAAATTATATAATAAAGTACCATCACTCTTAGTAGGAATACATGCAATATCTGTTTCTGATACCTTAGGTAAATCTATAGGAGTTAAGCTATCATAAACTTGTTGACATTTTGCATATATAAACGCGGCATTATCAACAAAAGATGTATCAATATTACCTCCTAAAGTACCTGTAGATTTTCCATCTATTCCTATAAAAACTTCATTATTCATTACCTGATTAGCTTGAGCAGTAACTCCTATAGGAGCAGTTTTCCATTCTTCTCCATTGTATTTATAAAATCCATCATAATTAAATTGATTTATTTTAACTATAGAATTTATAACAGATTGGTCTTCTATAAAATGAGCTTGAGTAGAATAATATTTTAAATCAAAGTCAAAATCAAAGTCATAATTAGCTGCATCTCCTGAAAAATTATACGCTTGATTATCAGGATCATATATAGCTGTATAGTATATGTTAGACCAAGAAGATCCTTGTTCTGTATTAATATCCAACGATACAAAATAAGGCTCATTTTCAGCCTCATATTCTTCAGCTTCTTCAACCATCAAATTAATTGTCACACCAGCATAATCTCCAGTAATATCATCATAGCCTGTAAATTCTAATTGATAATAGCTTTCTTCTTCATAAATTCGTTGTAAAAAACTCAAATCTATAGAAAAATTCTTTTGAATATGAACATGTCTAAACAACTGATCAGCTGATAAAATATCTAACAAAGTACTTCCAAATACAACAGCTAAATCCCCTGCATTACTATCAGTAGAATCTTTCATATCTTGAATAGTATCAAATTTTTTGATAGGTCCTTTAGTAAACCAATCAGAATAAGGAACATATGTATTTACAATAGCATTATTTCGTAATAACTGATCAGAAGCGGATTTTGATCTAACCCTAACTTCAGAATTATTAGGGAAGCGATCGTAATTATATACAGGACAATTAGTTCCAGATGAGTTACTACGTACTTCAGTTACAGTACCTGTTATTTTACTGCCTTTAACATAAGCTGTTTTATACTTACAAAGATCGCTAGCTACAGCCGTTGCATCTGATGTGTCTATTCCTCCTGAGCCTTCGTAAGTTCCTGTTACATCAAATATTTTTATACCTTTTTTAATATTTTCAGGAATGATTTTAGAGGTTTTTTCAGCTAAAATATCTTCTGATAATTCTAATGTTTTACTTGACATTATAATCTCCTCTCTAATTACTTAATTTATTCATACATTCTATACAAATATTCATATAGTTTCTTCCTATAGGATTATTTGATATTTTATCTTGTGTTATTATTTCTCCTCTTGTAGGTTTATTATTTCCAGCAAAATTATCTATATCTTTATTAAATTTAACATTGTTTCTATCATTATCAAATACAGCATAATTATTAACTTTATTTTGAATTTGTAATATAGAATCATATATACCTTGATAGTTTTCAGCTTTAATAATAGATTCTGCAGGTAATTCTTTATTAGTACTTGGTAAAGCACTTCTACTAGCAAAATATACATCATATAATCTAACACTATAATTTCTAACAGTAGTATAATGTCTTAATAGTACTAATTCATCTTTCTTAATTCCTTCCACTTGTGTTATTTCATTTATAGCGGAATTATTTACAGTAGAAGTATCTGACCATTCACTCCAAATATTCGAATAATAATTCTTTTGGAATCTTATTTTAATTTTAAAAGAAGATGTATTTGGAAATGATGCTATTAATGATGGATTAATGACTAAAGGTTTCATATAAGTAACTGTATTTGTACTAAATATTGTAGGATATAAATCAAAAGTATAAGTTACATCATTTATATTTAACTCTATAGCTTTATATCTATAATTAGCAGCTGTAACATCTAATATATCAAAATCATCATCAGCAGGAGCTGTAACAAGTATTCTAAATTGATTATTATGCCAACTAGTTCCATTTAAAGGGCCATCAATAACTGGTTTTTTTAATTTACCAATTGGTTTTATAAATTGTTTTTTATTTTCAATACCATATAATTTTCCGGAACCATCTGCTTTATTATAAAAAGGTTGAATACCTACCCAATTTATAGTACCTCTATTTAATTCAGTTCTTATATTTAAAGCTTGACCAGTGGTTAAGTTAGTTGTATTTAGAGTTTTAGTAGTTTTTACAGTACTACAAGTACTATCTGTATATACTTTAAATATATATCCATCAATAACTCCTCCATCTATATCAGAAGGATAAGTCCACTGCACATATACATAAGGATGTTCATCTATAAAATACTCTCTTCCTGCAAATAATTGTTTACTTGTATCAGGAGTCTTATTATCAGAATTACAATCATAATATAAAATATTATTTTCTCCAATAGTTTTTGTAGGTTTATAATTAACTTTTACAGCAATATTTGAAGTATCTTTAGTTTTTCCACTAGATTCATTTTTTCTTCTTAATTTAAGATTAAATGTAGCACTATCAGTACTTCTTTGAGCAACACTTAATATACCATTTAAAAAAGACTTTGTTATAGTTAACGTTTGAGCTGTATTTCCGGCATCATTATTAGTAGGATCATGTTTACCCAAGTCTTTCCAAGAAGAACCATTATCTACACTATAATAAGTTTTAAATTGATTTTCTAATGACGACCATTTTCTATTATTTGTAGACCACTTAATTTGTGGATTATTTTTAGCATCACCTGAAATTGTAGATGGATCTACTGAAAAAGAAGTTATATCAGGTAATTTATATGTATATAAAGTTAATTCATTAGAATCAGCATATAAAGAGCTATCATAATCATGAGTTCTTCTAGCTTTTACTTTATATGAACTAGCATGAGCTACACCACTATCAGAAGGTTTAAATGTATAATCTCCTCCATTATTACCAATAGAAGTAGTATGTTCGTGATTATTAATAGTAACTTTTACAGTTGTAGGATTAGCATCTCCAGAAGTATTAGCTGCTACTGTTATAGATCTATTACTATCATAATTTGATATACTAGTATTAGAGCTTATAGATATTGTAGGTTTTTGATATAAAGAACTTAAAGATAAAGATCCAATTACTTCTCTACTATGTCCTTGATCACATTCTCCATTTGTTTTCCATACACAATAACAATATACTACTAAATCACCACTAGTCCAATTCAATTCTTGATTATAAGAAATACTAAAAGAACCTCCAGTAGGATTACCACTTTTTGTTTGAGGATTAAACCATCCTTTACCTGATCTTGTTACCCATCCAGGAATAGAAGGATCCCAAGTAGTCATATTTTGAAAAGGTAATCTAGCAGTTGAATCTTGAGGGGTGACTATTTGTACAGATAAACCAGCATAATTTTGGCTTTGAGATGCAAAAGCAGGAGGAGTATTATAATGCCAACCTGAACGTATAGCTATTGTTACTGTACCATTTACTCTAACTTTACCTGATCCTGATTTTGAAACTTCAAAACTACCTGAAGAATCTATTAAGGGACCTGTATGAAAAGCTTCTTTATAACAATTTAAAGTAGCCATTAAGTTGCTCCTTTCAAAATCAATATTTCTATTAATATTTTACCTAAAAATAAAGAGTAGATATTTTCATCTACTCTTTAAATATTGTAAAATTATTATTCTTCAACTTTAACTTCTTCAACAACTTCAGGTGCAGGTATTGATTCTTGTTTTACATTTTGGGCTAATAATTTAAGATCTTTTAATAATTCTTGATTTTCTTTCTTATCAAACCATCCTTCATTTAATCCATATACTGCACTTTCTATTAACATGTTTATTTCTGCAGGTGTTATTTTAATTCCTTTACTTTGTAGTATTTCTGATACTTGAGCTGTGGCTTTTTCTAGTTTTTCTTTTCCACTTAAATCAGTATATACTTGTTCAACAAATTTAACAGCATCTGTAACAACTGTTTTAGCAGTTTCATTATTTATTTTCTCTTCATATGCTTTTTTAAGAGCTGTTCCTATATATGTAAATAATGCTGTTATTGCTGTAGCAAGTATAGGTAATAATATTTGTATAAATTGATTTAATATTTCATTATTTTCCATAATTCTTTTACCTCCTTTCTTTCTGTAATATATTATCTTATTCTACTATTATAGATTCAAAAATATTTTTATATACAGTTTTATCTATATATTCTAAATCTGTAGTTGAATTACTAATTCTAACATTATCTAATTTAATATTTTTAGGAGTATCACAAGCAGTAAAACCAATATTTGATACAGAATCATCCATATCCATTTTATACCAACCAGATTTAGTTACTTCTTCTTTATGTATTTTAACATCGGAATTAAATGCTTTAATTAATGTTGTAAGATAATCATCAAATATAGATGGATAAAGATACATAATATATTCATTTTCATTTTCATTTTTAGAATTTCGATACAATATAGGAACTAATAATTCCATATTAGTAGGCATTATTCCAACTGATAAATTTTCTGATTCTAAATAATGTGAAAAAGATGTTCTTAAACGTTCAGTTAATGTATTACCTTCATCCATTAAACGTTGCATTTCTGCTTGAATTTCAGGATCATCAATATCTCCTTTTTCTTCATGTTCAGCTTTGTAATCTGCTATATATTTTTCTAAATACATCAAACGTTTAATAACACTAACATATTCAGAAAAAACATTAGGGTTTATATAATCTTTAAAACTAACAATTATATTAGTATCAGCTTCTATTTTATCAGGTAGATTATCATTTTCTTCTACCTCTATGTTAAGATCTTCTAGTCTTCTATTTAATACTGCTAATTCTTCTGAGCTATATACAGTTATTGTTATAGTATCATCTTTTTCTATATAATTATCTATAAAACTAAGCAATCTCATTTTTGTTATTTCATTAATATTTTTAAATGTTACTTCTGCTGGTAACTGTGTTAAATCTAATATCATTTTATAAATCTCCTTTCTAAATAAATATCATACAAGGTATTCCAGTTAAACCAGCTTGATATGCACCTAATACTCTATGTCTTCCATCAAATATCTTTTCTACAAAATCTATATAAGGAAGATTTTGCTTATCATCATTTTCTATTTTAGTAGCATAATCATCAACTACCTCATTAACAATATCAGGTCTATCTAATATATCTTGTATATTTGTATATTCTCTATCTTCTATAATATATGTATATTGTAAATATTGTTCAGGAGTTAATTCTACTATTCTAGGCTCTAGAAAATAATAATCATTCCAGTAATAAGATGTAAATTGATGATGTTCAACATACAATACATATTCTTTTATATTTAAAAATAAAGTATCTAAAGAAAACCCTTGATAATTTTTCTTTTTTGTAGCTTTAGGAATATTATATTTCTCTACATATATTTTTTCATTTTCCATTCTATTAAAATATTGATCAATTATTTTCTTATAATTTTCTACTATATATCTTGTATTTTCCCAACTCATTATTTTAACTCCTTTTATATTTAGATATATAAAGTATCAATTTTATTATAAAAATTGAAATTTACTATATTTATGTCTCAAATAACTATGATTATTCAGCTATTCCTTTACCTTGCATTAATCTTTTTCTTTCTTGTTTTTTAAATCTATAAGCTTCTAGAACTTGCATATTTTCTGAATAATGTCCTAATACTTTTATTAAATTCCAAATAACATCCATTTGAGTTAATTGAGCTGTAACAGGTAAATCTGGATTTTCATGAATCTGTACAGCTCTTTTTTGTAAGTCTGAAACAACACTGTCTATTATTTCTTTTTTATAATCTCTATCATTATCTTTCTTCATCTTCCCATTCTCCATATAAAGCATCATCTATTAACTGTTGTGTTTCTCTCTTTTGTTTTGCTCTATTAAATTTTTCTTTTCTTTTTTCAGTATCTAAATCTAAAGGAGATAAAGCAGTCATTGCAAGAATTTCTTGTATATCTTCAGGAGATAATATATCTTCAGGTCTAATATCTATTCCATTTTGTCTAGCTCTTAAAACAGATGCTTTATAATTTTGCATTGCTTGATTCACTAGTTGTTTTTCTCGTTCCGGTAAAGAATGAAGCCATTTATGATTATATCCTCTAACAATAGCTCCATTCTCAACAGTAGCTTTTCCTCCTAGATGTTTTTCATGAATATGGTGATAAGTTAACATATCATCATATTTAGAATATCCTTTTATTTTCTTTCGTTTACTAGGAGGAATATATCTTAAACCTAACTTCTCTATAAAACAGATTTTACCAAAGAGTTTTTCTAATTCACGTCTAGCTTCATTATTGTTCATGACTTATATTCCCCTTTCCGATTTAACCGTTATATACTATTCTAACCTTTCCTTGATCATTCACAGTAGACATTACTACTCCAAATTTTTCAATTCTATTATTAGTATAATCAACAGTTCCATCAGGAAGTGCTTTAACTATTTGACCAGGAGTTAAATAAGGATTATTTGTTTTAACCCAAATTTTACCTACCATACCTACAATACATTTTTGATCTTCTTCTAAATCTTTTCCTCCAAGTAATACACCTTCTGTATTTGAACATATACCTACTATAGCATCAAGATCTGACATCATTTCTACTTTATGAACTAATCCATCTTCTCTTATACATACTATATCTCCTGGCTCTATTATTTCTTCTGGTAATTTTTCAAATACTTCAGCATAGTCATTATATACAGCATTATAAACTTTAGATCCTGTAATTGTTCCTGTTGTAGTCCAATTTCCAGTACCTGTTAATGTTCCATTAACTGTTGTATTCCCTAAAGATGTTGTTCCTGCATATAAATTCTTTTCACCTGAACTTCCTACATAGAAGTTACAGTTTGTTCTTAAATTTGTAGCGTTATTATCTTTAGTTATTGTTACATCTCCACCAGTTCCTCTAGAAAATGTTACAACACCATTTGAAGTTTTTAATCCATTACCTGTTATTAATCCAGTTGCTGTTATAGTACTATTAGTTGCTAAAGCTCCATCTAAATTTAATATTTTTTGATTATCAGTTTTGTATAAACTAACATCCATAGCACTATTATCATCTTTCCAATAAATAATTGGATTAACAGATGTGCTTGCGTTATATAATTCTAATTTACCACTATTATATAATTTAGAATATGATGTATTAGCAGTATTTCTTGTTAAATAATATCCAGCATCAGCTGTATTATTTATTTCATTAATAGCTCCAGGTGTAAATATTGTTTTTATAGATGCATCAGCATTTGCTATTTGCCATTCACTATTTTTTAACCAAGTTTTCTCTTGTCCAAATGTTGTTGTAGATCCTAAATATAATGTAGTTGTAGCTCTAACATCATTTAAGAAATCTGATTTAGGACTTATTTTCATAAAGCTTACATTATCTTGTAATAATGATACTACTTGATTAGAATTATTATATTGCCATATAGCCTTTCCTACAGTGAATTTAGCTGTATTAGCATCTGTGAATGTAAAATTAAATGCTAAATTAGGAGCATTTGGATCTGTTATTTTAACATTATTATTATCTAAAGTTAATTTAGGTGAATTTGTATTTTCAGTAGATAATGATATTTCATTATCTCCTTCTATTGTAACTGGTCCTTCTGCATCAATACATATTCCACCATTATTGTGAATATGTAATTTATTATCAGTTTCTGATTCGTAAATTTCTCCTTTTCCTATACTCCATTTATAAGTATTACCTTCAACATCAATATTTATATCTCTATCAGAATTATCAATATAATAAATATTGCCAGTATCACCCCAGTTAGTTTTAGGATCTTGATTTATAAAATTAGTAATATATTCTATATCTTTATCATCTATAACACCATCATGATTTACATCAGATAATATTTTTTCTAAGTCTGTAGGAGTAGCAGTACCATCAACAAAAGTTTGGATTATTCTTAAATCTTCAGCATCAATAACTCCATCTCTATTAACATCTCCATAAAATTGTAATAGATTATTATTTACTGTAGGATCTTTAATAGTTATATGAGAACCATTTTCATCCACATTCATAATAATTCCAGGATTACTATTTTCTCTATTATCAGCTATTGTAATAGGTCCATATACAATATCTCCTTCTTTAGAAAAATACCAATCAGGAATTTTATAAATATATTCTTGAAGATTTAATCTTCTTATATCTGGATGTTTTGGATCTAAAAATTTACATAGAATATCTTCTGCCCATATTCTTCCATATTTATCTTCGTCTTCTTCTAAATTAGAAAAATTAGTTCCATCCCATTCTACTGAACCTAAATATAATATATCTGGATCTGTTACAGGATCTGGTTTCTCATCAAAATATGTTAGATATACTCCTTTAAAAGTTCTTAAAGAACCATATACTAAATCACCTAAAACATTTCTAGAGCTATCTCTAGCTAGTTTGAATGCTAAATACCATTTTCCTATTCCATCTGGAGCTCCTATTGTAATAGAATTCTCCATAATAAGATCCATACCATTAATTGAACATTGACCTTTTAATACTCTTATCAAAGGTTCTCCTGTAGATATATCACTTATTAAACTCAATTCAAAAGAAGGTTTAACTATACAGAAGTTCTTACTTGATACTCTAGTTACAAATCTAGCCATATTAAATTCAAGATTCAATTTACCGTCATCTTGTTGGTTTGAACCAGGATAACATGTAATATCTTCTCCATTGTAATTTACTATTGGATGAGCCATTTATTTTGCCTCCTTATCTTTTATTCATCTATTAATATTTTACACAAAAATAAAAGAGATTATTTTCATATAATCTCTTTATATATCTATAAATTATATTCTATTTTAATAATATTACATTATCATATAAATATTTCATATAATTTCTACCACCAGTTCCATCTTTAGCAGCTGTAACATATTCATCAGTTGTTGTAAATGATGTTATAATCTGATTTTGATAATCAAATTTAACTTTTACTAAATCATTATGAACAGGAGCATAATTATTAACTTGATTTTTAGTTTCTACAATTCTTTTAAAAATATTATCATAAGTATATTGAGATTGTAGAATAATAGTAGTTTTAGCTATAGCTTTATCAGGTATACCACCTGTTACTGCATAAGTATTTTTTGCATTATTAACAGCATCTCTTACAGTATTATAATGAGTTGCCATTATAAAATCTCCTTGTGATACTGAATAACTAGGTACTACTTTTATTATAGTTACTTTATCTGACCATTCACTCCATCCATATTCTGTATCGGCTGTAGCATTATAAGGCTTTTTAACTCTTACTCTCATTATATAAGTAGATGTTTTGGTTATATTATTAGCATTTGGCCATATTATAATTTTCTTTTGATATGTTAAATCATTTACTAAAGATGAAAATGTATAATTTTGACTTATCAGTGTAGCTCCCGAACTTGTACCATCTGTATTTGCAAATTTATAAACTTTTCCATTTATATCAAATTCTATATTATCATATTTATAAGTTCCTGTTACAGAATCTTTATCAGGATCAGTAGGAAGTTGAAAACAAATTCTAAAATCATCATTTATCCAATTGCTATTATTGATAGGATATGTTATAACAGGTTTATTTAATCTATTCATAACAATAATAAAAGGTATTTTTTCTATTGTACCATTATAATACCAGAAATTAGCTTGAGTTTCTGTATCATTTTTAAAATATGGTGTAATATCTATATAAGTTAATAAACCATTTGCAGGTATATCATTCTTTGGAATAACATAATTCTTGTTTGATGTGTAATATGTTTTAACCACAGTTCCTGCATTATTATATAATCTTATTCTATATCCTTGAGTATATCCAGCTTGAGCTTGTGTAGTATCATAAGACCATGAAACTGTAACATCAGTTAGTTTTGATTTAGCTATTACTTTAGATTTAGGTATATTATTTCCTGAACTGTCCTTATATGAAACGTTATTATTAACTATACCAATTCTAGGTCTATAATAAACAGTAAATGTAATAGTAGGTTTATTTGTAGATTCATAAATGGTTGTACTTGTATTAAGTTTTGTACTCCATCTCTCCATTTGTAAAATTATACTTTGACCATCATTAGCTTTTGGAACTAAAGTTCTCATTTCTGCAGCAGTTCTTGACCAAGAAGTTATATTTCCTAATGAGGTCCAACCAGTATAATCTGCAGAACCTCTCTTTATTCTATATCTTGTTACAAAATCATTTTCATAAGCTGACCATGCTCTATTATTAGTACCAGATATTATAAATTTATTATCTTGATTAGCATTTTGTGAAGTTCTAGTAGCCGTAATAGAATTATTTAAAGTTGGAATTCTATATGTATAAATAACCAATCCTTGTCTAGGATCCCAAGAACTAGGAGATAGAGCTTCTCCGACCATTAGATACTAAAGTAATTCTATATCTTTGACCATCAGAAAAACCTTTATCTATTCCTAAATCATAATAATCCCAAACTCCTGATGAAGATCCTGTAACTCTTCTTAATACAGGTTCCCATCTAACTCCCCATTGTGTAGCATTATAATCATGAATAGCTAATGTTATAGGACAATTTGAATTTGAACCCGAATTATAACTATAATGCACTCCCCATTGTTTTCCAGATCCAGTTGTAGAAGTAGATTGTACTTTTGCTATTCTTGTATAATCATCAGGATTTAACCATATAGAAGAAGGAGTATATGGATTATATGCAGGATAATATACTGTATCTGACCAAGTTCCATGATATGGACAACTAGTTCTATTACCAATATCAGTAGCTCTAGAACCCGATCCAGCTGTACAATTATTAGATTCACCTGTAGGATTTGCATATGTTCCTTGATGACACCATATATCTATAGTAACACCACTAGCTCCTGAAGAATTATCATTATATCTATCAAATTCAATTGATCCACTAGTATCACTATAGTTACCACCAACAAGGTAACCGATAGTTGAAGCATTATCTACTGTTACTTTAATACCTAAAGCATTAGAAGAACCATAATAAGCTCCTGAACCCAGACTATTATAAAAATCAAATTTATAATGCACATAAGGAGTTTTATCACTAGCTCTAGTAGCAGAATAGCTACATGATAGATACATAGTAGGACGCCAGTGCCATGATTTGCTAGAAAATAGATCAGCCATTTTTTCTCCTCTCTATTTATATTTTTAGTATGAATACTTGTAAATCATTAATATCATAAACAACCGATGTATTAACTCTAATAGTATTATTATCAATAATACTATTATCTATATATAATTGTTCTCCAGTAGTAGAATTTCTAAACTGAACTATTATATTAGAAGAATTTAAATTATGAGTTACAGTAAATGTAGTACTTATATTATCTCCTAAAGTAGTAGTGTATGATGATATAGCTCTATCATCTACATATTTTTTAGTAGCTGGATGATAATCTTGAGTTGGATTATATGAACCAGTTGTATATGAATCTGCTTTCAAGAAAGATCCTTCAGATGATGTTGAGTAACTACTTGATACATTATCTACAACAAAGGTACTACCCTCACTTCTAAATGTAATAGTAAAGTAATATTTAATCATATTAAGTGTACTTGCAGGTTGGTTTTGATTAATTACATTCCAATGTTCATGTAATCCTAAAACTCGCCATGTTAAACTTTGAGCGGTAGGATTAGGTAAAGTTGAGTTTATACAGAATATATTAAATTTATTATCTGTATTATTTTCTGCAAATATATAAATTGGTTTAGTATTTCTATTAGGTATAAATGAATTTAATAAATTAATAAAATCAGTTAATTCATCAGAACTCATATTATTACTATATCTTAAAACTTCATATGGTAAATTTGTATTAGCTGTTATTCTTATTCTATCATTTGTATTAGTAACAGTTATACCTTCACCGAAATCTAATATATGTCTATATGGAACTAAAGATCCAAATGCATAAACATCATGGCCTATATTGTTAAATATATTATCATAACCAGTTTGAGTTATTCCTAATTTTAATCCAAAATTTGAAGAACCATCTGATGATACAGCTGAACTTGTTCCTAATATCTCGACATCTCCACCATTATCAGAATTAATAGAGAAAGCAGATGTTAGATTAGATACTGAGGCTCCTTCTATTATACCATTTCCAGATGTAACAACTATCTTATTTTGAGGTATTGTATTACCTATTGTATAATTAATATAATTTGTATCTAAAGCTCCTACATCAGAAGCTTGTAATGTTACAGCTCCTGTATTTCCATTAACACTTAATACATTATCATTAGTATCAATTTTATTCCAAGTACTATCATAATATAAACACCAATCTCCTACTTGGAACAATTTATTATTAAATGTAGCTTCTGTATCAGCTATCCAGAACTGACCTTCCATAGGATTGTTACTTGGAGCTCCTGTTTGAGGATTCCAATTACCTTTAGGTACTAATCCTGTTTGAGAAGCAGGTAATTGAGAAGGTGTTAATTTACCATCTTGACCTAAAGTAGCTACGGTTACACCTAAATCAGAACTTTGAACAATATTACTTCCAGGATCTAATGTTAAATTAATACTTGCTTGAGTTGCAGAAGTATCTATATCTACAATACCACTAGCTTCTCCTGTTACTATTAATCTTATAGGATGATCTAAAGCTGAAGATGTTTGAGCGTTACCTGGTAAATCACCATTTGCATTAACAGCTAAGGCTTTTCCTTCAGTAGGTATTTGACTTAATATATTATTTGCAGAAGTATTTATAGAAACATTTCCACTTAAATCTGTACTAACTGATCCTGTTATATCTCCAGTTAAACTAATACTAATTGCATTTGCTAAAGCATTTGTAGAAGCTGATGTTCCTGGTAATATTAGATCATTATTTACTTTTAAAGGTTTTCCTGCTGTAGGAATATCAGTAGATGCTACAGAAGCTATTTTATTATCTACCTGATTTTTATTATAATAATTTTCAGGATCTACAGTTGAAATAGCATCTATTTGATCTTGTAAATCAACCATAGTAGCTTCATAATCTGTATGATGATGTTTTGAACCATCTATTTCTAAATTAACTGTAGTATCAGTTAATTTATTAACAAGAGCACTTCCTGAAGCCCCTCCAGCAAAAGTTAATGTAAACGGATTTGCAGTCATTCTAAATGATCTTGATTGTGAATTATAATTTACAGTTATACCTTCAGCTGTCATTCTTGAGAATACATCATTTACTTGAACCAATGCTTGATCTCTAGCAGCTGAGTTAAAATCTATAATATCATTAGCTACATGACTATGACCTACAAGAGATATATCATCTAATGTCATACCATTAATTCTTTTAACATTAATATCTAAAGGACTTGGTAATGATGGATCTTGTAGTTTAGAATATATATCCTGCGGAGTTATAACTTTTATAGCAGATACATCTAAGTTTCCTTCATGAAATACTTCATATATATGATCATCTTTAGGATACTCAGAAGGATCTTCCTCTGGTATTTCGGAATAATCAACAAACATTTGATTATTTTTATTATGAAATTCTGATCTTAAATATGATTTACCATTATCACCTAATAATAATTCATCATTAGAACTCATTTTACCATTTGGTAATAATCTAATACCTCCTCCTAAAAAAGAAGATATTACCATATTATCATTAGATTCTTCTATATAAATCTTACCTTTGATAATACGATTTTTATCACGAATAACAACAGATCCATCTTTTAATAAACCATTATTATCTAAAACAGTATATGGTTGATTTCCATTATATACATCAGTTATATTTCTATTGTCATCATATACATATGCACTTGGATAACTCGTATCTGTATATAAAGAAACCCATTTATTATTCCATAGCCATAATGAGTTATCTTCCCAGCAATAATAAGTTGTTCCATAAGCAGGTGTCATATAATAGAATAAATCATTTAAAGTATTAACTCCGGTATAACTATAAGTTACTCTTCTACTATTTGATTCATCATAATATAATCTTTGTGTATCTAAGCACATATACATATTGCCTTGTTTTTTATTGGTAGTTAATAAATCAAATTCGTTCATTCTATATATTCTATTTATTTGTGGAGTTATCACTGCCATATTTTTCTCTCCTTATAAAATAAAAAATTAGTAGGATATCACTTATCCTACTAATATTTTACTTATTTTAAATATCGCAATTTTTATAAATTTTATTAATCATTATCGTCTTTAAGCTTCTTTGAATTTCTATATTCAAAATATTCACTACCTTCTTTATCTATTGTATCAATAGTATATTGTTTACCTCTAAACCATCTCAATTCAGAAGAAGGATTCATAATATCATCATATTGAACATAATATACATCATTTGGATTTTCTATAGAAGCTTGTTTTGCTTTTTCTTCAGCTTCTTCATTAGACATTTCATACCAAGTATGTAATACATGACCATTATCAAATTCATTATAATGAGATATTCTTTTTTGTTTTGTTCCTTCTGTTTTTATCTCTTTTGATTCTAATAACTCATTATATATAAATTCTCTTAATTCTTGATATTCTCCATTTTCATCTCCAAATTGACCTTCTAATTCATCTAAAGCTGATAGAGCATCATCTGGATCTTTTTCATCTAATTCTAGGTTTCTACAAAATGTTTTATATTGTTTATCCATTCTTTTTAAATATGCATCATGGTCTTTATCTAAATCACTAGATTCATTTAAATCAAATTTTCCTATATTAGCCACCCAATATAATATTCCTGCATCTAAACCATATTGTTCTGCTAAAGCTTTTGCTTTATCTCCTGATAAACCTGCTTGATTAACTGGAATTAATTCTTTATATTTATCTTGTTCTTCTTTTGATAAAGCATTAAATTCATCTTTGAAATTTCTTCCTTCTATTTCATCTATTTTAGCTTCTTCATCTGACCCAGGTTCAGTACCTAAATCTGTTTTTATTTCATCAGATTCTTCTATTATTTCATATTTTTCTATATCAGGAACTAAAACTTCACTTCCTGCCTCATTTATATATGTAGGTATAAATGAATTCTCATAAGTTCCATCATCTACTTTAGTTAATATATATCCATCAGAAGTTTTTATTCTATTTGGATATTTTTTACCTTCAGTTGCTAATTTTTTTACTTCTTCATCTTGAGCATTTACTTTAGCTATTTCAGCATTTATAAATTGAGCTATTTCATCTACAGTATCTACAAAAGTTCTAGCTCCAGCTGCTCCTACAGTAACAGAAAATTTTCCCTGATCATTATCAAAATATATAAATATTGATCTTTTATTATTATCTTTATCATTTAATTGTATATCATTAAAGAATTCATAAAGATCTTCATTAAATACTGTATATTGATTTAATACATAATCTTCTAACTTATTTAATAATTCTTCTTTATTTAATTTCTTTGTCTCTACTTCTTTAGCTTCTTCTTTCTTATTAGGATCAGGAATATAATCCTTTCTTCCTAATAATTTATCATATACTCTATATGCATCTTGAACTGTTACACTACCATGCATATAAGATACTCTTTCAGTATTATCTCTTTTCCAGTCTAAACCTTCTTCTTTTACTATTTGTTTAACTTTATTAGCTAACCATTTTTTAATTTGTAATTCATCTTTGCCTCTAAATCCTGAAGAATAATCATTAGTATCAAACTTAGCAACAACTTCACTACCTTCATAATCTACAGACATATGTTGCCAAAATCTATCCATTCCAGGACTATTTTCCCATATACCATCAGATAACTGACCTTCAACTGAACTTAGTACATCATAAGCATTTCTATCAGTTAATCCTGTTCTTATAGTAAGATTATTTACACCTTCATTTAATTTTTTAGATTCATCTAAATCTTCTTCCTCATCTTCATCAAAATTGTCATCTTCATTATAATATTCATCTTCGTCTTCATCATCCCAATGTTCATTAAATTCAAAAGGGCCTTCACAATCATATATACTACCTTGTTTTGATTTTTCCAAAGAATCTAAGAAATTTTCATTTAAACAATAATCAGCTAATTCTCTTAATAATACTTCATAGTCATCTTCTTCTGTTATATCATATATACGTTTTAATATTTGAGGAACATCTCCTGGTGCATATTTATATAACCAATTAGCATAAGATGATAAATCATTAGCCCATCCATTTAATCCTGAATTTACATTATCAAACACATCACCATCATTATACCATTTATAAATTAATTTATTTACAGCAGTAACTATTTGAGATGCAAATGTTTCACCTTCTCCTTGATCTGGCATATATTTATTTACTAAGTCTTCAAATTTATCATAATAGCTCCAATCAACTCCTTCTGTTAAAGGTTTTGTTAAAGCTTCATTTTCAGGATCTTCAAGTAAGGCTTTTGCTGTAGCTTCTTCTAATCCTTCTTTCTTTATAGAAGACATATAATCTTCCATAGCTTCTTTTACACCACAATCAGGACATATATATGTTTTGTTATCTCTTCTAGATAAAGCAGGATAACTTAAAAACCAATTACCACATTTAGGACATTTCTTAGGAGTTTCATTATCATATGGCATTGGTTCTTTTTCTAACTCTTCTTTACTCTTCATAATATATTTCTCCTTCATTTATTAGATTTTATTTTTCTATTCTATTATTATTTTACCTGTTTCATATATTATTCCATTAATTTCTTTTGATCAGCAAGTTGTTTTGCTCTTTCTTTTTGTATTCTTCTAAAATGGTTGTGTGTTAGTTGTTTTATATTATGAGATGGGCAGAGTTTTTGATATCTATCTAATACCTGATTAAATTGATATCTTGATATATTTTCTTGTTCACAAAATTCTCCAAGTGTCATTATTGAGTTCATATAACTAGTAATTATTCTAATTATTTGCTCATCATTATAGTTATTAACACTTGTACCAGCTTTATCTATTCTATCTCTAACATCAAATCTTGATTCTTCAGCAATGATCAAATTATTAGGATCTTTTTTACATTCATCACAAATAAATGTAATATAATATGGATCTTTTCTATTATGTAATGTTTTACCTTCTTTACCACATATACAACATATTTTTTGAATTTCAGGTTTTCTAGCTATCATATTAATTATTTTAACTCTTGTTCTTTGCCAGTTTTGAGCTTCTATTTTCTCAGCTGGTGTTAGTCTTTTCTTTCCTCTATCCCATGTCTTTTTCATTTTTCTCACTTCCTCTCCTATAATATTTTTATAGGCCTTAATCACAATTACTTACTTCTTTTAATATCATAATTATTACTATGATTGATAAAGGTATCATTAACCAAAAATGATTTTCTATAAATTGTTCTATTATCCCTAATATATAGAAAAATCCTAATATTAGTAATGTTCCTATTATACCTCCTATTAAATTTTTCATTAGTTCCTTAACGATTTTTTCCATAGTATTTTTCTTCCTTTCTACATACTTTCTTAAATATATTATACTATATATTTTAAAAGATGGAACGGGGTTTATAAAATATTTTTTAAATCTTTCAACTCCTTGAAAACAAAGTCTTTACAAGTGATTTCATCTAATTTTTTATTTAAATGAGCAGTAAATTTAGCCATACATTCATTACATAAATCTTTACCTAATTCAAATTCATTTTGAACATACCAATCAGAATCAGGTCTACCTGCTCCGAATTCCCCTTCATAATAATAAATATATTGATTCCAGTCTCTATTATCATATTCTTTTCCACATATATCACATTTGCATACTATAAAAGTTTTCTCTTCTTCTATTTCATGCATACCTCTTTTATCATCTGATAATAAATCATTAAAAGCAGGATGTTTTATATTATGAGATCCACATTTATTACATACAAGTCTTATATTCTCAGATCCACAGTCATTACAAAATTGAACTAATCTATATTGACCAGTTTTAACTTTCCTCGTTTCCTTCCTCAAAAACATTTTCTTCAGACTCCTTTTTTATAATATCTTCTAAAGTTTCATCAGGATATTTACTAAGTTCTTTATCAACATCATAATTAGTTAAATCTTTTTCTCTATAATCTTTAACTAATTTTCCAGTATCTATCAGTTTATTATCCTTTATTTTTAATACAGTTCTTTTTAAAGCATCTTTCATATGTTTCATAGTAACTTTAATATCATCATAATCTTGAAATCTCATATCTACAGGTTCTGAAGTCCATGCAACAGGATTATCCATTTCATCATAATGTACTTCATGTAAAGCAAAATGTTTAACAAAATATTCTTCATAATCTTTCTTTGAATACCAAGTTTCTTTATATTCAATAAATCTAGTATTCCAATATTTTCCTGTCCATTCTTTATTCATAATCTTCTTCCTTTACTTTTCTTTTTTCATATTTATCATTATATATTCCAGAATCTCCATAATATTTTCTTCTTTTGTGTTGATAACAATCTGGACATAATGCTTCTCCGTCAAGCCAAATTCTATCTCCTTCTCTTACATCATTTTTACACCAAGGACATTTTACTATTTCATCTAACCAACTATCACTCATTTTCTATCTCCTAACCATAGATCTTCTGAATACAATTCATTATTATCTACTAACTTATTTAAATTTGGATTTTCTTTTTTAGCTATTATTAATGCTTCTTCTCTATTAACAAATCTTAAATCATCTGTTATAAATCCTTGTTCAGCATATTTAAAATCATTTGGATATAATATTATTAATTCGCTATGTGAATTTCTACTAGCATATACTTTACCTTCTTTAGTTCTTATTGCTGGAGCTATTATCATTTTTATTCATCCTCCAAATTACATATATAATATTGAATAGATTCATTATAACTTATTGTATGAGGATATCTTTTAACAATATAATCTAAAAAATCATCAGTACCTGTATAATTAAATAATCCAAAATCATCATTATACTTTTCACAATATAATTTATTATGATCTTTGCGAATTCTATCCATACAGTCCCAAACATTTGCATTATTTTTCAGATATTTTTTAATATCTATAGAATCTAAATACTCATATTCATCATGTTCTTTCTTTTGCCATAACTCTTTCTCTTCTCTAGTCATATTCATTTCTCCTTTATATAATGACCGCATCTCCAGTCATCCCAACTATATTTATCAGGATATCCTTGTTTCTTTTCCTTTGCAGTTCTAAAATTATCTTCTTTCCACTCTTCTAATTCTTTAGGTATATATTCCCAAACTTTAGTTATAATATTTCCATTAGAAGATTTATAATCAAATTTTTCTATACCATGAGTATATAGAAATTCTTCTAATCTCCATTTAGATGCAAATTTAAAATACATTACATCTTTTGGAATATCATTAAAATAAGCTAAATATGATTTCCCATTATGTTCACCATATGCCTTTAATTTAGTATTATCATTAATAATTAAACAATCATTAAACCAAGCCATATCTGTTCTCCTTTATTTCTTCATATCCAAATCTATCTATCATTTCTTTTAAAGTTATAGGATACCAATCCCATAAATCACATCCACAATTATATCTATTAGGTTGATCTATTTTATTAGGATTATTATGTAAGTGGCCATGAATATGTATAGATCCATAATGTTGTCTATCCCAATCTTCGATAGGATAATGAGATAGAATAACACATTTACCTTGATCTTCAATTCTTTTATAATAAGTTATTTCTTCCCACAATCTTTCCTTTAAATCAATACTATTTATCCATCCTTCATCATGATTTCCAATTATTAAATGTTTTTTACCATTCAAAGATTTAACAATATCATTTATATTATCTATAGAAGCTTTACTACCTTTCCAAGCAAAATCTCCTAAAATATAAACAGTATCATTAATTCCTATTCTTTCATTCCATCGATCTATTAAGCCTTGTGTCATTTCTTCAATAGTTTTCCAAGGTCTATTTTCATATTTTATAATATTACTATGTCCAAAGTGTAAATCAGATGTGTAAAATATCTTACTCATCTAAATTTACCTCCTCATTATTTATATATAACTTTCCACTATAATAATGAATACTGCTATTTTTTATAATATCTTTACAGTTCTGTATTATAGCTTCTTTTATCTCTTGTTCATTAGATGTATTAGCAAGTATTGTCATTAGTTTTCCTTCTGATAATAAACTACCATTAACACCTTCTATTCTAAAATTTACTTCATGTTCATCCTCATATACTAATGTAAAATCAGATAAATAAGTACTACCATAATCACAAGTAGGACATCCTTGTATATGATGAGAATCATATAATACATCTATTATTTTCATTATCTTTTACTCCTTTTATTATTCCATATAAATCCAAAATCAGTTCTTTTAATTTTACACATATCACCATTTTCTCTATGAAATACAATACCTTCTATATAATGAGTATTTAAATAATCTTTTATTCCTTCAAAAGTTCTAGGAACATTATCTAATATCTTATTACCATGTTTAAAGAAAGTATCAGATTCTAAATTATAAGGATTTGTTTGAAAATGAGGTCCACATAATTCATATGTTCCATCTTCTAAATACTCTTTGTCTAATCTATTCCAAGCTTCTATAAACCATTTATCATCAGATTTATCTTCTTTAACTTCTACCCAATGAGGCCAATGAGTTGTTATTGGATCTGGCTCAGGCTGACAAGGTATGGCTCCTTCAGGAGGCTGTTTACCTTGTTTTGCATCATATCTTTTATATAATTTGTTATTTTGTATCAAACAACAAGTACCATCATATTTTTCTGTAGCTAAACCTTCTCCGTTTATTACCCATTCACAACCAGGAGTTATTTGAGATGTTATAGCTTTAACATTATGATTTTCAAACTCCCTTATAAATAAACTAGGTATCTTTTTCATTGTTATTCCTTCCTAGGATCTTGAACTACCTTTAAACCAATACCTCTACTATATTTATATAACATGAATAAAAATAAAGATTTAAACAATTCAAAATCTATATTATTTCTTTTACAATATCTTTCTACATTTTCATATGTAGGACATTCTATAAATACATTAGCTTGCAAATTTTCTAAATATACTATATCAATAGATAATTCTTCTCCATTTAATGTAAAATAAACTTTATTACTCCCTCTATCAGTTCTATTACCAGGTCTTTCTTTTCCTATAATTTTAATATCTAAATTTAGATTCATTTTTAATCTCCTTTTCTCAAGAAGATACATAATTATTCAGTTTTTACCTAAAACTCTGTTAAAACTTAAATATGCACGAAATAACTATATATTTTCCAGATATTCTATCTCTTTATTATGCTTTTTAGCATAATCTATGTATAATTGAGTAGTTTTTCCAATGTATTTGTCTTTATTATAAACGAATAAGATATCAGAAATTAGTATTTCGTCTTCTATTAACTGATTTAATAATACTTGCTCTTCTTCAAATAATTCAGGATTCTTTAATGATGAAGAAAAAACCATATTTCCTTGTAAACATAAATCTGTATATTTCTGGTTTATATCATCATTAAATTTTTTAGCTCCAACAAGTGTTATTATTTTTCTAGGTTTGTGTTTCAAATAGTTTACCAAATCAGTATCAAAAATGTTTAAGTATTTTTTATAAATCATATCACTATCATATTCATCAATATGTACACGTTCTTCTTCAAGTTGATCTATATAATCTTTAGGAGTATATTCACCTGTTCTAAACATATCTAAAGAAACAAATAAATCAGCCATAAAGTCAGCTATATTTTCTTTATCTATAAAATTTTCTTCACTAAAATATAAAGCATATACTACTGCTGTTAAAATATTTTGTAAACTATGATTAAGTTCTTCTTCAAAAGCTATGGCATAGTCTCTTCTAAAATTTGTGTCAATTTGATTTTCAAAAGATCTAATCCAGTCTACTAATTTTGATTTATCTTTATCTCTAGCTGCTTTTTCTAATCTTCTTAATTCATTTCTATTAATCAAACTTCCCATTATATACTCCTATTCTTGTTATCAATCTTCCATTATAGTTATTTCAGCAAAATCTTCAGGATCCATTTCTGTATTATATTCTATATTTCCGAATATCTCTGGCATGTCTTCTTTAAACTTTAAAAGTAGTGGTATTAATAATTGATTTATTGCAGGATGAGCATGTTTTGTACATCTTAAACTTAATACATGTTTCCATTCTCTTATATTACAAGTCATATTCACCTCTGCTGCTGTACTATGAGGTAATAACATTCTTAATTGATCTGGAGTACAACCAATCTTACTCATCTCTAAATAAGATTCTTCAATATCCTCCATACAATTTTTCCAGAATTCATATTCAGCTGTATCTTCTTTAATATTTACTGGTTTAATAAATTTAATTTGATTATCAAATTTATCTCTACCATAATTACAATATCTTGTACTTTCAATAGAGAAAGAAGCTATTCTATGTCTTGTTAAGTCTTTATATACTCCTATATCACAAAGCATTCTTACAGATATTTTTTCATGTTCTAAAATACTTTCATGTCCTCTATTAATACAATTTTTTAAAAGATTACTATAACTTGTATCTGTTATAGTATTCTCTGATCTATAACAAGTTCTGCAAGCTCTTTCTAATCTTTTCATAATCTTTTTTCCATCATAGTTTTCAACTTCTATTTTAGGATTAACTACAATCATCTCTGATTCTCCTTTACATTCAATATTATAACACATATTTTAAAAACTGGAACGAGATTTACCAATAAAAAATAGATGTTATATATAATATAACATCTATTTCTTGTATATTTATTTAATATTTTTTGGAGACAATTAAATTAATCTAAAGGACCATAGCTGTTTACCATATCAGCTGATCTTTTTAATATAGCTTTTGCTAAATCTCTGTTTTTATCTATTAACTCAAATTGTTCTTGAGTTATATCCCCTCTATCTCTCCAATAGTTTGTGCTATCCCATTTAGGAAGTATTTCATAATACTCATCTGCTTCTTCAACGGTATGACAACTTTCAGGAGTTCCTGTTACAAAATATAATTTATTTGTAGTAGTTATTCCTACTTTTTCAAGTTCATCTTCAAATGCTTTTATTTTATCATCTTCTGATTCTTCTAATTTTGATTCTTCTTTATTAGATAATTCAGCAGCTTTTAATATATTATCTATTGTATCTGATGCAGTAGCTATATCACTTTTATAAGTTCCTAAAAATTCTGATTCTCCACCTTCTATAGTATCCCATAAATCTTGTAAAGCTTCTGATGCTGTTCTTAAAGCTTTTAAATCATTATAATCTGCTTTTATTTCTGCTTCATCCAATTTAGTCTCTATCATTCTTGTTTGTTGAGCTCTTTTTTGTAGAGCTAAGAATTCATTATTAGTTATTTCTTCATTAAAAGATGCCTCATTTAGAAAATCATCAAATTCTTTATCTGTAGCATCCATTGCTATTAATTCATTTAATTGTTCTAATAAATCTAAATAACTTTGAGTATGTTCTTCTTTATCTTCATTTATTATTTCTAGTATATCTTTAATATCCTGTTCTTTATTTTCTTCTAATGACTCTGTTCTTTTTGAAGTTATCTTTTTAACTATTTCTTTAATTTGTTGAAGATACCAACTTACTCTTTCATACTGTTCTTTAGAATCATTATCTAAATTATATCTTCTAGTTATTTGAGAATCTTTAGATTTTTTATCCCAATTTTTATATTCAATTTCATCTTTAACTCTTTGTAAATATGATTTTAAATCTTTTAAATCCCATTCAGAAGCATTTAATAAATCTTCAGGTCCTAAAACTTTAAGTTCGTTTTTAGCTTCTTCAAATTCTCTTTTAGCTTTTTCATAATACTTATCTACATATGCTTTATAATCATCATCAGATACTTCTTTAACATCCTTTAAAGCTTCTTCATATTCAGCTTTAATTCTTTTACAGATTTCAGCTACATCAGCCAAATCTACTTGACTATCACTAACTCCATTATATTTATCACAATCTTTATATGAAGGTAATTTACTGTATTCATTATAAGTTAATCCTTCTAAATAATCAACTCTTATAGATAAATAAACCTGACCATCATCTTTTAAATATGAAATAGGAACTCCATTACATATATAACCTCTAAAATGATTTCCATCATCTGAAAAATCTTCTTCAGGAAATCTTTCTATACCATATTTTTTAAAATTTAATTTATCTTCTTCTAATATATCTACATCTTCATTTAATGCTTTTGTTTCCTCTAATTTATTATCAGCTGATTTAACTTCCTCAGATGCTTCTACTTTTTCTTCTTCATCTTCTTTCTCTTCTTTTGCATCTTCAAAAGTTTCAGGAGCAAATTCTGTTCCTTCTTCCTCTTCTTCTGTTTCTTGATTTATTCCATTTTCTTCAGCTACAGTTTCATCAGTTTCTACTCTACCTACCATTACAAAAGCTTCCGGTACTTGAGTACAAACAGGACATATAGCTCCTGGTTCTAATATTTCATCTGTAACAAAAGTAGCTCCACAAATAGGACATGTTTGAAGATATTGACCTTCCCATTCTTCATCGAAAGGAATTTCACCTTCTGGAGTATCTTCAACAATTTCTTGAGCTCTTTCAATAACTTCTTCATATTCTTCACTATTTACTTTAGGATCTGTAACTACTAATATGTTATCTACTATTCCTTCTACATCATTTACATCTTTACTATCATCTAGTTCATCGTAAAGAGCTTTTAATGTAGCTTCTTGTAAATTCATTTTTTCTTTTTCCATTTTAAAACTCCTTTCTAAATTATATTCCAGCAATTATATCATTAATAGATGTTATTGTTTTAACTAAGTCTCCATCTATTTGAACTTGACCTGATATAAAAGCTTTTAGAGGTTCTGATGAACTTCTTATAGTTATATTAATTTGACCTCCTTGAGGTACTGCTATAGTTGATTGACTTTCTCCATTATCAAATGATACTTGTACTTCCATACCTTCATCTGATAATTCATTAAATAATTGAGATGTTCTTAAAGTTATTTGTCCATCTTCTGAATCTGCATCAAAATCTGGAGAACTTAATTTATCACCAATAGTATTTAAACTTTTTGTATTTTCTTCTTTTAATCTATTTTTAATAATTAAAGATTCAGTTAGATTATTAACTTCTTTATATCTTTTTTCTTTTTCATCAGCATATGCAGTAGCTATTTTATCAGCTATATCTTTTAAATTTTTCTTATTTAAATCTATTTCAATACCAAACCTTTTAGCTTGATTCTTAATATAATCGCTATCATCACCATCTATTTTGTAAACATCTCTAACAGTTTTATTCATTCTATAATAGAATTCTTGCCAATTTTCTTCAGTCCATGGTTTAACTTCTGATGGTTTTAATAACTCATCAGGAATATCTGTTAACATACCTGGTATTTTTGCTTCTGTTAAAGGCATTTCAGCTGGCTCATCATAAGCTTCTATTTGATCTATAACAGGTTTTGGTTCAAATTCAGTTACAAGATTATCAACATATGCTATTTTATAATTAGCTTGTTGTTCTCCCATCCAGATTTCAATAGCATCATCTAACTCTATTGCTCCATCTCCTATTTTATCTTCTACTTCTTTAGCTATCTTAGATATTGTTTTTTCAGTTGGATCTCCAAATTCATCTAATTCATAATAACTTGGAGCTTCTGCGAATGTTGGATCATTTTTTGTTGTAAACCACATACCTTCTTCTGTCATACGACTTATAACTAAATTTAAAATTTCATTTTCTTCCATAGTTATTTCACCTTTCTTATTTGTATTACTATTAATATTTTACGATAAAAATAGAAGTAGTTATGTTTATAATAACTACTTCCCTTTTAATTTATATATTAACGATTTAATCTGTTTACCCAATCAAATAGATATAAAGCTAATTTTTGATTTACTACTTTAGGATACATTTTTAACATAACATTTGTTTTAACCATAAATTCAACATTTATAAAATTATAACCAATACAATAAGTTTGATCTTTACAAAAAGCTATTTTAATAAATTCACCTTTTCTTCCAAAATTAATTAATATATAATCACTACTATTTCTAGCTTGCTTAATTTTAGTCTCTATATCATTTAATAATAATCTTTCTTTAGGTTTAGCATTAATAACCTGTCTCATTAATTAAACCTCCTTTATTCGATATTTACATCTGTTATAGCGATCATAGGTTCTAAAACATCTTTTATTTCATAATTTATAGTGTACATATCATCGTCGTCCCATACAACCAATTCTTGTAATTCATCTGGATCTTGATTATAAAATTCATCATAAGTTAAAAATACTGTATTGAATTTTCCAAATAATGATTGAAGAATTGTATTTAATTCTCCTACTGACATTGTTTGATCTATTCTATCTTGTAAATAATCTACGATAGTTTTTTCAGATCCATCTTCATTTGTAAAGATATGATCTGGATCAGAATTATCTCCTAAATCTTCTTCAGCATCTTCTCTTAAAGGCTCTGAATTATCTTGAGCTTGCTCTTGTTCATGAGCTTCCGGATTATTCTTTTCAAAATCAGGATCTATTTTTCTCATTATATCATCAAAATATTGATCAGCTGTATCTTTCTTTCCATCCCAACCATTTTGTCTCATTTGATTAAATATTTTTGCCATGTATGAAACAGATAATTTATCCATATAATTTTCAACTGATTCTTCTGCTTTAACTTTCACTCTATCTGATACATCCTTGAACCCAAACGTATCACAATAATAATATTTTCCATCTATTTCTATTATATCAGAAACAGATATTGATCTTGCTTTAGGATTCTTCTGTCTAAATCCTTTATTAGTATTTCCATATGAAAATATAGATTCTAACATTCCATCTATATCATTTTTAAATACTTTTTTGAATTCTGATAAACCTATTTCTGCTACTTTCTCGTAATCATTTAGATCTATTTCAAGGTCATCTTTCAGACCTTGAAATATTTTTCCATGATTTTCATCTATAGCTTTCATTTGATATAATATAGCATTTGACATTATACATTACCTCCTTTATATACTATAGGGATTAATTTATCTATATGTTTTGCAAGTTCAGACATATCAACATAATCTTGACGAATATCTGTGTCTAATTCGTCAGGATCATCATATCCCATAGCTTTTGCAAGTTCTGTTAAATCTTCTGGTATTGTATATAAATACATTGAGTCAGTTCCATCATGATGAATATAATTTATTGAGATTTGGTTATTATCATCAGCTTCTACTCTTATTTCATCATAATCAGCCATTGTATCTCTTAAATTCTTCTCATCTGCATATATTATTTTTCCTCCACCTGAAGTACCATCCCATCTGCCTACAGATCCTAATAAAATTAATATATCTTCTTTACATTGACTTTCTATCATAGGCCAAACACTATTTGAGAAATCTTCATCTTTTACTTCCCATTGAGCTTGAGCATCTTGTTCATACCAGCCTGTTAACCATCTTTCTTTATCTAAAGGTGATGTCATTTCTTTTTGAATTTCTTCACAATACTCTTCATATTGTTCCTTTAAATCATCCATATTGGCTTCTATTTCTTTTTCTACTCTATCATATAATTCTGCATTTATTTCATCTAGTTCGAAATCAGTTAATTTATCTGGATCTTTATCAGGATTTTCTTCTTTATATCTTTCAGCCTCTGCTTCAAACCAAACTTCTTTAGTATCCTCTAACCACATCTCAAATGATTTAGGAGTTTTTGCTGAAGGTTCAAATTCATCTAAATATTCTTGATAAGCTTCTTCAGCTGTTTCTTCATCTCCTTCATATTCAGATGTCCATACAACTGTATTTTCAGTTAATTTCTTATCACTGTCTTTCTTTTCTTCTGATGCTACTAAACCAGCAAGTGCTCCTAATCCTCCTAAATCTAGATTAGGACTTATATCTCCAGTATCTACATTAATATTAGCATCTAGAAATTCTTCCTTTTTAGAATATAAATCATCATCATAGTTACCTTCTTCACAAGCTGCTATATAACCAGACATATCATAAGTTCCATCTTTATTTATTACTACAAAAACATTTTCTTTAGAATCTGCTTCAAAACTATAAGTACTTAAATCTCTAACTGTTACAAATGCTTTTTCAAAATTAGTATTTTTAAAAGCTTCTGCAAAGTTTTTAACATCATCTTCATTGAAAAATTGTTGTGTTACCCAAAATAAATCATTATCATTAACTCTATTATATTCTTTAAATCTCATTACATGAGGTATATTTTTCTCAAATTCTACTCCACTAAATTTTTCTTCATCTTCAGTAAGTTCTTTATTTTCTCTTTCTATTCTTTTAACATCTTTAACATCAACATTTAAGTCTCTAACATTAGAACTTTTAGCTACATCTCCTAATAATTCTTTTGCTCTTTTTTCAGCTCCTTCTTCATTAGTATATCCCATATCAATTGTCATATCTCCTTCAAAATCTACTTTAAAATCAGGAGCAATACCATTTGCCTCATTTTTCACTTCTTTAGATTCAAATACTCTATTTAAATAACTTCCTAAAGATTGACTGACATTTCTTAAATCATTAACCAATACTTTATCTTCCATTGCACCAGTTGTTCCATTAGATAATATTTGTAAATCATCTAAAGCAGTATCTATACTGTTTTTAACAGCTACTAATTCTTCTCTATTAAAATGATCTCTGCTTTCATCTAAATTTTCTTTAGATCTTTTTTCAGCTCTATCTATCATATCTTGAATTTCTTTTTCAACAACACCATCCATTGTTGATGGTAAATCTACAACACCCATTTCTTTTGCATAATTATTTATATCTTCTTCTGATAACCATTCAGGTTTTTCTTTTAATTTATTATAGATTTCTCTCATTTTATCTATTTGACCTTGTTCATTTTTAGCCCAAAGACAATGTTCAGCATCTCTATTACCATTTCCTAAATAGTAATCACAATCAGATTTTAATCTTGAAAGTAATCTATATTCAAATTCTTGAGGATTTTCTTCTGATTCTACTTTTTTAGATTCATCTAAATCTTCTTCATTTTCTTCGAAGAATTTATCCATAAACCAATCAATTGAATCTTCAAAAGCATTTTTACAAGTATCTGTATCCCAATTCATTTCTTTAAATAAGGGATCATACTTAAAGGCAACATCTCCTAAAGCATTATAAACATCACTTTTCATATTTGATAAATCCAATTTATCTTCTACTACTTTTTTAGATTCTTCTAATAGATCATCCCATCCTCTATTTTTCAATTCTGTAACTAATTCATCATAAGTTAATCCATTTAAATAGTCTTCATCTTCCTCGCTTATATCTGGGTATTGAGCAAATACTCTAGATAAAATAGAATGTGTATCTTGTCCTTCTACTTTTACCTCTTTACTTTCATCTAAGAATTCTTCATTCTTATCATTTATATGCATATCTAATAAATCTGATGTTACTATAGAATAAGCTTCTTCGACATCATCTCCATCATCTTCACATTGTTGAATTGCTTCCGTAACCATATTTTGTAATTTAGGATCTACAATTAACATAGCTGCATTATAAAGATCTTCATATATTTCAGCACATTCCATTCTATATATAATTTCTTCAAATGTAGCATTTTCATCTAAATATTCATCTTCTTCTAATACTTCATATGACTCTTCCATATCTTCATCATCTAAATCATATGCATGGTCATAATAAGGTTCTAAAGCTCTTTTCAATAAGTCATATTGATAATCTGATTCATGAGATTCTATATAATCTCTTATATATAATTGAACTTCAGCATCAGCTAAATCAATGCAGCCTTCATCATCCATTTTAAACTTTAGACCTTTATAGAAATAGTCAGCTAAAGCAGAATCACAATCTTCGTATATATCATCAAAAATAGCTTGTAATTTAACTTTACCTGTCTTACCTTCATTTAAAAAGTCCATTTTAAACATACCTCCTACTAAATTTCTAATAATATTTTACTCTAAACATTGCCATCTAATAATGTAAAAATATTCTTTTCTTTTTCTTCTTCTAATGATTTACTTTTAAATGATATATTCATATCTGCAAAATATTGTTTTAATGCATCTATTTCCTTTCCATCTATTAAAGCATCTGACATAGCTCCTTTGCCGTGTAACTTTTTGAATACTAATTCATCATAAGTATCTTTAGCAAGTAAATCTATAATTTGAACTGTATGTTTTTGACCAATTCTATGAGTTCTATCTACACATTGATCATAAGTAGCTCTAGACCAAGGAGGACTTAAAAATACAACTATACTTGTATTAACTAAAGTATAACCAACTCCTAATGTAGCTTCTTGTGCGAATAATACAGAAAATCCATTTGTATTTTCATGTTCATCTACTACTTTTTGAACATTAGTTCCCATTCCGCCTTTAACTAATTTAGGCCTATATTCTTTACAATATTCTAATCCTAATTCTAAAGCCTGAGTAAATGGACAAAATACTAATACTTTTTGATTATTCATTTTAGCTTCTTCAAGTATATCATTTAATCTTTCGAATTTAGTACTTGTTATATGCTTACTTATTAATAATTCGGCGGCTACTGTCGCTTGTCTCATTCTTGTTATTATAGCTACTGTTTCTTCTGGTGGTAATATTTTATCTAATTTAAAATCTTTTTTACCTATAACTTGATCAAATACATCTTGTTCATCCTTATTTAATTCTAGCCATTCTTGTTTATATATTTTATCTGGAAGGTCTAATAAATCTTTTGTTCTTCTTATAGAACTTTTATACAAAATTTCATGAAGTTCATTCATATTTTGATAACCTAAAACTTGCCCATATTCATCTTTAATTACAAATTTTCTTTCAAATACCCACTTATTATAATTTATTAACCCTATAAAAGACATAGGACAATATAAATCATATGGATTATTAACAAGTAAAGTACCAGTCATACCTACTTTACTTGCAGAAGGATCTAATTCCATTATTCCTTCAGACTGAGATGATTGCATATTTTTAGATTTATGAATTTCATCTATAGCTATCATTCCTAAATTCTTTTTCATTATTTGAGCATTAAGATGATGAACTATACCATTTTTAGTTTTTTTATCTTCAGAATTTAATCTAATTCTCTCTATATTTAATATCCAGAAAAACTCTTCAGGACAACTATCTATTTGAGCTTTAGTTTCTTCTACAGTTATAGGAACTACTTTACCTTTAGAATTTATTTTAGTACCCAATACTATAGCTTTTTCATTTTTACAAAATTTTTCTACTTCTCTTTGCCAATTCCATTTTAATGAATTTATACCACATATTATTAGGCAATGTTTAAGTCCTTGATGTTCTTTTTTATATCTAGCAAGTGTTATTAGTTGCAAAGTTTTACCTAAACCTTGTTCATCAAGCAAAAGAAAATTATGATGATTTAAACCATATTGAACTCCTTCTAACTGATAATCATATAAATTATATCCATTAAAGTCCATTCCTTCTGTTATATCTGATTCTGTGACAAATTTAGCTTTAGGTGGATTATTGAGATATTTTATTTCTGTATCAGAAAAAAGCTGCTTTATCTCATCAAAACAAGAATAAGGAATTTCCCATTCTCTACTATCTGGTAAATATTTTCTATTCCAAAAGTTTTTGATTCTTTCTAAACTTTGTTTAAAATCATTCCCATACATTTTTATGTATAAGCTGTTCAAATCTAACGTTTGATTCTCTGCTGCTCCAAATTCTATCGTTATCATCCATCTCTACCCCTTTATCTAATACTATTTCTGAAATATCATTTCCTTTATATATAATATAACCAACTTCAGTATGTTTTTTATGATCATATATTATAGAATTAACATCTACTTTTAATAAAGCAAGTGTAGATAAATGATCAAATTCTATCATAACATGACCAAGAGATTTATCCATTAAACTATATCTTAGCATAATTTTAACCCTCCTTTTCTATGCTGCTATTATATAATAGTTTTTAAAAAATGGAACGGGGTTTTTATATAAAAAATAAAGGTATTATAAAATACCTTTATTTTAATTAATTTATATATTTATTCTTCTTCATCATCTATCATTTCATCCATATATAAATCATTCCAATATTCTAACAATGTATGATAATATTCTTGATCTATTTCATCAAATTGCATTGTAGCTGCATATCCATTACAATCTATCATCGGAGTATCTATAACCATTTTATTTTCACTATTTATAGCTTTTAAATTTTCATCAGATTCTTCGAAATTAGCTACTATATATAAATCATTAAATTCTCTGATTCCTTCTGTGTGCATTATCTTATGATATTGAACATTTTCTTCCCATGTTTCATCATATATTTCAATATCACCTAAATCTTTTATTTTATCTTTACAGAATTCTATAAATTTCTTTTTTTGAGGACTTATATCATCTTCATAATCTTCTAATAAAGCCATTTCCTGTAAAGTTTCAGTAAGATCTTTTGATTCTTTCTTATCAAATATACCTAAATTTTTCAAATGCTCAAATGAAGCAGGTCCTTCTGAATTAAATTTATTGGTTTTCTTTTGATCTAATTCTTTATCAGCTTGATATTCTTCTTCATCTTCCCATCCTTCATCATAATCATAATTTTCATCTTCATCTGTAAATAATACAGGCATATTTTTAACTAATTCTTCTAATGAATTATAGCTATAATTATCAACTGTATATATTTTATTTCCGTCTTTTATATCTACAAATACTTCTATATAATCTGTTTCTGATTCTGTTATAGCACAATTATCATAACTTTCATTAGCATCCCATTCATATTTAGTATTTTCATTTAAATAATCTATCAATTCTTCTCTAGCATTAAATATATCATCTTCTTTTGATTCTTCTAGTTTTTCTTCTTTATAATAAGGAGCTGAATCTCCAGCATTTATAAATTCTTGATAAGTGTCATATGCATTATCTTCAAATTCTTTTATAGTATTCCAATCCCAAACATGAATTATTTCAGCTTCATCTTCTAAGTTATATTCTTTAATTTGTTCTTTCTTTTTTCTTTCAGCTTCAGCTTTTGTTTTAAAAGGTCCTGCCATCAAATAAGCTGCTCCTATATCTTCTATAACAAAATAAGGATTATTTATATCCTCTTTTAATCTTTGTTTTTCCATTTCTTTAGGATCTATTGGAAAACTATCTATTTTTCCATTAGCACCACTAGCAACCCCTGAAGCTTGAGAGCATTCTTCATTTAATTCTTTATAAGGTTTCATTCTATAATTATTAGATCTAGTTATTTCTCCTGCAAACTTTTCAGGTTCTATTGTTTCTAATTCATATCCTATGACACCAGATCCATATATAGGATTTCTTTCTTCATCAGTTAATTCTCTTATTACTTTATATTTACCAAAATATTTATGAGAATATGTATCTTCTATTTGAACTATATCCCCTGGTTTATATGTTCCAAATCTTGCTGGATCTTCTGATTCATTCTTAACTTCAACCTCTTCATATGAAGCTCCTACTCCAGTTGCTTGTAATTCAGCTACTCTATCGATAGCTTGTTCTTCTGAATCTACAGTATCTACTAACTTAGAATTATAAACTCCATCTCCTCCATAAGTTGCATAAACTGCATATTTCTTACTTTCTTCTAGAGTTATTTCTTCATCATTATCTGTTTTAGTAGCTAAACTAAATCCACTATCTGAGATAGTATCAAAAGATCTTAATTGTTGATTAGCAGCAGTACCAGCCCATGTTCTTACAGTTCCATGATCTAAATCTACAACTTGATATCTAGGACTTCCATTCTTAAATTGCCAATCAGTTATTTTTAAAGCATCTTCAGGTTTAATTATAACTCTACTATTTCTAAGTCTTTCTCTAACACCTAAAAACTTCCAATTACCAGAAAAATGTCCTGTATTAGGTATACCAATATAATATTGACCGTCTTTTTCTAATACAGGATATACATTTCCCTCTGTATATATTGCATATTTGTTCATATCTATCTCTCCTTAAACACTATTATTATCAATTCAATAATATTTTACATGATTATATATTTATCGTGCATAGGAAAGAAATATAAAACTTCACCATTTTCCCATTTATCTTTTACAGAATCAACTATACTAATATCAAGATTTTCTTTCAAATAATCTTTAGCTTCAAAATTAATTTCATCAAGATATTTACTAAAGGCATCTTTTAACATAAAGACTAAATCATTAGCATCATTTATAATAAATACTTTTCCATCTTGAATCATTTTACAATATTTATCTATAAGTGTACTATATCTTACATATAATGTCATATCATGTTCAGAATCAGTTAATCCTTTTTTAACATAACATAACATTAAATATAAACCTTTATTAAAAAATTTTTCTATTACTTCTTTATAATCATTATCATTAACCGTAAACCTGATAATCATATTATTCATCCTCCTTAATATTATATCCAAGTGATATCATCTCTGTTTCCCAAGCTATTCTGACTGCCTCCCAAAGTTCATCTTCTGATAAATTTAACTTAGAAAACTTATCATAAATCTTCTGTCCTCTTTTATCTAGTTTATCTTTATAAAATTTCTTCGTCATTTTCATCATCTCCTTCTTCATCTTCTAAGAGAGAAGCTAAACAAGGTACATCTGTTTGTAATACTCTTAATTTTTCTTTAATATAATGCTTATAAGGATGCTGTGTTTCATTTAATTCAGTTCTTAGAGCATTCATAGCATCGTCCATTTCTCTTATTAACATTTTTCCTCTTTTCTTTTCTTCTTCAGTTAGATAAGGTAATTTTTCTTTCAATATAGTCACCTCCTTACATATATTCATTAAATGCTTCTATTGTATAATTATTGAATTTTTTAAAATACTTTCTTGCAAAATCTTGAGCTTCTTTTTCAGTTTCAAACCAAATAGTATCTTGTGAATTAAAAGTCCATTCACAACTATCACCTATACTAGCCTTTAGATAAAGTTTTTTATCATTATATGTCTTCATAGTAATTCTATAATAAGTTATTGTATATATAGCATCACTCATATAAATCATCTCCTTTAATCTAATATCTTAATTGAAACATTTCCTTTAACTTCTTTTTCATTAACATATTTCTTATACATTCTAGAATTTGGTGCATAATCTTCATAAAAAGCTTCAGAATTAAATTCTCTTTTAATATAAGGTTTCTTTAATGTAACTTTATATTCTTCACATTCATATTTAGTTTCATCTTGATCTAGCATTTCTTCATATAATGTTTTCTTAGCTTCTTCAATACCTTTATTTGCGTCATCTAAATCTTTTAATAACTTCATATATTTTTGTAATACTTCATTATCTTGATTCATTAATTCAAAAGCAGCTAATTCTTGTTCCAATTTCTTTTTCTTAGATACAAATTTCTTAGTTCTTTTATAATCTTCTTCTAATAGTTTTCTACCTGGAGATACTTCTTCTATTTCTTCTCCATTCATTAATTTATTTGAAGCTTCTTTAATAGCTTCTAAATCTTCATCAAATTCTTTCATAATAAACCTCCTATCAATTAACATATTGATCTAATATAATTATAACCCATTTTTTAAAAAATGGAACGGTATTTAATATAAATAATTTAATTAATTTTAAAAGCGATTTTAAACTGTTTCATGATAAATTAATATAAATTATCATCATTCAGAATAAAATCGCTTTATACTATGATTTTGTGTTAAATTAACATATTTTATTATTCATATTTAACTATAAATTTAATAGCTGATCTTTCTTCATCTTCTATTTTAATTTCAGCAAACCCTGGAGTACAAACTAAATTATATCCCATAGGCGCTACATATCCTCTAGCTACTGCTATTGCTTTTACAGCTTGATTTACAGCACCTGCTCCTACAGCTTGAATTTCTGCTTTCTTATTTTCCTTTAATACTGCAGCTATCATTCCTGCTACAGAACTTGGATTTGACTTACTTGATACTTTAATTATTTGTTCCATTATTGTTTAACTCCCTTTCATATATAATATTTTGTTGTAATTGTATTTGTTTTGTCTTTTCTCTTTCAATAGATTCATTAGATCCACATATAACCAAAGTTATCATTAAAGCTGCAAAACAAATTACCATTATACACCATTCACTTATCTCAAAATCTCCAAATTGCATTAAATTTCCTCCGTAAGCATATCTATTATAGTTGTTTTATCTAATTTATCTAATGATAAATCATAATCTACCCTATGAATTATTTTCTTATATAATATTTCATCTTGATCTTGATTATTTTTAACAACTACTTCCTGTAATTCTTCAGTATAAGGTTCATCACTGATTTCGATTAATGAATCTGTCAATAATTGTCTTAATGTTAATTGAGATTCAGAGTACTTATCTAAATAATCATATGTTATTTTATTAACATTAGTTCTAGATGTAATTATAGAAGATCCCATATCAAATTTATTGAATATAAATTCTATATTATCTTCATTTACTTTTATTAAACCTAAAGTAGTTTTATAATTATCATCTGATATATCAAATAAACAAGGTACTGATATCAATACTTTATTTGGATTTATTGTATAATTATTTTCCAATTTAATATCTTTTTCTGAAGCTAGTATTAATTCGAATGGTATATTTTTACTATTTCTAGTATAATCATTTATAGTTAATAAGAATGAAGTTGGATTACATCTTTTAGATATTGCAAATAATTCAGTAGCTCCTTTTGGTAATTTAGCATCAGTAACATCTCCTGAAAATACAATATCCCCTGTTTCAGATCTATATCCTGTATTCCATCCGAAAGATTGATTCATATTCATTGTATGAATATCTAAATCTATTCTTTCATTATCAAAATTTTTCCAATGAACTCCTACTATCATATCATTTAATCTAGGTACTTGTATAGAAGTTCCATATGGTAAATATCCTATATACTGTTTTTCAGATGTAGGAACAGTTATATCTATATAGTTAGGTAAATATACTTTTTTACCACATAATAATTTATTTATTCTTTTCTTTAAATGACTATATACTAAATCTAAAACTCTGGATTGAACCCATTTTTCTTCTATATTTTTATGTTTTAAAGTATTCGCATAAGCCTTACCATTTCTAACTTTATATAAAATACTTTCGGTATCTGTTTCTCTATATCTTAAAGAATTTACTATACTTACTTCTCTAAATATAGTAGTCTGATCTAAAGCTTTTTCTATACTTTCTTTAGATAATGCTAAAATACTTTCATCTTTTATACTAGTTATATTATCTAATATGCCTTTTCCTATAGCTCTATGATATCCTTTTATTCTAGCTAATTTATCTAGTCTATTAATGATTTTATTTATAGATTCAGCATATGAACAACTTCCTTTTTCTCTCTTGAAAGCTAAGAATAGGTCTTTAAATCTTAAAAAGATTTCAGCAAGACGCTCATATCCATGAGGTTTTCTTATATAGTTATTTAAATAATTATATATTTTATCAGCATCAGCTTCTTTTATTTTCTTAATTAAATGTTTATTCTTAATTAATAAAGTTTCTCCAGTTGCTTTAAATATTAAATATCTTAGAAACTCAATATTACTTTTAGGAACTAGATTATATTTTTCAAACATAGCTATTCTTACTTCTTTATTTGTAATATCATCTACTTGTTCCTGATCAATATAATCTGATAATAGCATTATATCTTCTATTGTTTGTTTTGATAGTGCTATTCCAGATGTTAATAATTTCATCATTTTTTCTTTTAATTGATCTTCAGTTATATCTTTAATTACTATTAAAGGTATATCTTCTTCTAATTCTGGTATTTCTAATTTTTCATTTGGAATATAAACTAAATTTTCATTATATAAATCTAATGATTCTAATCCATAAGTTGTAAAATAATGAATTACTTGTTGAGCTATTAATACTTCTATAGGAGTTTCTAATACTGTTTTAAATGATTTATGAAATGTTTGATTCCATTCTTCTGGTTTTTTACCAAACATTTGAATTGCTAAATCAATTACTTCTTTATCAGCTCCATCTATTCTAGTAAATACTAATCCACTCTTTGCTACATTCTCTTGATTTTCTTCTATTATATTTGTTGTTGTTACAAATGTTCCATATAAATAAGATTTAAACAATCTTAATAATGCTTCTTTTTGTTTTACTGTTAACATATTTTTCTACCTCCTATTTATTATATATAACATCTTTTAAATCTAAAGAAGTAATAGCTCCTCTCTCATATTTATCTATTAAGTCATTATATATTCTGTCTAAATTTTTCTTTTCATCAGTTTCATACGCCTTAATTTCATATATTAAAAATAATATCAAATCATCTATCTCTGGTTTTGATAATTGTATGTTATCTAATTTATACAAAGTAAATTGTTTTAGATAATCATCTATATAATTTTGCATCGTTTGTAATACTTCTCTTCTTTCATTTCTAGGTTTTAAATCTAATTTATTTTTTATAGCTCTATATACTAGTTCTTCCATTGTTATCTTTCCTTTCATTTTCATAATACTCCTTTATTTGTTGATATGTTGCTACATCTCCATCAGGTATTGTATAAAATTTTTGATCTTCTTCACTATATATTATTTGCATCATTTAATACCTCATTAACCTCATTCATTACTCTTTCATATTCTTTATTATTTTCTTCTATTTGTTGTTTTAAATCATCAATTTTTTCTTGTTGTCTATGTAGATTCATCATTTCAAAACAGAACCACATAAACATTATAAATATTAGTGCTATCATTATTTTCCAAAATTTATTCATTTTACCACCTCATATAAAATTAAAAGGGCTGAGATGTAAAAAATATTGCTTAAAAGGCAATCCCTGATAGGATTTTAAAAAGGAACATCTTATAGCCCTAATATAATACTTAGGAATGGAAAGTAAACATTTTATGCGGCTGCTCTACCAACTGAGCTATATCGCCCGAAGACAATAACAGGACTCGAACCTGTGACCTGCTGCTTGGCCTAATTTAATAAGGAACTTTCTATATCCCTAAAATTAATAACATATAAAGAGGCTGAGAAGTAAACTACTTTCAAACCCAATTTGAATGCGGAATACTCCGCTGATATAAGGAACTTCTTATAGCCTCAGAAAACAAATCCAATAAGCTGAAAACTAATTTAAACTGCCCAATTAAGGACAATTCTTGGAGTCGAACCAAGCAGGATCCGAAGATCCATAACCATGTATCATAAGGAAGTTTTTATAGCTTATTGTCAAAGCAAGCTGAAATGTAATAATGGCTCACTAGATCGGATTCGAACCGATGACTTAGGGTTATGAGCCCTACCCTCTGACCAACTGAGGTACAAGTGAAAAGGATAGGAACATTTTATAGCTTGCAGATATATTATATTATAGCTGAAAAGTAATTTTAGGGCCTTAGCCACTTAGGCGATACTATACTTCGTATAGCAGCACGACTCGAACGTGCATCACTGGTTTTCAAGACCAATTTAAAAGGAACTTTTTATAGCTATATATTATATAACAACTTTCTTAATCAATTCTTCTATATCTATAGCTAATAGATACAATATCATAATATCTTGCTGCCCCTTCTCTATTTTTTAGGAAAACAATCAAGCCATGTATGAGCTGCTTTTACAAATCCACATGTTCGTAATATTCTTATAGCTTTGTAATTTTCATTATTAGCAAAATTTCTTCTACTTTCATTTTTATTACCTAATATAGATATAAGTTCTGCATAACAAGTATTTAATATTTCTACATCTTCACAATCTAATATTTTTTGTTTTACTTCTTGCTCTCTAGCATATAATTCTTTTGGATTATATTCTTCAGGTAAATCTAATTGTGTAAATAATAACAATTTATTAAGTAAAGCTCTTATATCATCTATACAAGATTCTATAGTTACAGGCATATTTAGATATTCAGTTGATACTGAAGGATTATCTTTATTCTTAATATAAAAATCTATTAATTGTTCTGCTTTAACATCAAAATCATGTCCTATCAATCTTTTTAGTTCTTTAAGATGATTACTATAATAAACACACCATCTAGTTATTAATGATGAAAAAGCATCTTTATTAACTCCTTTTAAACCAGGTCTATAGACATCTAAAATTCTTTTTACATGAGCATGAGATACTCCATATGCTTTTAATATCAATATTTCATTATGGAGTTCTTGTACTACTCTATTATTTTTAGAAGGAGAGGCTATTATATCTTTATATTGCTGTTCTGATGTATAATAGTCTTCATCAAAGAACCCTGATACACCTGTTTTAGGATTTATCTCTTTTGAGATAAAATTTTTATATATCATTATTCTTCTACCTCCTCATCATCTTCTGCTTTATGAAAGTTAGGACCATATGAAACAAAGTTAGGTGCTAAGTTTTCATCTTTCTTACTTAGATCTTCATATAATCTATTAATGTTACATCTAATTGATCTAGCATTATAGTTATATCTAAAATCAATTTCATTAATACAAGTTTCAACGTTAGTCCATTTTTGCATTAAATGTCCTTCTTCTGTTAATATTCTAAATAATTTCTCATTATCTACTTCAGGGAATTTATAACAGAATATTATAGAAGTAACTAGATCTGACATATCACTTGATTTAAGTCTAACTTGATTTTCTTTATAATAATCCATTACAGAAAATACAAATTCTAAACATTCTTTCCCTTTGTTATACATTTCTTCAGTTACATTTAATCTACCGTTTTTAATAGCAGTACCTGGAGCTTTTTTAGTATTAAATAATACTGTGCACATGTTATTTACTGTAACACATTTTTTACCATGTTCTTCAAACATTTCATTAAATAGTTTTACTATCCATTGATAACTTTCTTTTCCTGTTTCAGCATAACATTCAATATAATCCATCAAATTCCAAGGTGTTGCATTGATATTCATAACAATACAATCATCAATTTTTAACCCAGGCCTTATAATGAAGTTAACAGGAAGTCCTCTTCTTTTACAAGCTTCCAATCTTCCTTGACCATCAATAACTTCAAATTTTTCATTTACTATAATAGGTACAGGAATGTAACCTATTTTATCAAAAGATGCTAATATCTTTGATACACGATCTTCTAATACCTTTCTATTTCCTAATACTCTTTTGAATGCATCATAATCTGTTGTTCTAAACATTTCTTCTGAACTTTTTACATAATTCATAAATTTTATACCTCATTTCTTTTTAAATTTTAATAGTTCCACGATAGTTCCAATTCTGTAACATATCATTAACTCGTTCTTGTAACTTATTTTTATAAGTTCTTTTTAAATCTAATATTTCATTTAGTTTTTTGATATCTTCTTCTAAAATTTCCTTTTCTTCGGGTAAATATAATTTATTAAAATCTTTCCACATTGATAGAAAAGTCCATTGTCGTACATTATTTAAATAGTATTCTAATTTCAAAGAAAATTGTTTTGCAAGCACTACATTGTTTTCTGTTTCTATAATTTGAACACTATCTACATCTTCTTTTGGACGATCCCATTCACCTAAAATAGATATTCCTAATATTGTAGCTGGATAATATCTATATCCTAAATCATTTCCACAAGGATTAAATAAAATATAGATTTCATCTCCAACATGAAGTATTCTATTTTTATAAGCTTCTGGAATTTTAATCTTCAGAAGATTTTTGCTCATTTTTAACCTCCTTTCTATCAGAGTTTAAAGTAACCAATAACCATTTATAATCTTCATATCTCCACATAGCCTCAAGGTTAAAGGATAGATCTTTTAGTTTAAATATAACTTCAACTTTTTTAGTTTTAGCTGAATATATTGTTAATATATCTATTACTTCATATTCATTTATATATCCTTCTGCTTTTATTATATCACCAATTTCAAATGGAATAGAGTACCTAAGTTGATGCATTTCCATAAGAATATCACCTCTCTTTTTAAATGATGCTCTCATTATATAATAACATCTTTTAAAAATCAACCCGTTTTTAAAATTTTTAAACGGTATTTATAAAGAAATAAAAAAGAAATATAGTTTTTCTATATTTCTTCACTTTTTCCACTTGATTTTGTAGCCATACTTATATCTATAATATTAAAAGATAAATCTTTCTTATCTACATAATAATGTCTACCTTCCCATTCTACTTCACACCAAGTACCATAAAAATTAATAAACTCTTCATTAATTACATCTACTAGTGTATCTATAGGAATATTTCTATATCCTCTTGCAAGTTGTGTTTTCCAATCTTGATCTGCTAATGTTTTTAAAGTTACTGCTTGTTTTCTTTCACTCATCTAATTCTCTATCCTTTCTTTTTATAATATCTTTATAATCAGAAGGTTCTTCAACTGAATACATAATTAATTTTTCATCATCATCCCAAATTTGTTTTTCTGTTCTAGTTATCCAAGAATGACAATGCCAATAAAAATTTTCTCTTAATTCTTTATCTTTTTTAATATGCTCTTCTGTAGATTTATCATCTATATCATATTGCATACAATAAATTGTCATTATATTTCCATATTTGTTATCATACTTATCTAATATATCCCATTCTTTATTATAAATGTTTAAATCTATATTATCTTTTCTTCTAATAACAGCCTCAACTCTAGGATAACAATGATTACCTTGATCTTTAAGTATATAATTAAATTGAGTTAGTTTCTTTAGATACTTTTTAGATCCTCTACAAATCTTTTTAAATTTTAACCATTCTTTAAATTGGCACTTCCATACATATAACCAATCATAAATATATCTTCTTAATATTTTAAATCCAGATCTATCATCATCCCAAATATATCTTGTTTGACATCCCGCATATTCAGCAGATCTTATAGGATGTTTTTTAATATATTTTAAAGAATTTATTACATCATACATAACAAAAGGTTCTATTTCTTCTTCTGCTGGATCTGGTTCTTTTATATATTCCGTTCTATATATTCCTGATACAAACCCTGATCTAGAAGGTTTAAATTTATCTAAATCTCTTTCATATTGACAAAAGAATATAAGTTCTGACATATAACCAATTTCTAAACTATTCATCCATTTTATATGATCTTCATTATATAAATCTTTTTCATTTCTTCTAGCATTCCATAAAGCAAATCTAAATCCAGGTATTTCCTTTATATGAAATTCACATATAGTATATTTATCTTTTTCTTCATCATAATCACTATCATTATATTCTTTATCTATAATATGAAATTTAGTTTCGTTTTCTATTTGACTAAAAGCCAATTCCATTAATTCTAAATTAGACTTCACTGGTACTATCCAATTTTTCATCTTTTTCATCTCCATATTCCTTTTGTAATGCTTGAGCTATTTCATTTAATTCTTTCAATATTATATTATATTGAGCTGTTCCTTTTCTCTCTACTATTTTAAATCCAGCAGGTTCATCTAAATCCATGAAATATAAATCAGGATCTCCATATTGACATAAATAATAAGGACACTCATCTTCATATTGTTTCATATTTTCATCATCAGCATATTTACCTACAATCCAGTAATCACCAAAGAAGGGATTTACAACTATATCTCCTACTTGATACTCTTTTTCTTCAGCATCTCTATATCCTGTTTCTTCCATTTTTTATCATTCCTTTTAGCAAAATGATTTCCACCTAATTTCTGTTTTTCTTTATACTTAGATAATCTACGTATCATTTCTGCTTGATCATTAATAGTATAATTAGAACTGAATGATGGATCTAATATATCTAATAATTCCTTATAATCCTGTTGAGCTCTTTCCCAGGCTTTAGTACTAATCTTATTATTTATAACAACTATAAAGCATAATATTAGACATATTATCATTTGAGCATAAGCTATAATAGAAGCTATATCCCTAAATATAATTTGTAAAATTAATCCTATAATTATAAGTATTGTTTGTATTGTAATTATTACAATATCTAAAGGTAAATAAGTATTTCTATGTTGTCTAAATACTATATCTGATATCTCCATATTTAATATAAATTTTTCATCGTCTCTTTCCATATAAATATCTCCTTTATTTTATAAAATTTGTTTCTAATAATCTATATAAACTATAATCTTCTCCAGCGTATCCTATTGTTACTTTTAATCTATCTTCTCTTTTTCCATAATCTAATAAAGCAACTACTTTATCATCTTTTTCATCTAGTATAGTACATTCTACATAAGGAGGAAAATTATTATCAATAAATTGTCTTACCTTCTTAATACTCATTTTTTTGTAATTCATTATATCAGATCCTTTCTAAATGCCATAATCTTTTAAACTAAACCTAGTTTTTATATTATGGTCATTACAATAATTAAATATAGCTTTTATCATATAACTCAAAGATTTCTCTCCTAAATTTTTAATTTTTCTTATTTCATAAGGCTCTTTATTAAAGAAATCTTGTAAAGTATATATACGAGATCTTAAAAAAGCATTATATGATCTAACTCCTAATATTTTCTCTCTACTAGTAGGTTTTAAATCATAAACTATTGTTCCTATTGTAGTGTTCCATCCCTCTTTATATTCTCTAGATGATATATTGAGTGGATTTTCCTCTATTAGCTTTCTAATTATTTCTTTTTCTTTATCAGTTAAAGGTTCATCTAAAGCTTCTATAGTATTATTAATAGCATTATTCTGCCAAGTTATTTCTTCTCCTTCTAAATATTTATGTCTTACCATATATCTTTCTATTAGATCTTCAGGATACTCTCTTATTTCATTAAAATATCTAACATATACTTCATGTCTTACTTCTCTATCTCTGGGACTAACTGATATATTTTTAGGATTTATCCAGCTTTTTACAACTACTCCTATTAAATTATTCTCTACTACAACTATATCACCAAAACAAAATTTCATAAATTATTCTTCGTCACTTCCTTCAATTCTTCCTAAAGTATTGACATAATAATCTCCATTGACCCCTACAATATTATTGATAAGTAAATTATAAGCTTTACTCCAAGTACCAATTAATCTACCTTTTTCATTTCTATCAGGTAATCCTTCATCATCTAATCTTATACATTCATCTGTACCAAATATATAAAGTATATTATCATATTTAACAATATGTTCAACTCTTTGAACTTGAACAGTATGATAATTTTTATTATTTGGTTCTTCAAGTAGGTTAATTACTGGTTTAAATAAATTATCCCAAATATTTTCATTATTTAAATATGTAATATCTATATATTCAGCTAACTTTTGCTTATTTCTTTCTCCTACATTTCTTAAAGTATTAAAAAAGCCATTATCTATCTCAATCATATTTAATCATTTCCTTTCTTATTTAATACATTTTCAAAATCAATTTCCTTTTCTAAATCATAACCAAGTAATATAGCTTTCATTTTAATTTGATCTATACCTAATTCTTTTAAAGGTCCATTTAAAGTTTTTATAAATTGATTCTGAATAGTTTCATCAAAACTATTTATATATTCTATAACTTCTTGTTTCTTTTTATTTAGTTGACTATTAATTCTATTTTGATGTATAGTCTTCTCTCCTTGTTCTTTAAGTCTTTCCATAGTCATAGGAGATCTTACATAATTTATATCATGTCCTTTTTTAAATCTAGTTTTCTTACCAGCTCTTTTTAATTGTTCATCCATCTTATACTCTAAAGCATAATCATGCATTTTCTTATTATATTCTTCTGATGTCATATTTATATTTCTATCTATACCAAATTTTTCACAATATTCTTTTTTAGTTAGATCATGTGAATACCATATATGTTGTTGCAATTTAGTATATGCTCTACCACATATATGACATATAGGCCATCCATATTGTTTTGATTTTTCATCATTAACCCTAGCTAGTTCTCCAAATTGAGATGGATAATATGTATCATATCCATGCATGATAAAATACTGATAGCATGAAACACAATAGCCTTGTGATAAAGGTTTTTCTTGTATTTTACCACAAAACTTACATTTATTAACTTTACTCATCTTCTTCTCTCCTTATTTTCTCTTTCAAATCATACTGTTCTTTATAAAGTAAATTATCTAATTGTTGCTGATATATTTTCCTCCATTGTTTTGTTAATTTAGGATCTGAAAGTATATTCTCTAATTCGAGAATTTGATCCATAATATCCATTTTAACCTCTTTTCATAATATATAAAATATTAATCCTGGTTCTATTATATAATAAAAGTTCTCATAAATCCACCGTTTTGCCGTTTTTAAAAAATTAGAACGTATTTTAGGCAAAATAAAAAGAATGGCTCTCACCATTCTATATGTCTATTGTTAGTTACTTTATATAAAGGTTCTTTTGATAATTTAGAAGGATCTATAGGTGTAGGACTTAAATTCCCATTTACCATAACCCAGATATATTTATCTCCTATATCTAAAACCTTACATTTTAAACTAATGTTAGTCTGATAAGCTCCTTGAGTATTCCAGTATAAAATATCATCTATTTTAATATCTTCCTTATTCATTTCTTAATACTCCTATATCAATATCATCATTTAAAAGTATGATAGTATTATCAGGTAATAATTCTTGTAAAGTTTCTTTAGCTCTTAATTTAGCATCAACTGATAAATCTTTAGGTATTTTAAATATAATAGTATCTGTCTTTTTTATATCTAAAAACAAAGAATCTATTTCTTTCTCATTTCCTTTATCATCTCTTATAAAGAATTTCATTAATCAATAACCTCCGTCATTTCTATTATAAGATCTTTAGTATTATTTATAGCTTTTTCTAAAACTTCTGAATCTATTTTAATAGGATAAATATCTCCAGATCTAGCAAGTCCTGCACAAGAACAATCAATAACCATTTCTAATACATCTAATAAATTAACATCCTCAGGTACTCTATCATTTAAATGATGTCTTTCTTGTAAATGTCTTTCTTTAAACCAAGGCATTTCTTTAAAGTTTTGTTTTTCATTTTTCAATTGTTCATTAAAATCTCTATGAAATTCATCTATATAATCTACTTTAGTATAATCATGTTTTAGTACTTGTTCTTTAAGCATATCAGCAAATTTATATCCTACTCTTTGAACATCTTCTATATGAGACATTGTATTATCTAATAATTGCTCTTTTGATACTTCTTTTTTATCTGTTGATCTAGTATCAGCATCATGTGATCTTTTTATTTGAATTTTATCTTCCATTATTTATCACCTTTCTTTAACTTTTTAAAATCAATATCCATTTTATATATAATATATTTCAATATTAAATCAAAATTCATTTCTATTTGATACCATACATCTATTTTTTCAGGTTCAACTCTAGTATGTAATCCTGAGACCATTATTTCATATTCTGATCTACTCCAGAAGTCATGCATAAAATATGTTCTCATACTTTCTTTAAAAGTTTCATAATCATATAATTTTCTACTTTTTATTCTTTTAGCTATATCTTCAGCGGATCCATTCCAGAATATATCATAACTAGTAATCTTATCATTATTAAAATCGTGATTAAGTACTTTCCAGCTTAACTTAACATTCTTTATTTTCACTTAGATCTTTCCCTTCTATTAAATCTAATAAATACTTAGTAGATTCCAAATAATAATCTGGATCTATACTTCCTACTATATGTCTATTTCTTTTTAAGGTTTCATAACATTCTTTAATTATATCTAAATTAAGTTCTATATTATTTACTTCATTATCTTTCTTCATCTCTAGTAACCTCTCTAGTATTTTTAATAACTTTTTTAGTTTCTTCTACTAAATCTTTACTAGCTTGTATTTGTTCTTGAGTTCTTTGAATAAGATCCTTACTAGTTATTTTAATATAATCAAGATCACTCATCTTTCTTCTCCTTATATTTTAAAATATATCCTATACCTTTACATTTAGGACATCTCATTCTTTCTTGAATAGACATACCATTTTTATAATCTCTACATTCACATTTTATCATTTCTTCTATATTAGTTAATATCATAAGTGTTTTTAATTGATCTTTAACTTCTTTATAATTTTGACATATATCATTGAGTATCTTTATATCATTTATCATATCATCTTCATCTTTTAAATCAAATCCAAACATTATTCTCTACCTCTATTCTTTGCTCTATTTATTATTTGCATTACTCTTGTTATATGTATATCATTTATATTACCATCTATAATATCATCTTTTATACAATGTAAATAATTATCCATACACATTGCTAAGTCTTCAAAATCTTTTTCTATAAATCCTTTAGTTGTCATAGCAGGAGTACCTATTCTTAATCCTGAAGATTTAAGTGGAGGTAATTCATCATTGGGTATTTGATTTTTATTTACAGTAATATGAATTTTATCTAATCCTTCTTCAGCTTGTTTACCTGTTATTCCTAAAGTATTATATACATCTAATACAAACATGTGATTTTCTGTTCCATCAGATATTATTTTATAACCTAAAGCTTTAAATTTTTCAGCAAAAGCTTTAGCATTCTTAACTACTTGTTTTCCATATTCTTTAAATTCATCTGTCATAGCTTCCTCAAAACATATTCCTTTTGCAGCAATTATATGTTCTAAAGGTCCTCCTTGTATTCCAGGAAATACAGCTGGATTAATTCTTTTACATAAATTTTCATCATTCCAAAGTATAATTCCTCCTCTAGGTCCTCTTAATGTTTTATGAGTTGTACTAGTTACTACATCAAACCAAGGACAAGGATTTGGATGAACTCCTGCTGCAACTAATCCTGCAACATGTGCCATATCACACATTGAATATATTTCATTCATTGTTTCTAATTTATATCTTTCTATAATTCCAGATATTTCTTCATAAGGTATTATTTGAGAATATGAACTTGCTCCTACTATAACCATTTTAGGTTGATGTTTAAATAATTTCTTTTCAAAATCTACTAAATCTAATTTTCCATTTTCATCTACACCATAAGATATAATGTTATAATCTTGACCTGAGAATGACATTTTATGACCATGTGTTAAATGACCTCCTGCTCCTAAATCCATTCCCATTACTGTATCACCTTTTTCAAGTAAAGCTCTATATACAGCTTGATTTGCAGAACTTCCACAATGTGGTTGAACATTTGCATATTTAACATTAAATAATTTACAGACATTATTAATAGCTTTTTGTTCTATCATATCTATGTATTCACAACCACCATAATATCTTTTTTCTGGATAACCTTCAGCATATTTATTTGTTAATATAGATCCTGCAGCTTTTAGTACTCTTTCACTTGGAAAGTTTTCTGAAGCTATTAGCTCTGCATTCTCATCTTGACGTTTCTGCTCCATTGCTATTATATCTTCAAAACTTATAGATTCTAAATCTTTCATATATCACTATTCTCCTTTACAATTTTAAAAGTATAACCTGTTTTAGTTTTATCACAAGTTACTACATAATCATCATTAAATCTAGTTACAAAACAATATTGTTTACCTTTTTTAGTTTGAGACACTAAACCTTCTCCAATTACTTTATATACTCTATATAAAGCTTCAGCATCTGTTAATGTATCTTTTTCATAGTTATGTATTATTAATTTAGATTCTTCCATTATTTAATACCTTCTCTTTCTCTAATAGCATCTAATCTAGCTAAGAATTCTATAGTTTCTTGTAAATTACCTCCAGGTATTCCTCTATTTATATTATCATAGAATATTTTATCTTCATCTGAAAGAAAATCATATACTTCTTTTTTATGAAATATCTTTTTTAGAATTTTTAACATTTTTATTTCTCCATTCTTTATTATATTGTTCTAAAAAGTTTAATAATTCTGATAAACATTTATCATCCCATATTGTATCTGAAGCAGGATAAAAACAAAATTTTCTCCAAGCTCCATACCATTTTATATCTCCTAAATAATACCCTTCATTGCTATGGATATGTAATATAGGAGTTTTCCTTCCTTCAACTATTTCTTCAGAAACTAAAAAATATTTAGATTCAAATATTACTCTATTATAATCATATTTACTTTCCATATATCCTCCAAATGAACTTATTGAATCAATTAAATTACATATTAAACACCCAATGAATCCTGATACCCATAACATTGTATCATTATATTCCCATTTTAGACTACTAGCTAAATTCATTGGTATAGTAAATGAAAATATAATAACTATTAATTTTAAAACAATGTTATCAAAAAGATCAGGTCGTACTTTCATTCTTTAATTTTTTAGGATTCCAATAGGCTGATCTAAATCCTCGAGCCATATCTATTAGATAGACATTATTAAGATCTCTATCATACATAAAATCAATTGACCAAATTCCTTCTAATCCTTCTATTTTTAAGGTATTAATGTTATCTTCTATATATTTCATAACTTTATTTAATTCTTTTTTATGATCTGTTAATTCAATATTAGATTTATTATGGAATAATTGAAATAATAATTTATCATTTAATCTAGGTATTTTATCTTTACAATAATTATAATCCCAATAGTCTTCCATATATTCTATTTCTTTAGTATTCATATTATAAAAAACTCTAACTTCTGTTCTTAAAGGCATTCCATTATATATTGTTATAGTATGATCTAAATCACAAGGAATAAGTTCTCTAACAACAAGTTCAGTATATCCTCCAGTTTCATACATTGTTGATACATAATTTATTTCAAATAATCTTCTAGCTAAATCTTTTTTAGTGCATATACTTTTGTCGAAATCAAATTTATTAGAAAAACATCCATTTTTTATACTATAATAAGTTCCAGCTTTCATCTTTTCAATTGTTGGCCATAGAATCTTTAACCATTCTTCCCAGTTTACATCATCTATTTTTTCAGTCTCTTGCATTTTGTGTACTTCTTCAAATGTAAATATTTGGTTAGCTATTATTTTAGCATGTTTAAAATTACCAAAATTTTTAATACAAGAATACCAATTAGAAAAGTTTTCAGCATAATTTCTATCATCCTCATAACATTTCTTTTCTAATTCAGCTAAATATTCAGGAGTATATTTATTTGTAAATAATTTCATTTTTTCTACTATATCTATATTGTTCTCCATTTCCATTCTCCTCTTAATTCATGTTCATAATGAGTATATTCTCTATTACAATTAGGACATCTTAATACTATTTGAGGTGGATAACTTGTTAATCTAATTCCTGTATCTTGTAACATTACATTCTTACAATCATCACATTTTGGAACTTTATTTATATAATATTCTGGAAATACAAATTGTTTTTCTATCATTTAACTTTCCTCCAAATACCTTCTTTATCTTTTATAACTAATTTTCCACAATAAGGACACATAGCTTTTACTTTATCTTTATCATTAGAATCTATTATCCAACAATCATTTGAATGTTTATTTAATAAATGACATTTAATTAATTGAAACATAATTTATTTCCTCTTTTTAATTTTGTAGTAATTGTTTTGCAATATTTGATACCATTCTTCCGTCAACAGCATTACCATATTTCTCTTTAGTTAATCTAATTAACTTTCCTATTTCTTTTTGAGTTATTGATTCTTGCTCTATAATTTCTTTCATAGCTATAGTTAAATCATATTCTGACATTTGTTGAGGTAAATATTTATCTAATACTGCTATCTCTTTTATAGTTCTATCTAAAAGATCTTTTCTTTGAGCTTTTTCAAATTGAGCCTGCGCTTCTATTCTTTTCTTTTTCTCTCTTACTATAATATCTTCTACTTCTTTATCTACTAAAGATTCTTGTTTATCTTTCTCAGCATTCAATATCATAGCTCTAACATATTGTATAGTATTTTTAGCTATATCATCATTATTTTTCATAGCTGTTTTTAAATCTTCATATAATCTATCTTTTAATGACATTATATTATTCCTCCTTTAAATTTCTATTAAGATAATAGTCATTTACAAAATCTTGATATAGTACTTGCATTTTATATTTTAATTCTTGATCATTTAACCAATCTTCTATTCTTACTTTATATTGATTAGCATAAGATCTAAAATAAATACTTAAACATTGTTGAATTGCCATATCTCTAGATTTTCTAACTACATCTTCAGTTACTTTATTATCATGATCATTTCTATATAAAGAATCTATTAAGAATTTAAAATTATTCTTAAATAATTTTTCCTTCTCATCATCTGTAAATTTACTTTCATATTCAGGTAATTGGACAATAAATGTATTTTCTCTTTCTTTATTAGTCTCAAAAGATATAGGGTTAAGATTATTTTTAGTACAAAAATCTCTAATATTATCATATAAAGCTTTCATATCAACTTTAGGTTTTGTTTCACACTCAATAGTTATACCATCTAATTTAACTGTACTTTTTAATTCTTTTATTTCAGTTTTTAATTTTTTAACTATTAAATCTATATTAGTTAATTCTTGTTCTTTCTTTTTCCTAGCCATATTGTTACCTCCTTATATTTTATAACAACTTATTTTTTGCAATAATAAATGCTAGATATAGATTTTACTCATATATCTAGCATAAGGTTTAAATGATTGAATTTGCTTATTTTTTAGGTTGATTTTCTGGTTTTAAGAAATCAGGTAATTCTTCTTCCTTCTTCTCAACTTTTTTAGCAGGTGTTTTCTTTTTATTTGTTATCTCTTTTAACTTAGTTACTTCATCTGCTGTTAATGTATCTTTATTCTCCTTAGATTCAGTTTTAACAGGTTTTTCTTCATTAGGTGTATCTTTTACTTGTGGTGTCGCAATAGCTTTTTTAATCTCATTTAAAAGATTAACATAACCTGTATATTCACCTCTTATTTGTTCTCTAATTAAATTTTGTTGATCATAATCATTTTGCAATTTTTTACTTTGTTCAATTATATTTGATATATTCTCTTCTACTTGGTTAAATCTTTGTTTACAATCAGCCATTTTAGCTTCTAAAGATTTTATAACTTCGTTATTTCCTTCCATAAATAATCTACCTCCATTTTAATTTTATAATATTTTACATTATTTCAAGTAAACGTCTTTGTAATTCAGATATTATCTGTTTTATAGTATTTTTAGGTAAAAAGTCTATTGCTCTCATATTTATAATATTATCTTTATTTGATTCAATGAAAACAAGATAAACTATTTTAACTATACTTTTATTTATTTTTAAATCTTCAGATATATCTTCTAATATGTAAATAATATCTTGATTAAGTTCTTTTAGATCTTCATCTTCTTCATAGAACCTATCTGTTCTAGCATCTTCATCTTCTAAAACATCTCCTAGAGTTAAATCATCAGTTACACAATTCTCTTCTAAATGAAATAAGATATCAGGCTGTTTCTTTTGCTGAGTATCATAATCCATAAAGTCACGATTCATTATGTTATATGCAAGAGTTGATAATCTATATTTTTCAGGATCCCATATAAGACATGCTTTCCATAAACCCATTTGAGCTATTTGCAATGCTTCATTGTAATCCCAGTAATTTGTTTTATAATATTTGGATGCTAACTTGTAGGCCATGTTTATATTATCATTGAATAATTTAGTTATTTTTTCAGCTTCTTCAGGTGTTTTATTTCTCAATGAAATTTTCTCATAGTAATTTCTTTTGTCAGCCATACAGTAACCTCCTCTACATATTATAACAACTTACTATTGTTATACTATTCCAGTTACTAATAAATAACATTTAAATTCTTCTAAACTTTCATTAACTCCTGTTCCAATATCTTCATTGAATTTTATAGCTTTTATAAGATCAGTTATTTTTAAATTCTTTTTCTTTTCTTTTCTAGATACTTTTTCAATTCTATCTCTTTCTAATTCATCATTATTTAAGACTATTTGTTCTAATTCTTTTATATTATGTTGAATATCTTTATCATAAGATCTTAATAGTTCTAAATAATCTTTTCTTAAATCATCTATATTGCAAATTAAGTATCCTGTCAATATTAATAAATTTTTAACTTCTTTATTTTTAACATTTCTAATTTTATTTAATAACATAGAATTTTCTATCTCTGTTTCTTGAGAGACAGGAATTTCATATTTATATCTAACAGCTCCTTGATTATCAGAATCAAAAACTTCATCTGTTGATCCTAAATAATATTTACCTTTTCTAGTATATTCATTAGCAAGTGTCATCATTCTCTTAACTAATGCTGCTTTAATATGATGATGGTTTTCATATAAACCTATCTTTTTTCTTATGTATTCTTGATGTTCTGAAAATAATTCTTCTTTAGTCATTCTTTGTTCAAATATTGTACTCCAATAATGATGTATTGTATTCCATATCATATTAGATAATTCTTCTTCTGATAACCATTCAGGTAATTTACCTATATTTGGATTATCATACTTTATCTTTAGTTCATCTAATGTAAGTACATCTTCATGCTCGGTAAGTATTCGATACACATCCTCCTCTCTCATATTATACTTTTTACTGTACATTCCTACCTTATCTGTTTTTGATGTGTATTTCTTCATACCAAGCTACCTCCTCTTAATATTTTTATCCATTCTTGTAAAGTCGTGTTTATCTCTGTGCATGTACTCATTTTATAATAAGGGTAAAAATTAATCAACCCGGGCAGTCAAAAACTGTCAGGGCCGTCAAATCGTTGAAAATAGTAGCTTTTTAAATTTTCACATTATTGAAACCAGTTAAGAATCCTCACTAATATCAATGGATTAGAGATAATAAAAAAATTTTTAAAAAAATTTTAAATTTTTTAATTTTTTCAAAATATGGAACTATATTATGCAACACATAAAATAATCAAATAATTTCTCTTTTTCTATCTTACCTGTCTTAATATCATTATCTAATTTGGATATTTTAAAGGCAGTTTCTAATAAATATTGAGGACTATATGGAATAGCAAAATCTCTGATCATTTTAATTCTAAACCAAGGTAATCCTAAATCATACGCTTTATTACCTCCATTAAATCTACCATTCTGCACTATAAGATATGCTATAATATAATCATTCATAATACTTTCCATGGCTATCCAAAACTCTTCTTGAAAATTAGCTTTAACCACATTATGCCAATATGATAAACTATTTATATTACCTTTTAATAAATCATTCATTAAATTATAGCTATGAAATTCTTCATATTCATATAACAACTGTTGTTTATCATCTAAAATATCATAAGCAGCTTGTTCACTAATTCCTTTAGCTTGAGCATAATTTCTTATTTTATCAGCTTCCAATAATATATTATTATAATTTTTTAAACAATTTCCAGCTAATTCTTCTTTACTTTTTTGATTTAATGATAGTTCAGAATCCACAAATTGTAAAGATATTTTATCATCAACTATAGGAAAATATGTTATATAATCATTAAAATCTTTCCATAATGTAGTAGAAGGTAATTCTTGTTCAAAGCACAATATAAAAGTATCATCTACAAGTTTTGATATAAATGATTGTATCTGGAAAGGTTTCTGTTTTGCAAAATCTACTTCTCCATGAGCTACAAGTAATCTTTTCTTTTTAAATAATCCACCACCAGTTTGCTGTTTGACAAAATTTTCCATATCATAAACAGGATCTATTTTATCAAAATGTTTCCCTATCTCTTGTATATAGTGATGTCTTAATCCATAATCTTCTCCATAAAACACATAAAATTTTTCTATTTTATTATTTAATATATCTTCCTTCAAATCTTTTAAATTTTTCATATTACTTCACCTTATTAACTTCATACATTCTATAGAACATATTAAATATTAACATTTTTCTCTTTAAAGAAGGAGTTCTTAATAAAGCATTTTTACCTTCTATCAATATTGGTATATATTTATCATAAGAATAATATCCTGAAGATTTTATTTTATTTTCTAGAACATTTATAAGCATTATTATAAATAATAAATAAGCATCAATATCTTCATATCTATTTTCAAATCTTTGCATTATTTGAATAATATTATCAGGAGAAATATATGTTATCTTACCAGCTATTTCAATTGCAAATTTAGATATACCTTCTATCTTATCATAATTTTTATAGTATTCAACTTTAGCTGGACTATTAACTCCACATTCTATTAACATATCTTGTAAATGTTCATCAGGATAATAAGCCTTCATAACTTCCTTTATTTCCTGATCGGAATATGGATTCATTATAATTCTTCTAGCTCTACTTTCAAGAGTTTTAAGTTGAGGTCCTCCTGTTATAATAATATAATTTCCTTGTTTAGGTTCCTCTGTTATTTTTAACAAAGCATTTTTAGCTGCAAGAGAAGCCGTATTAAAATTATCAAAATGATAAACCATATTACTTCCTACAACCATCTTTTTTAGTAAATCCCTTATATCTTCAACTTTATTACTCATCTTATTATAATAAAGGCCAAACTTCTTGCATAAATATAATACAAAATAATTTTTACCCATATGCTCATCACCTTGAATGATTATAAATGGAGGTAATTCTTTCCAGGTATCTATTAACTTTAAATTATTTTCTTGACCTATTAATTGCATGATTGTATTATCCAACTTTCTATTATTATTCTTAAATCTTCTGATGAGTAATTATTTTTTATATTTAAAGCACTCATTAATTGTATTTTTAAATCTGGTAAAAAATTATCATTTTCATTTAACCATTTTAAAGATATTTCTGATAAAGAAACCATATCTGCATCTTTTACCATCATAAATTTAATACAATTTTCTATATATTCTATATATAATTTTATGAATAAGGCATTATCCATTCCTGACATATAAATATTATTAAAACATTGCAGAGCACCTTTACCATCACCATTTAATAATAATTTCATAAAATTTAATAAAGTTTCTTCATTAACTCCTCCAGATGTTACTACTTGAACATTAGCTAAGGATAAATTCTGACTATAATCTAAACATTTTTCTAAAGTGGTAATAGAATCTCTCATACCACCTTTTGCAAGTCTAGCTATATATTTTAAAGCCTCATCATCATATGTAATTAAATCAATACCTAAACTTTGATGCTCTTTATTTTCACTTTCAATAATATATTTCAATCTATTATATATTCCATTTGTACTAATTCTAGAAAAATTAAATCTCTGAACACGAGACATAATTGTTCCTATAATTTTTTGAGGATCTGTAGTACAAAATAAAAATACTATATATTCTGGAGGTTCTTCTAATATTTTTAATAATGAATTCCAAGCTTGTATAGTTAACATATGACACTCATCTAAAATGAATATTTTATATTTACCCATTAAAGGTCTTGTTCTACATTCATCTATTATTTTTCTAGTATCATCTACTCCGGTTATGACTAGCGCAGTCAAGTTCAATAGGAATACCTTTTCCATTATTCATCATACTAGCTATAATTCTAGCAGTAGTAGTTTTACCGGTACCAGCTCCTCCACAAAATAAATAAGCATGTTTTATGTTATTAGTTTTAATTTGATTCTCTAATATAACCTTTATCTCACCCTGTTCACTAACATCATCAAAAGTCTTAGGTCTATATTTATTTGCTAAACTTATTTTATTAGCCATTATGTATTACTCCTCTTCTAAAAATCTACAATTATTTAAATCTAATTTTCTTTTATTAGAATTTTTAGGTAAGTCATTTACTTTTGTAAATTGGATAAATATATCAGGTACTATCTTTTTATTAACATAATAATTATTTTTACATCTAACTAACACTTTACAATTACCTTTATTTGTTAATTGTTTATTTCCAAGTATTTCAATCCTACCTCCAGATAATAAAAAGATTAACATTCTATCTTTATCTACATCACCGTCTATTATTTAATTTTCCATACCATTTAAGACTAAAATCTTCTTCTAATCTTATCTCTTGTAATACGACTTTTTCTGCATCTTCTATATATTGAGCAAAATCTTGTATACTTTTCATATATAATTTCAATTTATTACTACATTTAGCTTTAAATTGCATATAAAGGGATCTAAATGACCATAATTTAGAATCTTTTCCAAATAAACCTACATTTAGATTATCTAATATAATGCTTTTAGTATTTTCATTTACTAAACAATAAGCATAATTTCCTTCAATAGTTACAAATTTAACACGTCTAGTTCCTCTATTTATTTTTACATTTCCTTTTTTATCCGTGTATTCTTCAATTTCTATCCATTTATGATTATTAAAATCATATTGATAAATAATTTCGACATTTATTTTTTCAGGTTTTGTATCTATAATTTTTCTACGGTCTGGCATATCTTGCACATCCTTTCTAAATATTATTCTTTCATTAATTCCATTACTTGTTTAAATGTTTGTTCATCTATTATATAATAACGACTTCCTTCATCTCCAAAATCAAAGCATAATGCACTATAAGATTTATTACATGCAAATTGTTCTTCTTTCATTTTTATAAGCCAATCTTTCTTTATAGAAAAAGAGCTCTTAGGAGTCATACAAGTTTTAGCTTCTATTGACCACTCAGAGCCTACATATATATCTGATTTATCAAAACTTGTTGCACCTGAATTTGGAGTTCTTCTTCCTCCTATTGATTTAGCTATTGCTTTTTCTTGTCGTTTACTAGCATCTCTAGTTGATTTATACATTGCTAATACCTGCCTTTAATTCTCTTTATTTTCAGTTTTAACAGCTTTTTCTTCATTACCTATATCATTTGTTGTTTGACTCCAAATAATCTCTAAATGAGGTAATATTGTTGACATATAATGACGAAAAGCTTCTTCTGTTAAATTTAAATTATCATTATCATTAATTTCAATATTAACAATTTCCATTCTTCCAATATAGCCTGTACCATACTTTTGAACTTCAGGTAAGTTTGATATATGTTGAGTTAATACATCTTGTAATATCTTATCTATCATAACTATATGATCATCATTTTCAATAGGTACTTCTATCATTTCACTATTAAAAACTTCATCTGGTACACTGCTTCTATATAATTTATAACGTATATACATTTATAGCACCTTCCTATTCATCTTTACTTGTATTAACTAACTTATTAGCTTCTGCAAGTATTTCTTGATCTACTACCTCTTCTACTTTTTTACCATTCATAGCATTATCAATTAATTCTATCCATTCTGGATGAGCTTCTAATTGTTCTTTTAATTTTGGTTTACCTTGAATCTTATCTTCATTTAAAACTTCTCCAGTAGAAATATCTATAATATCAAAATAAGCTCCTCTTTGATTAATAACACCTACTTGTAATCCTACATCAATATAATCACTAGTAAAATCAGGTCCTGTTAAATATTTAATTGTATAATAACCAACTCTTCTTGTAGGTTCAAACACTTTTGTTTTCTTTATTACTACATGAACTAAATTACCAGCTGGATTCTCAGCGTTATTTGTTAATTCTTTTCCTGAATCATCTATGAATTTACCTTTTCTAAATTCAAACCTTCCAGAACAAGCATGTTTAAAAGCTCTACCTCCTGGTGTTATAGTTCCACCAAACATAGAGTTAAGATCATCTCTTACTTGATTTATCATAATTAAAGTACAATCATATTTTATAAGAAGTCCTTTTATTTCATTACAAAATCTTGTTAAAGCAATAGCTATACCACCATATGCTTTTTTCTCCATATCTTCTCCATATAATTGTTTTGGAACTAAAGTTGCTACAGAATCTAATACAGCTAAACATATTTCTCCAGTCGCTATAAATTCTCTCATTATATTAAATACTTCTTCTGCTACCATGGTTTCTGGAGTTATAATTAATAAATCATTTGTATCTACACCTATTTTATTTGCCCAAACATAATCAAAAGTACCTTCTTCGTCAACAAATAGAATTTTCTTTCCAGTATCTTTATATTTCTTTTGAGCATTTTTAATTATATCCATAGCTGTAGTTGTTTTTCCAGATCCTTCAGGTCCTGCGAATTCATAAATTCTTCCTGTTGGTAATCCTCCAAAACACATATAATTTAATCTAGGTGAAGTAAAAGGTATTTTATCATACTCAGTTTTCTTAACACCAAAAGAAGCTATTTCCCCATATTTTTTATTTATATCTTTCATTAAAACATCAATCTGTGACATTTTATACCTCCTCTAAAATAGGAATATTATAAGTATCAGCTACTAGTTTTTCTATTCTACAGCCTCTACCATTTTCCCATCCTGGCATTAAATATATAAAATCAGCTGTACTCAATAGTTTTATAGATTCACCTAATAAATAAACTGGATTATCTATATCCTCATCTATGAATGAATCTATTATTTCATAACCTCTTACTTTCAATTTTAGAGATATTTCATCTCTTTCTTTTTTAATTTCATCATCTGTTTTACCAAACATAGGCTGACATATAAATACTTTTTTCATATCTCCTCCTAAAATCTACTACTAAATTTATTCAAATCATATCTTTGTTGACGAGCTGCTTGAACTTTTTTAACAGCATTTAAAGTTTCAATAGCCATTTCAAATTTTTGTTTTATCATTTTATAACTTCTATCAAATAATATTTTTTCAAGTTGTTCAGCTCTAGTTTTTAAATCAGCTATTGATTGTCTTTCAGGAATAGTTCCTCTAGCTAATTTATAGGCTTCAGAATAAGCTTCTTTATGAACCTGATTTGCCATATCTAATTCTAATCCTATAAATTCTTGTTCTTCCATAGAATCATATAATACAATTGGAAGTTGAAGTAAAATATCATCTATTTCTAAATCACTAAGTTCAGTAGTTTCATCTTTTAATAAAGTCCTTATTTTATGAATAATAGATGTAACATCTTTTGTTTTTTCATCTACTATTCTATGTACAATTGCTTCCATATCGATTGTATTTTGATCTTTTTGAGTTTTACCTAAGTCGTATTTTACTTCTTCTCCCATTTATATTACTCCTCTCTATCAGGATCTTTAAGCCAGCTTTTATATAATTTAATCCAATCGGAAAATAACATAGTAGCTTTCCAAGGTTTTCTATTTTTTCTATGAAATACTGTAGGTAGTTTCTTTTCTTTCTTAGCTTCAGTATCTCTAATAGATTGTTCCATAGCTTTATCTACATTTAAAGATTCAACTCTCTTAACTTCAATATGAATTCCTTCTAGACCTTCACAATCTCCCAAAGAATCTTCCATCTTTCCATTAAATTGAGCTGTTCTATGAACATTTTCAAATCCATATTCTTTACATAGATTTGCAAATTCTAGCTCTCCATGAGCACCTTTTTTCTTACTGTTAATATTACTCATATTAAACACTCCAAACTATACTCCGTGAGCTTCTGATAATATAATTAAACTATCTTCATCTGTTACACTCATCAATCCAGGATTAGCATTATCTGCTTTCATTATAACTTGATTTGATGATAAATTATCCAACATTAAGTTGATTTGTGTAGCATCCATTCTAATAACATTTAATGGTTGTAAACATCCTTCAACCTTAACATTTTCATCAGAACCTCCAGATAAACTTTTTATATTCATATTACCAGGTGTGATAGCTATATTTAATTGATTTTGGTCTGTCATTTGGAAGAATAAAGATGTTCTATCAATAGCTTCTTTAAATTCATTTCTAGATGATGTAAATGTTTGACCAAATTGCATTTGTTTAAAAGCAATAACTGGCTGAATTGGGAAATCATTATAATGTTCATCTTCTTGTAACATTCCAGTAATAATAATTTCAGTTTTATTTTCTACATCTACACTATGTATTTTTATCATAGAAGGATTTAATCTTCCTTCAGTTTTCTTCCATGCTAAATCTATTTTTCCATCTATGTTAATACTTGTAATCTTTTTAGCAAATTCTTTTGGTAAATAAATAACAGCATTATTTAATTCAGGTATACTATCCATAATACATATAGTATCACCATTTGATCCTACTATATAATTATTTCCACAATATACTCCTTTAAATACAGGATTACCATCAGATTCAGCAGCAAATGGTAAACATTTATTTAAAGCTGCTTTAAATTTATCATAATTTGTTAAAGTAATAGGAGTTACATCATCGAATGATACAGGCATTTCTACATTAATTGTTTCTCCTGAATTTGGATCTAATTTTTCTGGTAATTGATATTCAGCAGATCCTGCTTTAACTAAAATTATTCTTTGATCATTAGCTGATCTTTCAAATGTAATATAAGGAGCAGTAATTTTTGAAACCAATTTTTGTAAAAATTGAGAATCTAAACATATACTGTATTCATCTAAAGTTGAATATGTCCATTCAGAATTTTTTTGATAAATATAAGCTTCAATTCCATTAGCACTCTTTACTTCTAATCCTTGAGCACTAAATACTAATTGTACTATAGTACTAATTTCAGATCTTGCTTCATAAGTAATAATTTTTAAAACATTATCTAATAAATTTTGAAGAATTGTTGTTTTAACAATCATAATATCATAGTCAGTTCTTTCAACAGGTTTTTTCTCCTCTACTTTAGGTTCTACAGGTGGTGTTGGAGGATTAGCAGCTGGTTGAGCTTGAACTGTAGTTCGAGTAAATACAGGAGCAGCTGGTTGATCAAGTTGTTGAACTAAAGTGTTTTGATCAGGTGCTACAGATACATGAGTTTGTGATGAAGTTATATCTGCTGTTATAGATACAGGATCTGAGTTAATAGATATATCTGAAACAGGAGCAACTACTTCATCAGAAGATGGTATTGCTTGAGCAGGAATTCCACCTGCTTGTAAATTTCCTAAATTCATTGTTGTAGAATTTTCTTCCATTTTTAATTCCTTCCTTTCATTTAATTAAATCTTGCTATTTTAACTTTATTTTGAATTTCTTGTCTTGCAGCTGTATTATCTCTTAGTGCAGGAGACATATATGTTGTTTCTGTAATTCCTGATGCCTTAATTCCTCTAGCTGAAACACATCCATGATCCATAATAGCTTCTACAAATACTTGCTTAGATCCTGTAGCTAATTCTATACATTCAGCTACATCAGCTACAAATTTTTCTTGTAATTGTAATCTCTTAGAGCACATATCCACTATTCTTGGAATCTTAGATAATCCTATAACTCTATATCCTTCAGAATCATCTTTTCCATTCCAGTATGCAGGAACATATGCTACATATACAACACCATTAAACATAAGAGCTAAATGATGTTCACAATGTGAGAATATATTTTTACATTCTTTAAATACTATTGGATCGAAACTTACTTGAAAATCTTTTCTAAACATATCAGCAATTTGTTGATTTGTATAATGAGATCCTTCAGATAACTCTCTCCAATATTTCATTACTCTTTTTGGAGTATCAACTAATCCAGGTCTTGTGATATCTTCACCTAAACCTTCTAACAACATTTTTGTTGCCTCCATAACTTTTTCTTCGTCAAAAGGTTTATTAACACTCATTATTCATTTCTCCTTTCTATACACCTTTTTGAGCTGGGTCCCATATTACTTTATGAAGTTGAATTTGGCATCTTATAGGTGTTTTAGCGTTAAATAGCTTATGTTCTTGCATAAATTCAACTATTTCTTTAGGTTCTATATCACCAAATATAGGACTAAAATATATAACATTATTGTTATCAGTTTCTGTTAAGATATAATTTTCTATTATATCTTTTGCTTTCATTAAATCATCTTTACTTCCTACTACAAATTTATATACAACATTATGCCAATTATTTGCCCTTACATCAAAGTTATCTATATTCATTTTATCATTCATAGTAGAACTTGGTGATTTATAATCTACAGTAAACCAAACATTCTCATAACCTTTTTCTTGATATCCAGCTGTATTATAATAACTTCTTATAGGCATTGATCCATTAGTTTCAACATTAACATTATATCCAGCTTCAGATAGAGCTTTTAATAAATACTTAACATCTAAATGAATTAAAGGCTCTCCTCCAGTTAAAGTTATGTTATCTGTATCATATTTATCACATTCTTTTATTATTTCTTCAATAGCCATTTCCTTATAAGGAATAGCTTCTTCATTTTCTTGACAGTAAGAATATCTAGTATCACAATATACACATCTTAAATTACATCCCCATAATCTAACAAATGTAGTTAATTCCCCTGTTCTTATTCCCTCACCATCAATTGAATTAAATATTTCAACTACTTTCATTTTGAACAGTCCTTTCAATTTTTTAGCATAATCTCTAGGATTAACTTTTTCAGGTAAGCGTCTAGATCCTGTTAAATCTTTTTTCCAGCATTTTAAAGCCTCAATCATATCATTAGCATCTTGTAAAGATTTAATATTTTTTAAATGTAAATTCTTAGGATCTTTATTCATTCGTAATCCCAGCTCTTCTAATAATTCTGTTTTAGATATATCTAAATATTTACAAATAAATATTCTATATCTAGCTATAATAGGAAACATAAAGATTAATTTTTCATTATCATCTTTAAATTCTCTCATTATTTACCTCTTTTCCAAGTAGCATGTGAATTAGCTGTTTCCCACAAATTAATTTCATATACATGAACATCTGGTAAATTTAATTCATTATGAATATAATCATCAAACATAGCTGCAAAATCACCTACCATATTTTCAGCTGTTGTTGGATGAGGAAATATCATATATTCTAAATCATATTCTTTTAACACATCTAGAATCTTCATTGAAATTTCATCATCTTTCCATACCATAAACTTATGATCAGGTACTATTTCTTTTATCATCTTTTTTAAATCTTTAAAATCCATTACCATATCAAAGTCGCCAACTTGAGGTCCTTCTAATGTAAGTTCTAATTTATATGAGTGACCATGTAAATTTCCACAAGGGCCATCATATCTAGGTAATAAATGAGCTGCCTCAAATTCCTCATGTCTTGTTACTTTTATTAATTCCATTTTTAAACTCCTTTCTCTATTATCTCAGCAGAGTAACCATCCTCGCTTCCAATAATTTCTACTTTAATAACTTTTATATCTTTATATTCTAAAACATCTCTTATATAAGTTTCTAATTTTACTTTTAAATATCTAGCCATATTTTCAGATGTAACCATAAAAGGTAATTCTAAATAAGGTACATCATATTTATGTAATACTTTAGCTATTTCAGAACTTATAACATCTGTTTTACAATATACAAATTGATGATTAGGAACTATAGATCTTAGAGCTTCTTTTAAGTCTTTATATTCCATAATCATTCCATAATCATTAATAACAGGACCTTCTACAGTTGCTTTAATCCTATAAGAATGACTATATAAACTACCATACTCATCATTATATCCAGGTAATATATGAGCTGTTTCAAAACTTTCTTGTCCAGTAATTCTTAATATTTGCATTATATCTTTCTCCTTCTTTTTATATTCTAAATCTTTTCCAAATAATGTTATATATCTTGGTCTTAATATTTTAATAGCTTGTTTACATTGTTCTCTATTAAATTTGGATACATGACATTCTTCTGTTGATATATTCATTTGTGTAGCTAGCCAATTATACATTGATGTTCTAGCTTTCTTTTTAGCACTTGAAGCTCCCCATATAGCATCTAGATATCTATGTACAGTATGTCTATAATGAGTTACGCTTTTGTAAGACACATAAAACACACCTCCTAAAATATTATCTATAATTTATAACATCTTAGGAGGTGTAACATATCTATTTACTTTTCTCTTCTTTATAAATTTTAATCAGATAATATATTTGAACAAATATTAATATTAAGTTAGCTATCCATGTGTATAAAGCACCTATTGCTAATCCATATATAACAAAGCAAATACTACCTATCAAGTTGATAAATCTGATTATTTTAATATTTTTAAAACACATACTTAAAACAATTAAGATAGTTGCTATTAATCCTAAAACTTCCATTAATATATAGTTTTATCCTCTTTCTCTTTGAATTCTTTAAAAGTCTTAATAGTTTCCTCTCTATCCATAGGAATTAATTTTAATACATCATTATTTTCTTTATGATCTTCATTTTCACAAATATCATCAATATAATTGTAAATAAAATCATCTCTAAATCCTATATCTGCTGCATCAAGTTGTGTATTACCATAGTATATTGTTTTTATATTAGCCCAAATAGTTGCAGATAAACACATAGGACATGGATAACAACTTGTATATAATTCACAACCACTTAAATCATATGTATTTAATTCTTTACAAGCATTTCTTATAGCCATTATTTCACCATGAGCTGTAGGATCATTATTTCCAAGAACATGATTATTACCAGTTCCTACTACAACTCCATCTTTTACTACAACTGCACCAAAAGGTCCTCCATTATTAGTTAATAAATTTTGTTTTGATAATTCATCTGCTATTTGCATATATTTATTCATTATATTTCTACCTCTTTCTCTTATTATCTTGGTTTATATGATTTTTCATATAAAATTAAACATCTAACTACATTTTCATTCATGTTTCTTAACCTAGCTAATTCAGCTATATTTTGAATACAAGAAGAATTATCTAATTTAATTCCTTGTTTACTTTTACTAATATTCTGTTTATTATCATAACTTCTTCCTGATAAATCCCATTCATTATATACATTATTAGATTCAATTCCTCCATAATAATTTATCCAGTAAGTCTCTCGTTTTAAGCTATCTGATTTACTTAGATTACATTCAAGTAAGATATATTTAAAACAATTAACTCCATATAAATTATAATCATTTTGAAGATTTTGATTATCATGCATGCATCTTTTCAATCTATTTTTATGATAACTACAGCGGGATTTAAAATTACAAGTTTGTCCTATATAAACTTTATTATTTTTAGTATTTAGTATCATATAAACATTATAGTTATTCATCTTTTAAATTCCTAGTATCTTGTTCAACAGGAAATACTATCCATTTATCTTCTTTATTTTTATACCAGTAATCTGGTTCAATTTTGGCATTTTCTTTATAATAATGAGTAGCTATTTTATATCCTTTTTGTCTCCAAGCAAGAGCTGTATCACCTGTATCACAAATATCATCTACACATAAACAACCTACAGTAGGAGCTCCTAAGTATGGAAGGTCATATCTATTAGAAATGATAGTAGCATATACAACTCCTCCACGAGCTGGTCCATATACTCCTGTATATCCTTCAAAATTATTAGTTTGATCAGCTAACCAATCAATAAATTCTTCTATATCATTCCATGTTACATATTCTTTTACAACTGTCATTTCTCTTTCATCACGTAGATTTCCCATTATATAGCCTCCTTTTTTGTTTTAGCTCTTAAATATTTAACAAATTTAGCAGTTAATGGAGATACTACAGCTTCTACTACAGTTTCAATACATGTAGTAAATAATACAAGTTGTCCTATTAATAACCAAGGACTTTCAATAGTTCCAGCAATTCCTATAGGTGCAAATGCCATTAAATAAAATAATCCATTATCTACAATTTGTCCTAATAAAGTTGAAAGAATTGCTCTAGCCATAAATCCTTTAGTATTATTTTCATTTTTACTATTTACTCTCATAACATGCATAATTTGTGTGTTAACATAATTACCTAATAAAAATGCTGTTATAGATGCAAGAGCTATTCTCCATCCAGTACCTAATACTACTGAATAAGATCCTTGAACAAAATCACTTGTTCCTGGTAATGCAATTGCTATCCAGCACAATGCATTAAATGCAAGGTTAAAAATAGCGCTAGCTACAAAAGTTTTAATAGCTCTTTTCTTTCCCCATATTTCTGTTATAACATCCATGCAGGCAAAGACTAACCATGAGATCATTGTTCCTCCTGTAGTTATCGCAATCAATTCTGTTCCAAATGTTTTTACAGCTAGTATATTTTGTAATACAGAACCAGCAATATAAAATGCTGTTATAGCTACTAGCCAATCTGTTAATTTTATATTTTTTAATTTACTAAACATATTTAATTCCTCCTAGTTTTTTATAGTTGGTTGGATTTTCATACAACTCTTTTAATAAAAGGTTTAATTCATAGATATCAGGCTTTGTTAGCTTAACGGTCACTATGAATTATATTGTTTAATTATTGAAGTACTTGTAGTACCATATAATATAAGATTTCTTATAGAACAATCACTTATATTATATTTTCGACTTAAAGCAGAATAGTTTGGATTATTTTTATATTCATTTCTTAAAATATCAATAAATTCTTGAGTATATTTTGTATTACCTGTATATTTACCTTTTCTCTTTCTAGAAGATCTTCAGTCTTACACTCTTCAACTAATTCAAATTTAAAATTTGATAAACCATATTTATTATAATCTTCTTGTAAATATCTATTACTATGAATATTATGATTTAATTTATAAATATGATTCATTTTTCTATTTTTTAAATTTTTAGTTTGTCCTATATAGACTTTATTATTTATTACACAGGTAATTTTATAAATACCTTTCAAGATATTATTTTTCATTAATCCAACTTCTTTACATTATTATCTTCATACTCGATAGGATCTTCTATTCCATTTAATTTGAAAGCATTTATTCTATCTCTACAAGTTCCGGCATACTCCGCAGGCTTTTTCTCTACCCTCATAGCAACTAGTTGTAAGATTATATGGTACATTTATTGCTAATCCTGTTTTAACTACTTCTGCTTTATTCATATTAACTAATGGTGCACATACATGTATTTTTTCATAAGTTCCTAATTCAATTGCCTTAGTCATAGCTTCTGTAAATTCTGGTGAACAATCAGCATATGCTCTACCAGCAGCATCATCAGCATGTGCTCCGTAATAAACATCTACTTCTTCATCTGGAAAAATAGATAAAGCTAAGGCTGCTACGCTTGATAATAATAATCCATTTCTAAATGGTACATATGTTGTAACTCCATTAGGATGATCTTTTACTTGTTCAGCATAACTTTCATGAGGAACTTCTTCAGTAGAACTAGCTAATAATGAACAATTACTAAATTGCATTACAGATGTTAAATTAACTTCATAATGTGCTACTCCATAATATTCTGCTATTTTCTTAGCACATTCTAGTTCTTTTTCATGTTTTTGACCATAATAAGTAGACAATGTAGCTACATTTTCTTTTCCGTATTTTTCTACGGCTAATCCTACACAGGTTGTACTATCTACCCCTCCTGAACTTAATACTACTGCCTTTGTTGACATCTTTGAATTCCTCCTTTCATTAAATTTTATAATAAGATATAAATACTAGATATATCTTATCTAGTATTTATAACATATTAACCTTGATTATTTAACTCTAATAATCTTTCAAATGTTGTTTTATTTTCTTTAAATTTTTTAATTACATCTACTTTTGAAGTATTATTAGCTAAATTATCCCAGTACTCTATATTACCTATTAAAAGTTTTGCTTTTTCATCAGTTCTATATAAAGCTTCTTCTTGTAACTGTTCTTGAGATTTTGAATCTTCTGGAATATATGTTTCTTTTTGAGTTATTTTTAAATTAGGAAATAAACCTGATTTATATTCTTTTGGAGCTTCTGGTTTAAATATTCTTTTATAATCTTCTTCTCTATATGATCCATATTCATCATAAGTAAATCCATGATTAGCATTCATTCCTGGTGTAAATGAATCACAAGATTCAAAAGGATAAGCTGTCCATAATTTTTTAGAACTAACTCCAAAACCATGGACTTTAACATAAGGTATACTACTATTAGCTATTACTTTAAAACAACGATCTAGAAATTCTATTCTTTGTTTTGTAGTTCTACCTACTAATCCTCCTATAGCTATATATTCCATTTTCTTTCCATTAGGTAATGTATATTCTAATGCTTGTTCTAACCATTTCAAAGGTTCACCATAATGAAATGTATATAAAATCTTTTCAGGACATACTACATTATTTGTCATATAAATATAATTTTGCCATGTTCTTTGACAACAATCATTATAATCTTCTACAGTTTTAGCCTCTACAGGAATAACATCCATTTGACCAAAAGTAGTAACATAGTCACTCCATTTATTTATCCAGTTAATATAATTTTCAACATATTGATCTATATCTAAAGATTTAGATGACTTCTTATTATCGCCCTCTTTTTGTCTTTTCATTTTAGCATCTGCATATGCAGTGAATGCACCAGAATCTATCATGATACTTCCTTTAGTTATACTAAAACCATCTATTATCTTTTCATCAGGAAGATCTTTTAAGTACCAATAAGAGTGAAGGCTGTTAAATTTTCTATCTCCAATATTTCTTAAATATGCTTCCTTTGTAGCTCCAGTCAAAAAACCAGAAAATACATTATAAAATTTCACTTATTATCCTCCTCTCTATACTAGTTCATATTCTTTTCTTTCTTTATAAATACCTGTATTAATATAGTCATTATATTGAGCCATTGATATTTCATCATCATCAGTATTAACATCAGGACCATACCAATAAAAGAAATATTCAACATCACATTTCATTGGTACTGATATTTTTTCAGCTCCTGCTTGTATCATTAATTTAGATAACAACTCTCCACAACGTTTTCTATTAATAAAAGGACATTCTGCTATAATTTCATCATGTACAGGGAATTTCATTTTAAATCCTAAATCTTGTAATTCTTTATTTTGACCTACAAGTATCATAGCTCTTTTACTCATATCTGAAGCTCCACCTTGAATTGTAGAATTAACACATTGTCTTAAAGCTTCAGCAATATAACCTTGATTATTAATTATATCAATTCCAGCTTCTCTAGCTTCTTCAATTATCTTATTTCTTTTATATAAATTAGCTTTTTCTAATTTTTCAATATATTTATCCTTTATTTCTTGAGAAACTTCTTCATGAATATCTGATTTAGCTGTAAATAAAGGATTAAAATCAACAGGTCGTTTATCATTATAATGAAATTCATATTTCTCATCTTGAATATGAGTTAAATATCTTCTTCTTCCCCAAGCTGTTTCAGTATATCCTCTTTCTTTAGCTTTAGCTTGTGTTTCTTCAGTAAACTGCTTAATTAAAGGATATGCATTAAAGAAATCATCTATTAGTTGTTGAGCTTCTTCAGTAGTCATATGAAGCATTTCTCCAACAGAAGCAGTACCTCTTCCATATAAAATTCCTAAAAGAACACTTTTGATTTTAGTTCTTCTCTCTTTTCCTTCTTTATATGTAATATCTGTTTTCTTTCCATTCTCATCTAATTTAAACTCTAAACATTCTTCATATGTAGTGTGAAAAGCTTCAGCTGCCATTGTAGAATATAAATCTTTTCCTGTTCTATAAGCATTTATTAAAGATTCATCTTGACACATATGAGCCAATATACGAGGTTCTTGCTGAGAAAAATCACTTGACATTAATATATTACCTGGAGCAGCACCGAATAATCTTCTTAACTCTTTTGATTCTCCTTTACTTGGAATCTGTTGAAGATTTGGATTAGAAGAACTAAATCTTCCAGTAGCAGCGCCATATTGGTTTAATGTTGTATGAATTTTTCCAGTACTTGGTTCTATCTGCTTAGGTAAAGCTACTAAGAAAGCATCAATTAATTTTTCCATTTTTCTATACTCTATTAAAGCTTTAGTTAAAGGAGTATTAATTCTTTCTAACTCTTTAACTCCAGTACCTCTACCTTCTTTAGTTTTATACCCTATAATATCATAAAATAATATACTTAATTGTGTAGGACTTGATATTGATATTGGATTATCTAATTTTTTATCATAATGCTTAATTCTAAATTCTTCAATTTGTTTTTCGTAAGGTTTTATTTCTTCATATACTTTTGCTTCTGCTATCTCAAGTCTGGCTTCATATTTATCTTTAAGTTCTTTTAACATTCCCATATTCATATTAATACCATCTCTATTCATTTTAGCAAGTATAGGCATTAAAGGAACTTCTATTTGTTCAAATACATATTTCATACCAGCACTATCTGGTTCTTCAAATTTCTTTTTCTGATATTCATATAATTCATATGTTATCAAAGCATCTTTTCCAGCATAAATAGTAGCTATATCTAGAGGTATATAATCAAAAGTAACTCCTTTAAACAAACTATCAAATCTATTTACTCCTTCATCTTCTACTGCAATATATTTATTATATAAATATTTCAAGCCATGCTCTTCATCTTGTTTAAATATATTTGCTGCTATCATAGTATCCCAATAAGGATCTGGCCAATCTTCTCCTAAAAATGTTCTGAATACTCCAGCATCGAATTTATAGTTGTGAAATATCCAATTAAAATGTCTAGTTCTATTTAATTCTTTTAAATAATTTCTTAGATCATCTTCAGGAATTTGACCTTTCAATTTCATATTATATAAAGCTGATTTATGATTAATAGGAATATATAAACATTCCTTACCATTACATACAGAGAAGCCAACTATTTTATCAGTAAAGAAATTAAGTCCTGTAGTTTCAGTATCTATACCTATTGGAGCATTTTCTTCTGTAGTATCAAAGAAATGTTTAAGATCATCTAGGTTTGTTATACATTTACTTACATCTTTATAATTACCTAATTTCTCCTCTACAAGCTTTTTAGCGGTTTCAATTAAAGAAGAGATTGTCTCTCCCTTCTTTAATTTTATTTCTGAACCACTTTTTTCTTTTTTAGGAGTGGCAGGCTTTTTAGATGGTATATTTGCAAATAAAGCCATTATCATTACTCCTTTACTTTATATTAAAATACATCAGCTGTTCTTCTTGTAGCTTGTTGAGCAGGTTCTTGATTTTGTCCAGCTTGTGCATTTGCTTGAGGATCAAAATCATAATCATTTGGTTTAATAATGTTAATTTCAAATGGATCCTTAACTTCTCCAAATTGATCTTTAGTCTTCATATCATTAGGAGCTTTCATATTAGGAGCACAAGTATAAACTGTATCCTTCATAGTTTTACCTGTTCTACCAATAATAAAAGACTGTCCTGAAATTGGAGCTCCTGTTGGAAGATTTTCAAATACTGGTAATAAAGTCTTTTGAACAAAAGAACCTGATTTTTTCCAATATTGAATTTCATTATCTTCTTCTACAAACATTGGTAATACTACTCTCATAACAGGATTATTTCCCATTGAGCACCATTTACACATATCTGCAGGATCTCCTGGATTTCTGCTACAGTCTATTGTTGCAAATTTTTCTCCAGTAAATTCATGAACTACTAAAGCTGCATTCTTTACTTCTTCTACAGTATTATATAAAAATCTTACTGTTTTCTTTTGACCATCGTCAAGTTTAAAGAATGAACTACCTCCTCCTACGTATTTGTCAGCATCGTCTAAATTAACTCTTGCCATTTTAAATTTCTCCTTTCTTGGCCTGCGTAATTTTTATTTTTTAGGCCTGGGTGCCACCCTAAATTTTATTGGCTATATATTATAACATCTTATTCAGATGATAATATCTTACTTTCATACCATCTTTTCCATTCAGTATAAGAAATAACTTTTACTTGTCTAAATTCATCATATGTTAAATCATTAACATCTTTACCTTCAGGAATTAGAGCTACATTTATATTCTGTCTTCTATGTTCTTGTAAAAAATTTCCTAATTTATAAATACCTTTTCTTCCAGCCTCATCTGGATCTAAAGCTAATACATATCCTTTACATTCAATTTCTAATAATTGTTTATATTGTAATTCAGTTCCAGTCCCTAATAATCCTACGGGTTGTTTACCCCAACCAGATAAACTCCAGACATTAAAAGGACCTTCTACCACCCATATATATCTTAAAAATCTATCTAACTCATATAATCCATATAAAGGTTTAATCATATCTTGTGGATACCTATATACTTTTTGTTCTATAGATCTTCTTCCTAATCCAATACAATTATGACCTTTATCATATATTGGAAATACTATATGTTTATTATAAGGATCAAAACCTAAATCATATTTTTCAGCTGTCTGTTTATCTATTCTTCTGCTTTCTAGATATGGATGATAATATTTTAGTTTTGTTATATCTTCTTTTGGTACATATGATTTCTTTTTTATATTGAACATTACTCTCTTAGGTTTTTCTATTAATACGGCTCTTGCTTGTATTGTTTTTAATCCGAATAATGATTCTACTTCTTCCTCATCATATAAAGGTCCTAATAATAATTCTACTACTTTGGCTAGTGACATAGTTTCATGACAAGTGAAACAAGAAAATAAACCAATATAAGATCTATCTCCCTCTGTTGTTCTTATTGAAGCACTTGCTTTATTTTCTTGTCCTCCTTTATGAAAAGGACATGTTACTGAAATATTATCAGGTAATTGTCTTATATATTTAAAATACCACATTCCAGTCTTTAGATGAATGTAATCTCTAATATCTTCAATTAATTTTACATCTATCATAAAGTTATCCATTAGAATGAAGCGCCTCCTCCAAATATCTGTCTTGCTTTAGCTTTTCTAGCAGTAGCTACTTCTTGCTGTAATTCTCTAATAGGTTTATATTTATTTATTCCGTAATCTACTTCATATTTTTGAGTTAATCCTGATTCACCATATCTATTTTTAACTATACTAAGAGTTAATATTCCATTTTCATTTCTCATAGATATTACTCTTGTAGAGTTTTGAGCTACAGCATCTGATTCTGCTATATTTTCTAGTCCTGGTGCATTTAACTCCTGACCACCTTGTCTATTACTTTGAGCTAATAAAACACAAGGTAAGTTATATTTAGATGACAATGTAAATAAATCCATTGATATATTACCATATTGTTGTCTTAAAGGAGTTCCAGGTTTTGATGTTATATCTTCCATTAGAGATAATTGGTCTACTATAAGCATTGTTAAATTATTTTTAACTATAAAGTTTTCTATATCTCTAATATTTGCTTTTCTTCTTAAATCCGCTTGTGTTAATATTCTTATATCTAAACTTCTATCTAATATAAATTTTAAAGCATCTTCTTTAGTAGATGTATATGTTTCTTTCGCACAACATAAGATTCTTTCTTGTAATTGTTGTACAGACATTTCTCCTGAATATATTCCTACTCTTTCTTTTTGTAGAGATGCTGCCCATGCAAATTTCAAGCCTATCCAAGTTTTACCTTGTCCAGTTCTTCCTACAATAGTTATTAATTCTTCTCCTCTTTTGAAACCAACTAATTTTTCATCTAATTCTTTAAACCCTGTACTAATAACATCATTTGGATCTATTTTTAATATTTCTTCAATATTATCAAATAAACCTACAGATTGATTTTCAGTACCTAATAACTCTAAATCATTTACAGCCTGAGTCATTTTATGTACAAATTCTAAAGGATTTTCTTCAATAGCTCCTTTAGATATATCTTCATTAAGCTCTCCTAATTCGTATTCTATTCTATGTTTAAAATAATCATTAGCTATTGTTTTACATAAATTATCTAATTCACCTATATTAGCTAATTCCATCATTTCCTCATCTGGAATTTGAAATTCAAATTGTAATAAAGGTAAATCTGGATATTTATTAACCTTTGTATATTTTTCAATATAATCATAAAGAGCTCTATTTTCATATGAAAAATAATCTCTTTTTATATCATTATATATAATTACATTCCAGTTTTGTTCTCTAACAATACCTATTAGCAGAGCTTTTTCAATTGCTTTTATATCTTTCATTTAAAAATCTCTGCCTCCTTTGTACCCTGTAGATTTATTTTAATAGCTCTACAATCAAAAGATAAATCTAATTGCATACAAGCAAGTGTATTTTGACCTACTTTATCATTTAAATAATCATCATCTCCAATTGTAAAATAAAAATTTCCTAATCCTCTTCTTTGTCGAATACTAATAATGTCATAAATTTTATCTCTATCAAAATAACTATCAAGTAGTGTAAATTTATCCCATATTACTAAAGGAGCATTTTCCATACCTGAATATAATATTTTCAAATCATGAATAGGTTTTAAAGAATCTTTTTCTTCTTTATAATCTATCAATCTCTTATAATCTTCTACAAGTAATTTAGTATCCACATAAATAATATCTTCAACTCTTATATCTTGAATTACACATTGTTTAAAATAAGATTGAAGCATAAGATATGCTAAATAATCTAAATTAACATAATCAGCAAATTCAAAACGAAGATTATATCTATCTGTCACAGCAGAAGTCATATTTTTAAAAACATTATATAATTTAGAAGGTATAATTTTTTGATCAGTGAATCCAAGACATCTATCTGGAATTTGAGAATATTTTATATATTCATTATATCTTCTAAATACTGCAGCTTTGAAATCATCAGTTGCTTCTTTTAAATTAGGAATTAAATCATATAAAACATCCTCCATCTTAAATTCTTATATCCTCCAAATATTGTAATACTTCTTCTTTACATGTCAATTGTCTAGGTTTTTCTATTTTATAACCTATATTATTTATATTAGTAGCATCTTTATAATCAGCCTCTTCATAATATAAAGTTCTTGTTGCTCCAAAATATATTGCTCTTTTAATATGATACAAAATATCATTCTCATTTTGAGATACAATAGACAAACCTATTGTATTATAAGGCATCCTGCATACTTTTTCTAAAAGATCTTGAGTCATTTCACGAATAGTTACTTCATTAAACTTTCCTCGATTACGCTGAGAAAATCTATAGTTACAATATTTCCAAATTCCAGTTTTCACATTATCTGTTAATATATCATTATTATAAATATAATGATAACATGCTTTAATATCAGTTTGTTTAGATGGAACTTTACGTTTAATCTCTTGCATAGAAAAAGCCATTTCAACACCTCCATGTATTTAATAACATCTTTTTGAGTATAAAGATAGCACTAAGTACAGTACTTAGAAACACTATATCTTAGTGCTGTTTGATTAGTTTTTCTCTATTTCATGTTTAATTGATTCAGCTTGTCTTTTATCATTTTGTTTATCATATAAATTAAATACTATACTAGATAATACATCTGCTGTAATTTTAGTTCCATCATATGTTAAATATTCTTTTGATAATATAGCTAAAACTTCAAGTAAAGTTAATTTGTTATATCTAAATATCTTTTTAAGCTCACTTAATGATAATATATCATAAGCAGTTTCTCCTGTAGTTAGAGTAAATGTATTAAAGAATTCTTGAATTTTCTGATTACTTTCTGAATCTTGAATAGCTTCAATCTCATCTAATTGATCATCAGTTTTTAACTGAAGTTTATATCCTACTTTTTTAAGTAATGAAATTAATTCTCTTGCTGATATTTCTACACTATTTTCTTTAAATTGAATGTAAGATTTATATAATTCTTCAGCATTTTCAGTAGAATATTTTAAAATCTCATCAATATTAAATCCTCTAATAAAATCGTTTAAGGTATTTGCATCAGAATAAGTTGAAATATTTGGTATAAATACAAAAGGATCATAAATCAAAATTCCTGTGTATACTTTATATTGAGATTTATTATTATTATATTCTAATATAACTACAGGAACATAATCTTCTTTAGTTAAATCAGTTCCATGTTTATAAAAAACTAATTTAACAAGTCCTCCTTTACCATCAGTGAAAAATTTATCAGTTTTTTCATTAGTTGTAATATCTAAAGTAAATTTTTCTAATTGTTCCTCAAATTCTTTAATTGCATCATCATTTCTAGCATCAAATATATCTACTACATTTTTATATTCATCTGTTAAATATAAAACTTCTGGTTTAGTTAAATAAAACATAGCTCTTGGATCTGGATTATCTTTAGCTTTCTTTAATTGTTCATCTTTTAATTGTTTCCATATTAATTCAGCTTTCTTATAAACCTCTTTACTTGTAGAAGGTTTTAAATCAATTTGTTTATGAAGAAAAATATCAGCTCCTTTTAAAATTTCATAAGTATCATACTTATCATCTTCACTTGCTAATTTTATATGAAGATATTTTGGAGAATCCCAAACTACATCAGCTGGTTTTGTAACTTTAGTTAACATTGCTTCAAACATTATTTCTCAACTTCCTTTCTTATATCTAAAAAATTTTTAAAATCTTTTACTGTGCATTTTTTACAGTAGAATAAATCATCTAAATAAAAACCACTTTCAAAAAATTCCTGACAACCAGAACATCTTTTCATACTACCTGTAAATTTAACAGGTCTAACTATTGTATTTTTTATATGGTTATACTGATCTAATATAATTTTATCAAATTCATCATCTTTAGGATTATCTTCAGGGAAACTCCTTTTCGATTGTATCTATTTTCTTATCTATTTTTTGATCTAATTTTTTAACATTCTCAGATAATTTTTTAATAATAGATTTAACAGGTTTCTCTTCTTTTTTAGGTTCTTCTATTTCTACTCTTTCTGGAATATTTATATATTTACAAGGATGATCTAAAACTCCGTATTCATAAGCTAATTTACCTTGACAGTCCTCACAAAACTTATCCATATAAGAATGTTTAGTTCTAATAACTAATCCACAATCACTATAAATTTTCTTAGAAAAATTTTTACCTTCTTCTAAATTAGATACTATCTGTCTAACTCCTATTTGTCTTTTTGGTTGGTTTTCTTCTTTCTCTATTTCTTTAGTTTCTTTAATATTTATATTTTCTTCTGTTTTCTGAGGTTCTATTTCTATATTTGATGTACTAATAATTATGTTACCATTCTGAATACTCATATATAATTTAGAACATTCTTTTAATTGTAACTCGTCTCTAATCTCTCTTGGTATGGTTATTCTATAACCTGATCCTAATGTGATTTCCATAAAATTCTACCTCTCTTTTTATTTTATAACATCTTTTTGGAAAATAAAAAATACAAGAAGAATTTATCTTCTTGTATTTAATAACAACTTATTTATATAATTCTTACTTCAAAATATCTAAAAATTGCTGTTCTGTTATGATAGGTACTCCATATTCTTTAGCTTGTTTATTTTTTGTTGAAGTACTTTCTATATCATTATTAACTAAGAATTGACATTTCTTTAAATTAGTTGATAATTCATAACCATAATTTTTAATATAAGCTTCGAAGTCTTTTCTTTTCATGCTTTGTAAAGATCCGGTTACAGCTATATATTTTATTTCATCTTTATTAATAATTTCAGGAAATATTAATCTATTATTCTGTAAATTATCATCGAATAGATAACTTAAATTAGCTATTCTCCATTGATTTTCCATTAATGTTTTAGTAGTTGCATCTTTAACTAAATCTAATAATAAATTTGTAGGATCTTCAATACCAGGTTTCCCGAAATTTTCATTATTAAAACTAAATATAAATAAGTTTAGTAATAAAACTTTATTTTGAGCTAATAACTCAGCTGTCTTTTCACCAAGTCTTGGTATATTTAATCCCATTAAAGCTTTTTCTACCTTAACAGGTTCTAAATATAATTTATTAAAAAATTCTAATATCTTAGATTCTGTTATACTTAATTTTCTAGTATTCAAATCATTTAATACATATACTTGTTTTGTATATAAATCATCTATTGATTCTATTCCATATTGATCTAAATATTGTTTCATAATTGTATATTGTAATCCATCAGTCTCACCAATTTGCTCGCACCAAACTTGTAAATTACTTGCTTCAACATTAGGACAATTTATATCATCACAAATTAAATCTACACCTTCCCAAACTAAATTATTACCACAATGAGGACAATGAGTTGGTAAAGGTTCTTCAGATTGTTCTATAACTTCCATTATATTAGGTATTACTTCATTAGCTCTCTGAATAACTACTTGAGCTCCTTTTCCTAAACCTTGATCTTTAACCCATTTAGCATTATTACAAGTAGCTCTTTGTATTATAGCTCCAGATAATTCTACAGGTTCTACAATAGCTACAGGTATATATCTATTATTTCTACTCATAGTCCATTCAATTTCTTTTATAATTGTAGTAGTTGTTTCTGCCTGAAATTTAAAAGCTACCTCATCATATACATAATCATAAAGATGATGATCATCTTCATAATGAGCTAAATATTGGATATCTGGATTTGTTAAAACTAATCCATCTAATCCATAACCTAATTGTTTAAAAGCTTCAAATGTTTGTTCATGAAAAGCATTCCAAGATGATTCATTAAGTACAGGATAATAATAAATAGGAATACAATGTTTAAAATTTAATTTCAACCATTGTAATACATCTTCTCTATTATTACAAGTAGGTTTAAATTCTTGACCTACTATTTTATATACTACTAAATCAATATATTTTATATCTTCATCTATATCTTTTCTATTAATTATTCCAGCTGCAAAATTACGAGGTGCTATCATATCTTTATATTTATGCTGTAATATGCTCCAATTAGAATCAGAGATGATTAATTCTCCTCTTACAGCTCCAGTAAATTTCTTATCAAATATATCATTACCTAAAATAATTCTTAGTTTATCTGTAATATCTTTTCCATATTCTCCATTACCTCTTGTTATTCCTTTAACTAACTTACCATTTTCATAATAAGCAACAGCAGATAAACCATCAAGTTTTGGAGAAATATAAATAGTCTTATCTTTAAATCTACTTGGTATATCTTCGTAGGTTTTAGTCTTATCCAAACTTCCTACATGTCCATATCTATGTTTAACTTTGTCTCCATTAACTTCAAATCCCCATCCTGTTTTTAAAACTTTTGAACGAGGATTTAAAGATCTTAATTTATCTACTAAGGCATCAAAAGCATCATCACTTATTTCAGGTTCGCCTGCATAATACTTTGTAGCGTAATAAGTAATTTGAGTTTCTAAATTTTCTATTTCATTTTCCATTAAATTATCACCCTTTACCAATTATAAATAACTTTTATTACTATGTATCCTTTCTTTTCTAATTGATCTTTAAAATAATTTATAAATTCCTCACAAATATTTCCAGAAATACTAAAAGAACCTCCAATATCTATAGTATCTTCTTCTGGTGGATATACATCACAACAACAAGGCCAACCCCATTCTTGTTTAGGTATCCCTGAAAAGATAGCTTGATATTTTTCAGGAAGTTCTTTCACTATTTCATCAATATCTTTTTCATCTATTTTCTTATCAACTTTAATTGTATGTCTATATCCCATAATAAAATCTCCTTTATAAATAATAACATCTTAGGCTTTAGTGAAAGCTTCTAATATTTCATTTATATGATTTTTTAAATCAGATGGATCTAAAGATACTTTTATATTAGATCCAATTTGATTAAATGCCTTACCAAATTTTATTCTAGCTTGTTTAGAAGCATCTGATAAACTTTCAGCTCTTATATCATAATGTTTAATATATAGATCAGATGTAACTCTAACTTTATAAACTTTTAAATCCTTACTCATATTAAATCATTCCTTTCCCACATATGCATATATTGTTCCTTTAAATTTAGTATTCCCTTTATAATTAAGAGCCATATCAAAATCTATTGTTGTTAATTCTTCCTCTTTAATTTTAATGTCTTTAACAACATATTCATTTAATACTTTCATATTCATAGGTAAACAACTAAAAGGTGTTGATGGTTTTTCTAAAGGTAATCCAAAAAGCATAATAGAATATCCTTTATACTTTTTGTATAATTCTTTTACTTTCATATTTAATTACTCCTTACTCCAATATCCATATACACATCTTTTTCCATCTCTAGAACAATCATATATATCATATAATTTACCTTCTTTTACACAAGTAAAATGTTGACTACATCTAAGAATTAAAGATCCTTTACTAGGTAATTCTTTTTCATTTAAGTGTACTTGACAACCTGATCCTATTGTCATACAAGTATGCCATTTCCAGCCTAAATGATCTTCAATAACTTTTTTAGCAGTATCTTTATATACTCCTGTTCTAGCATTGCTTTTACCTTTCTTTCTTTTTCCAGTTCTTTCCTTTAAAGATAATTCATTGATAAGATTATATATCTTTTTATAATCCTCTCCTGTAGCATTACATATTGCTCTGCAAACACAATCTCCTGTTGTTCCTTTAAAGTACTTACTTCTTCCTCCATCACTGTAAACTAATTCCATACTATTACTTCCTTTCAATGTACGTTTTGAGGAGATTTTTGACATCACCCTCCCTATATATTATAACACACTTTTGTAAAAAAGTCAACCCGTTCTTAAAAATAGGGAACGTGATTTAACCTCATCTACTCTCACTATTTACAATAAATTAGAAGATTTTTCAAAACAAAAGACAGTCTATTTTTGACTGTCTTAATCTATTAATTTTCTTCTCTTAAAATGTTATATATCTGCTGTATTACTCGAGCATCATATAATGAATTATGTTTTTGACCTACTATTGTTATTCCATGTTCTTCTAATATATCTTCTCTATTTCTTTCAAAAGCTTGTTTCTGAGATTCTTCATAATGCAATGCTATATCTTGATTTATATCATAACACACAGGAGAAATATTTTCTGGAAGATCAAAAGCAGAACCAAATATATCTATAAATAAAACCATATCATAATGACAAACATCTGAAATCAACTGAACCTCTTCATATTGAGATAACCAGTTTTTTAATTCTTCTTGAATTTCTTCTCTTGTTCCAAAATGATAATCATTTTCATTAATTACAATATCTGTTTCATTAACTTCTCCATATTTAGCGGTATTCATTAAAACATTCTCTATAATCCAATCATCTAATAATTCAGTATTTATAGAAGCAAATTCAGCATAAAATTCTCTTCCATCCTCACTTATTAATCCTATACTAACTAATTGAGTATCTTTTTTAAGTCCTGTAAACTCTGTATCAAAATAAATATTCATATATATCTCTCCTTTATATTAAAAATAAAAGCGCATAAATTTCTAGACATATAACTTTATAGGTTAATATATAAAACCTTGTTATAAGCGAAATATGCGCTAAATAAATACTATTTTTTCTTAATTTCATCTAATTCTTTAATAAATTCATCTATTTGAGATCTATTCAAAACTAAATCACATAATAGATATTCTTTACCAAATAACATTTTAAAAGCTAATTTAATTCTATGACCAATTAATCTTAATATTCCTCTTTGATTAGAATAAAATTTACTAGTATGAATTGATAAATAATATTCCTCTTGAGATTCGTCAATTTCAGAATCTATAAATTTTTTGATATGAATTTCTTCATCACAACCACAGTTACAATTTACTATTAATAATTTTGTATCTTTATCAGCTTTAGCTAATATCACTAAAATCACATCCTTTATAAAATAAAACAAACTAGAAAGTAAAAAAGATAAACAAAAATAAACAAAATCAAAAACTATCTTATAATTAAATAACTTTCTAGTCTGTTGGTAGCGAATAGGAGATTCGAACTCCTGCCCTCCGATAGAAAGTCGGATGTATTAACCACTTTACTAATTCGCCATATATAAAGCGAGTTTTCAGTGTTCAGAGTACATAGAAAACCATACTACAAAAAACAAAACTCGATTTTGATTTAACCTCTTTAAAACAAAATTCTAAACAAAAGCCTTCGCATAAATAATAAAATTATTTACCTAAATCTGTTTATTTATTATCAGATCTCGTAGATGTAACTTTAGTACTATTCACATCCGCACTCTATCACTATAATAGAGCCATACCTATAGGTGTTTGTTGTTTCAAACAAACTCTTCCTCAATACTCATGGTATTGATTGCAAAAACATTTGATATATGTATAGGGAATATATCAGTCCCTTGGTAGCGAAGACTGGATTCGAACCAGTGACCTTCAGGTTATGGGCCTGACGAGATAGACCTACTTCTCTACTTCGCGATATAAAAAATTACAATAACTATCAGTATTAGCCTTTACCTTCGAAACCTACACCATCTAATACTATTAACAGGGTCTATTGTTAGGTTATTGTAATTCGTACTCACATTATGAAATGGGATTTTCATAAAGTGAAAAAGAAGTAATACGTATTTATGTGTGGAATACGTATATGGAGCTACTTGTCTGAATCGAACAGACGACCTATTGATTACAAGTCAATTGCTCTACCTGCTGAGCTAAAGTAGCATAAGAGGTGGTTAGGGTGTTTCAATTCCTAACCTGGATCAATTTGTGCCTAGTTTTCTTCTAGGTGGTTTTTAGAGCTATCCTGCTACATTTATATTTTACCTTATTTACCTCTAATACAAATTTGAGCTTTTCTTCTAGCATTTAATATCTTAGTATATTGCTCATTCTTAGTGTCATTTTCTGCAAACTCTTTTAATCTTTTTACAGGCCAATATAACTTACACCACATATACTGAATTGCATGAGGTGTTCTACCTAAGGTCTGTGCTAAATAATTAGCATTAGGCCAGTTAGGAACATAACTAGCTACTATAAAGATTTCATCTTCAGTCCATGACTTTCCAGCGTTGGCTGGTTTAATACCTTCTTGTTCCATAATTAGACTCCTTCCTATCATACCTATTGTATGAATTAAAATTAAATTTTCAATGTACTCTACTATTTAAAGTACTGAACTCTTTTCATTATGGAATGAAAAATATGAGCCCCATAAAAGAACCGATACATCTTGTATTCTAGTCAGCTCCGATTTATCTATACTAGGTACAGAGCGCCCTTGAACTCTCTTTAGGGTATAGACCCGGGTTAGTTCTACTGTCAACCCATCGATCATGCTCGACTACATCAACTGTACTTAACCTCATCCGTTGACGATTACTAAGCTTGTTATAGTTATTCAGCTTACTCGGACTTTCTATTTTAAAGTTCCAGGTCCTTCCAAGCATTCTTACCTCAATCATATAGAGGTTGGGATAGAAGTTTTTGACTAGAACTTCTTCAAAAACTACGTTATAAATTTTAAAAATCTATAACTATTATATCACAGATTTTATAATTCGTCAATAATTCTATCTAAATATTCGCAAATTTCATAATCTTCTAATTCAGAATATTCTTCTCCAAAATGATTACAAACTTTTTCAGCTTGTTCTGGAGTCAATTGAAAAACAATATTTTCCTTATCTTCTCCCATTTTATTCTTCCTTTCTATATGGGTAATCCATCTCCATAAGGAGCATAAACTTTAACTACTTTTATTTTATCAGTACCATCTTGATTAACCATCATTTCTATAATTTTTTGGTTATCTACTACAGCATCTTCTGGAGCTAGTGTATACTCAGTTCCTCCTATATTAATTGTTTTAGGTTTACTTAAATTTTGTAAATGCTCATTTATATTTCTTCCTTGAGGAGTTATCTTATTCTTATATCTTTGTTGTAAATCAGAACTTTCAGTTGTATAAGTTGATAACATATCTGCAAAATGTAATAATAATGTTTGAGGACATTTTGAAAATCTATGAGATACATCTGTTAAATATTGATTATCTCTAAAAGCTCCCATATGAGATCTTATCATCATTATTTCTGTAAAGTTTAATTTTAAACCATAATATTGTAATAACATTACTGATTTCTCACCATGACCATATGGAATTTTTTCATCCATTGTATAAAAAGGAACTTTAACCCAATCACCTTTTTCATTTTTAGTATTTCTATAAGATACTTGATAAGAATCTACTTTACAAACATCATGTAATAAAGCCACTATTGCTATTGTATCATTTGGTATATCAAAAAATTGTATTAAATTATTAAAATCGTACATATGATAATATACTTGTAATGAGTGTAATAATAATCCTCCTTTAATACTACTATGGTATTGAGTACTTGCTGGAGCCACTTTAAAATCAGATTCATCTAACCATTTAATTACTTCATCTATTCCTTCTCTATTAGTACTTTTTAATATTCTTTTAAATTCTTCCCATTTTTCAAATATTTCTTGATCTTCCATTTATTCTACCTCATTTTCTATATTAAATAAACAAGCCATAATTCTCCTTCAAAAAATTTATAATAATCTCTTGATTCTTTATTTATTATTAATCCTTGTTCTTTATATTTATTATAACAACTTTGACTCATGCAATATATTCTTTTTATATTTGCTTCTTTACATTTTTCTTCACATATAGTTATTAAATTATTAAAATCATAATCAAATTCCTGACATTTTTGTTTTATAAGTTTTATTTTTATAGGTTGTCTATCTCTAGATACATAACTCTTACCAGTTTTAAACAAAAGACCAGAATAGAGAAATTCTTGTAATTCCGTTTCTGTACATAATATATTATTATTTTTATTAACTTCACCAAACCTTTCTCTAATCTCCTTGCTATTCATTATTGTCACATCTCCCTATCAAACCAAAACTTTTTATATATATTTTTTATATCTTCATTTAATTGTGTTAAATACCATAAAGCAAATTCATCATATGACATTTCATTTATTTTCAATTTTGTAACTCCACAATCACACTGATTATCTATAACAACTTTATCTGGATCTTTATCAAATCTAAATGTAACAGGCTTTCCACACACACTACAATAACTAGGAATCCATTCTTTAATTTCATCTTTTAAAACAATGTTTTTAAATGTTTGTCCTTTTATATTACTAAATCTTAAAGTTTCTTGTAGCATTCTATCATCTTTTATATTTTTAAGAGTTATTTCATTTTGTTTTATTCCTTGATCAAACCATGTTGTAGGTAAAGTCAGTGTAGTATTATCTCGAAATACAAGTTGAGTATTATATAAACCTATATTCAAGCTTTTTAATAATTTTACTTTTCTTCCCATATCTTTTGGATCTTTGCTAATTGCACAAGGTACACAATTTTCATATTTTTTAAAACAAGCTACATCCCATGCAAACATGAGAGTACAATCTTCTTGATATTCCATTTTATATTTTATAGGTTCAACCCAACCATCTCTTACTTTTAATTTAGGTTTATCTTTATAAAAATGCTTGCGAATAAACTTATATAAAGGAGACCTAGATTTAATAACTACTATGTCTCCCATTTCCATTCTATCACAATCATACTGACTTGGATTCATTATCGGCATTAATCTGTTCCTCACTTATCTCTATTACATTTGGATTTCTTAAATTTTGAAAATCACCATTAGCAAAATAATCTATATTTTCTAATACTATTTCTGCAGCCTTACGAATTTTTTCTCTAGAATTAATATCAACTCTTTCATTATTACCTACATTAACTATACTGCTATTATCAATTATAAAGAAATTTTGTATTTTTTCATTACTGATTAAAGACACTATAAATTGATTTGTATCAGATAATGCTTTTGCTATATATTCAGTAGTATACATTAATGAAGCTGTATCCGTAGTATCTAGTCCATTATCTATTCTTTCTAACAATTTATCATATAATTTATCTAAAGTATTTGATAATTTTAATACTCTATTTAAACTATTTTTAGCTTGTAATAACATACCAACTTTTAATTTATTCTGAGTAGCTTTTAATTCTCTTACATCTGCTTCAGTAATTTCTACATCATCATCTATTAATTGTTCCATAGTTAATTTATTTTTATTAGCTGGTATTTCAGGTTTAGGTAATTCTTCAGATGTAATTAGTTCTTTATTATCTTCTTCAGATTCTTCTTTTTCTATCCATTCAAAATCTGCTGATAATCTATTTTCTAATAACTCACCAATATGCATTACTATTCTTTTACATTGATGATTCTTTATAAAGTTATATTCTTCTATAAGATCTTGTGGTATATTTTTATCCGAAATTTGTAAATATACTAATGTATAATTTATATTCAAAGCATCTAAACATAATACAATTTCTTGCATATATGACACTATAGTTATATCAAATTGTAATTCTGATTTCTTTATAGCTTCTATAAAATTAATAGGCCAATCAGAATTATTTTGGTATTGTTGAAAGTCTAATATGTTTACTTTGTCTTTATATTTAGAGGCAAAATTAGCTTCTATAATATTACCAAATTCTATTAATATCATCTATATGACCCCTTATCTACTAATTATAGACATAAATCCTTTAGATAAAGCATTAGTAACTTTTGATAAAGATAATATAATCTTAGAGAGACAGTGTATAGGCATATCATCATAATCACAATGTTTTATTATAAAGGTTAATATTCTATCCAATTTTTCATCATATTGCTCATTTAAAACTATCATTCTTTTATTAACACAAAATCTAAAGTATTTATCTTTATCTCCTATTCTATTTAAACTAAAATCGGATATTATATAATCTATAGTAGCATAACTAGTCCTAAAATGTTTATGTACCTTCATTTATAACTCCTATTCTATTTAAATTTAGATAGTTTACGAATTTGTTTTAAAGTAAATGCTCCATCTTTTTGTAAGTATTCATAAAATTTATCTATTTCTTTTAAACAATATTCTTTAGTAAGATTTAAATCTTTTAATTTTAAACTTTCATAAGCTTCATCAAAATCTTTTTTATCTATTTTAACTCTTTGGAATAAAGCTAATAATCTTAAAGCTTGTTTTAATTCTAGCATTGTAGGTACAGAAAATTCTTTACCTTCATAGAATTTAATAAATTGCTTAAATCCTTTATAGTTATCAAATAAAAAAATTAATTCAGATAAATCTTTATACTTTTCATCATCATGCATATGAGCTAAAAGTATAAGACTAAGCATAAATGTTTCTTCTTCATCTAAGATCTTGCTGACTCTTTTTTCTAAATCATTTTTTCTCATTTAGATCAATTCCCTTCATTGATCTGATACCTTCTATCTATAAGTTTATCAAATCCAATACTCTCACTTAAACAAAGTACTTTGTAGTAGTTATTTATTTCAATTGTATTAAGTTCTTCTTCTGAGAACTTTCCTTGTGATAATATATGAGATTTGTATAAATCAATTGAATAAGTTGTCGTTCTATTTAATATGTATTTTCTCCACTCTAATTCAGGTATAGCCAATATATAAGGAACCAATTCATAAAAATTATCTTCAATGCTATTTGCAATTCCAAATCCTAAAAGAATATTTCTATAAACTAAAGGATCAGGATGTCTATCAATTTTATCTATAAATAATTGGTTTTGTTCAAAAATTATTGTATCAAAAGCATATTGTTTATATAATGTTGTCATTAATTCTATAACTCTTTTTCTAATATTATAATTATTAGCTGATAATTTTTCAATATGATTAATAGTCAAAATTTCATCATCATGACTAACTACCATAGCAATATTAGAATATCCATGTATATCTATAGTTAAAACAATATTAGGTTCAATTTTCTTTTTTCTACTCACTATTTATCCTCCTCATCTTTTAGACGAAAATAAAAATTTAACCATCTATAGATTCTTTCAGGACCAATAGTTAATCTTCTAGGTAATAAAAATTGATACCACCAACCGCTATTGTGTCTTTTGAATAGACTCATCTTCTTCATCCTCCTCATTCAATGTATTAGATATATCTCTTAATACAGTAAAAGGATTCATGCCTTCTTTGTAGTTTCTATGATGATGTTCTATCATACATAATCTATTTTTAACATGTGTAAATTCTTTATTTTTACTAATTAACTGTTCATATAATTTTTTACATTTAATTTTTGATCTTATAAATAATATTAAAAATGTTAATGCTAATGCAGATACTCCAATTATTATAATTAATTCTTTATTCATTATTATCCCTCTTAACAAAAATAGCTATCAATACAGATTTATAGAATACTGATAGCTATTAAAGTTATTTACTTTCTGGAAATAGATATGGATCTAATCCATGTTTTTTAGTTTTTTGTATTTCTAAATTATGTAATTTCCAGCAATAATTTCCATATCCTCTTTCCTTTGCTATATCGTTTTTTAATATTCTATTGCATCTTTGACATCTTTGATATTGAATTTTAGTTTCCATATAATCTCTACCTCTTTTTAATAGATTACATCATACCTGGTAGCGGACCTGAAAGTTGTAAAACATTTTGGTCTTTCTCAGGCTCGTCAACTATTAAACCTCCCATTGTAATAACTGTTGATGCTATTGATGTTGCATTTAAAATTCCATATCTATCTACTTTAGCTGCGTTTATAACTCCAGTTTCTACTAGATTTTCATATTCTCCAGTTAAAGCATTAAATCCTAATTGTTTATTATAACAATTTGCTACTGTCATAGGACCATCAAATCCAGCATTTTCTGCTATTTGTCTTGTTACAGATTCTAATGAATTATATACTATTCTTTCACCTAAAGTTCCTTCTCTTTCTGGAGCATTGATAACAGCTGATAAGAAACTATAACCTCCACCTGGAACTATACCTTCCTCCATAGCAGCTTTAACAGAATTAATAGCATCTTCAATTCTTAATTTTTTATCTTTTATTTCAATTTCAGAATTTCCACCAACTTGAATAACAGAAATTCCAGAAATTAAATTAGATATTCTTCTTTTATATTGCTCTCTATCAGATTCTTCAGGTATGTTTTCCATTATACCTGTAATTTCTTCTACTCTAACTTCTCTCTCATCTTTTAAATCAATTCCAGTTGAACTTGCATCTTTAAATTTTAAAACAGTATCATCAGGAGTAATTATAGCTTCTTCTACCTCTCCTAACATAGATATGTCAAAATCTCTAAAGGTTCTTCCAATATCTCTTCCCATTAAAGTAGCTCCAGTAGCAATACAAATATCTTCTATAAGATTTTCTCTTAATTCTCCAAATCCAGGTAATCCTATTATTGAAACATTTAAAGGAGCTCCTTTAGCTTTATTTACTAAAATCATGTTTAAAGGCTCAAAATCAATATCATTACATATGATTAACAATTTTAATCCTTCTTTAACAACTGTATCTAAAATAGGTAATATATCTGTAACACTATCTATTTTATCTTTAGTTATTAATACTTTTGCATCTACAATTTCTGATTTCAAATTAATTCTATCATTTAATAAATAATTACTTAAAGTACCATTAGCTAATTTCATACCTTGAATATTATCTAAATGATCTTTTCCTGTTTTACTATCTTCTACAATAACAGATCCAAATTCTCCAGCATTTGCAAAAGCATCTGCTATTAATTTTCCTGTCTCTTCTGAGCCTGAAGAAATGGTTGCTACTCTTTTTATAGCTTCATTATCTTTAACAGGTATTGCAATTGATTTCAAATAATCACTTATTTCTTCACTAGCTTTAATCATGTCTTTTTGTATTTGAACAACATTAACATCTTTATGTTCTTCTTTATATTCATCAAAATATTTATGAATCATTTCTTGAGCTAATATAGTAGTTGTAGTTGTTCCATCTCCTGCTACTAAATTTGTTTTATTAGCTGCTTGTATAATAAGCTGTGCTCCGGCATCTTCTGCATTATCTTTTAAATGAATAGATTTAGCAATTGTAACACCATCGTTTGTTATAATAGGAGCTGAAACAGCTTCTCTTATTAAAACATTTCTACCTTTTGGTCCAACTGTAGTTTTAACAATATTTGCTACTGTATCAATACCTTTGACTACTAAATCTTTGGCCTCATTATCATATTTAATTATTTTATTCATTTATTTTACCTCCAACTTCACTATCATATATCTTATAAAGTTCAGTCTGAATATACTCTCTAAATTCCTTATTTGATGGATGCGCTATATCAGAATATTCAAAAGTTTCACTATAACTATCTCCATTAGATGTATATTTTTTCACTTTTTTATTTGGAAAACTAATTATTCTTCTATCTTCAAGTTGTACTAATCTAATATCATGTACAATAAAACAATCATTAAATTGTATACTTGCTATTCCTAATAAACTAGATTCAGGATTATTGTTTTTCTTTATTCTTATACTTGTTATTTTCATTTCATTCATGTTAGTCATTGTCTCCTTCTATAATTAATAATATCATTGATTCTGATAATATTGTATAATCTTTATTACCATCATTATAGTTATCTCCCTGCATTTTTGAAAAAACTATTTTATCTCCAACCTTTACTTTTAAAGGCACTATTTCACCATTACTTAATAATCTTCCTTCACCAACTGCTACGACGGTTCCTACCATTGTTGAATTATTTGATAAACTCATATTTTTAGTATATGATAATCCTGATGATGAAGTGATTTCTTGTTTATCATTCAACTCTACCACTATTTTTTCGTATAAAGGCCTCAAGTTCATTTTTTAATTCTTCCTCCTTTTCTTTCTTAGTTTTTTTAGACTCATCAGGTGCTTTTCTAGAGGCATCTCCAAAAACGATAGAATGAGCTGTATAATACTTTTTATCTTTATCTCTAACAAAACCTTCATCTATTCCATCAGAAATTCTCAAAGCATCTTTATAATCGTTGAAATATTTAATTCCATTCATCATTTTGGAGATGCAATTTCTACCTGTTTCTTTATAATAACCTACAAGTTCACCTGTAGTTTTATTAAAGATCTTTATATAATATTGCATTTTTATCTCCTTTATATTTTTTATAACAACTTAACTTGTATATTTAATAAAAGCATATATAAAATTACCTTCTATATTACTGATTCCGAAATCAATTATTTTATAATTATTCATAACTAATTCTTTCATTTTATTATTCATATAGTCACTTAAACTCATTTCTTGGTATCTTAAATCAGCAGCTTTGATTAAAATAATTGATGGGCAATTTATTACTATTTTATCATTATCCATTCTTTCGAATTCTTCTTTTAACTTACCTGTTATTTTTACTAAATTTTGATTAATAGCTGATGAAACGTTGTAACTTTGTTGATTAGAAATATTTCTAATATTTTCACAGACTTTTAACATATTATCAATATCACTTTTGCGCATTTAATCTTCCTCCTCTACTAGATTATCAAGTACTTTTAATATTATATCAATTTTCTTATCTTTCTGGACTTCATTTAATTTTCGAACTAAATCTAAATTTTGTTTATTTATTTTATGTTTATTTGTTTCTATTAAAGCTTCTTTAGCTAAATTAATTTTATCTTGTTTTACAGATATAAATATAGTATTTTTTGTAGCAACTTCTATATTATCTATAATCACTTCTACATCAAAACAATTTGTATAATCATCTATATCTAAAAAATAATCTAAATATAACCATAAAATCCTATTAGATTTTATAGATAATTTTAAGCCTTCACTAGCAAGTCTACTTGCTAAATTCTTTCTATAACTTAAATGATTTCGAGGTTTATATCCAATACTAAGTAGATATGATTCACATTTTTTAATTGCAGAAGATTGAATTCTATTAATCATTGTAGAAGTATGAGCAACATTATTTCTATCTAATCCTCTTTCAATTTTTTCAGCCCATTTATTATAAGATTCATCATATTTTAATTCTATTTGTTTTCCCATAGATTATCCTCCTCATCATTTAGATAAGGTTGTTGTCAAGTATAAGTGTCCCTCAGTAACCATCATTTATCTAATCTCTTTATCATTTCTTGTATAGTTTCTCTTCTGTTCTTAAATTTATATAAATCTACTAAATCTTCATTATTTAGTAATAAAAATTTTCTTTCAATTATATTAATCATAGTATCAAGTTGAGTTTCAACTCTTTCTAGTTTTTTCATAGTAGATTGACCCATTAGTTTTGTATAAGACTTATTATAAAGTATAGCATAATTTAAATCGGCTAAATTTTTAATATCACAAGCTAGTTGTTTAATTATTAAATTTTCCTCATTCTCCATACTTTAATCTCCTAATATTTAATTTCCAGTAGAACCAAATCCACCAGCTCTTTCAGCTGTTATTTCTTCTTCATTAGTTACAGTATAGTATTTCTCGAATATTCCTTGACCTAATTTATCTCCTGCTTCGATAACAGTATCTTCATCTGTAAAATTATAAAACATAAATCCAATTTCTCCGTCATTATCTAAATTTCCATAATAATCAGCATCTACTATACCAACACCATTAGCTAAAAATATTCCTTTCTTTTTAGGATTAGAAGATCTATTATATAATTTTAAAGCCATATCGCTAGGAAATTGAGCTTTAATTCCTGTTTTAATTAATTTTAAACTATGTGCTGGTATTACTGTTTCTAAAGGATTATAAAAATCATATCCAGCAGAAAATTTAGTACTTCTTTCAGGTAATCTTCTATAAGGACCTCCTTCACTAGCTTCTCTTAACAATCCTGTAAACTCAAATTTAATTGGTGTAGGTTTAATATAAACATCACTTGTTGGACCTTCACAATTATCATACATTTTTATTTCCTCCTTTAATTTTATTATATATTTTATAAATAATAGATAGAGGTATTAATATAATCCATCCTAAAGAACAAGTGAGTAAAAATAAAACTTTAACTTCTCCATAAATAATTTGTCCTTCAGGATCATTTTTATCTTCTGATATAACTATGTATAACATTACTATCCCATATATAAAACCTATTAAAATATAAATTAATCCTCCAACTATTAAATTCATCATCTTTTGAATCACTCCTTTTTGTTTTGCTCAATTATCTTTATGCATTCATTAAATTTTTCTTTCACTTGTTTATCTTCCTCAGTTTCTTTCTTCATAAATTCTAATATCGAATTTACTTCGTGTCTTTCAATTGTTTTAAATATTATCTTAATAATAGCTATAATTATAACTAAAAATATTATACCAAGTATGATAAAAAGTGCATATTCACTTCCCATAGCCTTCTAACTCCTTCTGTAATATTGTCATACTAATAAGATTTAACTCTACTTAATCCATTTTTATCTTTAATAACAGTAATAACAGAATCACAACCAATAGGAATTTCTTTATGAGATACCATATAAATACTTTCTAATGTTTCTAACTCATTATTAATTAAATCTATTACTTTAGTTTCTGCTTTACTATCACAATATCCTAAAATCTCATCTAATATTATCATATTACAATTCATATTACCAATCATTCCAGCTAATGATTTTTGAGCTAATAATAATGCAATATTAACTCTTGTTTTTTCTCCTCCTGATAATGATTCATATGTAGCATTTCCTAATTTAATATCTAACTTTGTATCATCTTCAGAAATAGAAATAACATCTCCTTCATTACTAAATAATTGATTTGAATATTCACTTAGAACCTTATTTAAATATTTTAAGCTATTTTTTAAAAGATAAGTTCTAAACTCTTTAGTTATTAATTGAAGCATATGTTTTATAGAATTAATTGTATTATCACATTCGGTTAATTCTAGTTGTTTATTATTATATAAGTCATCTATATTTAATAATTGTTTATCTATATCTTCAATCATTTTTTCAAATTCTTCTTTACTAGCAACTTCAGTCTTTAGAATTTGTTCTTTTTTACTTTGTAAAATATTTATTTCATGTTGAATACTCTCTTTTTTATTAGTTTCTAATTTTACATTATTCATTAATATTTTTCTTTGATTTTCTTCATTTTCTATATTTTTATTTCTATTTTCTACATTTTTATTTATTTCTTTTGCTTTATTTTCAATTTCATCTTTTTTAGCCTGGATATCTTTTAATTGTTTTTCATACTCATTAATATTAGAATTACAATCATTAATAATATTATTTAAATTATCTATTTCACTATTTTTCTCTTTTATAGTACTTTGCAAATGTTCATCATTAAAATTATCATATTTTCGACCACATGTTGGACATGTATCAGAATTTTTTATCTTATCAATCTCTTTATTAATTTTTTCTATTTCTTCTTCTTTTAAATGTATTAATAATTTATCTTTATTAATATCAGCTTCTATTTTTGACAATTGATTATTAACATCTAAAAGTTGTTTATCTACTTCTGTTTTTGCATTTAAATCATCTTGACTTTCTTTTCTCAAATCTTCTATTTGTTTTTCTTTTTCAGACACAGCTTGATTTGCCTCTTCAATTAATATATCTTGATTTGATAATTCTTGTTGTTTACCTTCTATATCCAGTTCAATTTGCTTTAAATCTCCTAAAGCTTTTAATCTTTCAATTTCTTCATCTATAGCTTTAATTTTTTCATTTAATTGAGATTTCTGATTTATTAAAGCAGATTTTTTTCCTTCCATTTGATTTATATCATTTACAATATCTACTCGATCTGCTTCATATTTTATCTGCTGCTCTTTTACTTTTTCTTTAAAATTATTTATTGTATTATCTGTATTTGTTAATACTTCTAGTCTTTCTCTTCTAGCTGTTGGTTGTAATGATGCTAAATTTGTTACTGCATTCTGAGATAAGAAAATCGTATCTAAAAATATACTCTTTGATATACCTAAAAGATTTAATATTAGTTTATTAGTATCGGTTTTATTTCTTGCAGATATATCTATATTATCTTTATATAATAATACTGAAGATTTACCATTTTTACCTTCCCTATAAATTGTATATTTCACACCATCTATTTCAAGTTCTAATTTTAATTTATATCCATTACCTATAATTCTATTTTCTACATCTTTTTCACCAGAACTTGTTTCTTCAAATAATGAGTATATTATACCTTCAAATATTGAAGATTTTCCTGAACCGTTAGATGTAGCATTATCTTCATATTCATTAATACCTTTTACAATGACTGTTCCTTGATTATTTAAAATGATCTGTGCTTTATCGATAGATCTAAAACTCTCTAATTCAATTGATAAAAATTTTAAATTCATTTATTGTACTCCTTTTCAGTATATACTCTTTTATGATTATCTGCTAAATAATCTTCAGCATTCTTGTATGAAATATAATCATCACTTGCTTGACATAACTTATCTTCATCCATTTTTAATTCAATTAAAGCTAAAATACTGTAATTAGCTAAATCCATTAAAGTATCTTGAACTTTTTCATCTTGAACTAAATTATCTTTATTATTCAAAGTTAAATTTGTAACTCTATTTAGTTTATCAGATAATCTAACTAAAAAAGAAGTTAATCCAAATTTTTCATAAGTATCTGTAACAGAACTACCATAATCTCTATTCTTTCTAATATATAAATCATGCATTTCATCTAGTAGTTGTTTATGAATAGATTCTCTTTTTTGATATTCACTTTCTGTCATATTAATTCACCCCTTCTAATACTTTATCATAATAAGCTCTAGGTAATTTTAAATCTGTTATATCTAAAAAATCTTTAAATGATTGTTTTATATCTATATTTGATTGTAAATTTAATAATGATTCTGAATTATCATCTAATTTTTCTTCTTTAGAAACTTTAACACTTAATCTATTTGAAATAATATACTCATTATTATCAGTTAAAAATTGTTTAACAGCTTCTTTTAGTTCAAATGGACAAGTAATATGTAATATGTATTTATAACTTTTATTGAGTTTATTCAAGAAATTTTCTAATTCAGATATATTAGATTCAATATTAAATTTTCTAAATAAAGGACAAATAGTAGGTTTAAATGTTTTAAGATCTAATGTTTCAGTATCAAAAATATAACATTGTGGAACCGATTCTTCATCATCACTAAAACTATGAGTTGATATAGAACCTACATTTATTACATTTCCAGATATACTAGATTTATGAATATGACCATTAAAAACAAGTTTATATTTATCTTTTAATATATTAGGATCAATTCCTTCAGGTAAAGCAAAATTACCTCTAATAATACTTCCTTGAATATCTTGATGAGAGAATAAAAAATCTCCTTCAGGAAATTCTAATATATCTTTATGATTACAATATGGTAAAAATGCTAATTTAATATTATCTTGTACATTAGTAAATAATTTAGGATCTACAGTACAAGCTTCTGATATAACTGTAATATTATTTATATTACTTAAAATCTTAATAGCATTAAATTCTTGATTTATCATTTCATGATTTCCTACTAATACTAAATGAGGAATATTAAACATTCTAAAACATTTAAAAAATTCAGATGCAACATCTATATCATAAGAAGTAATAGTATGTTGATCAAATGTATCTCCTAAATTTAATATCAAATCAGGTTTTTCTTGATCAATAATGTTTTCTAAATATTTACCTGTTTCTAATATCATTTTCTGTCTATATGTATATTTATCATCATTTCCTATAGGCATAATAGAACTTGTTCTACTAATATGTAAATCACTATATATAAAAATCTTCATGAATATATTCTACCTCCAATTATTATAACAACTTTTGAGTAAAAGAATGACAGGGTTAGTACAACCCTGTCATATTGAAAGATCTGTCGATTAGTTAGCTAGTTACTTGTTGAAAATTACTTGTCGTACAAAAAGAGATTCCCCAGTGGGTAGCCTTCATTTACTCGCTTGATAGCATCAGCAAACAAAGGAGCGATAGACAGTACTTCAATCTTTGGTTCCTGTTGATAAAAAGGTACAGTGTTTGTTACAACGATCTTCTCAGCAGCTGATTCTCTAAGACGTTCTACAGCCTTATCAGCAAAGATAGCATGAGTAGCTCCAGCATAAACAGCTTTAGCTCCTTTTGCACTGCAAATATTAATAGCTTCTACCAAAGTACCACCTGTACTAATCTCATCATCAAAGATTAAACAAGTTCTTCCTTTGATATCTCCTACAATATCTACAGCTTTCGCACTATCACTATTGTCTTCACGTTCCTTATCGATCATAGCAATTGGACAACCTAAAAGCTTTTTATACTTATGAGCTTTTTTAGTTGAACCCGCATCAGTTGCTACTACAGTGATATCTTCAAGATGAAGTGATTTGAAATAATCAGCTAACATGTAAGTTGCTGTTAAAACATCACACCCAATATCAAAGTATCCCTGAATAGCAGGATTATGAAGATCGCAAGTCATAATACGATCTGCTCCAGAAGCTTCGATCAGTTTAGCCATTAACTTTGCAGTTATAGGTACTCTAGGCTGATCTTTTTTATCAGAGCGAGAATACATGTAGTAAGGTAATACAACGGTAATGCGACGTGCGGAAGCTCTTTTTGCAGCTTCTACTGCAATTAGAAGTTCCATGACCCTTTCGTTGACAGGCGGTTCAGTTGTTTGAATGATGAAAATGTCTTGCTCCCTAACACTCTCGAGAAACTGAACGAAATTGTTATCGTTCTTGAACTTGAATGAGTTCATCTGTCCTAACGGAAGATCGAGACACTTACATACCTCCTTAGCAAACGGTACAGCACTGTTACAAGCGAAAATCTTTATGTCTTTCATTTCTGTAGACCTCCTTCTAATATTTATAACAAATTAAAAAAGAAATTGATATATCAATCAATTTCTTTTCTTTTATATTTTATCTTTTCTAATTATTTTCATTAGTATTTGTATCTTCAGTATTAATTTCATTATCTTGATTTTGTTTATTTTCTTGATCTGCTATATAATTTTTAATATCTCTAAATGATTTGAATTCTTGATGTGTAAATCCATCTCCCAAATCTATATCATAATAGGTATAATCAGGAGTAAATGATCTATAAAGAGTTTTACCTCCTTTTGGTGAATATCCATCTGTTGTAGCTTTATCTGAAGCCCACATTCCATTTGCACATCCTGAAGCACCTACTTTAAAACAACAATATTTATCACAACCTATTGACATTGCATCTTGTAAAAATTTTCTCATTTGATTTAATCTTGTTGGAGAGATATATTCAGGCCACCAATCAAATATTGATAATTGATTATAAACATTAGAAATTTTCCATTTAGCTCCTGGATAATTACCATTGCTTAACATATCATCTATATTTCTTATTACATTAGCTGGTACTGTATTTGAATAATCTACTGATTCAAATTTATTGGTTTTATTTATTAATTTATTTTCATCTAGATATTCATCATCATTATATTCTTCATCGTCTTCAAAATCTGTATTAAAATCTTCTTTAGAATATCCACAATCATAAGTTTGTCCAGGGCCTTCTATAGATATTAATATAGTATTACCCATTCCAGGATCTTCAGCTTCTTCATCAAATATTTCTTTTAGTCTATTTATTTTAGTTAAATCATCTTGATCAGGTAATTCTTCATAAATATCATTTAATTCATCTTCATCACCATTTAATATATTTGTAAAAGCATATTCAAAAGCTTCTATATCTAATGGGTATTCTCTTTCTTCTACTATCCAATCTTCAATTAGATCTCTTCTTGTTTGAGGTCTACGTTCTGCACAAGCAGTATTTAAAAAATATGTAAATTTATATTTAGCCATTTTAATTCTCCTTCCTTATATTTCTGAAAGATAAGCATAAACAGTTTGCTTAGATCTTTCTTGTTGAGGTAATTTAATATCAAAAGTCACTTCAAATTCTATATCATCTAAGTTTCTTGCTGTTTCCATTGTTTCAACAGTAGCATTATCTATATTTTCAAAATAAGTTTCTTGTTCAAGATTTTTCTTTAAATTATCTAAATTCTCATAAGTCTCTTTGAAAGAATCATAATTACTTTCATATCCAGAACCTACGAATTTAACTCCATATTGTTTTTCACAACCTAACAATTCATATAAATTATTTAACTCATTTACCTTCTGAAATAATGTTTCTAAGACTATTACCATGCTTAATTCTCCTTATATATTTACTATTAATATTTTACTAAATTAAGAAAGAAGTTCTTTAATTAGAACTTCTATTTAAAAGTAACCTGATAGTAGTTTCACTAGCTACATTAAGAGTATTGATATCATCTACTGTTTCTCTATTTCTACATCTAGATATTCTAAGTAGATATAAATTCTTTTTAGGTCTAGTTAAAGCTACATATTGTAAATTTCTTTCTTGTTGCTGAGCATCTTCAGTTTGAGAACCATATACATAAGGAAATCTAGGATAATCATAAATATATACATTATCAGCTTCTCCACCTTTCATCATATGTATAGAAGATAAAATAGGAGCTTCTTTATTTATATTTCCTTTTAAGAAAGAATCTATATATACTTCTAAATCTTTTACAAGTATAGAACTACAATTTTCTTTATAATTATTAATCAAAGATTCTACTACATCATAATATTCAGCAAGAACATTATCTTGCATACCATCATATACAAAAGAATAATCTCCTTCTTCTTTATATTCTTTCATGCAATCTAATAAATAATCAACAGTATAATTAGATTTAGAAATAGGTTTCTTTAATGTCTTAGCATTTTTAACTAATCTTTTAAAAGTATTTTGCATATATTCCCTATCAGATTTAGATATTTTCTCATCACTTTGTTTCCAATCGATATTTGCTTCTTCACATAATCTATATAACTCTTTTTCAACATTTAAACATTGATTATATCTTTTTATATATTCTTTAATAACTCTTTTAATTTCATTTACAATAGTTGTTACCATTTCAGTATTTTTAAATTTAACTGAAATCTTATCATCAAGTACTAATTTTTTATATAATCTAACTAAATCATTATTTCTTCTTGCAAGAATTACATCATTTGCTTTAATATTTTTAGTTAAATCAATTTCATCTAAAAATTTAACTTCTCCTTTATCATCTCTTTTATGGTTCCAATCGATTTCAGGTACTATATCTTGAGCTACTTTAATTACATTTTCAGGACATCTATAACAAATATTTAAAGGTAATTCATTTAAAGCAAAATTCTTTTTTAAATTTTTAATAGATTTAGTATCAGCTCCAGCAAAAGCATAAATACTTTGTTTTTCATCTCCTACTGCAATTAATCGAGTATCAAAATTAATAAGTAGTTTTAAAAATAATTGTTGTAATACTGATAAATCCTGAGTTTCATCAACTAATACAAAATCTAAATATTGACGAGTAGTCCAAGGAACATTCATTTTATATAAACAAGGAAAATATATCATATCAGTATAACCAACTCTATAAATAGGTTTTCCAAAAGAATCTAGTTCAGGATTTTCAAATTCATATTTAATTTTATCAATTGCTTCTTCTATAACTTCAGGAAATTTTCTTAATCCTAAATCATCCCAATTTTTCAAATTCCAACATAAACGAGGAGCTAGTTTATATATCTCATCATAATCATGATAATTAACATTATATAATCTAGAATAATTAACCATTTGAGATATTTCTCTTAATACATCTCCAAGTAAATCTTTAAAATCAGAATCAGATAATTCAGCATTAGCTATTCTGAATTCAGTATCACATTTTTGAGCAAATGAATTTTGTACCCATTCTTTAATCCTATCATCATGCTGATCTACTTCAATTATATAATTCTCTCCATGTTTCTTATATAAATAAGATCTTAAAAAAGTTAATCCTAAACTATGTAGAGTTTTAATTTGTACATTATCAGAAATAATTCTAGTTTGTAACTCTTGTACAATTGATTTATTAAATGCTAAAAATAAACATTTTTTATCTTGAGCAATAATTTTATCAGCTATTAAACATAATGTAGATGTTTTACCAGATCCAGCTTTTGCATCTACAAGTAAATTTCCATTATTACTATCTATATAATTCAAAATATTTTTTTGATAATTACTTGGTTCAAATGACATAATATTTACAACTCCTTTATTTTATACTATTTATAACAACTCATATTATTAAATTTGCTACTACTATTATATTACAGTTTTGAAAAAATGGAACGAGATTTATTAAAATAAATTTAGGAAAATTTTTGGATCTGAGCAATCCATTGAAATAAAAAGCTTCGAATACAGTTTTTTAAGAATTTTTGGACAAATAGTCAGTATATTTATAAGGCAAAACTCTATATACTCTATATAATGATATAGTCATATACTTATATAATGATATCACTCAATTCTCATTTCTGTTTCAGATTCAGATCTCTTTATCAAATTTCAGATTCAATTATCTGTTTCAGATCTGTTCTGGAAATGATTTTTGACAGATTTGTTAAACACCACCAGACAACCGATTTATAACACGGACAGCATCCACTTCGTGTGACGCTCGTGTTTTGGAAGCAGAAGTCACCTTACCCTCCTCTCTAAAATCAATAAAAAATTGACGTTAGAGATGAGAGTAAAGTGCCCGAAAAAATAGTGAGAACCTGGCTGGGGTGCTCACTAGAACAATTTTCATAACGCGTGATTACGCGCTTCGTATAGCTTTCGGCCACATGCTAGATACTACTTCCTCACCAAGACTCGCTTATATGAGGGTCCTATAAAGATTTTACAAGTAAGTCGGTTACTGTGATTATATATCTTACTTGTAGTAATTTGTATTTCGTTTCTAGTTACCTGCTATCATCTATTTACTTGATTCATACTGTGTTCAAATATATTGGAAATTACATTTGAACAACTGAGGTAATTAATATTTGCTTATGAACTTTCTATATATGCATCGCACGAGGACGGGATTAAATTTGTTCGCAGCTCGCGAGATGACTCTTTAACAGCCGACAAAACAGCACAACCGAACCGCGCCTGGTACTTGGAGATCGAACTTAGACAAGTTGAAATACCTTTCCATCGGTCAAATTCAATTATTATTATTTATATAAAAATAGTATCGCAACTTCTATATAAACTTTAATAATATCTTTTATATCTCCCTTAACGTTGTGTTGCCAGTTATTTATTCAATCTAAATAGATTAAGTAGATTTCCTATCAACTACTCCTCAATATGCTTTCCCATATATCTTGATTATGCTGTATGAAATTATATTAATATTTCATTCCCTATAATCTTGTTTTGAATCAATTATAGTTTAAATAGAACTACTTTAAAAATATAGTTTATCTGATGTGTTATACAAACCGTTACAAGAGTTCCTTTTTATAAATGTATACCTCGACTCTTTTGCACGTTAATTTTTTACTTTATAGATTTTATCCCAGGGCAAGGGACACCAGATTTCTGTGATCAGCCTAAGAGGCATTTCCGTTACGAGTTATTCTAAAGGAGGGATTAGCTTAAATATCAAAACTTATTTATCTAATTTTCATATGACGCTCTAGAACCTACTTTTAATGTTATATAAAACTATCTATATCTGGTCATAGATAGAATTTTAATTTACTAGATATTTATAACATCTTTTTAAAACAAATTAATAATCATGTGAAATTTTTATCACATGATTATTATAACATCTTAATTTTTTAATTTTGATTAAATCTTTCAAATAATCCTCCACGAATAATTTTATTATCTTCTCTAATTGGTAGAGATTTATCAAGATCTTCTATTTTTAAATGATCTATAAGATGAGAAATTCTATTATATAAAGCTTCTACATCTAGAGTTTTAATTTCTAAATCATCTAGAATAGAATAAATCTGAGGTCTATTATTATTTTCAAAAGGCATACAGTTACTATAAATAGTTGTTTTAATATTATTGATTACATCATCAGTAATATCATCATCAATTAATTTCAAGTTTGTAAGTAATATATTAGTTAAAAATTGATCTTCATTAAAATTAAGATAAGCTTTTCTTTTAGGTACATCCATTTCTTTACATGCTTTATCTAATTCTTCTTCTGTTTTAGGAAAAGCTCTTTCTTTATCTATCAAAGAACTAAATAACTTATATAAACCAGGAGCTGTTTTTTCTCCTACTTGAAAACATGCAGAAGGAATATTATCTGAAGGATCTCCTACAATACACTTACAACCTATATATTCATCTATATTCATATTCTTTTCTTTAAGAGTATTTATATCCCACATTTCTTCTTTCATAGGTCTTCTTACTTTACATCTTCTATTATCATCTTCATATACAAGTTGTATTAAATCTTTATCATCTGAAACAACAATACTATTTCTACTCATTTTAGAAAGAATGCAAATTAAATCATCACCTTCCCAATCATTAATTCTAATTGTAGGTATTCCAAATAAAGGTAATAATTGCATTAAATCATTTCTTTGAGTACTATATTCTCTTCTAAATTCCAAATCAAATAATTGTTCTTCAGTTAAATCTTCATCTTTACATTCAAGTAAAGCTTGTCTTTCAATATTCTTTTTATAATTAGGATATATTTCAAGTCTTCTTCTTGATAATCCTCCATCAAATATTACAACTGGATAGAAATTCCAATCCTTAGATTCTTTAATAATAGATCTAAGCACTCCATATATTCCACCTGTTCTTTTACCTTTAGAGTTTATCATTTCCCATTGATTTGGTTGACTAAGATTTCGATGTAGTAAATATGATCCATCAAATATTAGAACTCTATTAAAGTTAATATCCATATTTAATTCCTCCTAAAATCAATTTTAATAGCTTTTTTATCATTAAGCATAAAATAATATATCTTTAATTAAAACAACTTAATATATTATAAATATGCTTCAATTAAAGATATATATTATAACATTTTTATCCTTCATTTTGCTTATGTTGATAAACAAGTCTATTTCTTATCTCCTTTATAGCTTTCATAGGATAAATTTTATATTTATCACATAAAATTCTTATTTGTTCATCTGTTTTAGAATTATATATAATATCATCTTTAGCTTCTCTAGATAGAATTATTTGTTTTTTAGAATTAACTTTAACATGTTCATTTTCTGTAACATATACATCTATACCAAATTTATATATTCTTTGTTGTGGAATTTCTACTTCTTTCTTTTTAGGTTTAATAGTTCTTTCTCTTTTTATATTTAGATTAAAGTGATCTTTTGCAGCATTAATTACATTATTTAAATCTTCAATTGATATAGTAGCTACATAATTATATAAAGATCTTTGATCTCCTGTATGTAATGTATCTAATTCTACATACATATAATCATTATTAACTTTAATTCTATAAAATGATCTTTCTCCATATTCAGTAGGTTTTACTTTCAAATAAGTAAATTTTTGTCTTTGAAATTCATCCGTAAAAGCTGATAAAATTAAAACATAACCAGAACCAGCGCTCATACCTTCATAATGTTCTTCATATTGATTTATACTTTTAACTGACCATATAGTTCCTCTTTTTAAATAAATATTCCACATAATAAAACCCTCTATTTATACAATTCTGTTCATTTTAACAAGTAATTTTCTATCTTCTTCAGGTAATTCTTCTTTTTCTATTAATTCTTGTAATTTTTCAGTATCTCTATATTTCCAATCCATAATTTCGTAAATTGAAAAATATGATAAAATTTTAAATTTATCTTTGCCTTTTTCTAAATTATTTAGAAATAAAGCCACTTGTGTTTTTAATCTATTTGTAGGTACATTATATCTTTTACTAATTTCTTGTATTCTTAGATCTACAACTTCATTATTGCCTTCATTTAAAAATATATCAAATACTTCTTCCATGAATGCAATTGCTACTTTTTCAGACCAGTCATTTTTACCTCTTTTATAATTAATGTCTTCAAGAGTTTTAACTATAGTTCTTCTTACAGAAATGTTAGAAAAATAAGATGTTGTTATAAACAAATCTTTATCTTCTTCACAAACAACATTAGGCTGAAAATGACCATAGGTTTGAATATAGTCTTCTAAAGATATTCTCTTTAATAACCTCCTTCCTAATTTTTCAAATTTGTTAGAAAATCTGTTAATTGTTTTACAACTATCCATTTTTCTATACCTCCTTTAAGTTAATTTAATATATTTATATTTCTCCTTTTGTTTTATAACACTTTCATTTAAAGCTCTACCTTTACTCTCTGATTGCATTAAAGTATTATAAACATCAGGTTCAACATCAAAATATAAATAACTAGAGTTACCTTTAAATATAACTCTTAATACTTTTTTATTTTCATCATATCCCATAGCTACTAAGTTTGATGAAAACACTCTTTGCATTTTTATATTAGTTACAATTTCTTTTATTTGTTCTTGACTTATTTCCATTTTCATTCTCCTTTAACTAAAATCTCCTGATGAAAATCTATATCCATCTACATTTCTGCAATAATGAAAATTATCTGGATTTTCAAGGTTTCTTTTATCTTTCTGTTTATCATCTATTATTTTTAACATTTCTTTAGGAGTAAGTTTTTCATTATATTCATTTATAATAATTTTATCTTTCATATTATCCTTATTAGTTATATAATTTTTAAATTGCTCATATGAATGCCATTCATCTTGGTCTTGAAAATTAAATAACCACCCCCAAGAAGATTTTCCTATATGTTTAGCTTCTCTTTCATGAATAGATAAAGGATAATCTAATCCATATCTTAAATCAGATGCTATCCTATCTAACATTTCTTCTATTTTATCATTAAATGATTCTTTAATGGTTTCTAATTTATTCTCATCTAAAACTTTTATTATATCTTCATATTCTTCATTTATTAAATCTTGTATTTTTTGTTGAATAGAATCCACATTTTTAGATCTTAATAATTCATCTATTTTTTGATCTAACTTAAATTTTTTTCGATTCATAATATAATAATTAGTTCCCATATTTTAAAAACCTCCTATATACTATAACAACTTGAAAAAATAAAAGTCTATATATGAATATAGACTTTTAATAAAATAGTATAGGAATTTACATAGTAGGGTCTAGTAAAGGACGATCATATTCATATTTAACACAATACATACTTGTTTTATCACGGTATACATTTACAGTAAATATATTCTGACTACACTCATTTCTAAAAACACAATATTTACAAATTGATTTATTATATAATTCTTTATCCTTATTCTCACCCATAATAGATTCTCCTTTATCAGTTATATTTTTAATAGCTCTGATATTAGAGATTCTATTGAATTTTTTAATGAATCATAATCTTTATGATTTTTTAATATATCTTTTAATTGAGCTGCAACAGCATCTTTTCTAATTGAAAATCTTAATAATTCTTCATTTTTAACAAATTGATCTCTAACAACAGTTAGTTGATGTACTAATTTGTTACCTTCTTCAATAATATCTTTATCTACTTCCATGATAACACTCCTTATATTGCTCTGCATTTTTTAATCTTAGAAAGTGGAAATCCTCTTCTATAAGCTTCTTTCTTTTCTTTAATTTTAGCGAGTCGTTCCTTGTACTTTAAATAAGTTTCACAGGTTGCATGACAACCAGGCTTTCTATTTGTACAATTATAACAACTTGCTCCAGACAACACTGACCACCTTCTTCATTAATATTTTACAATTAAAAAGAGATGAATTAATTCATCTCTTTATAACATTTATGACATAGGGCTAGATATTCATCATTGCCAACTAATATATCGTTATTTTTATTATTTTTACAATAAGTATATATAGCAGGATTACCACACTTATCACATTTAGCTTCTAGATATTCTACTTCATCAGCTAAAGCTAATAATTGAGGCATATTACCAAAAGGCTTTCTTTCAGATGTTAAATTTAACCCTGCTATATAGAATTTTTTACCATCATCAATAAAACTATTTAATATTATATGTAAATCTTGTCCTTCTAAAAATTGAAATTCATCTATGAAAAATATATCTACAAGATCTCTGTAAGGTAATAGATCATAAATAGTTTTTATATTCACGCAAACTATTTTATCTCCATCACGACTAACAACTTCTGTTTCAGAAAATCTATTATCTATATAAGGTTTAAACATCATGCATTTATATTTTGTAGTTTCTTTTAAATCTTCATATATAGATATTAATCTAGATGTTTTACCACTTTTCATAGGTCCTGTAAAAACGTTTATTAATCCCATATTATACTAAATCTTCTCCTTCTATATTTGTCAAATCTACTTGAGGAGCTAATTCAGGTTCTTCTGTTTCTTCAGTAGAAGCTGGAGCTTCTTCATTATCTAAATCAATGTCAAAATCAAATTTTGTTGAAGGACCTCCTCCAGCAGATAATTCATGTTCATCATCTGGTTCTGATGCATTTCCTTCAATAGGATTTCCTGCATCATCAGTTTCAGTTTCTAATTCTTTTAAATGCTCATTAATAATATCTACTATATCTTGTTGATTTAGATATTTACTTAACCATTCTAAGATCATATCAAGTTTAACTTCTTCATCAACATTTTCTAATCCATTCATCAATGATAAAATATCATTAACATTTCTGATTTTAGTTTGTAATAATTCATCACGTCTATTATCCTCTACTGTAATAATTGGAGTTAATTTAACATCAAAATTATTTACAACTTTCTTTCCTAGACCATCACCTAATGCAAATATATTAATAAGATTTTTTAAAGCAGATGTTAAAGCTACTTGACCTCTTTTAATACGTCTAGCATAAGTAGTGTTCATTTCTGTTAAAGATCCTCCATTAGAAAGACCAGAACCATCCATATCAGCACCTAACATAGCTTTAGGTATTAATAAAGATCCATATACTTTGTTTTCAGAATCTTCAACATCTCCAAGATTTCCAATATCTACATCTCCACCTATATTAACAGTTGATATAGTACCTTTTCCATCTTTAGTTGTAGTATAAATAATATTTTCAATAGGTTGAGCTCCAGCTCTACTTTGTATAGTTCCAGCTTCTTTATTAAGAATAATTTGTTGTTCAATCTGCTGTTTAATTTCTTGAAGTTTTCTTCTTTTTTGAGCTTCAGGCATATCACCTAATTCAACTTGAATTACTCTTGTTATAGAAGATTTTGTTATTCTTTCAAGTAAAACTGATTCTTCTTTTAATTTTAATGTTTGATAAGCTCCATATACATTTTCTAATACTGATTGACCTGTTTTAACTTGAAAAGATAAAGCAGCGCCTGTTCCTTCATAAGCAGATCCATCTATTGTTCCATCATCTAAAGTTTTATCAACTTCTGTTTCTTTTATTAATTGGAATTTTTCAGGAAATCTATTTATATTAGGAGATAAACAAATATGTATAAATTTTGTTGGATTTAATATATTTATATCTGTTACAGATCCTGAATATAAATATGTATTATTTTCTAATGTATTTTCCATATCATCATGTGATCTTATGAATCCAGCTGTTTTACCTCTATATTGTAAATCATAAACTTCAGCTGAATTAGGAACTTTTTCTATATATCTTTCTAGTTTAGCTCCTTTAATTGTTTTTTGAGTTCTTACATGAGGATCATGTTTTGTTGGTTCTAATATTAAAGATGGTTTAGTATCATTAACTGATGTATTTTCAAATGTTTCTAGATATACATCTCCATATAACCACATACAATAAGCCCATGACCAAATATTTTGTTCAACATTTAAATCATCTAAAAGTTTATTACCATAAGCAGCTACATCAGAATCTTCTGATTCTACCCAAACAATTTTACCATCTGAGTTATATTGAACTGTATCATTAGCATACATTTCTACAGCAGCACCAATTCTACCATCTGCTACCATTTCTTCAAATACTTTATATTTAGTATTACGGTCACCTTTTAGAGTAGTAATTTTAGTTAAATCACTAAGATCAATTCTTTTTCCAGATTCTGTAGCTGTTTCCATCTGATTAGGAAGTGAATGTCTTTCATCAGTAAATTCAGTTACATCTTCAGGAGCTTGTTTAGGTATTACTCTTACTCTAAAGATTCCTTCTCTTAATCTATCAAATACACCCATTTAGCATACTCCTTTATTATTCTTCTAATTTTTTTCTGTAAGGATATTTTTCATCTAATTTTGCTTCTTTACGTTCTATATAATCAATAATTAATAATATATTTTTAATTAAACCTGTAATAAAATAAGAAAGTAACAATATAATTAATAAAACCCACATTATAATATCCTCCTTTAATCTTCATATAATATTTGTAACAACTCTCTAACTTCTTTTGCACATTGTAACAAATCTGTAGGATTAGTATATAATGCATAATTAGTTAAAGCTTCATTTAATCTGTTTATATTCATAGCAGATGCAAATAAAATTCTTTCTTGCTCATTAGATATTTTAGAATAAGAAATTAAAATTTTAGTTACCAAAGAACTAATAGCTATAGCTATTTCTTCAATAGCTAGATCTTTATTTCTTAAATTTCTATATAAAGGATTTTTATTTCGGGATGAATATATAACATTATAAGTATCATATATTTGTAAAAATTCTTTATCATATTTGTTAATTAATGAAATAACTTCCATAGGAACTACTTCACTTCTAACAACTCTTTGTACTTCTCTACCTAATTTTAGGTTTTCTCTTTCTTCAATATCATAAAGTTTTTGAATAATATCTTTCTTTGTAATAATCATAGGAATATCTTTCCTCCTCTCTACCTCTACAATAATATTTTACAGATAAAAATAGCATCTAAATTAATAGATGCTATTTACACTTATACTATTTCACCATTTATTTCATCAACTTTATCAATAACTTCCTGATCTATATCTTTTCCTGGATCTAAATCTTTAAGTTCAATAATTCTATCTCTTATTTCCATTACAGCGGCATCTACCAAAGCTTGTGTTGTATCAGATCTACCATATTCATATATAGCAGGTGATTTTAAAGTATTACAAGCAGCCCTTAAAGTAGGATATAATTCTGCAAATCTATCTAATAACTCATTCATAGATTCTCTTAAATCTACTTTATCTAATTCTTCATAAGGTTGGTTTTGAGAATCAACAGAAATAACAGATATAGTCCAGTTGACTTCAATAACACTGTCTGCATCTTTTTTAATAGGTTCAAAAGTTATTCTAAATAAACAGTTATTACCATTTTCTCCTGAGAATAATCCGGCTTCTGCTATTTTTTCTCCTTGATATAATTCTTCAGGTAAATATGTAACAATAACAAGTTGTACATAACTTTGAGTTGATCTATTAACTATTGTATTTCTCTCTGGTAAAGCTATTCTAGGAGATAATTCACTTAATAACCTAGTATCATTAATTGATACTTCTGTAGTTATACCAGGAGGAGTTTGTGAAGTAGCAGAATTAGTACCTAGACCAAGATATCTAGGAATCCAATCATATGATACTAAATAAGATTGTGTAGGATTAAATTCACCATTTAACCATTTAACTAATCCCATTAATTGCATCTTTAAACATCTGTTATGACCTCTACGCTCTTCAATAATTGCACCTGTATATTTATTTCTTTTAGTAACTTTAACGTTAACACCTACAGAGAATCCTGCATCTTCTATGCTAAAACTTCCATTACTCATGTCCATTTTCCTTTCATATTATTTATTCAATATCTTCGCGGTTATAAGATTCTTGGAATATAACTCTATCTGCTCCAAATATTTCTTTAAGTTTTTGTCTATTAATGACTACTACATACTTTCCTGAATCATCATAATATCCATAGCTTAAAATGTCGTCTTTCTTAATCATATCACTCATAACTTTCTACCTCCAACAAAAACTTATTTCTAATAATATTTTACTATAAAAAATAAAACTATATTTCACAATATAGTTTTATTTTCATATACATTTTTATAGATTACCATACTTGATTATGATATTGATTATGGGTTCCTTTATTAATAGCTGTAATATGATTAATATTTTCAACTTCAGCAAATCCAACTTTATCTTTATTACTAACTTCGTATCTTGTACTATCATAAGGAAATTTAGTATGATATTCATATGAATGAACTTGAATTCCATCTATTGTTTGAATAATTTCAGCAGGTACAAGTTCAAGACCACATCCTGCAGGTCTAACTACTTCTATAAGATCTCTAACCTTAGATAAATTAGCTGGGAAATAAATATATATTTTAACTTTATTTCCATCTTTTTGATACTCAATATTAAACATGGACAAAGCTTCAATTTTATCTATTTCACCTAAAGCATTAACAGATAAAGCTGTAGCAAGTCTCATACCTAATTTAGATCCTCTATTTCTAATCATATCAGGATAATGTTTAATTATAATTCTATTAGAATCATATGATTCTGAATAATCATATTTATATCCTACATATGAAGCAAGTAAAGGTAATAAATGATTTGGACAAGAATCAAAATCAATTAAACTTATCCAATAATCAGCATTTGTTTTAAAATGATTTATTAATAAATCAAATAATTTACAATATGCCTGTACATCTCTACTTTGTCTCATAATATAAGGTATAAATGTTTTACTTTCTAATACATTAGTTGACATTTATTTCTACCTCATTTCTTAAATCTATGTAATAACATATTTATAAATCTTAATATTTTTTGCCATATAGTTTGATAAGTATCTATTGTATTTTCTTTTGTTGAAATAGCCCAAGCTGAATCAATAGGATAATCATAAGGAAGTATAGCTTGACCTTTATCTCCCCAATATTTACCCCAGCTATTTTGAATTATGTAACCATAGGGATTATAACCACAAATTATAATCATATGATATCCTTTTAATTCACCTTCAGGTTCTTTAATAATATAATTTAAATCATAATCTAAATCATTATAAACTGGAATTGAAATAGGTACTGGAGTATTTTGAAGAAGACACTTTTTTATTTCTTCTTCAGTATAAATTCTAGCATATGATTCTATTTTATATTTTTCAGCAATTGGTTTTAATTTATCTATATTCTCATCAACAATGTCTTTAATTTCTTTCATTTCTTTATTGTGATCAAAATTATCTCTAGGAACATCTCCTATCTTTTGTAAAGTTTTTAATGCTTCTCTAGGATACATTCCTTGTTCTTGATTATAAGTTATAGGTCTATATCCATATATAAATCCTGTAGACATTTTTTCATTATTAAATTTTTCTAAAAATGTAGCTAAAGAGTGAGCTACACAAGAATTAACAATACCTTGATCTTTAACCTCAGATATTGTTAATTCATATTTCTCAGGAAATTTTGGAGCAGAAACTATTTTCGATTTAAACTTATAATCCCTTTTATCTGGTATCTCTTTCTTACTTCCGTAATACATAAGATTTCCTCCTCTTAAAGCAATTAACTTATTGTTAGAATAGTTTCTATCTTAATTTTTTTATCATGTAAACAATGCTCTACTTGTTCCATATTAACTAAGTTTTTATCTACAAATTCTATAACAATAAAGCCTACAATAGATCCTTCATTATTTTCTATAGCAATTCCATATACAGCTTGAATATTTCTACTTAAAAAATATTCATACATTGTAGTATCTTTATCTTTTAATTCATTTATATCATCAATATAACATTTACCATCTTTTATTAAACTTTCACACCAGTATGAGAAAAATGATCTAAATAAATTTTGAAAATCTGGCATTATACCAGCAAATCCAGGACCAGGACATTCATTAGTCATAGACATTTTTAAAAAAGACAAGCCATTCATATCTCTTCCACCATTATGAAATCTAACTAATGCTACTCTAGCAGAATTAGTTTTTTGTTGAGTTCTTTTTAAACAAGCATTAATTTGAGCTTCTTTTTCTGATAACGTATTATTATCTTCTGCAGAAAGTGTATGACTTGTAACTCCATTTATAATATGTTTTGTTAATTCTTGAAGTTGTTGTTGTAATAATTTTTGATTTTCTTGATTCTGTTCTATAACAGTTTTAAACATTTCATCACAACGTGCATCAGATTTATTACTATGTTTATTTGTAGTATCTATTAATTCTTTTTCTCTTTCAATAAATCTTTTTAAAGCTAAAATAGCAAATAGGACTAAAAATATCGCAGCTAATCCTAATACACCAACTTCTAAATATGGTTTTATAAGGTCTAAAAATCCTACTTCCACTACTCCACCTCCTGTTGTTCTTTTAATTCATCTAATTCAAGTTCTATATTTAATAATCTTCCTTCAATTTTTTCAATTCTTTTTACATCTCTTTGAACAACCATATTCTGTTTCAATAATGTATATGAGCTGAATAATAGGTTAGATAACAGTAATAAACCAGCAATAGTTCCTACTAAAATTATAAAACCATCAGATTGAATAAATTTTCTTAATCTTTCTTTTACCATACTAACCACCTCTTAGTCTTTCAATAATATTTTACATAGAAAAAGAGATAGAAATTTTCTATACGTTCTTTCTACCTCTTTTAATTTAATCTTATTATACATTTTCACCATTTATATTTTGTATTTGACTAGCAACTCCAGCCAATTCAGCTTCAATATTTGTAACTCTATTTGTTAAATTACTAATATTAGTATTGCTTGCATTTATAGAATTATTAATATTACTAATATTTTGAGTATGGGTATTAACTGTATTCATTGTATTAACTAAATTAGAGACTGGAATATTAGTTGCTTCTAAAACATGACTATTATTTAAAGTCATAATATTTCCAATATTTTGATTTTGTAATTGGATATCTTTATAAAAAGTTGCCATTTTAAATTACCTCCTATATCATATCTTCCATATAATCTTTTTCAAGTGATGAGCTATCATAATAAAAGTATTGTGTATTTAAATTTCTATATACTGCTATTGAAGTTTCATTATGTGTATAAGAAACTACAATATCACTAGTTAATGGTGCTGTAAATTCCATTTCAACTAAACCTGTGATATAATCTATATGTCCTTTTCTAACTAAAACGTTATCACTATTATAAATATCACCGTTATTATTATCTCTTAAAGTAGTTTGTCCATTGTTAATTCTTATTATAGCAGATCCTGGTAATATTGATGGATGTTCTAAATAAAAACTATATTTTAAATTAAGACTAGGATCAGGATCATCTAATATAGGAATTATTTGCTCATATAAACCTGTTAGTTGTTCTTTAGTAATTTCTTCTCCTTCATAATTTACATATTCAATAGGTTCTAGATCTACCATTAATATTCTACTATCTACATCAAGAATTGTTTCAATAACTTCTTTATAATTTATTAATGTATTGAAATTAACTTTCTCTAAAGAATATTTATATCTCAAATTATTATTTATAGTTACTATTATATTTTGTAATTCATCTCTTGATAAAGGAACTTTTGTAAAGAATGTTCCTCTTACTGTCCAGAAATATTTTTTAATTGATTCAAGATCTACAATAATTGATAAAGGTAATATTTTATAATCATCTAAAGCTGTTATAATAGCATTAGAAAATGTTTCTATATCTTCATCTTGGGCTACTTCAGATCTTAATATATATAATTTAACTACGAAACTATCCAAGGTTTCTATTTGACTTACTTTTTGTACCCCAATGAATCCTGAGTGTTCATAATCACCATTGAAATATGCAGTGAAACAATCTAAATCATCTTCATCAACTCTACCATCTTGATTTGCATCCGCAAGTTGTTGTTGATATTCTGTTAAAGGATGAGCTTTTCTATCTTGAATAAATAATGCTACTGCATTCATATCATTTTCATCTATTATTTCACTATATACTACTTGACCATCAACTGGTTTAGATGTTCTATCCATATTAACATTACCAATTGTCCAAGATACTTCCATACCAGGATCATTTGTTAAGTCTGTTGCTCTAACATTTGCTACTCCCCATTCTCTTAATGTAGCTCTTTCAAAATCAGCAAGTGTAATAAGAGTATCCATTGTATTCAAAAACTTAACTGAATTTTTTCTAGCTTCATCTGGAGTTTCTGGATCATATCCTTCTGAACTATCGTAGTTAGTAAAATGAATAAATCCACTAACATTATATACTGTATTTATATTAGATCCATCTCTGGCCCATATATTTCCAGTAACTTTCTTTATAGTATTTTCATATATTTGGCCACTTTGACCTTTAGATAATAAATAAAATAATTTAAATCTATTTACATTAAAATTATTCCAATAATCTACTAATTCAATATAAGGTCTATCATTAACATCTACACCGAATTCAAATAATCTACCTACATTAGATGTTAAATAAATATTATCTCTTAATTCCCAAACTTCATTTTGATCGTCAATAAGAATAATATGATCTTGATCTACATTATCATCAGGTAAATAAATCCTATTATTTATTACATCATCAGCTGTATAATTGTATCCGTAAATTGAATGCCAAGGTCTTCCAGCTTCTGGATATGGATTAGCTGAAGTTCTAACAGGTGTTACAGGAATACCTTGAGTTAGAGTAACAACTGTTTCTAGTCCGTTATTATACATATTAGATGGTAATTCATATGCTTTAGTCATATTACAATAAACGGTTTCATTATCCTCAGTTGCAAAAGTACAAAACATTGGTAATGTAGCAGCTTGAGTATAAGTATTAATAACATTAACTTGTACTTCAGCTGATTTGTACCATCTCATTTTATATCCAATTAATCTATAAATAGCTGCTGCATTTTTTCTTTGAGTAACAGAATCAGGATATACTTCTAAAGACTGCATATCTTGAGTATAAAATAACATATCACCTACAATAGCCATCAATTTAACTAATATCATACCAGGATCATTTGTATCAGTACTTACCCATTTTTGAGTTATACCAGGTATAGAATTTATTAAATCGTCTAAAATATTGACATAATCTTTATCTGTATAATCAATTCTTACAGCACTATAATCTTTCTTTTGAACTTGATTTATACTTGCCATAAAACTCTACCTTTCTTTAATATCTATTAATATTTTACATCTATTCAGAATATGGTTTATCTGGATTATCTTCAGAAGTTATTTCTAAATTATATTGATTTATTTGACCAGTTTCTTTAATTTCATACATTATATAAATATTAACAATTTGATCTTCGAATTTAATTATAATGTCATCTCCTCTAACTATTATTCTAGGTTCATATTTATCAATAGCTTGCATTATATCTTCTTTTAACAAAGGTTCAATTATTACTCCATTATATCTAAATATTCTATCTAAAAGGAAACAACCATATTCAGGATCTCCTAATAATTCTCCTGGTCGAGTTCTTAATAATAACCCTAAACATTCATTTATAGATTTTGTATTTTGAGAAAATTTTACATCTCTAGATGTTCTATCTACTATTTGTGGAAATGAAAAAGTGGATTGTCTCATATTTTTCCTCCTTATTATAATATTCTTCTAGCTCCCCAATATTTTTTAACATAATAATCTTCAGATAATGAAGAAATTTTAACAACATCCCCTGTACGAGGTGCATGTATAAAATTACCATCACCTACATAGATACCAACGTGTCCAGTAAAGTGAACCAAATCACCTTTCTGTAAATGATTTTTATCAACACCTGTACCATCAGTTCTTTGACCATCTGATACTCTATGAAGTTTATATCCAAAATGCTTATAAACATAATAGGTTAATCCAGAGCAATCAAAAGTGTTAGGACCTGTAGCACCCCAAACATATTTACAGCCTAAAAATGTTTTAGCATAGTTTACAATATCATCACCTGTAGTCTGTCCAGATGTTTTTCTAACAGTATTAGTAACTATTCCTTGTACCTTCTTACCAAAATATGGTAAAGGATCTATTCTTGTAGATAAACTTGAAGGACTAGGCCATACAGCCCCTAAATGTAATCCTATATGTAAGTGAGTTCCTGTAGAATTACCAGTTGATCCCATATATCCTAAAGTATCTCCGGCCTTTACTTTATCTCCAACTTTATATGTAGGTTCCTTACATAAATGCATATAAACAAAATAATGATTAGGATTTTTATCCATTTTTATCGCAATACAATTTCCTTGACCAGGACCAGCACCTGTTAGTCCTCTTACAACTCCTCCACCGTTGACATGAGCTACAGTACCATTACCTACAGCAATGACTGCACATCCTTCTTTACCAGAAATATCTAATCCTTTATGAGCTCCACCACCTGAATATCCTTGATAATTATTAGGACTGTTATATTTAAAAGAATAAGGTAAAGCCTTTCTATTTTCTCCCCAGAAACAGCTAATATAATCTGTTGAAGGAACAGGCCAGAAATATTCACCATATTCTGGAATATGTTTTAAACCTTCTAATATAGTTAAATCTATAAAGGTTAAAGCACTTAATTTGCCTTGTTTTTCTATTTCAACTAAATAATCATATGTAGTTTTTCTTCTTGAACTATATGCGGAAGTTCTACGTTTCCAATAATCATAATATTCTTTCAGTTGAGTCATAATATCTTTTCCGTTTTTACTAATCTTAGCTGCTTCTGTTAAACATCCTGTTATAACTCCATTAACTCCATTACCATATTGATTCATAATATCCATACAGAATATTAAAATACCTGGATTAGTAATACCATATGGCTCATCCATTAATTGATCTAAAGACGCTTTAGTTTCTTGTCTTGCAAAAGATATTTGAGTTTCTTTTCCTTTTGCAGATACTAGCATTTTATGAGCTCCTGAAGTTATAGCCTGATTATAAACAGTTATATCCCAATTATTTCTTTTTGGAGAAGAACTTCCATTTTTTAAAGATGCTTGTAAATCAGAAACAATGTTCAAAGATTGATCAGTCCAATTAGATAACCAATTAGAGTCAGCTGCTGCAATTTGATATAAAACATCAAAAGCTCTACAACCATGCCATTGTATTATTCCAATAGACCAAGCTCCTTTATCATTTGAAGTAACATTTCCAAATTGACCTTCAGTAATACCATTAGGCCAATTATTTCTATTAAGACCTACCTCGTTTTCTACTATAATAGGCATTGCTAAATCTAATATAGCATCAGTACTTATTCCATACTCTCCATCAAAGCCTCCTATTCCAGCTGCTTCTGCATTTTTTCCTAAAATTATAAAAGAATTATTAGAATTCTCAATGTAACTACCATATATAGGATCTCCTACTACTAAACCAGATACAAGAGATACAGCCCATGGTAAAGAATAAAAAAGAGGACTTGATTTTTTAGATGAAGAATCTAATTTTCTATACTCTTCTACATTTGATTCAATTAAACCATAATGTACTTCAGGAATATATATTTGATATCTATTTAATCCTTCTGGATCATCTGTAAGGCTATCATTAACTACATAACCTTTATATATACTATTATAATAACTATCTCTATTAATTATATCCATATATTATTTCCCTTCTTTATTATCCTTCTTTATTATCCTAATGACATTCCTGGTATATAAGATGATGGTCTAGAACTAGCAGGTTCTTTATCCCATTCAACTTTAGATATAGATATAGATGATTGACTAATTACATTACTTTCATTAGTATCATTAGTTTTATTTGTTTCAGTTGTTAAATCAATAGTATCTTTTCCTGTTGATTTTTCTTGAGCTTTAGCATTTGATACAGGAGCTGCTCCTATATCTCTTATACGTAATAACTTTATCTCTGAAACAAATGTACCATTAGATGCAATTCTATCTGTACATCCTTGTAGCATATAAATTCCTGCAGTTCTACTATCTGACTCTAAAATTCTAGGTTTAATTGTAAATTCTGCACATAATGGTACATCAGCTGGAATACCTATAGTTGTTAACACTGCATCATACATTTCATATACATCAGCATTTCTAAGATAGTTATTTTTAACAGCATTTAAAAATTCCTCAGAAGCATTATCTCCAGCTGCTTTTTTAATTTCAGAAGCTCTCTTATTAGCAGCTTTTTGTATTAAATATAATCTTAAATCTACTTGAGGATTCCACTTAACAACAATATCAGGTATACCTTCTTTACCCCATTCAAAAACATGATTTATTTTAACATTATTAGCACTTGAATCAGCTGGACAAATATATGTTATATGTATTGTTTTATTATCAGCCTCATCAGTAACATACATTAAATAATGAGGAACTTCTCTATAAGGCATATCTTCTTTATATTTTTGTTTATCCTCATCACTCTTAGACATATGAGACTCTAATAAATCTCTACAGTATATCCAAGGAGATTGACTAGATACTGCAGATGTAGTAATCTCAGGAGCATCTTTTCTTATATCATCATCAACTTCAATTTTATAATTATAATCATTTGCATGATGAGTTAAATTACCCACTAGATGACTAGGTTGATTAGAACTAATGCCATAATAACTCCATAAAACAGATTCTACTATATCAATTAAATTAATACCTTTTTCCTCACCTTCTCCTTTGAATTCAGGAATAGATGTTGAAAAGTCAGCATCGATAGCTAACATTGTAGTTCCTTCAAATGTATATTCAGAAATACCAGTAGACCAATCTATTTCAGATTCTGCATTGGTTAAGAAAAATTCATATTTTGGAGAAACTAATGTAGTATCATCTGGTACATTATATCCATATTGAATAAATCCTCTTAGTCTTTTATTGGAATCATTCATGTCAACTCTCATCGCATGTGCTATTAATTCATCTAATAGTTCAACTTTATCTTGAGTATTCTGACCATAATCAAAAGGATCATATTTTATTACTAGTTCAAAATCATTAACAGTTCCAGCTCCTTTTTTATTAAAAGTAAGTCCTGCTATCATATTTTCCTTTTTATTATCAGAAGTAGAATCAAATGTAATAGGCTCAGTTTCACCTATTTGGAATCTAATCCATGTAGAATAAATAGGACCTTGCTTATTTAACATATTAATTATAGCTGTAATCATATTATCATATTTAGCAGCCATCTTTTTAGGAGTCGTGGTAGCTGATATATTTTTAAAATTTCTACTAGTTGCCACTTAATATACCTCCTTCATTATATAATGATAATATAGGAGGAATTCTTAAATAAGTACCAACCGGAACATCAAAAGGATCTATTATATAATTAGCTATTGCTATAACCCACCAATATTTAGGAGTTCCATAAAAACTATAAGCTATTAAATCTAATCTATCTTTTTCTGATTCAGTAACAGTATAATATTGATCTGAACTAGATTCATCTATAAATTTTTGAGTCCAATTTTCATGAAAATACACACCTTTATCTTTATCATATAATCTTCGTAATCTAGAATATCTACTATTATTTTTATATTCTTTAGGTACATAATATTGTAGAGGTTCAAATACATCTCTTAATTCTTCTAGATAACTTGGTGAAACTTTATTAGTTCTTCTTACAGTATATTTACTCATATTATCTCCTTTCTTTAAGTAGTTCTACCAGAAGCTCCTCCTAATGAGCTACCTGTTCTTAAATTACTTCTAGTGATTTGTCCATTATATACTCTAGCTCCTACATCACTACTTTCAGTTGAAGATGTAGGGAATTTTGTATTATATGTATTTTGTGTACTCATAGCACCACTTCCACCTATAATATCTTTAGCTCCAATAATAGTATCAGGATAACAATCCATTTGTATTTGTACTTCATTATTTGAGTAAAAATTATTTATAATAGGTAATTGCCAAGTAGTACTATAATTTAATACAAATCCTTTTAATATCATTTGTCCAAATACAAAATATGTTGTAGGAGGAATTAATCCATTACTTGTATATTGAGGATAACAAGACATTTGTAACATTTTATTAACATTAACATACCAAGTTCTTGTTCCAAAAGGACCTTTATCAGATTCAACCTGATGTCCTGCAGGCTGACAAGATAAATAATTGCCTGATAATCTTCTTTCATTATAGTAAATATCATTTAAACTACTATCAGTTAAACTATAACTTCCTGTTAATAAATCTCTATGAAATTTTAATGTAAAACTTACATTTTTTAATTCAGTATTAGCATATGCTGCTATAGGAGATGATCTTCCTAATATTTCTTGAGGTTGCCATTTTACACCAATAGATTCAGTAACTTGTTCTGGATATACAGGAAGCTGTACTAAATATTCTTTATCTCCAGATATACCAAAACTATACTGGTTACCAAATTTAATAAGCATATAACATTCCCAATCTCTAATTCCGGATAAGCCATTATATCCTGAATTATAACCAGAGGTTCTAAAACTTCTTTCCCAAGAATCTAAATTTCCTATTGTTTCAGCCATTATTTACTCACCTCCGAAATATTACCATATACATTATATTCTTGTTCTAGTAATGCTTCAGTTTGAACATCAATATAACCTAAATTAAATGATATATGATAATTTTTTAAACTTACAGCAGGATCATCTATCATACTTTGTAGAATTGTATAATCTTGCTCATTAATATATCCATCTCTATTAATATCTGCTCTAGATTTCTGTATTGGAGATAATAAATCACTATCTGGATAACGATTAGGATCTAATTCATGTTGTTTATGCTGTGGATCATCTAAATATTCTCTTAATATTTGTAAATCCACGCTATCTAATTTATTATCTTTATTTAAATCTCCGTAATAATAATCATAATGACTTACTTGAAATTGTTTTACTAAATTCTTCATATTATCACTATAATATCCTGGATAAAAATAATTATCATCATACATATGTTCTGGATACACTTCTTTTAATAACTTTTGCATATAAGTTATATTATATGAATCACTATATGGTTGTACTGCCATATTTAATAAATAATTGAAGAATTTTTCATGAATAACCCATTCATTAGTAGAGAATTCACCGAATGGAATATTAATATCTCCTCTAGTACAAAACTCATCTTCATAATAATGTCCATCTATAATTAATAAATTATTAACATTTTTATTATTAGTTATATCAGCTTGAATTGTATATGTATATGGAGCCCAGCCTAAATCTGGTATATATCCATGTAGATAATCTTCAAACATTAAAGTATCATGCATATCAACTACACCATCACCATTTATATCCATAGCAGCAAGTTGTCTACGAGTAGGTGTCCAATGTAATTCCTCTGAACCAGGACCATACGCTGTATATTTCGCAAGTAAATGATAATCTTGTAAATTTACTTCTCCATCTAAATTAATATCTCCAACTCTCATTGTTATTGTTACATCTTTATCAACACTTAAATTACCATAATCTGAAGGAACTTGAATACATAACCATCTTGCATTATATCCTGTACCATCAGCTGCTTTAGAACATGTATATTGATAACCAGCACCTTGCAATAAATCTATTTCTTTAACATTACTTAACATAAAGCCTGGTATATTCTGTTTTAATGTGGCCGGTGAACTTCCTATGACCATATGCACAGATTGATTAAAATCATGAGCTATAGTTACTTTTTGTCCTGGATAACATTTAAATAAAGCTATCTTGTATAACTTTTCAGCATTAGGATGAGGTATATCATCAATACCTACTTGATCTCTAATCGCATAATCATAAAGAAATGTTCCATCAAATTGATTGACAAATATCTTCATATCTTCATTAGGAAAATAGTTTTTTCTAGAACTCTTTTTAATTGATATAAATAACTTTCCATTAAGTATATAATCATTTAATATACGTAAATCTTCGGTATCTATCTTACCATCCAAATTAATATCAGCTTTTTTCATAATAACAGGATCTTTTTCTTGATGATTAAATATAATATCATGAAGAATTTGAACATCATCATCATCTACACTACCATCACTATTAACATCTTTAGAGTTATCTACCCATTCATTAATATCTGTTACTTCCCATCCTACAGATTTACAGTATTCTTTTATAGCATCCAAATTATCTGTAAGAAATTCACTATCTTGTCTAGTTATTTCTTTTGATTTAAAGATAATTTCATCATCTTTTAAACCAGGAACAAAACGAGTATTTAATTCTGGAAATATTTCAACTATTTCTTTTTGTACGACAAACATATTTTTAACATTAGGTAAATTTAAATAAGTAACTAATTGTTGTAAATCATTTTTATCAAATTTACCCAGAATATTATTACTATCTTGATTTAATTCTTGATGTAAAAATCTTTTTAAATATCTTACATAAAAGTTGTCCATTCCAAATTTAATATTCATATTATATTTAACTCCTTAAATATAGTGTTATTTGCGACATAATCATAGTTATTTTCAATTTTAATATTTAATTCAATTAGTTATATATCTATAATAAATTCGCATATTCTTTACTATTAATATTTTACACGATTTTAAATATTGAGATTTTAAGCATAATAAAAGATAAGTTATTTCTTTTAACTTATCTTTTATATATTTTATTGATTAAAGCTCTTTGTTGATCTTACATACTTCATATTGTTAAACATTTCTTTTACTTTATTTTGTGATGGAGCTTTAAATAAACTATTATTTTGTACTACTTGTATTATCTCATCAATTTTATTTACTAAAGTAGCTGTTTGAGTTTGTATAGCTGCATCTAAAGAAGTACTCATTTGCTGAGATTCACGATATTCAGTAATTAAAGATCTTAATTCATTTGCAGTAGCAGCAGTTATAACAGCTTCACCTTGATGTAGATTTGCAAGATAATTATCATAAGGAACATATGATAAACCAGATCTATATGATTTTAAATTATGAGTAGATACTATATCATCTATAACAGATTTCATTTCACCTGGTAAGTCTTTATAATCATATAAATATGTAGCAGCTTTAAACTTATCTAAATAAGATCTAGCTTCTTCATCAGATATACCTTCAACCATAGCTGCCTGCAAATATTGTAAAGCACCATTTTGATCTATTGCAATTCTTTTTTCTAGATTACCTAAACGTTGACGAGTTTTATCTCCTGACCATGAATTACCAAAACCTAAACTAAAAGCCTGAGTTATATCACTATTGCCGAAAGCGCTATTTATTAATCGATTCATTTCAGTCTTATTACTATCCATAGTATTTATAATATCATCTACATCTTCCCAAGAAAGATTATTGACATTATATTCACGAATTTTATTAATTATTTTTTGAGACTTTTTATCAAGATTACTATATACATTGTCCTGTTCAGCATATCTAGATATGGCTTTAATAGTATTAGTAGCTACTTCCCTTTCACTTTCATCCATTTTATACATCTTTTTTTGCCCGCCGCCTTTAACAATGTACTGCATAAAATCTTTAACTTTATCTGCATAAACTGAATTTTTACCACTTTCATAGGTTGCTAAAGCTTCAAAAGCTACATTTGATTTTTCATTGAGTTCTTTTGTCTTAGCAATATATTCATCTGTTAATTTTAGTAAAGCATCTTTAGCACTTATATTTGCATCTTTTGCTTCATTTATAGCTTGATTTGCTTTTTCTTGAGTAGTTATACCAGCATCAACTAATTTATTTTTTATTACTTCTAAATCATCAGTTTTCTCAATTTGTTCTCTTAAAACTTCTAATTGAAGCATAGATTCTGCTTGATTTGCTTTTCTTTCAGCTAATTGATTTTCTATTTGAGTTTCATACTCATTCATAGCTGATTCCATAGATTTATTATAAGCTTCTACATGTTCATATATAGCTCTACCAGCAAGTGCTATACCACCTATAGCTAAAGCAGCCCATCCTATAGGATTTGAAGCTCCTAATGCTATCAAAGCTCCAGCTCCGGCAGCTCCACCAGCAACACCTATGGCACTTGCTGTAGTTTTACCTGTCCATCCTTCACCAGAACTTAAATCCTTATAGATATCTACACCACCTTTAATAGCCATCGCTCCTCCAGCTAAAGCTCCACCAGCAACAGCCAGACCAGCTCCTATAGAACCTGTAGTACTTGTAGCTAATCCTCCACCTAAATTTTTAAGACCTGCAGCCAAACCAGTTCCTCCGGCCTTTCCTCCTAAACCAAGTATTTTTTTACCAATACCACCAATGATTTTAGCTCCAACAACACCAGCAATACCTTTAACTAAAACAGCTAATATATCTCCCCAATAACCTATCTGCTCATAAATAGCTGCAAGCCAAGTAGATGCATTTTCAAGTTCATTTTCTTGGATTTGCTTTAAAGTATTATTAACATTATTTTGAAAATCTTCTGTTTTTCTATCTCCAACACTATTAACTCTACTACCTACTAATTTTCCATTAGATAAAGCCTGCGCTATATTTAAATTTCTTTCTCTTAATTCTACTTTAGTCATTGTATCAAGAGCTGTATTAGACATTCCAGCAAATATAGGAGCCATTCTTCCACCCGGCGTTAAATGAGAAACAAAATTTGCAGCACCTATATATTGACCATTAACTTGAGCAGCATCTCTGAAATCTATTCCATTAACAATACCATTAACTACTGCAAGTTGATTATCTAAATTTCCTGATCTTAAAGCAGCAAGTGGATCTCTGTATACAGCTGCAGCTCCTTTATACATACTACCAATAGCAGCATCAGATAATCCTTGGGCTCTTAAACTTTCATAAGCACCTGACATTTGAGCATATTGCACACCTAGTTCATTTTCAGCAACAGCTGCCATAGGAGATAAACTATCAATCATGTCTTGTAAATATTTATTTATAAATACTGAACTACCAGATACTTCTTGTGTTGCAGCTCCTATACCTCTGATTTGTTTCATTAAAGCAGGTTGTTGTTCTACTAATTGTTGAAAATAAGCATCATTAGCATTTAAATAAGGAACAATAGTTTGTGTAATAACAGTATCAATTGCATTAGCTATTATTTTTTCTTGTCCCATTCCAGTACTTGCTAAAGTATCCCAAGTTTTCTGAACATCAGACATTTTTACATTTCCAGCTAATCCTCTACTATATAAATTAGAAGCAGCATTAGTCTGATTATATAAGTATTGTCCTCTAGTCATACCAGTTCTAACTGATACGTTAGTAAAAGTTTGTTCATATATATCAGATTGAGCTCGTAATCCTTTAAAAAATAATCCACTAAATGTATGGACAGCTTCAGAAAAAGTATTAACGGCTACTTGAAAAATACTTCCCACAGCAGACATTTTTCCACCAAATTTTTCAAGTTCTTTAGTCATAACAGCATTACCATTTTGTACATTAATTTGAGCAGCTCTTCTTAAAGATGCATCTGACATTATTGATCCTGCATCTCTCATACGTTGCATTTCAGAACTAACCATTCTACGATTCATTAAACCTGAAGCTACTATGTTTCCTAAATTACTACTATTAACTTGACCATTAACATTAGTTGGTTTGTAATAACTAGTTGCAGGACCATATAAACTTTGAGTAGGTCTATAATTAATTACACCTGAAGTAGATCCTTTGATTCCAGCATCTAACATTCTATTTTCAGTTTGACGTTGTTGTATAAGTTTAATTATTTGTTTTAATTCTTCTTCATTATGTTTTATACCTAATTTTTGTAATTCTTCTTTTATTTCAGCTTGTTCATTTATTTGAGCCATTATTTTATTAGCACCACTTAAAGAACCTGCAAAATGATCTTGTAGGTAATTTAAACGTTCATATAATCTAACAGCTTTTTCTAGATTTGGTAAATCTATAGGACTCCAAGATTTACCAAAAGCATCAACGTTTTGTTTTCTTCTAGGCATATATAATTACTCCTTAATTCATTATTTCTAATAATATTTTACAAGGTTAAAAAGTTTAAGAATTTTTTATAAATCCCGTTCCATATTTTAAAAAATATGTTATAATATATATAAGAAGAGTATGTATTGTCTTTTTGAAAGGAGATGATTATCATGAAAAATATGAGACCTGGATGGATTGATTCTAGATATAAAGATTATAGCTGGGGACAATTAAAAGATGCTCAAAATGTATGGGATTTAGCAAGAGCTCAAGAAAAACAAAATGAATTATTAGAAGAACAAAATAGGTTATTAAATGGAAATAATTATAATACAACTTATAGATATAATACTTCAGATGATATTAGTATATTAGGATTATTATCTTTACTTTCAATTATACCAATAGCATTAGGATTTATAATGACATTCTTAACAATGGGAGATGGAACAGAACAAGGTATTAAAATTTTATTAGCAGGATTAATTTGTCCAGTATTACAAGGATTAATTCATTTAATCAAATCAATTAATAAATCTAATTATGAAAGAAAAATAGCTAGAGAAAAAGAAAAAGCTAGACAAGCTAGAATTCAAAGAAAATTAAATAAAAACTAGAGGATTTAACCTCTAGTTTTTTGTTTCATATCATCATAAGCTTTTTGTTTAGCTTCTATTTCTTCTTGTTTCATTTTTACTAATTTACTAAATACATATGATCTTTCATACTCATCCATATTTTCAGTATCTTGAAAAGAAATTCCATTCGATAGTTGACTTATTACTATTTGCTGATCCAATATAGTATTTAAATTTTCTTTAATGAAGAGAATTTCTTCTTTTTTCAATTCTCTTCTATAAACTGGGATTAAATAATTCTGCTGTTATAGGTAATCCATGTTCTACCTCTTCTCTACAAGAAGGACATTGACATTTCATATCTGTTTTAATACCAAACAACTCATCTAGTTCTCCTAATTTTTTTCTTAAAGCTCTATTATCGACAATATCTAAATTATCTAACCAATCTTCTAATTCTTCAGATATTAGTGTTTGCTTATTTATAGCTTTAATATATAACATAGCTGAAATTGTATAAATAGCTTCTGATCTATCTACATCAGGGAATTTATTGAAATATTCATTAAGTTTATCTCCCATTCTTATAACATCATTTAAACTAGGTAATTTTAAATCTAATATAACTTGAGATATAGGTAAAGTAATATTCATTGTTTTAACCTTATCTTTAGTCATATAATCTATATCCAATTTTGATAATTCAATTTCATGAATAAATTGAGTACCGCAATTAGGGCAAGTAATTTGTAATTTATATATATCATCTAATAAAGATAAAGCCCTTAATCTAAATAATAAGAAATTAGCATCAGCTAGTTTTAATTTTCCGATATCAACACCTTCATCTAAAGTGCAAGCTTGAAGGATATCTCTTCTTACTTTATCTTGAGCTTCATTTCTCATTCTCATTTTATCTTCTTTAGTTGTCATTCTTCTTAAAGTAATAGCAGAAGGAATATTTTCCTCTTTATCATAAACTAATCCTTTACTTGGTAAAGTAAAAGTATCTTGTGTTTTAATATTAGTAATATCTGGTAATATTGCTTTCTCTTTATCCATAGTTGTTTTTTCTTCACTCATAATTTTCTACCTCCAAAATTAATTAATTATTAATATTTTACTATATTTTATAACATCTTAAAATATGACAAATCCACCATTATCAAATTCTGAATACATATCTAATAATTCTTGATCTGATAATTTAGTATTTTGATTATCTTTTTTAATCTTTTGTAGTATTTCTTGATTAGATTTTATTTGTTGATTTATAGCTTCAGATATAACTTCTTCAGGATCCCTATTATCTTGCTGAACTTGTTGTATTACACCATTTGGTCCTTGTGTAAATCCAAATATTTGATCAGCTATATTATTAGTGTTACTTAAAGTTGTTACAGGTTCAGCTATTGTAACACTTTCCATATGATCTAATGTTCTCATATCAACCGATATACTTGCATTATAAATCGCACCACATAAACTATCTGCCTCATCTTTACCTACTGATTTTATTACTCTACCTTCAGCATCATGAGAAACTGATTGAGGAGGGTGATCTATTTTTCCAGTGCTTGCATTTCTTTCTAATGCTGTTATTTCTTTAGTTAATACTGGTAAGTCTATCATTGATATTCTCTTTTCAGCAAGAGCTGTTCTAAAAGTATTATATCCTTTATCATCTCTATCTAATGATATAATTGTAGATTTGAATCCATCTAATTCCATTTGTTGTCTCATATCTACACTATTGAATCCGGTCGAAGCTAACTCCTTGTATATTCCATCCACAAGTATATTTTAAATAATGTATAAAATCTCTTATCTTTTGAAAATATATTTCTGAATTAGGAGGAGCTTGAATACCTATTGTAAATATATGTTTATATACTATTTCTCTTAAAGGCATTGAATCTCCTTCATCATTATATCTATTAAGATCTTTATATCCTAAGACAGCAGCAGCACTTAAACCTGTTCGGTCACCATTTTTAGATAAGTCGCCGATGAATAAATATTTTCTTTGTATATAATATTTCAGGCACAAGCTCAGGTTTAAAGAAATCTTTTATTTGATATGTATCATACATACCTGTTTCTATTATTTCTTTTATAAAAGGATTAGTATTACTTATTTTAAAATTTTGAGATAATATATTATATTGAATATATTTATAAGCACTTTGTAAAGCAATACCAGCTAAATCTATTAAAGCTCTATTCAGATCTACTTCAAAATCATGTTTCTTTTCTAAAGGTACATCCATTACCTGATATCCATGTCTTTCAGCATTTTCAATTACCTCTGGATCTGGATTTTCACCTATTATATAACTTGGTAATAAATCATTACCAACTGCTAGTTTAAACCATTTTCCTGACCATCTATCTGCAGGTAATACTTCCCATTGTTTATATCTTGATACATGCATACCTGGTTGAGATTCATTATCTCTAATAAATGACTCTAAAACGGCATTTGTAGCTTTAGCAGAAGAAACTAAATACATTCTACCTTGCACAATACCACCTTGAGTAAAACGAGAACCAAGACGAGCATGTATCTGATTATAAATTTCCATCATTTTTGATAATTGATAATTTGCATCATCATTTTTACCAAAAGACATTTCATCCATAATTGCAAACATACAAGCAGAACCTAAAGCATGCTCTAAGTTAGATCCTATTGCAAATCTAATATTTTTATATGGTAAATATTCTAAATACTTTTTACCTGAAACAGTACCTCTTTCCATAAACCAAGGACTACTTTGTAGTGCTCTTTGGAATCTTCCATAAGCAGTTCTTTCAGATAATTTTAATGTTAAATTGAAGAAGAATAAATAAATTGTATCTTCACCTAGTCCATAAAATCTAGAAGGATCTTTCAAACACATTAATTTATATAAATCATAACATAGACTAAAAACAACGCACATTGTTTTTCCGTGTACCTATAGATCCTGTAATAGCCCATTGATCTATTGCATTTGCAGGATTATGCACATATTTTAATTCTTCTTTCCATGTTTTATATATATCTTTACCATTATTTGTATAATTTCCTAAATATTGTTCGGACGTTAAAAAAGTCTCTAAATCAACAGGTATTTCATCATAATCAGCATAATATATATCTGTTAATTGTGAAGACTTACCTTTTTTAGAGACTTCTAGCAATATTTCATTAACCTTAGCTTTTTCTGAATCACTTAATTTAGTCAAAATTTCTAAGTTATTATAACTCAATTTCTCTACCTCCAAAGATATCTTCTTTCTATTAATATTTTACAAGGTAAAGAAAAAGGGACTTTTCAGTCCCTTTATATTAACCATTAGTTAAGTTAGTTGATTGAGTACCAATGTAACTTGGATCATTATGTGTTGTATATGAAACATCTTGTTTAACTTTCCAAGCATTGTAATCAGGTGTAGCAAATGGTGTTGGTTTATCATAGTAAATTGTTGTTGAGAATAATCTTTGATCTGGTTGATATCTACTAAATTGTCCTTGATTATATTCATTAATCCAACAACCCCATAGTCTCCAAGAAATTTGTCTTGTTCCGTTAGGAGCCCATTTATATAGTAAACCATTTTGTGCATAATATTCTTTAAATCCTATTTTATCATTTTGAATATTATGTGCCATTGAATACCAAGCTAGCAAAATTTGTTCTGTTAACATACCAATATAATCATTGAATGTTATTGCAGAAGTTCCAACATTTGGAGATCCTGCATAATGAACTGTTCCATTACCTGTTTTAATAGATATAGGATCTACAGAAAGTTGTGGTCCTGCATAATCTCTTAGAGATAATGCTAAAGCTTCTGTAGCTTCATCTTTACCACAAACTAATCTACCGTTCATATCATATAGATCTCTTGTAAATTTAACTTTAAGAATAAAGTCTGAAGATCTACCAGGTTCGAAGTCTGCTTTATGATTTAAAATATATGTAGTACCTAAATATCTTGAAGTATCTACCATTCCTTTTTGTTCATTATCTCCAAAATTTGTATCAGCAAATATTCTTCCCATAATTATTCTTCACCTCCTGTTATTTCTACGGTTCCGTATGCAACATTAAGATAAATTTGAATTTTCTTAATTGTAGGTGTAACAAATACGTCTAATTGAATTTTTAATGTTCTTGGATCTTCATTAGTACTTACATTATAAATATTGTAATCTTGTACTGCACCTTCTGATGTCATTCTATCTAAAAATTCACTAGATCTTAATGAAAATTCTTCAAATGCTTCTGTATTATTATATTGATATTGAAGTTCAGTTCCTAAATTATAAACGAATCTTCTTATTTCTATAATAGCTAAATCAACACTTGATTCTTGGAATGCGTTTATTTCTCCTAATTCTGATTCAGGTAATAATAATGTACTATTTCCTGAAATTACATATTTTCCTGAATTATGCATTTTCATAATTGGGTTTATATTTACTCTTGTATCTGATTGCCATCTTTCTGCTAAATCAGAACCAATTTCGAATTCAGGTTTAATTATATTTGATATTTGTCCATTAGAAATACCTGCTTTAGGAGTATATACAGGTCTTCCTTTACTTAAATCTCTTCCTAATACTGTTAAGAAAATATATGATGGTGGCATCCAAGCTTGATCAGCTCCTACTTGCATCCAAGCCCATGGAGCACATATACTTGCACTTGGAATTAATTGACCATCACTTAATTGTTGATATCCTAATCCCTCTGCAAGTCCTTGTTGATCTTCTGCATCTGTTCCTAAAGGCAAATCTACAAGAGCTCTACAATCTTGTCTTATTAATGAAAGATTTATCATTGCTGTAGCTATATCTTTATTTTCATCCATATTTAAATCTGTATATCCACCTGATGTTATGAATTTTGGTTGATATAAAATTTTATCTTTAATGAAATCATATGTTTTTGGTAAAGCAGCTCTTACATTATTTTCATCAAAATCTTCTCCATCATGTAAATATTGATTCTTAATAAGAGGTAAATTAAATTGATCTGGATCTGTATTAAGTACAGTTACATTAATTCTTTCTAGTGTTGTGTTAAAATTACTATCACTAAATGTATCTATTAATAATTGATTGATTGTTCTTTGTCTATCTGTATCTGGTGTATCTGCTGGAAATTCAGGTATTCTAAATAATTTATGTTTCTCAAGTAATGTTGATTTTAGATATACTTCTAACCAATAAGCAGTTGTTGTAATTTTTAATGAAATGTTGATATCATTACCAAATGTTCCACCAAATTTTTCTTCTATTCTTAAAAGATCAATTGGATCTTCACCAGCTGTTGTAAAAATATGAAATGCTGATGTTACACCTTTTTGTTCTTCATCACTATCTTGGTTTACACAAGCAATTCTTCTGAATAAAACAGGAATTCCTGAATTTAATAAACCAGCTACATAATTAAATGTAGGTGATCCTTCAGGTCCTTTTGCACCACAGACATTTTTGAATTCATCTAAAGATGTGAAAGCATATACTTTTGTATAATCACCTGTTATAGTAGTTCCTGGTACATATGCCCAGTTATCTATAAATGTTGCAGCATTTCTAAGTTCTCTAGATAAATTATTTGTAGTTATTTCTATAAATGCCATTTTAGTATCTCCTTTCTAATATTTATTTTACTAATTTTTTATTAGCAATACTTGAACATTCTAATTTATTTTCCTTAGTTAATTTAGTAATTAAATTAGCTGTTGTTGAAGTTTTACTTTCTAATAAACCTTTTATATTAGCAATATCATATCTTGTATAGAATTTTCCTTCTTGAACTTTCTTAGCTAATAATTCAGTTCTAATAGATTTATCAAGTTTATTTGTTAGTATTCCTTCTATTTTTAATCCTTCTTCTGTTTTTGTTATATTTTCTACTTTATATCCTTTTATAGATTTAGTATTTTCTTTATAATATTCTGTTAAAGCTTTTTCAAAAGATTCTTCTATAAACTCTGAATCATCTTCTACTTCTTCAGTTGTTTCTTCTTCAGGAACTTCTACTACTTCTTCACTAGCTGTTTCTTCAGCTTCATCAGATGTTTCTGGTTCTTCTGTTTCATCTACAACTTCAACATTTTCACCTTCATCTGTTTTAACTTCTACTTCTGTTCCATCTTCAGAAACTTCTATTTCAACATTTTCTTCAACTTTTTTAGATTCTTCTAAAGGTTGAAATTGATCTAAATCTAAACTATCAATTACTTGATCCAATTTATAATCTAATTCACTTTCTATTTGAGCTCTTACATAATTTACTAATTCGCAATTATCTACTTCATCTGGATCTGTTGTAACAAATTTAGCTAGATCTTCATTTTTATTTCTTAATTCCCATGCTAAAAATATGTTTAAATCATGATCATCTCTTATTGCTTCTTCGACTTTTTTAGATTCCTCTACTTTTTCACATTCGCATTTTTCTTTTCCACAATCTTCACATGGTTTTTTAGATTCCTCTAAATCTTCCTCATCAGCTTCTGTTTCTCCATCTACGATTTCATCTATAGTAGGAACTTCCTCAACAGGCTCTTCAGTTACTTCTGGTTCTACTACTTCTTCAGGAATTATTGTTTCATCTCCTTCAACAGGTAATTCTACAACTGCTACTCCTTCTTCAGGAACTTCAGCTACTATAGCATCCTCTACAGGAGCTTCTGTAACATCTTCAGTATCTGTAACAATTACTGTTGCTTCAGGAGTTTCAACAATAGTAGCTCCATTATCATCAACTGAAACGTCAATTGATTCTTTTTTAATTTCTTTAGACTCATCAAGTTTTAATTTACCTTGAATAGCTAACATTGTTGCTTCTGTTAAATTCATAATACTTTTCTCCTTTCATTTATTTAATAATATTTTAATTTAACACTGTAAAAATATCTTTATTACTATCTAAATGCTCTCGAACGGCTTGAATTTCAGCATTTCCCTCAGCAAGCAATGTTTGTCCATCTAACTCGAATTTTGAAGATCTAGAAGTATATTTACTTCTTATTCTTCCTAAAATTACTTTAGTCATTCCTAAAGCTAATTTTCTAAGTTGAGTTTCCCAATATTGCTCTCTGATATCTTCAACTGAATAATATTCAGGTTTGAAATTAATAGTTACATAACTTGGTATATTAGGATTAGCATAAACATATAATTTTCTATTTGGCTTATCCCATTGAAATTCCATATCAGTTGCAAGTATATTAAGATTTCTCTTAACAGATATTGCATTCATATATTCTTCCATGTTATACATTCCTGTCACATTCATTAAATCAATAGCAGGCATTTGAAAAGGAACTCCTGTTAAAACACTATCTGATCCTCTCCAAACAGATTCAATAGAATCAATATTATATTTTGAAAGATCTATACATTGTGCATATGGAACTGTTATCTGATATAAATCAGTCATGTAATGTACTAATTCTTCGAAAGCTTGTTCAACTATTTGTTTAATTTGTTCAGGATTTAATTCAAGATCAAGTACTTGAGCTCCTAATTGATTTTCAATATATTGAACAATCTTTTTCATTCTTTTCTTCATACGAGGATAAGAACGAGGTTTTACAAGATCTTGGTCATTAAATATAGGATCTAATTCTTCTTTATCTGCCATTCTTATATCCTCCTATTTAAATTTAATTTTCCATATGTTCATAATTTGTAACATTACCATTCTTATCTAATGTTACAGTAAATGAAATATTTGAAGCATATACATTATCATCTTGTTCTTCTATTCTTACACTTTCATAGCGAGTCTCATCTAAGAAAAATTTATAATCAGAATTTTCAGATGATGTATCTTTTTTAAAAGATATAAAACTATATCCTTGTTCTTCATTTAAATAATTAAATGTTATTCTAGCAAAATCATCAGGAGTTAAAGGACCTGCTGCATTTTCTGCTAAATCTTCTTTTATTCTAGTATAATAAGCTAATCTTTCAGAAGATGTAACTGTTAATTTAACATTATCTCCTGGTTTTAATATATCTTGAAAATTACAATCAAAATATCTAATAGCTTGATTTATTCCAGTATTATTCTCAATAGTAATATCTACTGGTTCTTCTAAAGATGTTTCATATTCCATTATTAAGTTCTCCCTTCATTAAAATTTAATTATGTTGGAGGTGCTTCTGTATGTATTCCAATTTGTTCTGCTACATCAGAGAAACCATATACAAAAGCATCTTCATTATTTCCTTTAATTGAAAATACCCAATTTTCTGTAGATGTTTCATAATCAAGATCTGTGAAGAAAGAAATAACTACTGCAGCATCTTCCTCAATACTTATTTCAGTAACAGCTGCTCCTAAAAGCCATTGTTTTCCGCTTTGTTTAACTAATACTTTAACATAATCCCTTACATCACCTGTTTCAGGATCCACAGTAGCTTCTTGTATAGCAGCAAAATCTAAACTAGATACATCTAAATAAGATCCTGATATTAAAGCATCTGGTATTTCAAATATATAATCAGCAGATATAGGAGTTTCATCTTCCTCTTTTAATTCTTCTTGAACTTCTGTATAATAAGCTAATGATTCAGTAGTAGAAACTGTTAATTTAATCTTATCTCCAGGATGAAGAACATCTGTAAAGTTAGCTCCATAATATCTAAATACTTGATCAATATTAGTTTTATTTTCAATAGTCATATCTATAGAATTTTCTAAGTTTGTCTCGTAATTCATTATTACTCCCCTCTCTGAGATATAATAAAGTTGAAGGCTATCTTAAATACTAGTATCTGTGAGGTAGATATACAGACTTGGTATATCAGAATAGCCCTCAAATATATTAAGATTTATTTATATTCTTAATATCAAAAATTATTCACCTGCTTCAACTTCTACTTTTAAACCTTTAGCTTCATCAGCTAGAGCAGCATAGTAAGCAGCTTCTTCAGAAGATGCAGCTGTTAATTTAACAGTATCTCCTGGTTGTAAAACTTCTACAAAGTTAACTCTAAAATATCTGAAAGCAACATCTTCTGTTTCGCTAACATTTTCTAGAGTAACTGTTCTTGGCATTGTAAAATCTTTCTCCATGATAAACATACCTCCTTTTTAAAATTTTTGACAGTGTTTGAATCTGTCTATCTCTTATAATTTCTGAGTAACTGTTCATTACTGTTCAAAATTGATCAGTTATTGATCGGTTATTGATTAGTAATTGAACAGTAAAGAGTTTAAAAGAGATATATGTAAATATTACCTACCTCAAGGAATATTACTATTCCTATTAATATTTTACCAAATTTAGAACAAAAATTGAGCTAAAGTAGAAACTCCTCTTTTAGTATCTTTCTTTGTAGCTTTTTTAGGTTCAGGTTTCTTTTCTTCTTTAACTTCTTCTTCTTTTATTTCTTTCACTTCAGGAATTTCTTCTTGAACAGGTTCCTCAACAACTTCTTCTATAGGTTCTTCGATTACTTCTTCTTTAACCTCTTCTTTCACTTCTGGCTCTGTTGTTTCAACAACTTCTTCTTTAACCTCTTCAATGATTTCTTCCTCTTTAACTTTTTTACGTCTTGGCATAATATCTTTATTCTCCTTTCATAAATATTGTTAATTCGCACAAAATCATAGTTTAAATCAATTTTTATAGTTATTTAATATAATTCTGCCTATGAATATAAAAACAGAGTTAATCTTTAAATATTTGAGACAAACCAATATCTTTGATTAACTCTGTTAATATTTTACGTTCAAAAATCTTAAAATCTATAAAAAATAAAAAAGCCCGAGAGAAAATCTAAAAACTCTCGAACTTAAACATAAGGATAAATGAAATGAATGTTTAAAAAATATAAACACGAACTATTTATATAGGCCTATTGAGGATTCTAAAACAACTAATCATAATCCTCTGTAGAATGGACATTACCTTCATATAACATATCTCCCGTACTCATTCGCTGTTATATATATCTACATGATTTTTAATAAGATTAACTATGAGTATATAAGTTCTTATCTTATTTTAGTTGATTTAAGTATTATTGTAACCTAATACTTTAAGGCAAAGAGTAATTAAGGATTCGAACCTTATCTCCTCCGTCGAGGTATTTTTATTCCGATTAAACTATCTTACTCATATATTAATAACATCTTATCTTCCGAAAATTATTGTTTTTATAGATTCACTAATACAAAACCCTAAATAAGCTGTACCCAATAAAATTAACAAAGGTAAAGATATTATAAAAGACACTAAACTCATTAATAGTATCTCTATAAAATAAAATATATTTACTAATATATCTAATAAAAATTTCACATACATCATTCCTCTATTTTATAATCAAATTCATATACTATAAATCCTTTATCTTGAAGATTATTATAAATCTGCTCTAAGGTTAAGGCTTTAATTTCAGGAGATATAGATTTTACTTCTTCTATATCATAAAAACTAAATACATACATACAACTTGCTTTAATAGCTTCTTTAACATAATATTCAGCTCTTTTATTAGGATTATCATATCCGTAATATAGCTTCTACTTCTACTTGATTATCGTCTTTAGTATTACATATAACATTCATTTTAGTAATTCTATTTATATTTTCATTTGAAAAATATTTAGCTGGATTATTAAATTGTTTTGCAGTATAAAACCCAATAAAAAAAGCTATAATAAAAATAAGTATTAGTGATAATATTAATAATATCTTTTTCTTCATAATTATCTACTCCTTATTTATTATAACTTCTTTAAAAGTTTATTTGCTTCTCTTAATATAATTCTTCTTTCATTAGTTAATCTAACAAATTCAATACATTCTTCTAAATCAGAAAATATTTGATGCTCAAATCTATTTATAAGTTTATCTTTTGATGGAACTTTAATGGCATAATGCCATAAGCCATTTTCTGTAGGATGAAAAACTTCATATATTCTGATAATTTCTCCAGTAGCTACAATAGCTTCTAATCCAGATCTTTCTGGTAACATTTTATTATCATATGTATATATTTTATCTCCTATATTAAATTTTCTTTTCTTATTTCTATAACAATCTTTACAACAATATTTACTAACCCAATTTGACCAAGTATCTTCATATTGTTGTTTACAATATCTACATGTTCTTAATGACATTTAATAACCTCGTTCCATATTATAACTAATATTAAAATTATTATTACCTTTTTTCTTTATATTTAATAACAATTCTAAGTCTTTATATAACTGAGCAGCTTCTTCATCATTTATATGAAAATGTGAAAATCTACAATCATTATTACCTTTTAAATTTAGAAATATAACTCCTTCATCTATAGTAGTACCCATTTCATATTTTATCATATTTAATTTCCTTTCTGTTTATTATTAAATTTAATTACATCTTTTATTAGTTCTATATTATATTGATTTGCTATTGCAGGTACATCTTTATTTAAACAATGACTATCCCAGAAAGGAGTATCTTCATATACAAAAGTATGTGAAGGATTTACTCTAGGATCTAAAACAAATAATTCTCTTACTTCAGAATAATTAATATCTTCTTCCTTACATATATTATAGAAAGCTTGACAGAAACTTACTTTTGTAGCTAAAAAAGAATTCTCCATGAATTTTACAGTTTCAGCTACTTTAGATTCTACGGATCTAAATATATGTCTTCCATCATAACAAGGTAATAATATTTGAATTATATCATTACAATCTTTTTTATTACCTCCTAAAATTGTAAAATCAAAATAATAATTATTACAATGTTTAGTTCCTCCATAATATTCTGGACTAAAAACAATTCTTTTATTTGTTTCTTTAATCAATTTATCAACAGTACCTACAGGACAAGTTGATTTAATACAATAAATTTCACAGTTATAATCATTTATACAATTTTTAACTTCTGTTATATCTAATACATTATCTTTTAATGGAGTATCAACACATATAAATCCTAAATCATATCTAATATCTTTTATAGTATTTACTTCTGGTTTATATTTATCTACAATATCAGGATTTAAATCTTTTAATTCATTTGCTAAATTATGACCAACTACTCCATATCCAATTATTAATACATTTTTCACCAATAATATCTACCTCTTTCGTTAAAGTATTATGTATTAATATTTTACTTATTTTTTAACATTGCTTAATTATAGTATTGGTATATCTTCTTAATAATTCAGTCATATTTTTTCTACCTACAGGATTAGATGTATGAATTCTAAATTCATTACAAGATATATTATTTTCTATAATATATTTACAAATATCATATCCAGTCTTTTCTTCCCCTAAATCATGATCTAAACATATTATATCATATTTAAATCTATGTAATTCATGAATAGCTTCATTATAAGATCTAGCTATAAATGTATGATATTCTCCTATATAATTATTAGGAATTCCTCTTAAATCATCTATCCATAATAAATATTTTTTAGGTTCTTTCTTTTTAGCTATATGATCTTCATACCATTTCATAGCAAAATAATTATCAAAATTACTCATCTTGAATTATATCTCCTTTTTCACGGTCTCCAAATTTCCATTCAGCATTTACATATCCGTTTTCTATTTTTACATCTATACCTATTATATTAAATAATATAGCACTATCTGATTCTAAAAATTCTTTTATTTGTTTATATACTTTATTCTGTTTTTGCATCAATAAACAATCTTGAACTTGCATATCATCAGCTACTTCCATTATAGTTTTACCATATTCTATAGCTTCTTTTTTATTTGAAAAAATATAATCTTCTTTTACATCACAGAATTTATAAGGTTCATCTAATTTATTATATGAAATTCTATATGTTTTTACTCTTCTAGAACTATATGTAAAAATTCGTCCTTGTAATACTTCTAACTTATCTAAAGATCTATTATAATGTAAAAACCATATAGCATCTCGGATTTTATATTTGGTTTTAGACTCACATTCATTACATAACCAACCTGCTACATAATTGCTCATATCAGAATATTCATCTTCTTCTCTACCACAATAAACACATTTCTTATCAAAATAACCATAACATTTACCTAATTTTAATGGATTACTCATTTTTATTACCTATCCTATTCCAAATCCTACTTGATTTCTATATTGTTCAGGTCTTCCTTCCATTCTAATATATTCTTCATTTAAGTCATCCCATTTATACCAAACAGGATCTTGATCATATTGATATAGTCCTTCTTCAACATTTTCTATAACAGCATAGTCATAACAAGTTTCCCAAATATCACAAGCATTATCTAATACAGCTTCTTCTGCTTTTTCAAATGTTGAATAATATCCCACACATCTCATATCTCCATCTTTAGAATCAACTGTTGTAATAAAATACATATTACTTACCTCCATACCCACATAAATCTAAAAATCCAATAAGATCTAAATCTTTATATTCTTTTTTCTCTTTCCAAAACCATTGCATAAAATCATCATGATTTATTAATTTTTCAGAATCACATAAACCTTTAAAACATAAACAAACATATGTATTAAGATGCTGAAAAATTCTACCTATGTAGTCAGGTATATTAGATTCAGATAAAAAAGATGACATATTCTTTTCAAATAATAAAGTATCTTTTCTGATATCTTCTATTATGTCAATAATTGCTAATCCTTCTTCTATAAAATCATCTCTTGTTAACATATCTATATCTACCCCCCCGTATAAATAAAATGTAAGAGGTTTTAATTTTATTTTCAACGCAGGTTCCTCTACTTCATACTGACGCATATCTGGGAGCTACCCAGCCTCTGGCTCCTCAGATAAGATTCGAACTTATAATAAACGGTTAACAGCCGCACGTGATACCCTTTCACCACTGAGGAATATTAAATATTTATAATAGCTTCAAATGAATTTATTTCATAATAAATAACTCTTTTAGATTGATTATTTTTAGTAGGCGTATATCTAATTACTACTTCATTTTTATTATAATCATTATTTTTATATAAAAATAATTTATCTTCAGTTATATTATAAAAAGCATAATAATCAATTTCATCTTTATAAAAGAGTTTTTTATATCCTTTACCGTTATTATTTTTAGTATTAGAAAAAGAATATAAAGGAAAACTACAAGTACCATTCTTTTTTAAAGAAGCAGATTTTACTTGAATTTTATTAAGCTTATTATTAAATTCAGCTATTATATCAGCTCTCTCATTATCTCCAAAAGGAATATAAACAGGAACATTTAAAGATATAAATTTACATAAAGTTTTTATTTCTCCTAAATTTCCTTTATTTTTAGAATTCATTTAATCTCCCTTTCAAAAATATTGAATGAGTATATTTTAGTAGCAAGTTTTTTACTTCTACACGGCACCTAATACTCTCTTATGCTCAGTCCATATTATTCTTCTTATCCCTTATGAACTAGGGATATGTAAGCTTACAAGTCCTTTATAGGACTTGGCTCGGGAAACTAGACTCGAACTAATAATACAGGAGTCAAAGTCCTGTGTGATACCATTTCACCATTCCCGAATATAAGTATGAGTAGGCATTGACTCGTACATGCGTCCACATACTATCGCACTTAATAGGTTGTTTACCGACCTACTCATATAAAACAGAGATGCTATAGTCATCTCTTGGAGGTACAGATTGGAATCGAACCAATGATCGAGCTTTTGCAGAGCTTTGTCTTGCCACTTGACTACTGTACCATATATCAGAGAGTATCTCTACTCTCTATTTGACTATAATTCTTTTGGTTTTGTTAAATCTTCTTTTTTATCTTCAACAGATTTTGCTCCTAGTTTACCTACAGCATATCCTGCTACTATTGATTTTAAATCTACTCCTAAACTATCTTGAGCTACTTTTAATATCTTATCTATTTTTTGAGTTCCACTTTCTATTAATTGAGTTGATTGATCTCCATACATTGTAATTGAATCTACATTTGATAATGGAGTAGATACTTCTTTAGCTATATCGGGAAGTTTATTTATAATCATTTCTACTACTGAAGCTTGTTGCATTTTAGCTTGTGCTTCTGCTTTCTTTTCGATACCTTTTGCTTCTGCAATACCTTTTGCTTCAATACCAGCTGCTTCAGCTTCTAATTTTGCTTTTATACCATCAGCCTCTGCTACTGCTTTAGCTCTTATAGCTTGAGCTTCTAATTCTGCTGCTTCTTTATTAGCTTTTGCTATTTCTATTTTAGCTTGAGCTTCTTGTTTTGCTTTTTCTAGATCAGCTTGAGCATTTTGTATTGTAACTTGTTTTTGAGCTTCTGCATTAATTTCTGCTTTATATTTATCTGCATCAGCTTGTTTTCTAACTTCTGCATCTAATTGTTTTTCTCTTAAAGCTACTTCTTTTTCTTTTAATTCAGTTTCTTTTTCTGTTTTAGCTATTTCAGCAAGAACTGTGTTTTCATTTATAAGCTTTTGTCTTTCAGCTTTTTGTATTTCATAAATAGTATCAGCTTCTGCTTTTTTCTTATCTTGTTCAATTTGATATTCATATTGTTTTAAAGCTAACTCTTTATTTTGTTTTGCTATTTCAGCTTCTGATGCTGCTTTAGCTTCATTACCTTCTCTAGCTGCAGCTGCTTGTGCTACTTGAACATCTCTTTCAGCTTGGGCTTTTGCTATTTTAGCATCTTTTTGAATCTTTGATAAATTATCAATACCTAAATCATTAATAGCATTATTCTCATCTGTACAAGATTGTACATTTAAGTTTACTATTTCTAATCCTATTGCTTTAATATCGTCTTTAGCATTTTCTTGAATTTTAGTTGAAAATAATTGTTTGTTATTAACTAAATCTTTAAGATTCATTTGACCAATTATTTCTCTCATGTTTCCTTCAAGAACTTGTTGAACATTTCTTGCAATATACTCAGGATTTTGATTTAGGAAATGTCTTGCAGCTACCTGTATTAATTCAGGGTTGTTAGGTATTCTAACATTTGCTACAGCATCTACATCTACATTAATAAAATCAGATGTAGGAACTCTTGATGTCTTAACATCAATTTGAATTAACTCTAAAGTTAATTTATCCACTCTCTCAAAGAATGGGATTCTTAATGTTGCTTTACCTATTATTACTCTAGGTTCTTTTTTAAGACCTGATATTAAATATACCATATCTGGTGGACATTTAACATAGCTCATGAAAATTAAACCTATCAGCAATATTACAGCAACAGCGATAATGATTGCTAATACCATTTATCTCTACCTCCAAATAAATAATATTTGTCTGTCTCTCCAGACTGTCACGTTGCTTCTTAATGTACTTCTTGCTCAACACAACGTTTGAACGAGACAAAGTTGCCGTGTACACCTGACCTGTAGAAATATCTGAGTTTCACTACAGAGAGGACTCAAACGCTCATACCTCATACTGGCAGGAGTGGTAAGAATTGAACTCACATTAACGGTTTTGGAGACCGTAGTCCTACCATTGAACGACACTCCTATTTAATTTCGTCAAAACACAAGATAGTTTCAAATGTAATGACGAAATATTAAGACTATTTTTCTTCCTTTAGGAAGATGGTGGAGAAAGAGGGTATCGAACCCACTCGGGCCAAATGACACGTGATTTACAGTCACGCCCCGCTCCTTACGGGACTACTTCTCCATATACTGGCGCCTTGGTGAAGTGTCGATCTCCATACATTTCTGTACCACTTGTTTTCAAGACAAGGTTTGGGGCCGCCCAAAGTACCAAGGCATATATATTATAACAAATTAATTATCTTCTTTTAATAGATCAGTTCCTTGTATTTCTTTTCCATTTTCATCATATACTGTAAAGTAGTTAAGTAGATCTAATCTATTCATCAATTTTAAAAACATTATTAGTTTTTTAGAATCTACTCCTCCTTTTGGATCTAAACAACTATTAAAAGCATATAACAAAATGATATTATAATCATTATAAATTAAATCATCAAAAGTACCACATTTTCTATCTTTATGTAATGTAGAATTCCAAGAAGTTCTTTTTTCATACATATCTCTTCTCTTTTTCCAATCTTTATGATTACACATAAAGTCTTTACATACAAAAGGTCTAACAGGATATATATTACATTTTTTATTTTTACTATCATAGAAACAACATTGAGCTATAAGTTGATTTTCATTAATAATTCTATTAGTAGGTTTAATATTATTTACTTTCACATAATCTTTTATTAATCTTAATTCTTCATCAGTGAATGGAATAAATAATCCACAACAAGATCCACATCTACTACATTCACCATTACATGTCATATCATTTATTACTCCAGGTTTTGCTTCATTTTTATTAATTAACATTTTATTACTCCTTATATCTACCAGTTTCTACATCTATATATAATTGTCTTAATTCTTCATTATCCATATCATCTGAATGAGGTATATTATGATCTCTTAACCAACATTCTAATGTTCTTCTTTCATTTTCATATCCAGGTAAAGACCATAATTCAGCATTTTCACTCATAAAGTCAACTCCTTTAAATTTTAGTTATTATAGGACAATATCTAGTTTGATAATTAATTTTATACATATTATTAATATAAATAGCTTTAAGATTACCTGTCCTAGTATAATCTTCTTTTAATTCATTTATTTCTATATTTAAAATAGTTTTATCTAACTCATCTCTATAAGTAAGATAAGGATTATAAGTACCTTCATTTACTTTTTTAATAGCTCTATCATATTCTTTTTGAAACTTATCTATAATAAGTTGAGGTGCTTGTAATTCTTTTAATTTAACTATTCCATTTTCTTTTTCTTTTAATTTTTCTTTATGTTGATTTATCAATAAATCTTTTATAGTCATAATAAATACCTCCATATCTATTATAACATATTTTTTAAAAATAGTAACGTGATTTATATAAATTTATTAATCTTCTTCAGCTGAAAAATATATATCTTGTTTATCCATTTCTTCTTTTTCATATTTTCTTAATTTAGTTATTATATCATCATATATATCTACCATTACATTAGAATCTATTTCTTGATTCATAGTAGTATCTCTACCTAAATATTTATACCAAGATATTTCTAAATCCTTCATATTAGCTTTAGATTTATCTACATAATATTTAAAATTATATTTTTGACATTCATCATCATTCCAATTATAAGCTTCTACCTCAAATACATTATCTAACTTAAATTTATTTCCAGTATTACTAAAAGGACTGTCCCATTCTTTATGAGTTATATTATGCATAATCCTATTTAATTCATTATCAATACTATCAAGTAATGCTATAATATATTCAGGACATTTGTATCTTTGTATAGCATTTGGATTAAACATCATATTTCCTAGTTCTAGATTTTCTATATTTGATTCTTCCATTTATATCTACCTCTTTTTCTGTTTAGAGAGATGAAAATATCATCTCTCTATTTTCTTTTATAACTTAAATACCAGTTTTTAATGGCCTCTTCTTTGGTTTCATTATATCTAGATTTCCAACTAGATACTCCATTTACTATTTCTTTTTGGTCTTTTTCCCAATCATCAATAGCATCTTGTTTAGTTTGATAAGATTTATATTCCCAAAGATCCCAACTATCTAATCCAAATCTTTCATAATCTTTTCCATTACCTACATCAAGATTTGTATCTTTTAGTTTTCTTCTGATCTTTCTGTTATTATATTTCTTACCATCTTTTAAAGATCTTCCCCATAGATTATCTCTAAACTGAGGAAATTTTTTATAACTTCTACTCATTATTGAGTCACCTCCTTAGGCACTAAGCCCTAGAAGACGTTTTGTAAGATAATCATAATTACCTCCTCCTTATTATTTATAACATATTTGGCGTCATAGGTAAGATTCGAACTTACGGATCCTTTTATAGATCGATGCGTTAGCAGTGCATTGGTTTAAACCACTCACCCACTATGACATATTGGTCTGATAGGCTGGATTTGAACCAGCGGTCTCTTCATCCCAAATGAAGTGCGTTACCAAGCTACGCTACTACCAGATATAAAAATAGAGTATGATCATAGTAATTAGACCATACTCTATTTTGTTGCCTGATTTTATATTTATAGAAAGAATGACTAATTACTATTACTTGATATCCAAGTTCACTGAAGAAACCATACTAGATTGTACGGGCCAATTTTGATATGAACTTGTACAAGAATTTAATTTCTTCATAGTAATCAATCTCTCCTCTCTATTATTATTTTACTAACATAAAAATAGAAATACGGAAATTTATATATCTCATCGGAATTAACCTTGGCAATCGGATATTTTGGATAAAATATTTTTTATATCCGTATTTCTGTCGATATTATATTATAAATCTTCTTTATTGTCAACCTGATTTCTATAGATATTACAAATTTCATTTATTTTATATGACATATCAAGTAAGAATTTAGATAATTCTTGATCTTCCATATTGACTAATTTAATTAAAGGAATAGGAAGAGTTTCTATAATATCATCTTTCTTTTGTTTTAATTCTTTTTCTTTTTTATCTCTTTCAGATACTACTTTATACCAATTAGTATATATTCTACTATGTTCCTCTTTCTTATCTATATCTACTCCTAAATATTTAATAATATCTTTTAATACTCTTAATTCTGCAAAATGTTCTTCTAAATTATCACAACATCCTTGACAATTATCTAACATCATATCTAGGTCCATATATCTAAATTCTAATTCTTCTCTTATCTTATTTTTAGCTTGTTCATCTAATATATCTTCTTTTTTAGTTTTATCTCCTTTAGGATTATCTAATATTTTTAGTTCTAAATTAATTAAATCAATATCATTATAAATACTTACTAAAGGTTCATCATCTTCATTTATAAAATTACCTGAATTAAAATCATATTCATAAATATAACCTTTAGAATCAGTAACAAATAAAGGAGATTTTATTTTATTTTCTTTTATTAGTTTTAGTAACTCTAACCATTTATAAGTATTCTTATTACCTTGTACAGATTTTATCATAATTGTAAACGGATCTGTTTCAGGACCAAAATTAATCCCACCTACATCACTCACATTAATCCCTCTTTTCTAAAATAATCATCAAAATTATCAAATTGATCTTTATCTATAATACAAAAAGCTATTTCATCAGGTAATAAAGTTGTAATAATATAATCTACTCCATAGAAATTAATATCTTTTAATATATTTAAACTAACTTTATTACTATTAATATATACTCTTTTTTCTTTAACTTTTTCTATTTTAGATAATGATTCTTCTAATTGTTTAATCATATTATATGATTTACCGATATCCTCTTCCTCCTAAGATTCTTGCCATGTTCTAAACTCCCTAATTTGTTCTAATAAATGATCACAATCTCCATCAAAACAAATTGCTCTATCATCTACATAGCATATAGCAGGTGGTTTATCAGAATAAATACCATCTACATATATTATATATTTATCTAACCAAGCCTGAATTGCCTTTTTACCCTCTTCTGTTCTAGATCTAGTACTCATTATTACTACTTCATAACCAGCATTTCTTAAATGATCTATAACTTGTTTAATTCCAATTACAGGTCCATCATATATAGAGCCATCATGCCAACCTTTTGAATATCTATGTACTACTCCATCAAAATCAAATACTATTCTTCTTTTACTCATTTGGTTCACTCCCTATTTAAATATATTACAAATGGCCATATTAAGCTAAAGAATAAAAACCATTTTATTTTTCTCCAACCATGTAATTCTGTTTTTACTCCAGTATCTTTTATTGTTAAAGTCATATTATAAGGTCTTACTAAAAAATTAATAAATGTTACAAGAGCTAGTGAAAAATAAATCATAAGAAATATTTCTATAATTAACCATAATGTTATCATTGTTTCATCTCCTTAAATTCTTCATATCTTTGCTGATCTTGTTTTAATTTATCTTCCATTTCTTTCATTAATTCTTCTCTAGTACCTATAACAAAATAATCATCAGGTTGTTGTTCATAATATTCTAAAGCTTTAATATCTTCATCTAATATTTGACCTAAATGTTCTTTAGTTTCAAATATTACCTCTAAAGAATGTCTATATCCGTATCTTACATTACAGAAATTAGTTCCTATCCACATAGTAGTCTTCCATGGAAAATTATTTTCTGATATATCACACTGTTTTGCTATTTCACTTAATCTTCTATCTGGACCATAATCACAATCAAGAATAATAGATTTCATTCCATTATTTATTAGACATTTATCAAATTCAATATCTAAATATTCTTTTAATCTTTTTTTAAACATTTCTGCTTTTTCCTGAGATATAGGTTGCTGTAGCATTTTACCTAAGATGATAGCTATTGCTCCATCTCTACCATCATCTCCTGCATCTAATTTAGCATCTTTTATAGTATCAGCCCACCAAGATGATGCTATTTCAATAATCTGTTCTTTATATCTATCCATAATGATTCTCCTTACATTATATTAGGTACATGTTTTTCAATAGCTTCTTCCATATCAAAATGTTGAGATTCTCCAGTAGTGCTTGAAGTTGACCATCTTATTTCTTGAGCTTCAGGAACTATAACCCAACCTTTTCCCTGACATCCATGACAAGTTTTTTCAATGTAAGTAGCATTAGTATAGTTCATATTATATGTTTCTTTATATTTTCCTGTACCAGCACATACAGGACATATTTCAGCATGATTTTGAACCTGTAGCATAATTACCTCCTATCACAATTACAATATTCTACTATAACCCTTTCTAGCTCTTCTCTAAATTCTTCATATTTATCAGAAGGAACTTCTTTTATAGCATATACATTAAAATGTAAACAAACAGTTTTTCTAAGTGCTTGACATATAGCTTCGTATTGAGAATATCCATTATGAGCAAATGTAATTTTAGATTTAGATAATAACTGATCTTTATATTTAGCTAAAATATCTCTTACTTCTAATTTTTCTGATTTAGGTTTAAGATAATATTGCTGTTTTAATTCTTCTAAAACTTCTTGTCTTATTTTCTCTCTTTCTCTTTCTTTATCTTTTTTTAATTGCTCTGGATCCAAATTATTCTACCTCCTTAGATTCTTGTTTGATAAATCCTAATTTATTATTGAAAACTTCTACCTCTTGATCTATAATACTAGATGGTATGACTAGTTTTTCATTAAGACCGGTAACAATATTTAAATAAGTTTGTTCACGACGAGCTTTGTTAGCAGATTTCTCAATAGGAATCTTAACTATTATTTCATCATATTCTTCCATTATTATATACCTCCTATTTTTAATAACAACATTATATCATAAAAATAAGGTTTATTCAAATAAAAAAGACTGAGCATTATTCCTCAGTCTATTGTTTTATTTAGATTAGAGTTAATTTTAAAGCATTAATTACATCTTTATATATAGTAAATTCAAAGTCTTGTTCATTAACAGTTAATTTATAATGATTAGCCCAGGTATTACTAAAAGTAATTTCTTTATGATACTTATTTTTATACTGTTCACATAAATCTAATACTTGTTGAATCTGTCCTTTACTTCTATCATAAGGTTCTCTTATTTCATGTTCAGCTAATTCTTTTGCTGTTGCATCTTGTATATTCATAATCATCCTCCTATTTTACTATTTTAAATTCATTTTCATCCCATACTAAATATGATCTATCTCCAAATTCTGATCCATCTTTATAGGTAGAATGTGTATCTATAAAATAAATACCATTTTCTTCTATAATAGTTTTAACAGGAGTATGACCAACTATTTGATAAGGTATTAAAGGCTCTTGTAAACTAAAATATGCATGTTCTCTTCTATCACACCATAAACAAGAACTATTTTCATGTCTTCCTCCTCTTATATAAGAACAATGAGTAAAAGGTTCTAAATTATTCAATTTATCTTGATTCATATCTACTATTTTATAATATAAATCATAATCATGATATTCATCATAACCTTCTAATAATTCTTGTATAAAAGCATTAGTAAATCCTGCATGTGAGCATATATAAATTTTATCATCACAATTAACAGAAGTTACTAAATCAAATAGGTCTATATTTTCTTTTAATTGACTTGTTAATACATCTTCAAGTTCATACTGATGACCTGAGCATTTATAACCTAAATAACTAAATTCATGATTTCCTAACAAGAAAGTATATTTTCCAGGTCTACTTCTCTTTAAGTCAAATACTTTATTTAATGTTTCTAAGGATTCATGATTTGTAGTATTCCAATCATCTACATAATCTCCCATAAATATGATTCTATTAAAATCATATTCTTTATCTAATCTAGTAATATCATCAAACATATATTGATGATTATGTACATCACCTACAAATAAATATTTCATTATAAATCCTTTCTATATTATGTTCAAAGCATTAGTAATTTAAAGGGTCCCAATAATAAGGTAAATATAAAGTTTCTCCATAAGTTCTATTTAATACTTTCTCTAGTTGCTGTTTATATTCTTTCAAAGTACAATAATTACTAATATCTTCATATTCATAAACACTACCATCTTGAGTATCTACAATCAAAAAAGTATCTCCATAATCACTTACTGAATATGGATCAGCTCGTTTACCTAATAAATAAGGTGGAAGTTTAATACTCATTTTATAATATAAATCTTGATTATTTTCCTCTTTCCATCCGGAATTAGTTTTATGATAGAATTTATCATTCTCGTATTTATAACTACTTTGTTTAGTAAAATATTCTTTTTGTATAAAACTTTGAAATAAACCATTTATACTATTATCTTGATACTGAGATTTAACATTTTGAGCATCTAATTTTTCAGCTTCCTCTTGAGCGGTTTTTAAGTCATTGTATTGTTTATCAAATTCTGTACCATCTTTAAGAATAATTTTATAAATTAATTTATTTTCTAATTTATTATCTTCTTGCAAAACCTTGATAGTAGCATCTTGTAAATCTGACATAATATTAATCTCCTATTTTTATATCTAATATTATTTTACTTATTTATTATATATGAAAAAAGAGTATTTCTCAATACTCTTTATTAATACGTTATATAAAAAGAAAAGAGAGTATTTTTCAATACTCTCTTAATAATGATAGAATTTATATTTAATCTAAGATTAAACAGTAACTCTTCCTCTGATATAAAGTTGAGGATTAACCATTTTCTTACCATAGATTGATACCCAACCTTGTTGTGTTGTGTAATCAGCTAATGTAACTGGAGCTGTGTATGTAACTGGCATGTAATCACCAACTACATATCCTGCTTGCCAGAAG
>Ga0310697_10000036_pt1 | contig 178660 bp, 145 predicted proteins | sample 172DNAGHGlowgp2_FD_203883 | JGI IMG/M metagenome (GOLD analysis project Ga0310697, IMG submission 203883) | Sheep rumen microbial communities from Palmerston North, Manawatu-Wanganui, New Zealand - 1728 DNA GHGlow gp2 (v2) (version 2) | ecosystem: Host-associated > Mammals > Digestive system...
TTTGGGAACGTTCGGCATCGCGTCTGGTTTTGGCATCCAACATCTTTTGCTTGGCTGCGGCAATGGCAACCTCAGCATCATTTTGTAACTGCAGATAAATTTTTCGGGATTCGATATACCGGCCATCGGACTCTAAGTTGTCGATTTCTTGATTAATGGCCGAAATCTCTGCCTCATGAACCTTGAAATAGCCGGCAGGGGCGAGGAAATCGAACACCGGCGGCACAAAGCCGGGCAGCACGGACTGGTCGTACATCTGTCCCGAAAAGGCCGCCAGATAATACATCGTTGCATTCTGTTGATTATCGGAAACTTGCGAATTCTCCTTTGTCACCACCAGTACCCCGAACATCTTGCCTTCGGGGTTCCCGCACATCAGCTCCTCGATGTGCGGAAACAAATCCGCCACCGCCGCCTCACACACGGGATGCGGCACATAATCAAACGGGTTGTTGAACGTTTCCGGCAACAACCCGCGATATGAAAGAGAATGTAGAACGGGCATAAAACGTAAGACGTTATACACAACGACTCTACCTCAACTACTAACTGCTAACTACTAACTGCTAACCTATTTCACCCAATACACCCAATTCTCTTTACGCGGTTTTGCTTTAGGATACTCGCCGGCTGTGTAGCCGAGGATGCAGTTGCCGATGCCCACGTAGTTGCCTTCAATGCCGAGGTCGGCGAGGATCTGCTTGCCCTCTTCGGTCTCAAAAACCTCCTTGGCGCGGTGGATCCAACAGGAGCCGAGGCCTTGTGCATGGGCGGCATTCATCAGGTTGCCCATCACGAGACTTCCATCCTCAATATAGGTGTGGGAAGTATCTTTGTCGGCGAGGACTACCAGCACCACAGGCGCACCATAGAACGGGTCGATGCTGTCGTTTTCCAACACGCGGGCGTTGAGGCGGCTCAGGCTGTCGCGCATCTCCTTGTTCGTCACCGCGATAATGATCGGGCTTTGGCGGTTCATGCCGGTGGGAGCGTACGTCCCGGCCTTGCAGATTTCCTCTATCACCTCCTTCGGAGGCATTTCGTCAGTGTATTGGCGCACACTGCGGCGCGTGAGCAGGTTCTCCATTATGATGTCTTTTTGGGACTTTTTGTCGATGAATTCCGGCACGGGTTGTTCCTTGCACGAGACGCACAGGAGCATCACAGCGGCCATTGCGATTTTTGTCAGTTTGTTCATTGCTATGTTTTTTTTGAGGTTCTCAAGGCTCGCTATGCTCACCCTGGGTTAACATACTTCAGGCCTGCGGCCCTTTTGGAATTATGCTTAAATATATGTGGTTTACGTTTTTTACATTAAAAAGTCAAAGTCAGAATCAAAGGTCAAAGTCAATCGTCACAACACCGTTATAGATCCCTTGTAGATGAACTGTTTGCCGTCAAGGTTGCGCACGCGGACAATCCAGACATAGACCTGCCCGTTGATAACATGGCTGCCGGCTTCCACATCTTCGGGACGGTTGCCCATCTCGCCGCACCACCGGAAGTTCATGTCGTTGTTCCAATAGACGAGCGATCCCCAGCGGTTGTATATCTCGATGCTGAATTCGGTGAGAAAACGGTGCACGTATTCCGGCAGATAAAGGCAGTCATTGAGACCGTCAGACTTGGACGGCGTGATAGCATTGGGGAGAATAATAGTGAAGTCGCAGGCAGGCACGGTATAATGATCGAAGGCCTGACAGTTGCCCTGCGTGACCGTCACCGTGTAAAGTCCTGGCTGCGTGACCGATATGAAGGAGGTGGTGTCACCCGTATTCCAAATGTACTCCTCGTAATCGGAAATGGCGTTCAGCACAATCTCACCATGTTCGCAAAAGTCCTCGCCCGAAGTCACGATATCCACCTCGGGTTCCAAAATCTCCAAATGCATGGTCACGAGGCTGTCGCAACCGTGAGCGTCAGTCAATGTTTGCTGATAATCACCCGATTCCACGTAGGTATGCCCGTTCCAGGTGTACTGGTTGCAGGCGGTGTGCGAGAACTCGCCAAAGACACTGTCGCGAACCGTAAGCACAAGCGTGAGCACGCTGTCGCAGCCGTATCCGACCGGGGTCAGGTGCACAGAATCGGTCAAGATGTGCGGCACGGCGGTGCTGTCGGCCGGAAAATGGAACAAACCACCGAAACCTGTATAGTCGTGGCCGGGGCAGACGGTGTCGTAGACGGTCTCCCGATTCACGATGTCGCGGATGGTGAGATCCAAAATCAGGAAGCTGTCGCAACCCATCTCCACGGTCTGCAGGAGCAGCGTATCGTAAAACGTTCCAATCTCTTCCGTACTCGCAGGAGGAACGGTGAAGCCATAGCCGGTATAACCCACGCCCGGACAAATCGTGTCGTAAACTGTCTCATACACAGAGGGATGGACGGTAATCTCAACAGAGTCGTACATCGCTTCCAGCTTGCAGTTTCGCGAATCATGAGCCACCACAGTATACCAGCCGCTGTGCTCGGGCAGCACGCCTGTGCGCAAAAACGGTTCCTGCGTGAGGTCCAAGTTGGGACCCATAATCCTATAAACAGTGGCATCCACGCTGTCGAAGCCAAAGATGATCGTATCCCCCTCACAATAATCATTGAAGGTTATTTCGGGAGAGAATTTGATGGAGCTCTCTGACGTATAGCTGCTGAAATAGCTGATGGAACAGTCGTCGTAGCTGCCGTTGATGTCAAACACGCCCATGTGGAACTTCCCGATGGAGTTTGTAACCCGAAACGTGACCATATTGTTGTACGTGGGCGAGTAATTGGAGGAGACATTCTTACGGCAATACCGGAACGGGCTGTATGGGATCGAATGCCAATCATTCGCTGTAATAATATTGGCGTTGCCGTTAATTTGGAACCCCGTAGTGCAGGAGGAATCGCACAACAAGGTGAGATAGAGCTGCTTGGTATGGTCGTTGGCCGATTGCAGTGGTCTGTAACCCACAGCCGTTGAACCGGTGCAGGAGATGTGGGGCAGCTGTGTACCGCCGAACTCCTTTCCCGCGCCGGTAATCTGGAAGACGAAGACAGGAGCCTCCGTTATCACACCGGTATTCTCATCAAAATGCGTGGCATAGACGAATATGGGGTTCTGGTCCGCGAAGTGGAACTTCTGCTTGTCGCCACGGTTCATCGTATAATTGGTGATTGTCGGGTTGTTGGGGTTGCCGCTGTAAATGGCGACATCGGTGTTGTTTTCCAAAGCGAACACAAAAGCGTAGTCAAGGTAGTAGTTTCCGCTGCCGCTCGCAGTGGGCGCGTTGTTGCTGACGTTAGAGGGCGAGGGCACCACGATGTACTGTCCGCCAGCCATGCTTTCGGGCACGAGTTGGTCGGCCACAAGGTCGGCGCTACCGTTGCCGTTGTCGCTGGTCTCCGTGCAGTACGGTGTAACCGAGTCATCAGAAACATCCACTGCAATGGGTTTGTCGGAAGTGATGGTGGTACCGGCAAGGTGGTTGGCCGCGGCCTGCGAGCTGGCGGCGAGGGTATAGACCTGGCCCCGTTGCAACGTGACCGTGAAAGGTGTGTTGGCTGCATGCCCGACACAAGCCTTCGACGGCGTAATGGTAACGGTGGTGTTGTTCTCTGTGCCGATGATCTCGACGGTGTTCTTCGCCTGCGAGTATGCACCAGTGCCGCTACCGTTTCCGTTGGCGTACTGGAACTGCGTAGTGACAAAAAACTGCGTGCCGAGACCGTTTCCGCCTTTAAGTGCGTAAATTTCACTATTATTCTGGCACACAGCCACGTATGCGTTAATCTTGGCTGTGGAATGGATGTAGAGACCGTTGTTGACGGTGGCATTGTGGTTACATTCGAAGCCGCTGAGGCCCGAGGAGTTGGAAACCAACGTCAAGGTGCTGGAGGAGTTGGCGGCCACGTTCAGCGTGTTGCCGACCTGTGTCCCGGAATAGGCCTTCGTCACCGTGACGGTAGCCGGCTCGCCAAAGGTGGAAACCACCAGCGTAATAGGCGTGTGCGCGTGCTCGGACGTGAGCTTTGGGACTGCGAACCAGAAAGCCGTGTCAACCTGCGCGGAACAGAATGTCAACGCCGTGACAGACAATAAAAAAGCGAGCAAAAAATCTAATTTACGCATATTATATTTTAAGCCGCAAAAATAAGATTTTTTCATAACGGAAAAAATGTATTTTTGCACTCTCCATTTTGGTTATATAATTTTTTATCAATCAAATAATTACGTTAAAAAAATGAAAAGAGACGAACAAATTTTCAATCTTATTCAGCAGGAGCGTGAGCGCCAAACCAACGGTATTGAGCTGATCGCTTCCGAGAATTTCGTGAGCGACCAGGTGATGGAAGCCATGGGTTCTGTGATGACCAACAAGTACGCTGAGGGTTATCCCGGCAAGCGTTACTACGGCGGTTGCCAGATCGTGGACCAGTCGGAGCAGTTGGCTATCGACCGCGTGAAACAGCTTTTCGGCTGTGAGTGGGCTAACGTTCAGCCGCACTCCGGAGCGCAAGCCAACATGGCAGTGTTGCTCGCCTGCCTGCAACCCGGCGACACTTTCATGGGTCTCGACCTCAACCACGGCGGTCACCTCTCCCACGGTTCCCCCGTCAACTCTTCCGGCATTCTCTACCATCAGGTCGCTTACCAAGTGGAGGAGGAAACCGGCTGCATCAACTACGACACGATGGAGGAAGTCGCCCTCCGCGAGCGTCCGAAGCTCATCATCGGCGGCGCTTCCGCCTACAGCCGCGACTGGGATTGGGCCCGCATGCGCAAAATCGCTGACGAGATCGGCGCCATCCTGATGGCCGACATCTCCCACCCCGCCGGCCTTATCGCCAAGGGGCTGCTCAACAACGCTGTGGAGCACTGTCACATCGTGACCACCACCACCCACAAGACCCTCCGCGGACCGCGCGGCGGCCTCATCATGATGGGCAAGGACTTCGAAAATCCGTGGGGCAAGACCACCCCGAAGGGCGTTGTGAAGACGATGTCGCAGCTGCTCGACTCAGCCGTATTCCCCGGCGTGCAGGGAGGCCCGCTGGAGCATGTCATCGCCGCCAAGGCCGTCGCATTCGGCGAAGCCCTCTCCGATGACTACGCCCGCTACGTCAAGCAGGTGAAACTCAACGCCGCCGCCATGGCCAACGCTTTCGTGGCGAAAGGTTACAAGGTGATTTCCAACGGCACCGACAACCACCTGATGCTCATCGATCTGCGCACCAAATTCCCCGAGATGACCGGTAAGGTGGCAGAGAACACCCTCGTCAAGGCAGACATCACCATCAACAAGAACATGGTCCCGTTCGACACCCGCTCCGCCTTCCAGACCTCCGGTCTGCGCGTCGGCACACCCGCCATCACCACCCGCGGCCTCAAAGAGGACGACATGGCCGGCATCGTGGAGATGATTGACAACGTGCTCTGCGACGTCGATAACGAGGAACTCATCGCCAAGACCCGCAAGACGGTCAACGACATGATGCACGACCGCCCGCTCTTCGCTTGGTAATCCCCTACCCTCATAAACGAAACGCCCGGATTTCAATGGAATTCCGGGCGTTTTTTCATGTGCTATATTTCGACTAATCGCTATCCTCTCATAATTCTCACCTTTCCAACCGCCTGGTTCCCAATCCCTTGATAGGTAAATGTAAACTCATAGCTATAGACACCCTCCGGACAGGAACCGCCATCCCAATTATTGCGATAATTCGCACTCTGATAGACAATCCTGTTGTTCTTGTCGCGCACCACAAGCCTCGGTGAGGAATAGCTCTCCAACCCTTCGATGACAAACATGTCGTTGACGCCATCGCCGTTCGGAGTAAAGAGGTTGGGAATGCTCAAGTGCGTAGGCGGTGTCCATTCTACATTCTCGTCAGAGAGGGTCCTCAGCACGGGATCGGCGGCCAATTGTTTGGCGAGCGTGGAGTTCGGGGGAAGGACCTCCTGCCGCACGTTGGTACGCGGGGCCTCGGTTTCGGTCTTTGGAGATTTGGTATTGGATGTCTCCGCAACGGCATCACGCTTCTCCCTCTCCATGGGAACGTCCGATTCCTTCGTCTGCCGAGATACAAGATTTTGTGTCTCTGCGACAGAAGTCACATCTTCCTTTTGCAGAGACGCGCCATGGCACGTCCCTACAGTGGGAACCGGTTCCAGTTGTGCAGTTTCAACGGTTTGTTCCGCCGTGTTCATCGCCGTAACCTCCTGATTATTATTTTGATGTTTCCATACACCGAATGCCACGCCTCCGCTGACGGCGACAACGGCCAACGCCGACGCCGCCCATTTCCACGCAGAGGTTTTAGGCTTTTGCACGGGCATTTCCGCATCCAACCTCGCATTCAACCGCTCCCACACCGCATCCGACGGTGTCTCACTGTAATTGTCCAATATCTCTTTTATATCCTTCATATCCAATAATTTCTCATTATCCATTATCTTCTCCCAATTCGCGCTGCAACCACTTCCTTGCACGCAGAAAGACGACGCGCATGGAGTCCTCTTTCTTGCCGAGCACCTCGCCAATCTTCGCAAACGAGTAGCCTTCAAGAGCATGCAGGTTGAAGACCGTACGATACGCCTCGGGCATCCGCTGCAACGTGTCAATCACAATCCGCGCATCCAAGGCTGTCGTGATTGTTTCGTCAAAACCCAACAAACTTTCATCATCCAACTCATTCGGCAACAGCTCGTTGCGGAATTTCCGGATGGAACGGTAATGGCTGACGGCCGTGTTCACCATTACCGAATGAATCCAGGTGTAAAAAGAACTATCCCCCTTGAACGTCACCAAACTCTTGAACACCTGCATGAACCCTTCCATCAGCATATCCTCCGCTTCCTCGTCCGAGTTCGCATATCTCCGGCAAAGCACGAACATTCTCGACGCATAGCGGTCGTACAACCGCCGCTGACTCAAACGGTCGTTTTTCAAACAACCGCTGACAAGGGTTTGGATATCTGATTCTCTGTCCGTCACATTCACTCTGTCGCACGAAAGTCCAATTTCGTTACACCTGAATGAAAATTTTATTGCACAGACTTCACAACTGCCTCAACCTCACGGAGATAATCTCTTTTTTCCTCTTGCGGCGCATAGACAAAACCGTCTATTGTTATACAAGAAACGCTGTCTGGTGCAATTTGGGTAAAGCTATAGAAGGGGCCGCCCATCTTGTCGCGGACCGTTTCCCAGAGTCCTCTCAACTCCACACCGCTATGGTATCTCAATTGCAGATTCTGTCTCAACGGAAAACCTTCGATATTCGCCACCAGCGGATAAGCACCTGCCACCGCGCCCTGGATGTAGGCTTTGGTGATGCGGTCGCGCTCGGCCACGATGTTCTCCGTGGTCAGTTCATATCTCGGGGACGTATAAATCATGACAAAGCGGTCGTTTTTCGGGGTGCGGAAGCAGAGCCACAGGAAATCATCCTCCTCGCGGCCCACGAAATAGCCTTCCGGAACTGTCATCGAAACGCCGAACTTTTCCTTGATTTTCTTCTCTATCACAGGGTTGTTAAGCTTGCGGTGGGCATTCTGCAGCCGCGCAATGTCGTTGTCGTACATCGCCTGCACAATTTCATCCTGATGCGCGAGAAAGAGCGCGAGACAGGAGTCCTGGTTGTTGCCGCGGATTTTGACATGGATCTGCGGCTTAGTGACGGGATCCCGCTGAATCTCGAATGTATTTCCAGCATAATCAGGGTTATAGTCAAACTGCACGATGTTCCGGTGACGCATGAACGATGCTTTGTAGTCCGCATTGGAGCACCGAATGACATCGAACATCGGCTCAATCTGGTTGATGGCGGGTTGCGGCTGTTGGATCACCGCATAAATTTCCTTCATCGCGGCCTTGGACCAATAGCCCGTGTCGATGGCGAGGATCATCTCACCCGCCTTGCCGGTGGAGAAATTATCAACTTTGATGCCCGAAGTGCCGGATTTCTGATGACAGGAGACCAGCGAAAGAAGCATCAACAACACTGCGAAGTAACTGATTTTCTTCATATTTCTGAAATTTTACTTTTCTATTGTTTTATATTCGAATTATTGTTATCTTTGCCGTGCGAAAACCAACCGCAAAAATAAAATAAAATTCATAAACCTTGGACAAAAAATGTACACGGAACTTTTTTATCGCATTGCCCTGAACAAGACGGAAGGGCTTGGAAAGTCAGCACTGAAGCGGATTCTGGCGGTTTCCGGAACCGCGAAAAATGTCTACGAATTTCCTGAAACCTGGCGGAGAAGCCTGCGCCACTCGAAACGTTTCGACGTGGACATCCGACTCACAGACAAACTCAAAGCATTGGCGGAAAGAGAATTACAGCTAATGGACCGTTACAATGTCAAGTTATGCCACTATCTCGACCCAACTTTCCCGCAGCGGTTGAAACGGTGTAATGACGCGCCAGTGTCGTTCTATTACAAGGGGAGCGACACCTTCAACCCGGCACGGACACTGGCCGTAGTAGGCACACGTAACGCCACCTCCTACGGCATCAAAAGCCTGATCAAGATTCTCAACGATTTGAAAGACAAAAACATCACAACGATTAGTGGCCTGGCTTACGGCATTGACACCGTAGCACACGAGGAGTCGCTGAACCTCGGAATGCCCACGACAGCGGTGCTTGGCAACGGATTACACACGGTCTACCCCACGGCCAACAAACCGCTGGCTGACAGAATCTTGGAAAACGGCGGCACGCTCGTCAGCGAGTTCGACTTCGACACGGGGCCTGACCGGATGAATTTCCCCGCACGCAACCGCATCATCGCAGGCATGGCAGACGCGGTATTGGTGGCCGAGAGCGCAGTCAAGGGCGGGAGCATCATCACAGCGCACATCGCCAACTCCTACAACCGCGATATCTTCGCCATCCCAGGCGCCATCTTCGACGACATGCACGCGGGCTGCCACGACCTCATCCGCCGCAACATCGCCGCCATCGCCACCTCCGGGCAAGACATCCTCGAAATGATGAACTGGGACACCAATTCCGTCCCGCAGGCCGTCCAGATACAACTTTTTCCGGAATTATCTGAGGATGAACAGCTTGTATTTGACTTCATCCAACAAGGGAAGAAAACCATCGACGAGATTTCCGAGCACTGCACCGATTTCTCCCCTTCTAAACTGGCCGGCATTCTGCTCACGATGGAGCTCAAAGGGGTGCTGGTCGCGCTACCGGGGAAAAGTTACGGGACAGGTATGTGAGGAATAGTTTCGGGTTGTCTTTTTTTCGGAGGTACTTCAAGCTTGAAACATGGAACATCACCGCCTTCCCCAGCTGTCCCGGTCCAGATTTCGGAAATTGATGGCCTCGCTGAGGTGGCCGATCTCAATGTTCGGGCTGCCGTCGAGGTCCGCGATGGTGCGGGCCACCTTGAGGATGCGGTCGTATGCGCGGGCGGAGAGGCCAAGACGGTCCATCGCCTGCTTCAGGATCAGCTGTCCCGCATCGTCGATGCGGCAGTATTCGCGCACCATCCTGCTACTCATCTGCGCGTTGGCGAACAACCCCGGATGTCCCTCAAACCGTCGTTTCTGGATATCCCGAGCCGCCACGACCCGTTTCCGGATCTCAGCACTTCGCTCCGACGGCTTGTCCGAGGCCAGCTCCTCGTGGCTGACAGGCGTCACCTCGACATGCAGGTCGGTACAAGTTAGGATTAAAGACACCTGAAAAATTGCGTAGAAAATTTTACATAAAAAAAGGATTGGTCACTTCCAATCCTTTGATTTTCAACCTATTTTTTTCTTATTCTCCCAATACTTTCTTCTTGCTGCCTCTCTTGCTTTTCTTTTCCTTTCTTCTTCTTTCAGCTTTCTCTTCTCTTCTTTTTGTTTGATATACTCCTCACTTGAATGTAGTTTCTCCCTTTCTTCTTTTTCTTTTCTCCTCTTTTCCTGTTTCCTTACTTGGGCAAATCTTTCTAATTTGTCAAATCTGTAAATGGAGAAATCGCCACTATACAAATCTATATCATCTTTGGGGAACGCCAACGCCTTGTATTCATCATTTGTTCTCGTATATTGGAAGATTGTTTTACCACCAATTCCGTCGGTAGATACAAAGACAAAATAATATGGATATTGAGCTGGTTCCTCGTTTTTCAACCATTTGACACTTTGTTGGTATGTGTATATCGTTATAAGTTTTCCTTCCACTTTCTTCTCACCTAACCTTTTGGTTTTAGTTCTATATTTAAATGAGATTGGTTCTATATAGACTTTTTGTATATGCTCGTGGATAAGGTCATATCTTACAACATCATTGGCGGATTCTTTCAACTCTCGTAACTCCTGTTGTATCGTATCAGCTTTGTCAAGTAAGCCCGACAAAATAGTTATTTCATTGTCATTCAGTATAGCTTTTGTTCTGTCTCCAATTGCACTATTTACAGCACTATTTGCTGCTCTCTTTTCAAGTCTTTCTTTCTTCAATTCTAACTGTCTAATATCACTTCTAATAGATACAATCTCTTGTTCATATTCCATCTTAACTTTGTCTAGTTCTTTAATTTTCTGGTCATATACAGTCTTTGACAAAACATCGTCCAAATACAACAGCCCGGCCTTCTCTCTTTTCTTACCAATATCAGAAATAAGTTCGTCATAGTGAATGAGGTTTTTGTTCTTTTCCTGAATTTCTTGGTCTATACTTGCAATTTCATTGTCGTTATTTTCCAATCTGGTCTCAAACTCCTCGTCTAATGCCACTTCCCACAATAGACTATCCAGAACATTTATGCTCATACGAGTTTTATTTTGGCATTGGTCTCCTAATTTCTGATAACATCCGTATTCATATATGTATCTTGGGATATGACTGATATAGCATTTGTATGTTGTTTCGTGTGCATTTCCCACCCATTTGCTCCCACAAGTGGGGCAATAAATTAGATTTGCACCATAATAAATGTTAGAGGTCTTCCCATTTAATTTTGAGTTGTTTTCTCTGGCGATGGTTCTACATCTCTCAAATTGTTCTTTGGAAATAATAGGGGGATATCTACGGGGGTATTTGGTCCAATCTCCTCGGCCTCCGGCACCTTTCATTCGTTTTTCTTCACTCTCCTTTCCTGTATAACTCTCATTCTTCAAGATGTGACTTACCACCGGAATAGATATTCTCTGATAACCCCTTTTTTCCAATTCAATTGGTATTCTCGTTTGAGAAAAACCCTCTTCATACAATTTATAGGTCATTCTGACAATTTCAGCACGTTCTTCATCTATAACAATCTTTTTATCATTATCATAATCAACTTTATATCCGAATGGAAGATTTGCACCTGCATATTTTCCCTCTGCCGCTTTCTGTCTTTTTCCTCTTGAAAATCTGTCTTTCTTATTTCTCATTTCCGCCTCGGCCAACTGGGCAAACAGTGTGAATATCATCTCTGCACCTTCATCTATCTCTCCGTTGTCTTTCAACAGTTTCACAAAAGGATTCTTGATGATAAGTTGAATATGATTTCTCACAAGTCTGTCCTGAACACTAAAAAGGACTTTCTTGGTTCGGGCAATTCTCGAGATTTCCCAAGCATAAACACAGTCATATTCGCCGGTGCCGATATAGTCATACATCTTTTGGAGGCCCAGTCGCTCTTCTTCTTGTAACTTGATGGCCGACTCTTTGATTGCAATGGGGGTTATTTGTTCCTCGGAATAACCATCTTTTAGCGCCAAGTCGAACAGTTCATTTTCTTGTGCCTCAAAGGATTGTTTTTCTGTTGAAACACGAACTAATAGAATACATTTTTTCGTTTTATTATCCATATTCCCTATTTTAAAAATACTTAATCCAATTTCTAACCATTTTTATCCGTCAACGACCAAAAATCCCTAGCATTGTATTAATACTGAGAGTTTTAGCGTTTTTTTTCTTGAATGCTATTAGAAATAGTTATGGGGATGTTGTCGGACAACACCCCCACACCATAATCATTAGTCTTCGTCTGCATTGAATCAAAACAACGGACGACAACCATTGTCCATTTTCTTGACAAAGTTATTCATTTTCTCCTCGAAGACATTTACAAACTTGGTGAATTTACCACCTTCGTTCGGAGACTGTGGAATCAGGTTCTTGTCCATTTGTTTCATAATGATACGAAAACAAATCTGTGCATTTTCTCTGTTCTCAAACATTGAACAACCTCTTACAACTACAACTTTTTTGAAAAGTGTCTTGTCGTCATAGGTGACGATTGACACACAAAATTTGTGTCTTGGTTCTCCGAGGTAGTGGGAATACCCCCAAAGACTCAAATTAGACATTCTGACGATTACATTTCCGACTTCTAATTCAACATTTTCGGTCATACGTTTGTGTTGGTTACCTATACACCGCCAGGTTTTAATTAAAAAATTATTTATTTTGATTTAGTTTTCCAAGTGTGACATTTGATGTCTACATTTGAAAACATAACAAATAAATTCCCGATTGAAGCGTTCATTGTGATTTTTTTTCAATTTTTCACATTTTGGGGCATACATCAAGTCTCTTTTGTTTGTAAAAATGTATATCTAATCCCATTGTTTGTTTATTTTTTGTTACTACTGATGTTATCAAACACGCCCAAGTCTCTGTCGAATTCATTTTGAATGTAGAATTCATAGACATAGGTACTTTCTGACGGCGCTTCATTCAGGTAGAATACATAGGTGTCCTTGTCTCGGATGTATTCCTTTGTGAGTTTTCCGTCTTTCTTGTGATACTTTGAGACTTCCCTGTAACACTTTTCAATGATTTTTGTCGCTTCCTTTCGGTCGGATACAATCCAGTTACCTACAAACTGGCGGGGACCCAACTTCAGACCAAACACAAGGTCATTAAAAGCGAAACAAGGTCTTTTGTCGTGAATGACCATCGTCAAGATTTTTTGTTTGTCCATAATTTGTTTTTCTTTTTTAATTTCTTTTGTCATTTTTCACTTGTTTTTGTAATTCAACAATTTGTTTATTAATCTGTTATGTTCCACCAAAGAGACCGTCAAAGGGACATAGTTCGGGCATCAACACCATAGGTGAAGTTGTCAATTTCTAAAAGAAATCCTTTGGGAAGAACCATCCTTTTGACGGTCCGTTCAGTGGGTTGTCTAACGACAGTTTTGTTTTCGTGGTTTGGTCTTGCAACTTATGTAACTACGTCTGTGTCAGGTCACGCCTTTATCAAGGGTATTTCCCCCTATTCTTCCTTTTCTTCAACTTCAATTTCAGCGTCCATATCCACGTCTTCGAACCAGACCTCAATTTGCCCTGGAATAATAACTTCCTTTGAATATTTGGATTGGAGGCGGTGCCACACGCCATAGATATAGACATAAATGTAATCTTCACCTCTTTCAAACACATCTACCTCGAAGCCCTCGGTGTCGCCGACTCTTCCTGTCAGACCCCAGTCTTCGGCGTGGTCAAAAATGTTTTGAGCTATTTGCTCGTCTGTTGCATTTCTTAAAACTATTTTCATATTATCTTTGTTCAGATTCCGCTGTCCCCCGTTCTAATGATTATTATTGTTTATTGTTTAATCACACATTTCAGCCCATTTAAGAAAACCTTCCTCTCCGAACATTTCAACACCGTTTTCAAAGATTTTGGTTTGGATTTCGTTGTGTTCTTTGGAATAATGTTCAGCAAGTTCTGGTTCCACATCTTGATAAACATAAGCCTTGTGTGACAATGTAATAAGATATTCAGCAGCCTTTTCGGGCGATTCAAGACAATGATTCTTGTAGTTTTTCAATGTGCCATTGACGTATTCCCAATCACGGCAGGCGTGCATCTCCGACACCAGAAGGTCATACCACATTTCATCACTTACTTCGTTCAGAATGGGTCTGTTGTATGAGTCCAAATGTGCTTTGAAACCGTTTTTGAAATCAACGGTGTTATAAAGTCTAAATGTTCTATTTTTCTTTGCCATACGGTGCCTCCTTTCGTTAATCTACAACAATATAATTATTACCGTTCTCATTAAGATGCACACATATATTTGGGTAATAGTAATAACTGTTATCACTTATTCTCAAATACAAATCACCTTCATTTACTGGAATCACACAGGACAATGAGTGGTAATATGTGTTCTTCTTCCACTCTTCGTCAAACTCATCGGCATTCTTAATAGACGGAACAACAGAATTCCAGCCCTTGCCATCATACGACCATTCTACAACAACTTCGGACACAACACCATATACACGTTGGAACTGTGAACCGAACAACACTTCAATGTTGTCTTTCTTATAGTCAGATATGTTCTTGATAATTTGGTGTTCATCCAACTCTGATGCTATAACATCACCAACCTTTATGGCGTTCAACAGTTTCTTGACTTTAAGATAGGTGGTTTCCTTGACCAACACAAGACTTTCTTCTGTCTTGTCAACTACACCATACCATTCTTTCTCTGAATATCCCTTGTTTCTTTTCTTTGAACCAGCGAGCAATATGTCACCTTTCTTAACTTGTAAAATGTTGAAATACTCGTCTGAATTCTTTGATTTCTTCAACCAACTGTACTTGTCTTCACCGTTCTCGTCTCTTGTAACGATGGCTAAATAGTTGTGGTGTTTCTCATCCCACCACCAAATACCGAAATCCTGTGTTAACCAATTGTCTTCAACACTTTTGTTGATTAGTGCTACACTTGCACCGGCAATCTTGTAACCTCTTTTTGCAATAATAAGTTCTTCTCTCATAATAGCTTTACCCTAAATAACCGAAGGGCGGCGGGTTAAATGATTAAAAATGTCAATTGCTTTGTTAAAACTGACTTTTGATTTCTTTTATGATGTTTTCAATTTTTTTACGTTTGGTGAAACGTTTTCTCAAAACAAGTTCTTCACCACGACAGTCGGATATTTCAATTCCGTTTTGGTCTATGAGCAGTAGACTTTTTCTTATACCATACTGAATAGTAACCAAGAAACCACCGAGATTGTTTATGCTGAAATCAACAACATTTATAGTTGCTTCACGTTGGATGGAATTAAACACCTTGCACATCCATTCCAAACTGTCACTGTCAAGGTTTGGGAACTCTCTCAAATACTTGTTGTGTGCCGCTATCGCCTTTTTAGCGTCTTCGTACATTTCATCGGTAACTTTTATATATGCCATAATACTTTTGTTTTACAACTTCTTTAATACACTTTACAATTTCATCGGTCTGCACCGGCAGAAACAACCGTGATTTAACCTCTCTGATTTGATTTGATTGTCACCAAACGTGCAGAAGTACCATACATCAACTTTGTCTCCATAGATGAAAAGTTCAAGCACGTTTGTTCCTTTATGCATGTAAAAGTGAAGATTATCATAATAGTCTACAAAATCGTGCCAATTCAAATCTATTCCGACCAGTCCGTTAAGGATGTTTCGTGCTGTTTTAAGCAGTGGGTTGTTCGTTTTGCCGATGTGCTCATCAAGTGAGTCAATAATACATTTTTCTATCATAACTATTCAACTTCAATTTCAAAATCATACAAAAACTCACGACCTTCCTCAATTTTACCATTGTTGTTTATGCACTGAAGTTCCAGATATTCATAATAGTCTTCAACATGCACATCGTATAAATCGTAGTTAAGGTCAAAACCCAAATGCTGTGGATTACGTTTGACAGCAGCAACAATCTGCTCATGTGTTGCTTCACTAATTTTAATCTTCTTCATATACCCTCACTTTATTATTTGTTAGCAATCTTGTTACACAAATCGTTTGTCTGCATAAACAGGTTGAGCACATCCCAGTCACCCTTCTGCTTATATGCCTTTTCGGTTTCCGCCCAGTCAAACGATTTACATGCCTTTCCAACCACCATCATTTTACCGTCATTTTTGAGATGCTCACCTTTGATGAGGAAGAAGTCATTGTTGTCTTTGTCGGCAATCATAAGTTTGCTGTTGGCGGTGTCACACCATTTGATTTGAAGTTCGGTCCCATCAAGGATGTTCTTGACACCAGGTTCAATATTTTCAAAAATTGCCGCCATCTGGTTCTTCATATCGGAAACCTCTTGGTTAAAGGTGATGATGTTGCAGATGACATCATGGTGCATATTGTCAAGTTCAAAATTGAAATCACGATGGCAATAGTTGCTGATGATGACCGAAACACCATTCTCATACATTATGATGCTGAACTTCTCTTTCTTGGTGAATGCTCCCGTTGCACCGTTGAGAACCACCATCACCTTGTTTTGTCCCGCTTTACCACAGAAAGAAATCTCGTTCAGTGTGTAGCGGAAGATTGAACCATTGTCAATGGTGTCAAGGATTTTGTTGATTCCGTCAAGGAATTCTTTGTTTGTTTCAGCATTGTTGTAACTGTTGCTGTAACTTTCTACTAATTCTGATAAAAGTTCTTTTGATGTTTTGTTGTTTGTCATTTTTGTGTTGTTCGGATTGGCTCCCGTTCCAGAGTGTTAGTTAGAAAAAAATGTTAAAAACGATTGGCCTATACATCGTGAGGTTTTGTTGATTAAAAAATTAGTTTTCAAGGCAAAAGTAACCTTTTGATTCGCTATGCTCGGAAAACCACTTTTTCAACAGGGTGACAGCATCGTTGATGGTGTCGCCATTGAACTCATCAAAGACACCAACGTGTCTTTCAATCTTGATGGTGTCCCTGGAAAAATAAACATTCACGGAGATTACATCGTTGGTCAATGTGATTTCAATCGAATTCTCGTCTATGAGAATGGCAGTGTGTTTCACTTTGTTGTTACAAACAAGTTTCACAACTTTTCGTGCATTCTCAACCATTTTTTTGATGGGTGTTGGGGGAACAGGGTTGTCAATGTTAACCACATCGAGACTATTAATAATAAACTTTTTCATACTAATATTTTTTTATTTATACTTTATTTTTTACTATTTTCAAGTTGTTTTTTTACTTTAAGGTAGGTGGTGTCTCGAACGAGTTCAATGCTGTCTTCGGTTTTGCTTACCACACCAAAGTAGGCGGTTAAGTTAATACGGTTCTTGTAATTGTCCTTGCTGCCAGCATAGATAATGTCGCCTTCCTTCACCTTGAAGAAATTGAAGTACTCGTCATCGTTGTTGCTGCCTTTCAACCACTCATATTTGTTGTTTCCTTCCTCGTCACGGGTGACGATACCACACCAGTTGTAGTACTTTTTGTGTGAGAAGTTCCAGACACCAAAGCTTTCAGTAAGCCAGTTTTCTACGATTTTCTTCTTGATTGTATCCATAATTTTATTTTTTAAATTTTAATAATTCAACAATTTGATTTATAATCTGTTATATTCCACCAAAGAGACCGTCAAAAGGGCATAGTTCGGGCATCAACACCATAGGGTGCAGTTGTCAATTCCAATAAGAAATCCTTTGGGAAGAACCGTACTAATGACGGTCTGGTCGGTGGGTCGTCTATTCGACGGATTTGTTTTCGTGGTTTAGTCTTACTACTTTAACTATCTACGTCATATCGTCTGGTTTTAAGGGTTAATCACTCGTTTTTACAAAGATACTATTTTCCGGCGAGAAAATAAAGGTTAAATTGATTTTTCTCATTTTTTTGCCGGATATTTTCGTAATTCTACACGGCTTTGTTCAATATATACAACTCACGTTTCCACGAATAATCATCATAAATCTTCTGTTGGTTCTCAAACAGCATTTTTTCACTCACAAACGTCTTGAAAACAACATAACCATCAAACTTCGTTCCGAAACCGACTCCATCTTCGAAAGCGACGAAAACGCTGTCCTTGTAGTCGCCGTGTTTGTAGTCGTCGAAAGTAGATATTGAGTTCTTGATGAAGAATGATGTCATAATGTCGAGCGTTCCGTCCGCTGCAACTTTATTTCTTTCTATAAAACGGTCGAAGAAATGCGGTGTGTAGAACGAACGTGGTTTTAAATTATCTGCAATCAGCACTGCCCATAATCCACCTTTCCAGATAAATGTGGCGAACAACACGGAATTCATACCTCTTTTCTTGTAGTCGTGTTTGCCGTCTACAAACGGAATGATATGGTATTTGATACCGTTGTGGGAAAAATCCACACGTTTGAACACGTGTCTTTCCTCGGCATCCAGTTTCAGACACACACGTTTGTAATTCTTGTTTCCGAGAATGTCTGCACATTTACGGCAAACATTTTTCATAACGCTTTCTATTTCCTTCTTGATTTGCTCAATTGTCATTGTATCAACATACATAATGTCCTCCTTTCTTAATTACACATTTCGGCCCACTTGAGATAACCTTCCTTACCGAACATATAAACACCGTCTTCAAGTATTTTGTGCTGAATCTCGTTATGTCCCTTCATTATTATACATCTAAATGATGTTGGACAACTATAACATCTCACAAAAACTATCTACATCAGCATTAAGCGAAGATATGTCATAGTGTTCAATGTCTTTGTTTTTGTCAATTTGTTTGAGCAACTCATCAAGAGCAATCACAGCAAAGAGTTTTCTATCACCATCTAAAGAGTCATCTTCAAAGCTGGCGCACTTGATGAAGTTTGCATTATACCCATACGTGCCTTTATAAAGACAATCATAATCATCAATTACATTGTGGTACATACTCTCAAAGGTTGAAATGGCCGTTCTTAAATCATTACACATAACATAGTTAGGATAACTGGGGATTCCGTTGCACCAACAGCAGTCCAGTACAATATAAGGACCTTTGGGGGCCTCACTTGTGACATCGCCATTATGATTAGTTGCTTTCTCATCTAATGACTCTAAAGTCTCACCAGCAAAGTTATTAAACCATTCTGTCAAATCTTTCTCTTCCACCTTCTCGGATTTGTCCTCACTTACTGACAGCACTGAAAATTCGCCAGTCTCCGGCTTATAGTAGAAGTATGTATTATTGCTATCAATATAGCAAGAAAAGCTGTTGTCGGACTGCACTCTGAGTAGGTCCACATTTTTGTGATTCTTTGCAATATAATAAAGTTTCACCATAATTTCGTCAAATTTGCAACCATCAATGTTTTTCATTTCTTCGGGAATAGTGTTAAAGGATGCCGCCAGCTCGTTTTTTTGTTTTTTTGTCATAAGATTGTGCCATTGTTCATTCTCAAGGGCTTCCCATTTATGGAGGAAATCGTTACACACTCGGTAAATGTAATACATATTATCATCTTTGATGATTCTATCCTCAACCGAACAAACTGGAACGTTCTCCTCAAGGCCACGGCTGCTGGCAAAAATGTATCTGAATGCCGGAAGGAGTCTGTTCATTTCATTTGTTGATTTGTAGAGATGCCCGTAATTATTATTACGGTTTTCTACTGCCGACTATTTGGTATCGAATGGGTCGCCGAGGTCGTATTTGTCACCGCCATAGGTCCAAGCGATGTACTCACCCTCGTGGAGTAATACATTCTTGCCGTCAAACTTGACGATTCTGTCGTTTACGCTCATTGTGGGAGCATTCAAGGTGCTTTCCGCACTGCAGTTGTCCGTTGTCATATTTTCTTTACTTTTGTTAATATAATAATTGTTGTTTCTTATTATCTCCTCAACCAAAGAATTACAGAAATCATTTAATCTATTGGCATCTTCGCCGCACAGGTGGTCGTTCTCAACTATATTGGCAGCAATTGCGTCAGCGATTTGACGTGTAGAATATTTTTTGAAAGAGTCTAAAAGACTGATGATTTTACACGAAACAAGTGTGGTCACTGCATAGCAGTCCATTACTGTCATTCTTCCTCCGTCCTCTTTCACTTTGTCTGCCACGATGTCAAAAAGAGTATCTGACATACGTATTTCCATAAGAGAAAAGTTCGAGTCATTCTCATCTTCCAATTGTTCCAAAGAAATCTCAAGATTCTTTAGGACTCCAGGAACCACATAGATTGTCAGGAATGATGTCTGGTCTTTCAGCTCTTTCTTTGTGAAAGCATTTTTGCTTTCCTTCATTGTTTGTTTTTTTGTGTACATATTAAAAAGAATTTAATTAATAAAATATTTTAACTTATTGATTTTTAATCTGTTTCATTATGTTGAACTGCAAAACAAAGGGACATAGTCCAGCCATCCACACAATTGGTATGGTCTCATCTGCTCAAAAGGAAACCTTTTGGGGAGAACCGTCCGTTCAGCGGTCCATTGCTATTGCATCACGGGGATTGCTAACAGCCGGCTGTCTATTCGACAGGTTTGTTTTCGTGGCTTTGACTTTTTTCTCGTTGTTCTATTACATATCCATTCAAATTTTGGCGTTAGTTACTAATACTTTTTCCTGCTCATTACAAAGATACTATTTTTTTTTCAAAAAAGAAACCTTATTCTTCACTGTTTCATTTCCTTTGTTTTTATCTTCCGTAGGTCTCATCTTCAGTTTTTTCAAAGATACTATTTATTTTTCAAAAAACGAAAATTAAAATGATTTTTTTTGCTTGTGTCAAAGTTTGGCAGCTGAAATCACCAATAAATGACAGAGATGTATTATTAGTACACCCAACAACACAATCCATTTCTATGGTTTGACAACAGCGTGACCAATAGTTTCTTGTTTAGGGAATAGGTAAGACAGCAGCAATGATAGTTGACTTTTCGGTTTGGCAATGGGGATGGTGGGCTGGGGCGGTCTCCGGCATCCCCCGTTAGGGGATGAGGGGGGCATACCTGATAAGAGATATCCTTTCTATGAGTGTTTTCGTGGGTGTTCCACGGTATTCTTTCATTAGGGGTGTGGTGTTTCTACTAACCAAGAGATGGTTGTTTTAAGAGGGTCTCTGGGGTGTCCTTGGTCTTTCCTCGGTAGAATGAGGTGATGATGGTATTGCTTTACCTAACCCTAAAAAAACAAATACTCTAAAAACAATGATTCACCTCCAGACATCCTCCCCCTCCCCTAAACACACTCCCTACGGAGCGTAGCGAAGCGGAGCGAGTAGGGAGTGTCGTTGGCGATAGCCAAAACAACAGTCTGTAAGTTCATAGATGGTCTAAGGGGAGTTCCACGGTCGTCTCACAATAGGAAGAGTGAGGGTCTCGCTTTACCTAACCCTAAAAACAAATACTCTAAAAACAATGATTTACCTCCATCCATCCTCCCCCTCCCCTAAACACACTCCCTACGGAGCGTAGCGAAGCGGAGCGAGTAGGGAGTGCCATTGTGAATACAAGAACTCTTTCAGTAAGTTCAGTGTCTTCCTTTGTCTCTCCCATATCCTTCGTTTGACTGTCTTTGTCACAGGAGAGGTTTCTTATACCTTTTAGTGAAAGATGATGGTTTCTATGAGTGTTTCTGTGAGTCACCGGAGTGACATCCTCTCTATAGAAGAAAAGGATATCCTTCTTCGATAATCCCTCACTCCCTATTCGGCGAAGCCGGTTAAGCGTTAGCGTATCACCCTTCCTTCTCCTGTCTCGCTTCGCTCACTCCCAGTATGTAGAAAGGTGTGAGGAGGGCGACAGCCCGACGAGCAGCTTTCTACCGGCAGGAGGCGTAAGCCGACTGCCATTTAAGGTCAGGAGAAATTTAAGTTTAGGTTATAATTAATTAATGCATCCCATATTCGTCTATTCGCCGTCCCATATTCGTCTATTATTGCCGTTTCAAACATCGTTCCATAAACCCATATTCGTCTATTTGCCGTCCCTTATTCGTCTATTTTTTCCCTCCTCATAAAGTCCTTTATCGTATCCTTTGACCAGCCCTTTCCATTCACCGGTTCCGCCCATTCACGGCTTTTCTTGGAATAGTAGTAGGCCGTCCTGCCGGGCTCTCCTTCTATCATCCTTCCAATCCACCAATCATTGAATTTCCTCTCGCCTTTCTTTTGAAGGGAGCGTCTCGTCCTCTCGTCCTTCACTGCCTTCGGGTCTACGTCCACCTTTCCTCCGTTCACCCTCGTGTCGTGCTTCAAATCTCCGTTGTTAGGGCGGTACCACTCCGACAATAGCCTTTCTATGATTTCCTCTACCAAGTCTTCGAGTACTTTGTCTTGAATATTGTATTCAACGGATGATTGAAAGTATTCGTGGAGGTAAAACCTCAAAGCTTCACGGTCCTCCGTCCATCCTCCGTAATATTCGAGCCTCGCCTGCTTGTCAAGGAGGTATTCAAGTTTTTTCCTATGTGTCGGGTGTGCCTTCCTATCCTTACCGTTCCAGCAATGACACTCGTTGCATAGCCAGTCTCCTTTGTTTATGGCGATTCCGTCTCCGTCGTACTCGTGACGGGAGTGGGTGTGGTGGTGCAAGTCCACTTTGACTCCGTTCATAATGCACCATTCGTAAATTGTCGGTATGTTCATTTCAAATAAAAAACCCTATGGGGCGGAGGTAGCAGACTCCGTTGACCCATAGGGGGTTGTCTATTTTCTATTGTATTCCCGCTGCTACCCGAGATTACTACAATGTATTGATGAAAATCGTTTTTCTATAATGATTGTCGTCGGTATCATCCCCGACCATTAGTAAATATAACAAAAGTGAAAAAAAGTGTATTCGGGGTTTCACCCACGAGAATGCCACAAACTGCAAAACTGATACACCTTACCTGTCGGTTAAATGCAATCCGATGAAATTCAGTGTTTTATCTCTTTATATGGTGTTTTCTGTCAGTTTATAGTTGATACAGAAATACGATTTCTGACATCCACTTCCTGTCTATTTGTTCCAAACCAAATCTTTCCTACTTTTCAGGTATTCCCAGAGTTCTTTCTGGGTGATGAAAATCAGGTATCTGTCGTCTTCCTTTATCTCCAAATCCCCGTCATCTATGATGGCGAACTCCATACTTGTTTCCCTGGCCTTCTCTGCATATTTTTCCCAAGTGGGGTCCCATATTACTATCTCTTCTCTGTCCGTCTGAAAGACATAGCCGTTATAAGACTTTACTTTCTCGTTTTTATAGATTTGGGAGATTACACAGATGTAGTTCTGGACATACTCCTTGATATTGTAAAAGGTCGCCCTGTCTGTCTTATCCAAGTATAATCCGTAGGTTATTATTTTATCTCCTTCATCACTGGGCAGAGTCAGAGGCTTGTTAAAAAGCACTATTAACTGTTTCATATTCAACTGTTTTCTTATAAGTTATTTATGTCTTTTTCGTTTGTTTCTCTCACTCCTTTTCTTTCTTTTATTTTATATTATTACAAATGAGCCTTTTTTTCAGGGAAGAATTCTTGCCGAAACTGCCATAAATACTATATAAAGAAAAAGAAATGATGAAAAAGATGGAAAAGTTTTTGAAGTTTGAGACATTCATTCTTGAAGAAGGCAGCACACAACGTGAATCGGCAATTTCCACGGCGGTGAGCCAGCTGAAAGCACGTTACGGGGACACCACTGACAAGTTCCTTATGACCGTCAAGGAGAAAGAAAATGGAGTGGAAGATGTCAAGGACTTCCTTGAAGAAATACTGACCCCATATCTTGACAGGATTGAAGGACAGGAGAAACTGCAAAACAGCCGATTCGGACTTGACTTTGACGGCCTGCTATCCGGACTGGCTGCTTGGACTGTTGTTGAACTTGAACTTGACAGGATGAAAAACAAAAAAGAAAACAAGTAGAATATGCACAGAGTAGTTTTATACATAAACCCAGTTACCTCTAATGGAGAGACACTCTACGGGAGGTTGTACGGTGGAGAGAACGAAGACGATATTCTAATCGCTGCACGAGTTGATTACAAGACGCTGGCGATTCGTGAGGAGTGGGAAGGTGAGCAGGGTGAGCAGTTCAGGAGCCAAGAAGGATGGACTCTCACTTACAACGAGGATGGTACGGAGTCGTGGTGGGTATACGACAAAGAGAGATACTCCTTCAATCTTGGATACGACCCCATTCCCGATGAGTTTGTGAAGTTGTGCAATCATTTTGCACACCACATCGCCCTCATATCCGGGTGGGTGCCTTTGAAGATGGCCGACTGCAACATCGACGACTACATAACGAACGGAGCATTCTACGATATGGTTGCTAATGCCAACGACATACAATGGATTCGTGTCGATGAGATTGTTGATGACGAACTACCGTTTTAGATAGACACATAAGGGGGGAAATCCCCAAATTCTTCATATATTTTTAAGTTCATTTTTTTAACGCTCGCCATACGGCGGGCGTTTGTTTTATATGGTTTTCGAAAAACATAAAATCTTTAGTGTCAACAACTTAGAGTTGTTTTGTGTTGAAATTTTTTGTACCTTTGCCGTGGAATTAAAAACATTAAGAATATGAAAAAAACAACAGAAGAAGAGTGGAAAACTCTCCACCGGAGCACGGCAGCTCAAATAATCGCCGCCAAGACAGCAAACCAACTTTACTCCGATTGGTCGTGGGAAAGTATCGTTTTTGATGCTGTTGTGGGTGCAGACACTTTCATCAAGGAGCTCAAAAAAAGAGAAGAAAAGGAGTTACAGACATCATCGGAACAATGAAACCATCACAGATGATATTGGACATACTGGACGAACACCCAGACACCGTATCTGAATGGGTCTTCGACTCACCTACTGAACTCATAGACGGGCTGGCATTCGGAGTGACCACCAAAGGATACGACCCCGGATGGGTGCAGGTGAGATATGACGAAGGAGATGTATCATACTTCGTCAAAATCACGGAACAGGAATACGGATTCTCACAAGAGATTGGAGTCATCCCGAAGGACGAACTCTTTGATGTGCTCAATCGGTTGGTCTTGGGAGACCTTTCCGATGAGGAGATTGTGGAGATGGAAAAAAAGTGGCGTGAAGAGCAACTAAAAGAGTATAAAAAACTGCAGTCACGCTTCTAAAAGGAACGATTTAGTGGCGTAACAAAGTAAAAAAATACATCAACTATGACGAATTATATAGCGTATTATCGGGTATCCACCAAGAAACAAAGTCTTGGGTTGGAAGCACAGCAGGACATCATCAACACCTATGTTTCCCATAACGGAGGAACTATCATATCCGAATACCAAGAGAAGGAGTCTGGCAAGGATGTACACGGCGAATCGAGGTTGTCCAACCGTCCAATCCTTATCGAAGCTCTGAACGAGTGCAAGAGGCTTGGGGCAACACTGATTGTCGCCAAAGTGGATAGACTTACCCGTGACATCGAGGACGGGGCACATATCTATAAGAACTACTCTGTCCAGTTCTGTGACCATCCCGACATCAGTCCCCTTGAACTCGGTATCTTTCTCGGGATGGCCCAGCAGGAACGGGAGTTCATATCCCAGCGAACCAAACAAGGTATGGCCAAATCCACCAAGAAGGCAGGAAACCCCCATCTCACCATCAAGACAGAGGAAGGGTTGTCTCTTATTGAGAGAAACCACGAACTCATTAAGAGAAATAGGAGAGCACGGGCGGACAGTGCAGCCGCCAATGTCAAGGCATACGCCGCCATCAGATACTTAAAAGGAACTCTTCGGGAGAAGGCAGATTATCTTAATCGGAACGGGTTCGTGACCACGAACAACAAGACTTGGCAGCCGACATCAGTCAGCAGACTGATTGAGAGATATGCATCATAGAAAAAAAGGAGGTGAATATGAAACGTAAAACGAAATTTGACTATCTCATCCAATATGGATACGACATTGAATTATTACGGTCAGGATTATCGCTCCGACGAGTACGGAGCAGAACTGGGCGAGCGATAAACACCCTCCGTAAATTGAGAAAAATGTTCATGATATGAAATATATAGCAGAAATCAAGGAGGTAGGGAATCCGAGTGTTCTCAAGCCATCCCTTTCCATCTCCAATGAGATGACCAAGGACCAGCTGGTCAAGTTCTGGGGCTTGGAAGAACCAGATGTGGAATGGTACAAACTGTACCAAATTGTCGATGGTCAGAAGGTCGAACTGAAATCCAAAGCATAACGATATGATAATCAACACCACAAACGGATTCAATATGATAGAGGTTAACTCAAGACCAGATTGTCAAGATTTTTCGGGCTTGTATGACCGCTTACAAGGAACCCATCTGGTGAACCCATCCAAGAGTGATGTCAAGAAGCTCTTGATAACCCACCCTGAACGCCCACTTGTATTATCGGGTCACGGAGATGACAATGGACTTTATAACCACTTATGGAACGGTTATCTTATTTCAAGCAAAGATGTGGAATTGCTTCGTAAGCAGCAGGTTATAGTCGGTGTATGGTGTTATGCCGGTAACTTTGCTGACAGGTATGGGCTTAAAGGATTCTTCACATCTATGTTTATTTCGACCGAGAACGAGGCTGCTGAACTTGGTTTCACCGCCACCCAAGAAGATATTTCCAAAGAATCACGCCTGTTCGCCAATCGGCTCAACAACTGTATAAGAGAACAACCGTGCATTTCCGAATGGGAAAATATCCTTCGTGATAAAGCAGACATCACAAAAGGGTTTGTCGGGTACAACTACGAGGCTCTTGCATATTTTGATGGAGAATAATCACAAAGTCCATAGGAATACTTACACCATTCCCTCACGATTACGGTTGTAAAACCAAAACGGAGTCAATCACTGTGTTTTTCTTTTGCTCACTGCACAATAACAGCCCCACATATATTCGTTATTTGTAAAAACCCCACCTTTTGATTTGGCAATTACACAGAAAGGTGTCTGGGACTGTCCGGCTCCACCTATCAAACAAGGACAGTCCCTTTGTTTGTTTCACCCATAAAGAGAGGGACAGTCACATAACATATCTGTTGTTTTTTTACTTTTGCCGCCCAAATACAATGATTATGGAAGTCTATTATCACGGAACGGCCCGGCTGTTCGACGAGTTTGATTTGAGCCACGCCCTCGAAGGGGACGGCAAGGTGAAGTTCGGTTACGGTGTGTATCTCACCCAGACCTACCGTTCGGCGGCTTTGTACGCCGGAAAGGCTGACAAACAGTCTCCTGTACATTATGTGTATACCGTGGAGGTCCCCGACCTGACACCGGACAACCACCTCCGGTACAAGGCTCCAGTTGCAGAGGCCATCGTGTCAAGAACGGAGAAGAAGATGGGGAGAACCGTCCCTGCCAAAGTCACACAGGACGGGAAGGATTTCCGTAAGTGGCTCGCCACGGAGCTCACGGGGAGCAAGAAAGTGGATGTGACCGCCGAGAAGGCGGCGGCGGAGTTTCTTGATTCCATAGGTGTGATTGCAAGCGTGTGGCCTTATTCTTGGACAAATCCTGATTCTACCTTGAACAGAGCCGTTTTCAACGAGAAAAACGTCAGAATCGTCAAGATAGAGAGTGTGGAACTGGATGCAAAGGGAGATTTCATTCCCGGTTCTGAAAAAACAATCAAGGAGTTATGAGAGTACACGAAATGATTGAACGATACTACCCCCAGTACTATTCAATAGAGACATACGACTGTGGGAATGTGGCTCGTGTCCACAAGATAGACGGGGAATGGGGCATCTTCTCCAATTTTGCCCATACCCCGTTGCAGGTGGAAGGAAAAACGTTCGACACATCAGAGCGACTGTTTCAGGTGCTGAAGATGGCGACCAAGGAGGCCCAGAACTCCGTGTATGAAGTGAAAGGGAACCCCAAGATGAGAGCGAAGCACATCGCCAGGGTCACCCCCGAACAGATACGCCCCGACTGGCCCCAAATCATAGTTGATGTGATGAAGTTCTGCCTGATGACGAAGTACGGGCAAAGTGCCGCTTTCAGGGATGCACTTGAGCGTAGCAGAGGAATGGTGATTGTTGAAGACCAGACCACATTCACCAAGAAGAACGCCGACACGTGGGGCGTCAAGCTCAAAGACGGGAAATATGTGGGTCCCAACCTGCTGGGCAGGCTGTTGATGGAGTTGAGGGACAACGGAAAACTGGACTATTCCCTTCCGGCCGACATCCTGCAGATATGAGCCACGAAAGCCGGATATACTAACCTGTGTGGGACATGACAATCAAAGGCGAACCTCCAAAACACAATGTTCAAGGAGGTATTCCACTTTTCTTAATGACTCTTTCACCTCCAATGTCTGGCCATTGACATAGAGGATTTCCGTTCCTCTTCCTTTCTTTGTGAATGTAGCAACCTTCTCCAAGTTGATGAAGACTTCGTTGTTGTCTTTGCTCGTTAGTTGTATTGATTCCATATCATTTGTTTTTGAGGCAAATGTAATACTTTTTTCAATACATAACATACTAAAAATAAGATATTTAGAAAATGACACTTTCGGCGAAAAAAGTGACAGAAAAGTGATGAAAAGTAGCAGAAAAGTCCAACTTTTTTACAAGCCGATTTTTGACATTTTTGGGTGTAAGCATCTTTTTGAGGAAGATTTTCGGAAGATTTTGGTCAGATCTTTACAAAATGAAGATGAGCATTAAAAAGAGTTCAAACTTTGTATGTATTTTTACTATCATTGCAGGTTAATATTTTTTATGATAAAATGAATTGAATAGTAATATGTTTTACAACTCTTTGATTGTAATCGCACAAATTGAAGGTCTTTCTAAATTTGCACAAACACTGATATGATTGCTTAGTAAACGAAAATAGAGTTCGTAATCGAAATGTATTTTTGCGGCGTTAATCCGAATCACTAACTAAAAATTTAGCGTCATGGGCAAGACCTACCGGAAAACCGCAGAAGATTACAAAAACGAACATGAAACGACTGGTGTTAAGCCAAAACACCAAAGGTATTGTTATGATTGTCGAAGAAACAAACTCCTGTTTTCCACGAAAGAAAAAGCCGAACGGTACATATTGTATAATTCGGCAGCAATAAAAGAAGAAAGCGGCTATGCACCAGTGCGTGCCTATTATTGTGTGGCTTGTGGAGGATGGCATGTGACCCATCTGTCAGAATTCCAATCACAATCAAAGTATGAAGAGTTCTGTGACAGCTTGGTGAAAAGAAACAAGAACAAAGTGTCAAAACCTGTTGCGACTCAACCTGTCGCTTTTGATTCAGCAGAATCCATTCGCGAATCATGCCAAAAGGCAATGAAGAAGATTTCGAAATACTATGTAAAAGGACTGTATATCCAATGTGAGAAAGAAATACTACGTATTACTGAAATGTTACAAAACAGCACTATCTTGTCAGACAACTTTAAAGAATCCTACTATGGCATGCTTGAGATTATTGGCTCTCAAATTCTCTTAAATACTGTTGCATAATACGGGGTGGCATTAAACCGAAATTTTACGAAAATAGGTTTCGCATAATTTTGATATTTTTGCAACATCAAATCAAATGTATAATCATACAATAAAAGAATAAATATGGAATTAACAACAAGAGAAAAAAGAGTAATTGCTAAACGGTTGATCAGCAAGAACAAAGTCGAATTTGATAGTTTGCTAAGCGAGTTAGTTCGTTTTCAGAGTTCAACAAAAGGCTATGTTGATTTTGAATTAAATAATATTGAACAACGCGAATTAACATCTAAAGAATGGGTGATCTTTTTGAGTATGCCAATTCGGATTTTGCAGTGGGTGGTAGAAAGTTTCACATCCATAATCAATAAAAGATATTGTCAAATATCAACTGAACAGGAGACAGTTGATGAAATGTTGAGAACACTTAAGAATGAAAACAAGGTGGATGTACTACTGTTCTTGTTTGGTTTTACCGAAGATGAATTAAAAGAGTACTTCTCCGGGCAAATCTCGATAATTTACCAAAAGTACAATCTCCAATCGATGGAATCGTAATTTGCCAAAAGAACATCAACAATATTCAAGTTCTCAAAAACAAACCCGAACGATAATCCAAATACTATGCCTGCGAACAAGAATGCAGTAACAAGATACAAAGTGTTGGACGAACTGCTCTCTGACAAGTACCATTACTATAACATTCACGAACTGACGGAAAAGATAAACGACAGGTTGGATGAGTATGGATACAAACCCGTCTCGTCGCGAATGGTCGAGAAGGACATTGAATACTTGTCTGAACGTCCATTCTCCGCTGATATACGTCGATTTAATCATGAAGGGAAACGCTGCATCCAGTATGCTGACACGTCATTCTCCATCTTTACCAAGGAATTGTCAGATGACGAAAAGCACCTTTTGCATGAAGTGCTCAACACCATAGGCCAATTTGAAGGGCTTGACAATTTCGACTGGCTTGACGGGTTGAAGCAGAGGTTGAAGGATAGTGATTCAAGTCAGAATAAGATAATCTATTTCGCCAACAATCCGGATCTTGAAAACTCGAATCTTCTGGGTCTTCTATTTTCCTCCATTTCAAACAAGGTCACACTCAAAGTGACATACGAGCCGTTTGACCTTGAGAAATCAACCTTTTTATTCTATCCGTATGCCTTGAAACAATACAATGGTCGCTGGTTTGTTTTTGGCAAAAAAGACAAGGCAGAGCAAATATTAAATCTCGCAATAGACAGAATCCGGAAAATCACTCCGAAACCCAACGCGCCCTATGTCGACTCAGATTTCAACTTGGAAGACCATATTTTTGATGTAGTTGGCGTTTCCATACCTTTTGACGCAAAAATCGACGACATATTACTTTGGGTGTCAGATAAGTCATACAATTATGTCAGAACCAAACCACTGCATCCGACCCAAAAGGAAGTAAAGGGGACTGCAGACTTAAAACTGCGTGATGACTATCCCCAACTTGACGGAGGCCGTTTCATTAGATTGAGATGCATTGTCAACTATGAACTTAAACAATCCATAGCATCTATGCTCGGAGAAATGATTGTTCTTGAGCCTGTTATTCTACGTGACGAAATGGAACGGTGCATTATTGTACAAAGTGAAAAATATAAAGGAATACGAAAAAAGGATGCGTAAATAAATCTTATTTTTGCGGCATCAAAACAAACGTTCTTTGAGAGTCCTTCTGAAATGGCATTTTGAAAACTGTCTGGCGTCTTGCCAGATTTCCAGGTCAAACTGGAAAAACAATGTTAGTGCGTTATTGTTTAAAGGTGTTTGGATGTTTTTGAATGTTATTATAATGATATTATGGCATATACAAAGAAAACGAATTTCAGAAGACTCTCACGAACGTTTTAGTATGTACAGATGAATAGAGAAACTATTGCTGAAAAAGCGGCGAAAATGACGGAGAAGCAGGACCTGCTTCGTTTGCTGAATGAAGTTAAGGTCGACATGCTTGGAGACAAGGCTCATCCCTTCAGTCTTCGACAGCTCTGCTATTACTGTAACCCCAGGGTTAACAGGAAAAGATATACTGATTTCGAGATTCCCAAAAAATCCGGAGGTAAGAGACGAATTTCCGCTCCAGTCAACGGTCTGAAATCCATACTTTCATGCCTGAATGTCATTTTCCAAGCTATGTACGAACCCTCAGAATATGCGATGGGGTTTGCAGTAGGAAAATCTGTCGTTGACAATGCAAAGATGCATGTCGGCAAGAATTATGTGTTCAATACTGATCTGAAGGATTTCTTCCCAAGCATTCACCAAGCCCGTGTCTGGAAACGATTGCAATTGCCTCCCTTCAATTTCAATCAAAACATAGCAAACGTCATGGCTGGCCTTTGTTGTATGAAGGTGAGCAGCCCCGATGGTGACAACTACGTTCTACCGCAGGGCGCGCCCACATCTCCCGTAATCACAAATATGATATGCGACAACTTGGACAGAAGACTCAATGGGCTTGCGAACCGCTTTGGTCTGACATATACAAGATACGCGGACGACATCACATTCAGCAGCATGCATAATGTTTATCAGGAGGATGGGGATTTTGTCAAGGAACTTCATAGAATCATTGAAGACCAGAATTTTACCATCAATGAATCCAAGACTAGGCTCCAAAGAAAGGGTTCACGACAAGAAGTGACAGGACTGACCGTGTGTAATGCCCCTAATGTGACAAAAAAATATGTCCACAACATACGTTCTTTGCTCGCGATCTGGGAGCACCATGGATATGACATTGCATACAGGCGTTTTCTTCCTAAATATACCAGTGAGAAAGGATATATAAAAAAGGGCACACCAAATTTGGACAGCGTGTTGGCAGGCAAACTTCTGTATTTGAAAATGGTTAAGGGGGAAGACAATCCGTTATATACAAGACTGCAATGTCGTTTTGACAAGTTGATCGGAATAATGAATGGTGAAATGACTTCTGACACAGAATTACGCTTCCTATATACAATGGGAGCTAAAGAATTCGACTTCACTCATTCCAAAGGGAAATTGGAGAAAGGCCAAGACGGTTTCTACTATGTAGAAAATGGTGCCAGAATACCTTTCAGGACCAGCAAACAATTGTCACAGGATGATTTGAATAATGACAATATCCAGATTTCGTATTGCGATAACGGAAAATCAAGGTTTTACTTGGTCCACAAACCATTCCTTCAAAAACAGCCCGCGAATAACTCTCAAAACGATGTACTGGATAAGAAACTGACTGCTTTATGCGATTCTGGTTTTGATTTAAATGTTTTATAAGATGGCTCAGGACAAAGAAAAATTAAAAAAATTGTTGGATTTCATCAAAGCATTGGCTGAGGAAGAAGGAAATGAATGGTTCGTTGATGAGTTAAAAATGAATTTCCCTTCTGTTCAGACAACACAGGGCAATTTATCCAACAGTATGGAAATTGAAAATCTGAACATGAGAATTTCAACTATAGAGAAATATCTCGGCCTTGACTTCAGTACAGATACAACAGATTCTATAATTGACTATTCGAGAATAGGAGGAAAAGAGAACAGGAACAGGCTCGAAAGCGACAATCGTGAGATGTTGCGTTGGCGATACGGAACCCGGTCGCATATACAAGATTTTTATGAGTATTGCCGGTGCGCTCATCAGCAAGCCGAATTTCTTCTTAATTACTATTACGAGAGCGTTGAGCCAGACATACGATCCACCATACTTCACATAAGGCATTTTCTTAATGAGAAAATTCAGATACGTGAAACAATTCAAATGGTTTCTGAAATCAATTATGCAACCAAACTCATCACATTTTCCAATGAAAACAGCAATCTCGGTTTCAAGAACAAGAAAACATTGGAGTTGACAAATACAACAAGAAACGAATTGCTTCACAGAAGTCCTTCCAATGAGGATTCACAAGAGTGGAAAAAATATTTCAACACTATGAAAAACAGCGGCTTCCCTGTATCAGAAGTCACATTTGATTTTAAATTGTCCGAGATAAAAAAAGACGAGAAATTGTACAGGAACTTTATAAAAGAATACGGTTACACGAACAAAGAATATCAAAATTATGTGTGGCATCTTTTCGTAGAAAAGAAACCATATAGTGAAGTGGTACAGGCCATTAAAACCCTCGCAGGGATCGTACAGGAAAGGATAACACCAGCTGACTTGTAAGGACAACGAGCAGAATACCCTCATTCGACATTCTTTTTTAAACGAACATAGAGTTCGCATTCCGATTCTATTTTTGTCGCGTCTAACAAAAACAAATATGACGGAGACAAATAGAATAGGAAAAAGTATAATGTTGTTCGATATGGATGGGACATTGGTAAGCACAGATGCTGCCAACAATAACGCTTATGCCTATGCGGTGAAGAGAGTCACTAATAGCGATATAGGCAAAAATCTCATAGGAAGAATCACAAGGGGAACCATCGCAAAACTATATCCAAGTCTCACGGAATCCGAGTCGGCAGAAATTGCCTATTGGAAAAAAGAGTCATACAAGGAGTTCGTCAGTTCAACCATAGCAAATGAAGACCTGCTTGAAATTCTTTTTGAGTATTCAAAGACCTCAGAAATCGTATTACTTACACGAAGTGGCGAAGAAAGAGCTGAAATCACGTTAAAGCACCATGACATTTATGATTTCTTCAATAGAAGGATCTATGTTAAGAGCGAACAAGACAAGTACCGGATGGCCATTGACACGCTTAAAGTATCGCCAGAAACAATACACGTTTTTGAAAATGAGGATTGTGAGATCCAGTCCGCCCTGAATGCAGGAATACCGAGAAACCATATTTATAAAATAGATTTCTAACACTCTAAAACAATAGCCCATGCAAGAGTTTACAATCACAGCGAACCATTTCCTCAACCGTAGCATACGGTCTTTCTATCACACTAATTATGTTGGGTATAACAAGCCCGGCAATCCTGATTATATCAACAAGTTGAAAAATACATTCAATTCGGAAAACATTCAAGTTCTTCGTGACGCGGAAGAAACCCTAAAAGTGGTATTGAGGGATGATCTTGCCGCAATCAAGAGAATGTTAAACCTACCCAGTCTGACGATATGTGTCATACCACGTGCTAAGGCAGAGAATTCTTATGGTGTCAAGCAACTTCTGTTCAAGTCCGCAGTATGCGAGACAGCCCAGCAACTCGGATACAAGGATGGGGGCCAGTACATTGTAAGGGTCAAGAACACAAAGACCACTCACTTGAAGTATTGTCATTACATACAGAATGACGGTAGGCTTCCCTATAAAGGAATAACAAATGACACCTGCTTATTTTCAAGTGAGATTGCAGGCAAAGACATCTTGCTTGTAGATGACATCTACACCTTAACCGTCAACATCGACGAGGATTGCATCCAGGCGCTGTTGGATAGAGGGGCTCGTTCCGTTACTTTTTATGCGGTTTCCAAAACAGTATCTCATCAATAAAAGAGGACTCTTAAGTATAGAAAAAAATTGTTTTTTTGCATTTTTTATGTGTATGCACTCTCAAAATGTTCATAAATAATAGATCAAGATGTTAAACAAAGAACAAATACTCATACTTGGCCAGATAGAAGGATGCGGGGCTTCAACGTTGCAGAAGTTTATTGAATATTGCAGTACAAAGTACTTGAGCGGTATTCGTAACACCGAAGATTTGGCTGAATTTGTCCAACACTGCATCGACGACAAAGTATCTCCCCATAGTAGAATACGGCATATCTCAATCGACGATATTCGTAATGCAACCCGTAAAGCCGAGCAGATAGTCTCGGAATCGGAGAAATTCGGAATATCCTTTGTTACTATCGTGGACGAGGAATACCCTAAATGTTTACTCGAAACAATCGACGAAAACGGCAAAAAAAGCATTCCGACTCTCTTGTATTACAAAGGTGACTTGTCTGTGACCAAGAAAAACGGCATAGCCATCATTGGAACACGAGAACCGACAAATGAAGGCATAGTTGCAGGACAATATCTCGGAAAAAAGTTCGCAGAGAATGGATTCAATGTCGTCAGTGGACTCGCCATCGGTTGTGATACAGCAGGACATGTCGGTGCCTTGTCAGTCGAAGGAGGTTCTACTACTGCATTCCTCGCTCATGGATTGGATGTTGTTTACCCAGCTGAAAATGAGAATCTTGCAAAACAGATTGTTGAACGGGGCGGGCTCCTGATGAGCGAATACCCTATCGGAACAAAAGTTAATCGCTATGCTCTCGTCGCAAGAGACAGGTTGCAGGCAGCATTGTCAAGAGCCACTATTGTAATCCAGACTGGTGAAAATGGAGGCACACATCATGCTGCCAACACAACCCTAAAATCAGGCAAACCTCTATTTTGTGTGAAATACAACAGCCCGACTCTTATGAGCAATGACAAAGTTCGCGGGAACGAACTTCTTGTCAAGAAAGGCGGTCGTTATATCACAAGTACGGATGCGTTGTCTAAGGTATCGTGCAGTATAAATCAAATTGATAGGTGAAGAACTTGGAACAGAGATTGTGCAGTTTCACCACTCTCTCAAAAAGGAAATAAAATGAAGTTGTATTAAAAAATATTTTTATGAGAAATTTTTATCTTTTAGCCATTGCATTGCTTGCGTTACAGTTCTCTGCATTAGCCCAAAGTTATCAAGTGTCTGGGTATGTCCATGAATCTGGGACAAATCGTCCTTTGCCAGATGTGATTATTTCCGAAGACGGGACAAAGAACAGCACATTGACAGACCAAAACGGCTCTTTTGTCATGCAATTGAAATCAGACACAGCAAAGATTGTTTTTTCAATCATCGGCTATTCGTCCATGACGTTCGATGCCAAAAGCATGCCTGACACAATCGAACTTGTTCAAACAAGCAAAGAATTGTCGCTTGTCATTATCACAAGTCAACTTTCCACCAAACGTGAGACCCCCATCGCTTCAAGTGTGGTATATGCCAACAAGATTGAGGAAAAATTGGGCACGCAGGAATTTCCTGAAATATTAAAGCAGACTCCAAGCGTTCATCCTAACGCACAAGGGGGTGGATGGGGTGATTCCGAGATTTTCATGCGTGGATTCGGTAGAGACCGTGTGGCGATATTGGTCAATGGAATACCCGTCAATAACATGGAAACGAATGACTTGTATTGGTCTAATTGGGCGGGCCTTAGTGAAGTTGCTTCGATGTTGCAGGTGCAGAGAGGTATTGGTTACAGCAAATTGGCATCCCCTTCCATCGGAGGTACAATAAACATTATTACCAAAGGATTGGATTCGGAAAAAGGAGGTTCTCTTTCATTATCATTAGGTCACGACAAATATAGAAAACTGGCATTTTCAGTCAATTCCGGACTGACCAAAAAAGGGTGGGCTTTTACAATATACGGAAGTTATACTAAAGGTGACGGATATGTTCAGGGAACGGATTTCAACGTCTACAACTACTATGTCAACTTGACGAAAAAGATCAACGACAAACATCTGCTGAACTTTAGGGTTTTCGGCGCACCGCAAAAGCACCACATGCGTTCCAACGCTCTCACACAATCGGAATGGGACAAAGTGAGGTTGCTGTACGCTGGCAAAGACTGGACAAGATACAATCCCGATTACGGATTTAATGATGTAGGCATCAGGAAGAGTGCAGATTACAATGTATATCAAGAACCTCAGTTGCAGTTGAACCATATCTGGCGAATAAATGAAAAATCCAGCTTGAACACCACATTGTATGCCTCGTTCGGAAGAGGATATGGTTATGACGGCAGAGCTAACAGCGATACATATTACGATTCCGACTGGTATGGTGCAATGGATGGTATCTTGAACACGACTTTCAGGAGAGATGACGGGACATTTGACTATTGTGCTATAGAAGCCATCAACGCCGCTTCCACAAATGGGTCTGAAATGATCATGACAAAACAAATTGGAAACACTGACAAATACGGTCTTGTCTCCTTGTACGAAACATCTTTGGGCAAATATTTTAAGTTAGATGCCGGTATTGACATCCGCTACTTTAAGGGTGTGCATAGAAATGAAATATCCGACCTGTTTGGAGGTGACTATTATATAGACCCTTCAAGGGATGACGTTTCAGCAGACAACAACACCAACGCATCTGATGAAGCATGGGTCAATCAGCACCTCGGTGTGGGTGATGTTGTTTATCGTGATTACGATGCAAACATCATGCAGGAAGGCGTCTTCACCCAGCTCGGATTCACAAAGAACCGTTTGTTCGCATTTGTTTCAGGTGCCATCAACTATTCTACATACTGGAGATTTGACAGGTTCTACTATGATGCCAATAATGCACGCTCGAAAAACATTTCTTTTTGGGGAGGAAACGTCAAGGCCGGCACGAACTACAACATTGGCAAACATCACAATGTGTTTTTCAACATTGGATATATGTCGCTGGCACCAAGGTTTAAATCCGGGGCGTTCATGTCGGCAAATACCTCCAACCTAATAAACACTAACGTGAAAAACGAGAAAGCCTTCTCAACCGAAATCGGATATGGATTTGATTATAAATTCATCAGGATGAATTTAGGAGGATACTATACGAAATGGATAGACAAGTCCATGACGAAAAAAGGGAAAATGAGCAATAAAGAGCAGTATTACATGAATATGACAGGCGTTGACGCGCGGCACATGGGCATAGAGGTGGAATTGGAAGCGAGCCCCACAAAATGGATGGACATTCAGGCGATGTTTTCAATTGGAGATTGGGTCTGGGATAGCGATTCCGTTAAAGGGTATGCCTATGACATTTCAGGAAACGCAATCTCGCCAGAAGGAAACATCACTACACCTGGCGCAGAGGACCATGCGTGGGCTATAATAAACATGAAAGGAGTCAAAGTTGGTGGGTCTGCACAAACAACTGCCGCATTAGGCGTGGTTTTTAAACCATTTAAAGGCCTGAGGTTGTCCGCAGACTATACACTCTATGCAAGAAATTACGCATACTACACTTTGTCTGGAGGAAACTTGTCTCTCGGGAAAATCATGAATGTCTCTGACCCATGGAAAATTCCAATCAGCGGTTCACTTGACGCCTACGCATCCTACACCTTCCCTGTAGGTCGATTCAGTGCCACAATATTGGGGCAAGTCAATAACGTTCTTAACCAGAAGAATGTAGAAAAGGCGTGGAATCCTTCCAATGTCGGTGAAACAGAAATAGTTGCTGATGAGTCAAATGTATATATGTTCTATTCTGCAGGGAGAACCTGGTGTGTTACTCTAAAATTTAATTTCTAACATGTCTTTCTTACGCTTCTTTTTCCGGTATCTTCCGAAATACAAAGGGAAACTATTGCTCTACATATTGTTTTCAATATTGGGAGCTTTGTTCAATGTGTTCAGTTTCACAGCCATCATTCCGATTTTGAACATCCTATTCGGAGTTTCGGACGAGAACATCCAACTTGTTTCTCTCGAGGATGCCACGTCATTAAAAGAGATAGTTGGCGGTTATGGACATAATATCCTATATCATCTTCAAGAACAGTTGAATACACGCGGCGGAGCATACGTACTTATGTTGTCGTGTCTATTCCTGTTGTCCATGACAATCTTGAAAAACATCTTCACCTACATGTCGTCGTTTTTCAGGGCTCCTATCAGGCATGGAATATCCAGGGACATGCGTTATGACCTTTTTTCGAAAATCATTAAATTGCCCGTGAATTTCTTCACACAAGCCTATAAGGGTGACGTACTGTCTCGAATAACCAGTGACATCATAGAGGTCGCCAATGGCATCAAACTTGCTTTCAATCTGATGATACGTGATGCTGTTAACATCATTATCCCATTGGTCACACTTTTTACTATTTCAAGCAAACTGACCTTGATCTCACTTGCAGCCATCCCGGTCTATCTGATTGTTTTTAACGGAATATCCATCATAGTACAACATCAGACATTTCAGGCTCAAACAATGATGGGAAAAAACCTTTCGTTGTTTGAAGGTGCAATGGGTGGTTTGAGGATAATCAAGTCTTTTACCGCAGAGCCGAAATTCATTCATTCATTCAAGGAGCAGAATGATGAAACCGCATCCAAGTACATTTTTAGGAATCGAATAGCAGACCTGTCATACCCGCTTAGTGAGATCTTCATGACATTGGTTGCAGTTGTACTTCTATTTCTCGGAGGCAAACTGGTTCTCACTGCTGCAGAACCAATGAATGGTTCTGTATTCGTGTATTTTTTTGTTGTGTTTTTTTCGATGATTTCACCAATCATGAGTGCGACAGATGCATTTTTTGGAATAAGACAATCAATTGCGTGTGTCCAGAGGTTGAATTTCATTCTGGAGCATGACACCTCAATGGAACCAGACTCTATTGCCGAAAACGTCCGTGAAGAAATATCAACAATCCGTTTACGTGATGTCAGTTTTGGATATTCAAAAGAGAACATGATTCTAAAAAACATCAACCTTGAATTTTCCAAAGGAAAGTCTTACGCACTCGCTGGCTACTCGGGTGTCGGGAAAACAACCTTGACCGACCTTTTGATGAGATTTTACGATGTCGATTATGGAACTATAGAAATAGATGGGGTGGATGTTAAGGACTGGGATTTAAGCCTGTTGCGAAGGTCTGTGTCATACGCGAATCAGGACACATATCTGTTTAACGACACAATACTCGAAAACATCACTTTGGGCGAGAATTATAGCATGGAGGATGTAGTTGCCATCACGACGGCATTAGGCCTTCATGAATGGATAGTGTCAATGCCAAAAGGATATGACACGAATGTCGGTGACAGGGGTTCGGTGCTTTCTGGTGGACAAAAACAATGTATTTCCATCGCAAGAACCATGTTAAAAAAAACGCCTGTCCTGATTCTTGATGAAGCCACGTCAGCATTGGATACAGATTCCGAGATGAGATTGTTGTTCGCCATAAAGGAAATGATGAAAGGAAAAATCCTGATAATCATTTCTCATAATAAGCTTGTCTTAGACACTGTGGATGAGATATTTGAATTGAAATAGCAAGTTTTCAAAAACGATAACGGAATGACACCACTGTCTAAAAAGCCGTTGTTAAGGATTGCTGCCTTTGCAGTTTTCATGGCTATAATTCTCATACTGCCTGATGTTTTGGATATTCCTTTTCTTTGGGTGTTTATTGTTGCCGCCATTCTCTATATTCTATCCATTTTTTTGATTGGAAAAAACGATTACGACATATTCTAAAATATGAACAACAATAAAGAAACGAATATCAAATCAGACGCACTGAGTAAAACAGACAAAGTGCTTCTCTTGATAATGACCATTGTGGTTGCGCTACTTACCCCTGTGATGTTGCAATACCATTTGAATGTTATTTTCAGAAATCTGTTTAATCCACAAGGTTTCATTGTTTTAATACCGGAGTTGCGTGTAGTGAGCACTTTAGTATGCTATGGCATTACCGCTGCCGCAGGGTGGACCTTGCTTCACATCTCAAGAATACATAAACATTGGCTTACCATTCTTTTCTTTGTTCTGACATTCCTATGGACAGTCTTTTGGGCAGCAATAGAATATTTAGCTGTTGATTGAAAGTGACCTCTGGCCATGTTGACACCATGACGAAAATAAATAAAAACAACACGATATGAAGTCAAACCAAATCAAGGATCATGCACTTGACAAAGAGTGTGAAGCCATTGCCACCGGCTTCAAACGCCTTGACAACCTCACCGGCGGATTGCGAACAGGACGACTATGCACCATTGCCGCACAACCCTGGGAGGGCAAAACAGCATTTGCCGTATCTCTTCTCCGCAACATCGGTGTGGTCCAGAAAGTGCCCACGGCGTATTTTTCCCTTGAATTGAACAAAAAGGAAATCATGAGAAGACTTAAGGCCTCCATAACAGGTAGTTGGGAACCCGTGCCTACGCCCCCCGAGGAAGTGATGAATGTGATGAAAGAGATTGGGTTTCACCACCGGAATGTTGAGCAGGAGGCCATACGAATGATGGAAGAAGCTCCTGTTTGGATAGAAGACGACTTGGAAGCGGACATCGATATAATTGTCAGTCTAATGGAGCAGTTGCGTCAGGAAAAACAGGTTCGGAACGTGATTGTTGACAGTGTAAGTTTGCTTATGCTTGGCTGCAATCACAAAGAACAAATGCAGGCCATTGAGAAACTGTATCAGACCGCTGACAGACTGAACCAGGCGGTGATATTCACTTCTGCGGTAAACCTTTCTCAGGAGGTGAGCGGGACTTGTAAACGTCCACGCTTAAGCGATTTATGTAATTGGGAACGGATTCATCCTTTTTCTTCGGTCGTGATGTTTGTCCATCGTCCTGAATACTACTACTTTGAGATTTTTAAAGATGAATGTGATTCCTTAATGTTTGAAATGACAGAAAATGGTATTACCCATTTGTATAAAATATGTGACACGTTTGAAGATGGCACTACCGCTATAGATATGGCGGACATCCTGGTGGAAAAGAACATCTTTGGTGGCACAGGTTGTGTGCGTATGCACTTTGACAATCATGCTGGCTTTAGGGAAAGCTGCAGGTAAAGGATTGTCCTCGATTGAAGAAAGATTTTTGATCAAATAACGCATTATAATTATAGAATTAGTAGGAACAATAGCAAGAGTGATTCGAAGCAAACGCCTCGACAACTTTGATAAAACTATGGGACCTGACAGTTACCTTAAGTGACAACTGTCAGGTCCCAATTGTTTCAAAACACCTGCTCAAACAAAATTATCGTTATGGTACTAATTATTCTCAAAAAATAATGATATCTTTGCGCCCAAGTTTAATTTATTGAATTATGGAAGATTTGAATCAGATAAAAGTAGTGCTAGTCAGAAAGAAACACACGGGCAAGTGGCTGGCGGAACAGTTGGGAAAATCCACCTGCACTGTCTCAAAGTGGTGTTCCAACAAAGCTCAACCAGACCTTCCCACTCTTGACCAAATAGCAAAATTATTGGGGGTTAATGTAAAAGACCTCCTGAATGACACGGAACAAGCATAATCTATTAGCATTATGGATATTATCGACTTATACGAAAAACTGAAATCCAGTTATAAGGGCTACCTTGAGAGTTTTGTCAGCATAAAGGACAAGCGAATAGAGGAAACTGTAAGCGAAGCCATCCATAACGAAAGTTTGTGGCCCGATGCTCTGATTCAATTCAACCCGAATTTCGAAAAGGGTATCGGAGTAAACGATATGATAGCATCCGGTCTTCCTATACACAGAGATTTGTCATTGTTTTTCGACAATCCGTTTTACAAGCACCAGCAGGAAGCGATAACATTAGGTTGCCAGGATAAAGAATTTATCGTGACCTCCGGTACGGGTTCGGGAAAGTCCCGTACCTTTATGGCTACGATTTTCAATTATATCCTTCAACACCAAGCAGACACCAAGGATAAGACACTGGCCATCATTGTTTATCCGATGAACGCACTTATCAATTCACAGTGGAAGGAACTTGACGATTACAGACAGGCTTATATGAGCAGGACAGGTAGTGATTCGTGTCCATTCACTTTCGGAAAATACACAGGTCAGGAGAATGAGGAGGAACGTCAGAAGATGCAGGAGACACCTCCAAACATCATTCTCACCAACTATATGATGCTTGAGCTCCTTATGACTAGAGCCGGCAATGAGGAGCGCCTGAGAAAGTGCTTTCTGGAAAACCTGCACTATCTGGTCTTTGATGAACTTCACACATATCGTGGAATGCAGGGCAGCGATGTCTCACTTCTGATTCGCCGTATCAAAGCACAAGCGACAGGCGAAGTTCTATGTTTTGGGACATCTGCAACTATGGTGTCTGACGAAAAAATGACCTATTTGCAGCAACGTCAGAAAGTGGCTGAGGTGGCATCTTGCATCTTCGGCAGCACTTACACCCCCGAGCAAGTGATTGATGAAACATTGACGGTAGGATTGGGTAAGAAAGAGTACGACAAATTGGAATTGACACGTGCCTTGAATGCACAAGTCCCGAATACTGCCGACGCCAACACCCTTCGAAACTTTCCGACAGCGATATGGATAGAACAAAACATAGCTCTGCATTATGACGATAATGAGCGGAAATATTTTCGTGGCGCTCCTTTGTCCATAAGGGAAATGGCTGAGAAATTGAATGTTTTTCTTGACAACCCAGGGGCAGAAAGATGCCAGAAACATATTGTTGATGTCTTGGGTTGGTGCAACAAAATAAATGTGGAACAGAAATCCCAGAAGATACTTCCATACAAGATTCATCAATTCATCCCACAGACAGGAAATGTATATGCCACAATAGGCCTACCCTCCGAAAGATTCATCACTGTTAATGAAGAGTTGTATTGTGATGAGTTGTCCACACCTGAATCAAAGGTGATGTATTATCCCATCGTGTTCAGCCGACTGAGCGGACACGAGTTCTATGTGGTTCGACTTGACGGTTCTGGCAAGATAATGCCACGCAGCTTTGAGGACAGGGAGCAGGATGATGACGATGTTGACACCAATTTAGGATACATATTCATCTGCCACGACGGCGAGAATCCGGAGGACTTTGAACTTGATGTGAATTCAGACGATATACCTGACGACTGGTACACTGTTGGTAGAAACGGCAGGAAACTGAAAAAGACTTATGCAGACCGTCTCCCACGCAGGATTTGGATTACATCATCAGGATACTATTCCGAGAGTGATGTCCTTCAAATTGACAACACCATACAAGGTTGGTTTGTCCCTGTACCATTAATGTTTGACCCGACCTCAAAAGCCGTATACAAGGGGACACAGTCTGAATGGTCCAAGCTGGCTAAGATTGGCGGTGAAGGTAGAAGTACAGCAACCACAATCCTTTCCTATGAGAACATAATCCAAATGAAAGAGGCAGGTGTTCAAGAAAGCGACAGGAAAATTCTTACGTTTGTGGACGCAAGACAGGATGCAGCCCTTCAAGCTGGACACTTCAACGACTTCATCCGAATCGGTAAAATCAGAAGTGCAATATGGAAGGCTGTTCAGAGTGGGACAGAGAAGATTGACAGTTCCAATGTGGCACGTCTGGTGTTTGAGCAACTGCACCTTTCAATTGACGAATACTCTATAAGGACAGGTCTTCGAGGTGGTAGGGCTGATGAAGTCAAGGATATTATGGTCAAGTACCTAAACAGCATCATTTATGACGACCTTGCTGGCACATGGAGTGTCATTATGCCTAATCTGGAAGATTGTGCCCTTCTGAAAATCGAATATAAGTATCTGCATGATGAGATAACAGGTGAAAATGATTCTGAACGATATTACGACATTCCAGAACTCGAAGGGCTTGACGACGCCCAGAAAGAGGAATTTCTGATTCAGATATTCGACTACATGCGTCACAAACTTTGCTTATATTCCCCCGACAGAAAAGAGTCAGCCGTGAAAGACCTCGCAAAATCTGTCAGGGATAATCTAAAGGCGCCGTGGACACTCGAGGAGAACGACCATATTGACACCTCCCATGCACTATATCTCGTCAGGCCAGACCGGAGAAACAGTTTCAATGCAGAAAGTGGCGGATACAGGAGCAAATTGGCCACATTTGTCAAGGATTACCTGCAAATGAACACGGGCAGGACATTCGCCAATGAGGAGGAGTATACGATTTATATGATGAACCTCTTCGGACAACTTGAAAATTATATCATATCCGAGAATGGAATGTATCAACTTGATTTCAACTCTCTGTTGTGGGTGGCTGGTGATGATGAAAACGTAAGGACAGATCAAGTTCGTATTCGCACAATGGGTAATGTGATTCAATTCAAACCCAACAGGTATTTCCAGAACTTTTACAAAAGCATTCCTCTTGGGAGCGTGAACCTTGAAGCGAAAGACCATACAGGGCAGGTGAGCAAGGTGGATCGAGAACAGAGAGAGACCGATTTCAGGGAAGGACGATTCCCCATCCTGTATTGTTCTCCGACTATGGAATTGGGTATTGACATCAAGGATCTGAGTATTGTGGGTATGCGCAACGTGCCACCCACACCATCGAACTACACTCAAAGGGCAGGACGGGCAGGACGAAGCGGTCAGGCGGCCTTGATTTACACATACTGTCGTCCGAGAAACTCCCACGAAAACCATTACTTGCATCATCCAGAAAAGATGGTCAAAGGTGAGGTTAAAGCGCCCAGAATGGAGTTGGTGAATGAAGAACTTTTTACTACGCACCTCCACTCTACGATTCTTTCGCTCCGTCCTATCCCTCAGCTTTCAGACGGCATCGCAGAACTTGTGAACTACGATGACATAAACAACATTGTCATCAAGGAAGAAGTACGACACGCCTTGTCCCTGTCAAAGGAAAAGATAGAGGAAATAAAGCATGTGTTCAGTCAAGTTGTATCGGACACATTCCTCAAGGATCGCCTTGCAACCGATAAGCCATACTGGTACACAAATGACTGGATGGACAAAGTGCTGAAGTCTTACGAAAGTGATTTTGATGCTGCTCTCAACCGTTGGCGTGCACTATATCGAGAAGCTCAAACTCAAATCATCGAAGCGGGCAAAATTATTGAGAACCGGGTTTATGGAGAAAACTCCAAAGAGAAAAAGGATGCCCATATCAAACAGCTACGAGCTGAAAATTTGAGAGATATGTTATTGGGTAAAAATCAAGGAGGAAACCGTGAAGAAAACGAGTTCTACCCATATCGCTATTTTGCCAGCGAAGGTTTCCTCCCCGGTTATAACTTCACCAAGCTCCCACAGCGAGCAATGCTGCAATACAAGGGGGATAAGGTTGAATATCTGAGCAGACCAAAGCAGTTGGCATTAAGCGAATTTGGACCGCAAAACATCATCTACAACAATGGTGGCAAATTCCGTGTCTCCCGAATGATGCTGACAGGTGAAGTCCTGAACCATAAGTTCTTCTATAATCCACGTACAGGTGTCATATACAAGGATTTAGAGAACTCGACCAATCAAGTTGACATTATTACTGGGGAGCCGCTTGACGGTGTCTCACAGATGATACCTGGATTCTGCATACAATCCGGTGACATGATTGCTAATGAGCAGGAGAAAATCACATGTCAGGAAGAAGAACGCTCAAGAAAGTCATATCAGACCAAGACATATTTCTCCAGTGATGATCCTCGTTCCATTAGTGAGTGTGAGTTGAAGAGTGGTGATGAACATCTGGCAAATATCAGGTACATTCCCGCTTGCCGAATCACATACTTCTTGGAGTCAAGGAACGACAACAACGCCAACGGCTTTGCCTTTGACACCAAAACAGGTGATTGGCTCGGCTCGGATCGTGTGACTCGTATCCAACAAGAGGCGGAAAATAACCCTGAAGAGGCGGAACGTCTGAAATATGTGAAGCTCTTTGCTGAAACGACAGCCAATGCAATTTACATTCAGCCGATGGCGGCTTTGGCCCTTCTGGACAGCGGGGCGGTCAGAACCTTCCTGTATGCTTTCAAGCAGGCCATTGAAGATGTCTTTCAGATAGAGAGCAGCGAGATAGGCGCTGAAATAATGGGACAAGGGAATGTGCCTAATATCTTCATATACGAGAACGCACAAGGATCTCTCGGTGTCCTTTCCCGTCTAGTTCAAGAGCCGAAATCCTATCGTGCAGTTGTCGCCAGGGCGTATGAGATTTGCTTCGAAAAATCCGAATACACACCGGAAGAGTTGCAATCCCTGACACCGGCGGATTACAGCAACCTGTTGAACTATTACAACCAGCCCTATCATCAGCAGATAGATATTCGGAAAATCTACAACACTTTGAAGTTGATGGCTATGGCGGAAGTCGAGGTACACACCGTCGGGCAGCAGAATCGTTCATACGATGAGCAATACAAATTATTAGAGGCTGCTCGTGACCAGAGTAGCAGCACCGAACATAAATTCCTCAAATATCTTCACGACCACAGGCTTAGACTGCCTGATGAAGCACAGCCGAAGTTCCGGCAGGAGTACTACGTCCAGCCTGATTTCAAATACGGCAGCAGAATAGTTGTATTCTGTGACGGTACTCCCCATGACGAACCAGAAGTCAAAGAGGATGACAGAATGAAAAGAGAAGTATTGGAAGATGCAGGCTATGTGGTATTAGTATGGCGCTATGACCAGCCTTTGGACGAGTTTGTCGCCCTGCATCCTGACATATTCACCCCTGTAAAATAGTCGTATTATGGATTTCAAAACAGGAACACTTGTTGAATTTCGAAATCGTCCGTGGGTGGTACAGCAGTCCACAGATCAAGATTTGATCGTCATAAAACCCCTTGGTGGCACAGATGCCGAGACAATGGGGTTGTATCGCCCACTCTACGGGGACAAGCTTGATATCAAGTCATACGAATTCAGGAGGCCGACATCAGAGGACATCGGCCACTTCGGTTATCAGTCGGCGGCACGAATACTGTATAATGCCTGCCGCCTGTCGTTCCGGGATATTGCCGGTCCGTTCCAGTGCCTTGGAAAGCTATCTTTCGAGCCACGTCCATACCAAATGGTCCCATTGATCCTGGCCTTGAAGCAGGAAAGGATAAGGTTGCTTATTTCTGACGACGTTGGTATCGGAAAGACATTGGAATCTCTTCTGATAGCGAAAGAATTGTTGGACAGAAAGGAGATTGAGCGTTTTGCTGTTATTTGCCTGCCACATCTTTGTGAACAATGGCAGAATGAAATCAAGGACAAATTCGGTCTTGACGCAGAGATTATCCGTTCAAGTACAATCAGCCGGCTTGAAAAGAAACTCCGTGGCGACCAGAACGTGTTCCGTGACATACCATATCAGGTCATTTCTATTGACTATGTAAAGCAGAAGGAACGACTTGGAATATTTCTTGACCATTGTCCGGATTTCATCATTGTTGATGAGGCACATACTTGTGCAAGGCCCAAAGGTGCTAACAACTCCCAACAACAAAGGTACAACCTGCTCAGGAAACTGTCCGAACGTGGGAAACAGCTGGTTCTTCTTACGGCAACACCTCACAGTGGTCAGACGGAAGAATTCCAGTCCGTTATTGGCCTTCTGAATCCCGAATATGAGAGTTATGAGCTTCAGACACCTGGTGAGCGTGAAGAACTGTCACGTCATTTCATCCAACGCCGAAGAGCGGACATCAATCAGTATCTCGGAGGGGAAATGGTTTTCCCGAAGCGCATACAGTTGGAGCAGGACCAGTATAGTATCGCCTCTGAATACAGTTCCCTACTTTCAGACCTTATCAAGTATATCAAGAGTGGTGTCAGCCAGCTGAACACAGCAGACAAACGCAAGCAGCGTTACCTCTATTGGGACTTGCTCGCTTTGATGAGAGGTGTCATGTCAAGCCCTGATTCAGGAATTAGCATGCTTCAAAACAAAATCAACAAGGCGAACGATGATTCTGCAGATGGGGATTCCGAGGAGGTGTCTCGTGTGTTCGCCTTCAACGACAATCTGAAAGACCTTCTCAATGCTGACGACGTTGTTCCCGAAGCGTACGAAACGGCCAACGTTAGTGACAAGAACAAGTTCCGTTCTTTTATCAAGACTTTGGAAAACATCAAGGAAACAGACTCTGACAACAAGGTTAAGGCGGCGTTGGAGTATGTGTTGTTCGCCCTCAACAGTGGGATGAACCCCATTGTATTCTGCCAATACATCCAGACTGCGGAGTATGTTGGCAAATACATATCAGAGCGTCTGAAAGAAAACCGGAAAACGAAGAACGTGGTGGTCGACACTATAACAAGCCGGTTGTCCGACGAGGAAAGGAAATTTAAGATCGATGAGCTTGCCGCCACAGAACATCATGTTCTTGTCTGTACTGACTGCCTGTCCGAGGGCGTCAACTTGCAGACGGGTTTCGATGCAGTAATCCACTATGACCTTCCGTGGAACCCCAACCGTATGGAACAACGAAACGGACGTATTGACCGTTTCGGCCAAACCTCCCCCGAAGTCTTGATTTCCACCATGCATAGTGACAACAACCCTGTTGATGACATTGTGTTGAATGTCCTTTACAAAAAGCAGGAGGAAATCAAGAAAAAACTCGGTGTGTATCTTCCAATCGCCGACAATGACGCCTCGCTGATGGAAGCCATTATGGAGCGTATCTTGAAGTCCAACCCCCAATCCCAGCAACTTGAACTTTTTGCCGATGACAAAGAATTCCAAGCACGACTTGAGAAAGAGCGTGAGATTCAAATCAAAAGGTTGGAGGAGAACGAGAAGATTTCACACACCTACTTCGCCCACAACAACAAGCAGATGGACCCCACCCGCTTGACTGCATCTCTTCAGGAAGCCCGTCAGGTTATCGGCGGTGTTGATGACACTTGTGATTTTGTGATACAGGAACTGATGCACGCAAATGTTAATGTCAAGATGGATGACGAGTTATGCTATAGTTTCCTCAAAGCGGAACTGCCGGCCAACCTTCAGCATTATTTCCCAACATCAGGCAAGACAGTTAATATATCTTTCGCTTCCCCCACACCAAGAGGGTACACCTACATCGGCCGTAACCACACGTTTGTGGAAGACCTGTCTCGTGGGGTGGTAAACGACACAATCAACAACGGTGAACTTGCCGCCTGTCGTGCTATGGTTTTGGAGACATCTGACGTAACTAAGAAAACCACAATCCTTCTTATGCGTGTGCGTAGTGTCATAAAGGACAAGAAAGAACCGGACCGCCAACTGGTAGGTGAGGAAATGATATTCATCGGTTATCGGGGTAATGTTGAGAACCACGATTATCTGACCCAGGACGAATGCAAAAGACTGTTCCTGACGGCCAAAGCATCAGGAAATGTGGATATCGTTTCCCAGAAGCAGATATATCAAAACTCCACTCAATGGATAAATGACGAAAAGACATTACGGCTTCACACCGACACAATAGCGATGGAACGGGCACAACATCTCGTTCAAGCGTTTTCACAGTACCGTACTTATCTCACCGCTTCAGAATATCAGGTTGTGGAACCTGTACTCCCTATGGATGTCATCGCCGCTTATGTTTTCATCCCCAAAATTTGATGTGTTATGGATTACACTAGCATACATATATACGGTCATTTCCTGTCTGACGACATTCTCCATGCCATAGAACAGGACAACACACTGATTGGAAACCGAGAACAGGATTTTGGACTGGACTCCCAAGTGCAAAATACCATCGACTACGTCTGGAGTTCCCTCCGAAACGACTGGAGGTACTTCAAGGAACGCAGTACGGTCAATGACCCGTACGGCACTCGACGTTCCCGTGACCTGATGGAACGATTTTTCAAGAGCCTCGGCTATAACCTCACCCGACAGACAAGTGGCATAGTCATAAATGGCGTCAACCATGACATCCCCTATTTGTGCAATGACTTGAAGGATCTGCCTATAATTGTCGTTGGAGACAAAACTGGAGAATCGGATATTGACACCCTTGACAAATGCACCCTTGATTACCGGGCGAAAGGTGCCCAAAGGAAGAAGTCTCCCCATGCCATAATGCTCGAATATCTGAACAACACGGAAAATGTCTATGGTATCATCGCCAACGGAAAGGTTCTCCGTGTGATACGGAACACAGGACAACTCGTAAAACTCACTTATATTGAATTTGACATCCAGCGTATGCTGGAAGAGGACAAGTACACGGAGTTCTGTCTTATGTTCCGTTTGCTGCACTCAAGCCGTTTCAGAGTGTCGGGGGATGAGCAGTGTGTGATAGAACGGTACTTCAACATGAGCATCGAAAGCGGAAACCGTATCCGTGATGGTCTGTCCCAGGCAGTTCAGCGTACAATGGAGACAATCGGTCAGGCGGCTCTTAAAGGTGATGGCAAAGGCAATGAAACCTTGCGTGCCGCTATTTTAGAAGGGGAACTTTCGCCGGAGCAATTCAACAAAGAACTCATTCATTTCATCTACCGGCTTCTGTTTCTGTTCATCATAGAGGAAAGGAATCTCATCTATCAGATTCCGAATCCGGAACATCCTGATTATAAGAGGTTGTGCAAGTTGCAAGAAATATACAAGCAATATTACGCTGCTTCAAGGCTTCGTCAGAAAAGTGAACTGGCATATCTGCGTCAAAAGAATTACTATGATCTTTGGGAAGGCCTAATGGACACTTTCAGGCTCTTCGAAAATGAGTCCTTTGGTGAACCGCTTGGCATTAAACCTCTCGGCGGTGTCCTGTTTAATTCCGAGACCTTGAAGTATTTGAAGGAATGCACTATCAGCAACTCCACACTTTTGGAATCTTTCAGTTCCCTTAATGAGTTCAGAGATGAACGCCAACAGTTGGTCAAAATCAACTACTCTTCGTTGGATGTTGAGGAATTCGGTTCCGTTTATGAGGGAATCCTTGAAATGAGACCTTATGTCAATCAAGGGATTACAGCGGCGACATGGGACTTCGGCTTCGTTGGTGGCCTTGACCGTCAAAGCACCAGCAGTTACTACACTCGTCCGGATCTTGTTCAAAGTCTTATTAAAACAACTCTGATTCCTGTTATTGAGAAAAAGCTGAAAGAGCAGAACACTGTTGAGGATAAGATCAAGACTCTACTCAATATGAAGGTGTGTGATGCCGCCAGTGGCTCAGGACATATCGTCTTGGCTATGGCGAGAACTATTGCCTGGTATGTGTGTATTATCAGGACTGGTGAAGACAATCCTGCCTCCCTTGACTATCGTGAAGCTCTTCGGGAGGTCATCCAGAAGTGTATATATGCCGTTGACTATAACCCTGACGCTGTTGAGTTATGCAAAGTTGTCTTGTGGATTGAAGGTTATTGTGCAAGTATGCCCTTATCGTTCTTGGATCACCACATTCGTTGTGGGAATTCTGTTGTTGGCGTTGCTGATTTGGATGTCCTTTTGAAAGGTGTCCCTCAAGATGCTTTCAGTGCAGAGAGCAAAGATGTCTTGAAAAAGATAAAGAAACTGAACGACCAAACTCTCAAGGAACTTGAAGCGATTGCCAAAGACCGTCTCAACGTCTATGGTGCCAATCTTTTCAGTAGCGAAAGTATGATTGAGCACATAGATTCGGAACAAGTCGGTTTAGCGTCCAAAGTGCGTGAGATCTCCGCTCTCCCAGAGAACACTTTATTAGAGGAGCTCACCAAACAGAAACGTTGGGAAGATTTAATGCATTCACCCCGCGTGGAATGTCTTCGTCGGGCTTGCGACATATACATATATGCCTTTTACAAGCGGTTTTCTGAAAATGATTTCAAAATAGGTGATTCTGCATATTTTACACCACTTGACATCCCCTATACCAAAACCGTTTATCGAGCATTGGAAGAAATCAAGCACATGGATGAGACAGACTCCAAATTCAACCCTTTGGACAGTGCTTTTAAAAGAGACATTTACGAAACCGCCAAAATATACCGTTTTTTCCATTGGTGCGTTGAATTTCCGGAAGTCTTTGCAAACGATGGAGGTTTTGATGTGATGTGTGGCAACCCGCCATGGGATAAGATTAAAGTAGAGGACAAAAAATGGTTTGAACAAAAAGGTCGTTTAGACATTGTCAATGCTGGCACGGCTGCTCAAAGAAAGAAAGCTATTGAAAATCTTCCTAACACCGACCCAATCCTGTTTGACAAATACTGTCAGGCCCTTCAAGACGCTGAATCAATGAGCCGCTTTGTGCGTTTTGGTAGCAGATTTGAACTTACTGCCACAGGGGATATAGACCTATATTCTCTGTTTGCAGAACTTTGTTTGTCTTTTTCTGAAGAAGCATGGGGGTTAGTGCTTCCAACCGGCATTGCAGTTAATGATACAAACAAAGCATTTTTTTCAAAACTGATTGATGAAAATAGACTGATATCACTCTATGATTTTGAAAATCGTGAAGCTCTATTTGATATTCACAGAATGTTCAAATTCTGTTTATTGACTGCTGGAAAAGCTCAATCAAAGGCCAGAACAGTTAATGGAGGTTTTTATCTTACACGGTTAGACCATCTGTTGGATCCTAATCGAATCTATACTCTAAAGACTAGCGATTTCGCTCTACTTAATCCTAACACAAAGACTTGTCCAGTATTCAGAACCAGTCGAGATGCATCTTTAACAGCCAAAATTTACCATTCCTCCACTATTCTTGTAAACGAAAACACAGGATATAGTCCATGGAAAGTGAGGTTCGCACGCCATTTTGATATGTCCAATGATTCACATTTTTTCCAAACTTATGACCAGTTAATTCAACAAGGCGGTGTGATAGATGGAAATTGGTTTAGACTTCCAGATGGTAGTTTACACGTGCCATTGTATGAGGGCAAAATGATTTGGCATTACAATCACCACTATGGGACATGGCCAACTGGTGGGGCACGTCCTAATTCTATTGATTCCCCATCAGAAGAATGCCTTTCGAACCCATCTGACAATATCATGCCTTGGTATTGGGTGCCAATCACAGAGGTTGAAAATCGAAAGTCTAAAATCAACAATGATGGCACTGTTGCTTGGGAATGGCATCATTCTTGGTTGCTCGGATATCGTTGTTTAACTAATGCTACTAATGAAAGAACGTTTATTATGAGTATTATGCCTTCTGAGGTAGGCGTTGGCAACAGCACAACTCTACTTTATGTAGAGTGTGCTGTGGCCAACGCCTTGGTGCTGGCAACAGCCACTTCTCTCCTCTTCGACTATGTTGTACGACAAAAAGTAGGCGGAACCAATATGAGCACATTCTTTGTCAAACAATTTCCAATAATACCATTCGAAAAGATTCCCGAGAATCTCCGTTGGGAGATTACCCGCCGCGTTGCCGAACTAACTTATTTCAACCACGACCTCGATGGCTGGGCCGAAGAACTCTATGCCGAATTGACCGACGAGCAGAAAGTTGAGCTTCCACAATTGGCCGACAAGAAGCCATTCATTTTCAATCCAGAACGACGATCTGTCCTTCAGGCTGAACTCGATGCTATTATCGGACACTTATACGGCTTGAATACAGAAGATATGCGCTACATCCTCGATCCGGAAGATGTCTGTGGCAAGGGATGTATCAACGAAACCTTCCGAGTGTTGAAAGACAATGAAATCCGTCAATATGGCGAGTACCGAACAAAGCGTCTTGTTATGGAAGCTTGGTACAGGTTTGGATATGATAATTAAACAAATAAGACAATATGAAACCACCGCTTGGAAAATTAGAAAATGTAGAACTTAGGGACTACTGGAAAGATGAGGCTAAAGAATTCACGCCTTGGCTTGCAGAGGATGACAATATCAACCTCCTTGGAGAGACCATTGGTATGGAACTGGAAGTACAAGAGCAGGAGGCCAAAGTCGGAACTTTTTCGGCTGACATTCTCTGCAAAGACATCACAACAGACAGGTGTGTAGTAATTGAGAACCAGTTGGAAAAGACAGATCACGACCACCTTGGCAAGGTTATTACATACTGCTCCGGACTTGATGCTTACACCGCTATATGGATTGCAAAGAACTTCAATGAAGAACATAGGGCTGCCATCGACTGGCTCAACAGCATAACAGATGACAACTACAACTTCTTCGGTATTGAAGTCCGGCTTTTCAAGATTGGCGATAGTGCTATGGCTCCCCAGTTTGACATTGTTGCAAAACCAAACAACTGGTCAAAATCGATCAAGAAACAGGTGTCTGCCACTACGGAGACAGAAAAACTCAGAATGGAGTACTGGACAGCCTTCCACAACTATGTGGACGAGAAAGGACTTGACGTTCTTAAGCACGCAGGTGCAACCGCAGACCATTGGTGTGATTTCAGAGTAGGTATTGCAGGGTTCCATTATGCCTGCATCCTGACAGTTAAAAACTGGATCGGTGTTCAGGTTTATCTGGGAAGTGATAATCCTACACAAAACAAATCAAGATATGATTTGATTGAGAAAGACTGCAAGTCTGAAATAGACCAACTTGACAGTAAGAAGATTGAGTGGAAGAGGTTGGATGACAAGAAGGCTTCTTATGTCAATGTGAAACAACAAGCCGATATTAGAGATAAGTCTGATTGGCCGAGACAGTTTGACTGGATGTATAAGACAGTGATGGGACTGCATAAGATAGTCAAACCCTATTATGGGGACATCAGAAAGATAAAATAGTCCAATCTACTATTTTGTTTTGGGAGTGTTGAAACAAGTCTGTTAAAATTCTGCCAAGAAAGGCAAGTGATTATATAATTAGGAAATACTGATAGTATGGACTGCAAGCTCTTCGGCTGGGCAAAGAACAAGAAAGGGGAAACCGTCTGTGTCTCAGATGTGCCAAAGGGAATCGCCTGCGATTGTCTTTGCCCTCATTGTAATGCCCCGTTGCTTGCAAGAAAAGGGGAAGTTAGAAAACCTCATTTTGCTCATACAAAAGGTATGGAATGCCAACATGGTTACGAGGCTTCCGTCCACTTACTTGCCAAAGAGGTGCTCAAAGAGACCAAGACTCTTTGTTTGCCAAGATTCGCAGTGCGACGTGATCACACAACAGGAAAAGAAAGAATCCTGATACATAATTCAAGAAAGAGCAAAAACAGGGATTGTGAAATCCACGACCCCGAATTGGTCGAATTGATGGGCATCTTGAGTATAGATTCTCCGTATTACGCAGATGACAAGCAAAAGCCACCCGTGACATTCGACGAAATCCTTGTTGAGCAATTCAGAGGAGATGTCAAGCCGGATGCAATTGCCATCAAGGATGGCCATGAATTGTTTGTGGAGTTCTTGTTCACCCACGCCGTTGACAATGAAAAATACCAGAAATTGGTTGAATCCAAAGCTGCCTGCATAGAAATCGACCTGTCCAATATCAAGCTGAAAAACGATAGGGATTCCGATTTCAACGCGATGGCAAAATACTTCATAGACAAATCCAACATACGTTGGATATACTATCCTGAAGCCATTGAAAAGATTCGCGAGAAACTGAAAAACATAAAGTGGGGAAGCCATGAAAAGACAAGTCTCAGAAACTACTCAACACCCGATGCGGTGACGCTCAAAAGACAAAACAAAAGGCAAGTTGAATATCAACGGACTGCGTACAGTAAAAAGGACTCTGACTTTATGTACGGACAGAATTGCTGCGACATCCAAAGAATAGTTGAGTCTGGAGGGGATGAAGTATGCACATACGTCAAAGAAATACGAGAGATAAGGCAGCGCGGCGGGTATCCATGGCAAGACATGATTGACGGCAAGCGGGAACAATGCAGAAGATGTCCTGACCATAAAACAGACTGTTATAATATGGTTTTCTGTTCAAGGTATACGAACTATCTATGATTGTTTGAGAATTTGTTTTGTTGCAACCAGTTTATGGACAATCGATGCAGAAAGAAGAATAATTTTGTAGTTTAAAAATAATGTATATGGCATATTCGACTCTATTTTTGGTGGGGAATGGTATGGATAAAGCAGCGGATTATCCAACAGGCTACAGCGATTTTTATCAGAGTGTCTATTTCAACAAACTGCTATCCGATAAGAATCCGATTGCCTTGTATGTACAAGAAAAGAACACTATTGAAAATTGGGCTGACCTGGAACAGGAACTGTTCAATTATGCAAGCGATGATGAAATAATAGCACTACATCCGAATTTGGAAGAAGACTTCAAGCAGGTGAGAATGGCACTTTATATGTACATCTACAAGAAGGTTGAATATTCAAGACATGATGGCTATAACAAGAAAGTCTTGGATCTTCAACATTTTCTCACCCAGCTTTTTTCCGAAGACCAAAACATTCGCTTCTTCTCTTTTAACTACACGACAATCTTTGATGACATTTGGGAGGAAGCCAATAAAGTCAAACCCGTGATTCAACATGTTCACGGCAATGTGAATGGCATCGAAACAGATGGCAACAACATCGTTTTGGGCATAGATGAATCTATGCAAGTAAAACAAGTCTATAATTTCTTGTATAAACCCTACAATGTCTCCTTTAACAATTACGAGTTCTTAAACGCCATAAAAGAGGCAAAACGAATAATAATATTCGGTTGCTCGATGGGTGATTCTGACAGATGGTATTTTGAAACTCTATTCAACAATTGTACTAATAAGCTTGTGGAGATTATTGCCTATGGTGAAGATGAAAGAAGAAGAAGTGAGCACCGTATAACTGAACTCACAAACAAAACGATAGCAACATTTTCTTCAGAAACGCAATTAAAAACTTTTGACAACTCTAATATAGGAACTCTTATCCATTCAAGAGACAGCTATTACAATTATTACAATCCATCTTTCCTTGATTCGCTGAGAAACAAATCATAAACAATCATAAACAAACCTTATCGTCATGAAAAAAGCTATTCCATTCACAATTTTATTTGCAGGCCTATTCTGCCTCCCATCCTGCAACTTTAACATCAACGGCAACGATAAGACTACCGAAAAGGAAAAAGTTGTCGAATCAAAACACTGGACTATAGAGCAACTCGAACAGAGAAAGGGAGAGTTGATTGAAAAGTTCGAGATTGACATCAACGATGCCGACAGGGGGATACACATAGACTCAATATCGTTCAAGTATCATTCACAAGGAAACTACGGTCCGATATTCATAGCGACCATCAAAGGTACGGAGTGGCATGAAGTGTTCACCACATATCCACCGTCCAAGAGCAAGCCGAAGCCATTTGAGTCCAAATTCTTTATGGAAGAAGGGGCTGATGGCGAAATTGCTTGGAACAACTATGATATAGTCAAGAACATCTGGTGATTAATATTTTAGATTAAATGATCCACATCATCCCAAGCGAGTTCAACAAGGACCTCGAACTGAAGCTCGCCTATTCCATCAAGGCAGGGTTCCCGTCACCCGCCGAGGACTACCAGCACGACACCCTCGATTTCAACAGGGACCTAATCAAGCACCCCGAGGCCACCTTCTACGGCCGTGTCGATGGTGATTCTATGGTTGACGCCGGCATCCACGACGGTGACATCGCCATCATAGACCGGAGTGTCGAACCCTCCGACGGTGACGTGATTGTGGCTTTCGTGAACAACGAATTCACCATCAAGTTCCTCGACCTCTCCCACAAGTCCGAAGGATACATAGAACTCCGTCCCGCCAACAAGAAATACCACCCCATCAAAATCGACGACGACGACAACTTCGAGGTTTGGGGTGTTGTCGTATGGACTATCAGAAACTGGAAGAAGTAGAATATGTACGGCATCATCGACTGTGACAACTGCTACGTCTCCTGTGAGAGGGTCTTCAGACCCGACTTGGACGGGAAACCAGTCGTCGTTCTCTCGAACAACGACGGCTGCATAGTCGCCCGGTCCAACGAGGCCAAGAAGCTCGGAATCAAGGCCGGGCTTCCGTACTTCAAACTCCAGCAGGAGTTCCCCGGCCAGAAGATAGCCGTCTTCTCATCCAACTACGAACTCTACGGAGAATTGACAGGCCGTGTGGTGGAGATTATCCGTCAGGAAGCACCACAATACTTCCGTTATTCCATTGACGAATGCTTTGTCTATCTGGACGGTATGGAGAGTATCGACCTGAAACAATGGGGGGAGAACCTGCACCGCCGTGTCAAGAAATCGGTCGGTGTGCCTGTCTCTGTCGGACTGGCCCCGAACAAAACCCTTGCCAAGATGGCCAGCCACTTCGCCAAGAAGTATTCGGGATACCGGCACTGCTGCCTGATTGACACCGACGAAAAGAGGGTCAAGGCGTTGAAACTGTATCCTGTTGATGAAGTGTGGGGGATAGGGAGAAGATATGCTGCCAAACTCAATTCATTGGGAATTCATAATTCTTTCGAATTCGCCTCTATGACGAAGGAGGAAGTGAATGCAATATTTCACAATGTCGTGATATACCGTACTTGGGCGGAGCTGAACGGGATGGACTGTGTTCCCAATGAGGAGATGGCCAAGAAGAAGAGTATCTGCACGAGCAGGAGTTTCAACGGGATGATTTCCAACCTCGATTCAATCAGGATTCACGTCAGCAACTACGCCTCTCGATGTGCAGAGAAACTACGGCAGCAGAACACCGTGGCCTCGATAGTCGGTGTGTTCCTGAACACCAACTATTTCAGGGACGACCTGCCCCAATACTGGCAGTTCAAGGAGGTCAATCTTCCCACTGCAACCAGTTCATCCGTGACCATAGTAAAAGCTGCTTTGGAGATACTGGACGACATCTACAAGAAAGGATACCAGTACAAGAAAGCAGGTGTGATTGTGATGGGCATCGGGGCTGATTCACCCATCCAGCTCAATCTCTTTGACATCAACGCTGAACGTTTTGAGAAACTGAAGTCCTTGGACAAGGTGATAGACCGAATAAACAAGGTGAACGGGACGGAGACGGTGATTCTGGCGGCCCAGCAATACCGACAGAAGAACGAACAGGGGAAGGCGGATGTGTTCGCCAACGCCATAAAGCACGATTTCAGAAGCAAGAACCCCACCACAAGGTGGAGTGATATTATAAGATTGAAATAACAATAATCAGCAAACACTCATAATATGGATTATAAGGAGTATTTAGAGTTTTTCAAAAAGTTTGTCGAGTTAAGCGACAATAATAAAGATAAAGAATTAGCCGAACTATTTAACAAAATGGCTCATTCTGATGGAAGTCTTGAGGCAAATCAAATAGAGAACACTGCTAAATGGGACTATGCAAAACTTAAAGTTAAAAGATATACAGAATCAAAGGCACAACTCACAAAGGAAGAGCTTGAAGATGTGCTATTAACGGTAAATCGCCAGATGCAGGCCAAAATGTTCAAAGAACTATATCAAAAAGACCTTTTATCTCTTGAAGCCATCAAGAATTCTTTGATTGATGCATATATACACAGTGAAGATTTTGACCAAATGTTCTTTCAGCCATTATTCAAGAGAGTCAAAGAGGATGGTGTATTACTTGTCTCCGAAGAAGACAAGAATAGATATGAAAGTCTCCCAGAAAGAGTCGTAATTTACAGAGGAATGAGAGAGGGTGAGAATGTTAAGAACAAACTCAGTTACACTTTGAGTTTTGACACGGCAGACTTATTTGCAAAGAGGCATTCCGAAGGAAGTAATAAAGGAGTTATTATTTCAACAGAAGTAAAGAAGAGTGATATCTTGGCCGTCATCACACAAAGAGATGAAGATGAAGTCATCATTGACCCTGATAACTTGGGTAAAATCACCATTGTTCAAGACAGTAATGGTCCCACAAACCGGCCATACGTTGTAGTTTCCGAAACTATTGACGGTGACTCCAACACAGTTGTCCTGTATCGGGCATCCGATGAAGAAACTTACGACAACTGTTATCAGGATTACTACTGGTCGGATTTGAAGGATGGTTGGACACCTGTCCTCAAAAAAGCAGAATCCGATGCTTCGGTTCTTGAATCGGAAGGAGAAGAGGATGTTGTGGTTCTATCAGTGGAAATCAACAAAAAGTATTTGTCAGAGTACGATAAGGTGAAACAGACTTACACGTTAGACATTGAGAAAGCAATGGAAGAGGATGAAGACTTTGAAGAACCGGGTATTATGTTTTGATAGTGATAAATCTCGGGACTGACTATACCGTGCTTACTGACGAACAGAGGGGAGTTGTTCGACAAGGAGAATCCCTATTGGGGTGAGTATTTTGGTAAATAGACATCATCTTGGTCTAAAACGTCCGAGAACCCATCCCCGGCGACCCCTGGCGAGCTTTCCGAGGTCGGATGGTATAATTGACCATAGAATGCAAATCGGTCAAAATAAAGGAGTTTTTGAGATTTCAGTGTGTAGTGGCGTTATACACTATATAGAACCTTGTTTTAAGGTCATTTGTTTAGGAATTTTCTAATCAAAATAACGGATACCTATAATCCCACTTTGTACTTCAATGCGATCCATAAGCGGACCTGAAATTTTGCTAAGATAGTTCTGAACCTCAAAGGGTTTGCAGGTGCAGGCAATGGTCGGGTGGTTGTAGTTTCCACACGGACACGGGTTCATCGCGGCAATGAACATGAACGAGGCCGGGAATTCCACGGAATACTTCGACCGCGAGATAGTTACGCGCCGTTCTTCTAACGGCTGGCGCATTACCTCCAAGACCTGCCGCTTAAATTCAGGTAGCTCATCCAGAAAGAGCACACCGTTGTGCGCGAGCGAGATCTCGCCCGGCTGCGGGTGCGTGCCGCCGCCCACCAACGCCACATCGCTGATGGTGTGGTGCGGGGCACGGAACGGCCGCGTGGAGATAATCGAGGCGTAGCGACTCATCTTGCCCGCCACCGAATGGATCTTCGTCGTCTCCAACGCCTCCTCCAAGCACAATGGCGGCAAAATCGACGGCAACCGTTTGGCCAACATGGTTTTACCCGAACCCGGCGGACCGATCAGAATCACATTATGCCCGCCTGCCGCCGCAATCTCCATCGCCCGCTTGATGTTCTCCTGTCCCTTCACGTCCGAAAAGTCGTACTCGTATCGGTCAAGGCTGTCGTTGAAGGCGTGCGACACATCTATCCTGGTGGGCTCAATGGGGATGCCCTTGTCAAAGAAGTCAATCACCTGCTTGATGTCGGTCGCGCCGAGCACGTCGATGCCATCTACGATGGCGGCCTCCCGAGCGTTCTGGATGGGCAGGATGATACCCTTTTTCTTGCGTTTTCGCGCCTCCAACGCGATGGGCAGCGCCCCGCGAATCGGTTGTAACGATCCGTCTAAGGACAACTCCCCGAGGATGAAATAGTCCTCCAGCTCCGCTGCGCCGGCAATCTGCTCCGACGCGGCCAAAATGCCGATGGCGAGGGTCAAATCGTATGCCGAACCTTCTTTACGGATGTCCGCCGGCGCCATGTTCACCACAATCTTGCGACCCGGAAACTTGTAGTTGTAAGCGTTCAGCGCGGTGTCGATCCGCTGCTGACTTTCCTTCACCGCGCTGTCGGGCAACCCGACCAGAAAGAATCCGATGCCGTTATCGACATTGACCTCCACCATGATGGGTATCGCGGAAACCCCCATCAATGCACAATTGTTCGTTCTTATCAACATGAGATTTCGCTTTTGCTTTCGGCGGCAAAGATAATAAAATTACCATATCAATAACATGCCGATAAAAATATTTTTAATTTTAACTACTAATAGTTAAATATCTTCGGAAAGGCATGGTCTACAGCGAATTAGACCGGATAACAATATTTCAAGCCAATTTCCCTTGAAATGTGTCCCTGAAAGCGAGCTCCGATTCAATTCCGCGCAAAAGAACATCATGTCGAAGCATATTCCAGTTCGAAACGGCCAGATAGCGGGGCGGAACTTCTGCGGAAAAACGTTCAACAACGATTTCCGGCGACAGCTTTTCAAGATAATCCACCATAAACCGCACATACGTTTCCGCTGCGAAAACACGGAATCGCTCGGGATGCACAGCATATTCGGTTTCAATTTCCGTGTTCTTGAAAATCTGTAACTGATGAAACTTTACGAAACTCGGATGCAACTTATTGACAGTCACCACATCGTCAATCCACTGATCGGGTGTTTCCCCCGGCAACCCGAAAATCAAGTGGGCGCAAACGGGAATCTTCCGCGCCGACAACTTCTCGAAAGCCTTGAACGTCTGCTCCACGGTATGACCCCGATGAATGTGCGCAAGCGTCTCATTGCGAAAGCTTTCCACCCCGAGTTCAACAGTCAGGATTGTGCGCGAGGATAGATCTGAAAGGTACTCCAAAACATCATCAGGCAAGCAATCCGGCCGTGTAGAAACAACAAGTCCCTTTATATCAGGAACCTGCAAGGCGGCCTCAAATATCTCACGCAACACACACAATGGCGCATAGGTGTTTGTATACGCCTGGAAATAAGCAAAATAACCGTTATTGACTGGATATCTTTTTCGGAAAAAGGATTTTCCCCGATTCAATTGAGAGGCAACATCATCGTTTTCGGTAAGATAGGACGGAGAAAAGGCAACGTTGGCACAATAGGAACATCCGCCTTGCGCACGGTTCACGCGATTTGGACAAGAAAAGCCCGCATCCACGGGCAATTTCTGTATGCGACCGCCAAAATGCGCTTTGCAGTAGCGGCTGTAGGAATTGAAACGGCGCTCGTCGCCCCAAGGGAACATCACTCCTCGTCCTTATATAATAAATTGTCACCGAAGGGGTCGAGGTTGTGCAGGGTCTTCTTATCTGGGTTCACGAGAAACATAAACTGCTGATCCTGACCGTCTTTTTGATAATTTCCAGTTACCATGTACAGCATCACCCCGGTGGTCTTCAAGTCTCCATTGTCAATGAGATCCTCGAAATCCGCTTCCGTACGAATGATCTCGTTAAGGTAAAGGCCGATAACCTCCCGCCTGTCGGTGTCATCCGAGGCATCGCAATACATTTCCCTGTAGTAAAGTTCCATATCGTCCAACAACTCCGAATTCAGCTTGGCATAGCCGAATTCTGTCAACGTGTCTACACTCGCAATCGTAAGATCCTTATAATCTCTAATTTCCTCTTGCTTAAGGTAGGTTTTAGCTACCTTTTTCATTTGCCGGTTCAGCCGATTCTGCTGCATTTTCTGGCAGCCACCAAGGCAAATCGCCGCCGCAACCAGCACTACGATTATATATTTGGGTGTTGTCATTGTTGTTAATTATTGAAACCAGAAACTATTTAGAAAATGAGTCCAAACCCCTTGACTCCCAACACCTGCTTGTCGTAAAGAGGCGACAACTGGATGGTTCCGGCCTGGTGCAAGTTGAGGATGCCGAAATCATGAACTTTGGCATTTGCGTGCGAAAGCGACACCTGCACGGGCTTCGCATCGCGGGTGACATAGCCGTGCTGCGGATAGTTTATTTCCACTAATGTTGTGACAGAACTCTTATAGATTCGGTTGAAAACCAAATTGTACGCTTCCGCCGCTGCCCCTTTGTCCTGGATAAAGCCCTTCGTGGCATCGAAATAAAATGCGGTGACAGGGCTAAGATTCTCCGGGGTGACATAAAAAACGTATGTAATTGTATCCGAGATGGATATGCCGGTAAAAAGGCTCATGTAGTTGTTCTCCCAAGCCTTAAGTTCGGAGAGCATTGTCTGGATTGCTTCTCCAGAATATGGGGTTTCCTGCTCCCCCGCAACCAGGTTGTACTGGTCTTTGCGGCTTTTCATAATGGCATCGGCAGCCTCGCGGGCCTTGCTTTCAAAACTTTTGGAAACGGTTTTCGTGTGACTGGCAGGCACTTGCGTCACCACGCCATCAATGATTTTGGTATCAACAAAGGACTCCGACTGCTGGGTATAGGAGATGTCGGCGTAGTTCTTGAAAAAGTCCGGGAGCGTGGCCGCATGGACGGTGTAGGCGGTGAGCGGTGCCACGGCAAAGGCATCATTTGCGGTCATTTTCTCCTGTTGCCACAGTTTGGCAATCTCAATATTTGAGGTAAAAGCCTTGTAGATCTTCGACTCGTCAGGCGTTGTAACAGGCTCAACATCAACGGAATTGAGTGTATAATACGTGCAGTTCTGCTGGATAATGTTCGTCAGTCCAAGCAGACTCTCTGCGTAGTCGGCAAAATAGCCGCGCACCTCCTGCACCTTAGACACGGAGACCGTCACTTTCAGCGTGGTGGTCGGTAGCGCATAACGCACAGTGCCCACAAACTTCACCCCTTTTTCCGGAACGACGTCCGCAGGATAAACCTGAACCTGTGCAGACAAAATGCCCGTCAACGCACTACATATCAGAAAGATAATTACTTTTTTCATAACTTTGAGTTTTGACATTTGACTTTTGACCCTTAACTAATCGCGTCTTCCGAGAAAAATCATGATGTAATACAACAGGGTGGCCAGCGAGGAGATGGCGGCAATGAGGTAGGTGCGTGCGGCCCACTTGAGGGCATCCTTAACCATAACGGTTTCATTACCCGTTGTAATGGCATGAGAATCGAGCCATTCCACGGCACGATCGGAGGCGTTATACTCCACAGGCAGCGTGATGACGGCGAAGAGTGTTGTGATGGCGAAGAAGGCAATGCCAACGAGCAGCACCCAGTAGCCAAGGTTAGCCAATTTTTGGAAACTCAGCAGAAGAATACCGGCAAGTAACACCCACTGCGACAGTTGCGAACCAATCTGTGTGGCAGGCACCAGCCGGGAGCGCAAAGTGAGCCAACGGTAGGCAGTGGCGTGCTGGACCGCGTGTCCGCATTCGTGCGCCGCAACCGCTGCCGAAGAGATGTTACGACCCTCGAAAACGCCCTCGCTGAGGTTCACCGTCTTCTTTGTCGGGTCATAGTGGTCAGTGAGATAACCGCTCGTACACGTAACCTGCACGTCGTATATTCCGTTGTCTCTCAACATTTTCTCGGCCACTTCCTTGCCGGACAAGCCACTGCTGAGCGGCACTTTCGAATATTTCTCCATTCGCGAGGTTAACGTTTTTTGGATGATGAGGCTCGCGATCATCAACACCACAAAAATAATCATGTATCCCATTGCTCTGAATTTTTTAACAAAGCGCAAAAGTACACTTTTTTTGTTATGGGCACGAAGATGAGTTTCCTGGATTCTGTCGGCATTCTCAAAAGGCACGCCCAAGTAGGGCCAAGCACTTTGACTTGGGTTTAACTTGGGCATACCTTTGGGACATGGAAGCACAGTTAACCGACTCTTATCATCCCTCACTTCTCCTTGATACAGCGAACACTATAGCCGATTCCGGAATACGAATGCGTCTCTGAGACGAAATCGCAGTAGTAAGTGATTGAATAGAGGTATTTTGGCTTTGCGTGAAAAACACTTTTTGTCGACCAGAAATAAGTTTCGGTGAGCAGACCCTCATAACGGTCAAGTTCGCCGTTGTAGAAACCTGCCGGAAGTGCCGTGAATCCCGTGCTGTTGTTGCCAGCACCGACAATCCAGTAATCCGGAGACCGCAACGCGTCGGCCCCGTAGGCGTTCAATCCCTCGTATTTTTCAGGGGTCGGCAGATACCAGCCTTTCGGACAGATGCCCTGAACGTGGCTGTGACCGTTGTCGGCACTGTCGCGCACCGCTGCCTCGTAACTGTAAAGCCGCCCGAAGACAGCCACATTCGCTGTTGTATCTGGGTATTGTGCATTCGCATATGCGTAACGTCCAAGGATGTCGGCCCCGTCGCTGTATTTCTTAGACTCCAGATTACGCTGGGTCCAGCAGTCGCAGCCAACGCGCACCCCGTGATAGATATTGCCCTCAAAGTCCACTGCATCGGGACATTGCGGGAAGGCGACAAACACATGCTGCTCGCACGAAACGCTACTACCGCATGCCAAATCCGTGGCTGTCCAAGTGATAACATTGTCGCCTTGAGCGAAAAGGTTATCCGCCGGCATGTTGTTACTGATGGCAAAAGGCCACGCCATATCGTATTGCACTGTTGCAGCTCCGATGCGATCGGGATAAATGGTCATCGCACAGTCACCATATACTAACGTGTCGTAAATATCTGGCGGACAAAGTATCGTGAACCCCGAAGCACATGCTTCCACTGTCAACTCATGCAACACCACGCTGTCGCAACCGTTTGCCGCCACCAGCGTGTCGTGCAACTCGTACGTGCCCGCGCCCGTGATGTTCGTGAATTCGCGACCGTCAACCGTAATCCGCTCGCCCTCAACCTGATGCATGTAAGCGTAGTGGCGGACGGTGTCGCGGGAGACGCGGCGGACATCCATATACAGGAAAACCACACTGTCGCAACCGTTCACTGTTTGCATCCTCAGCGCGAAGTCGGTCACGGAACCCGAAACCAAAAGCACCTCAACATTCGCGTCCGACGAGGTTACTGTTATGCCGTCGCCCGCGTCCACCGTGATGGTCACCGCGCTGTTGAGGTCGTATGACACGGTGAAGGTCGGTTCATACAAGCACAACGATACTGTGTCCATTGTTTCATACTTCTGGTTGACAATCAGTTGCAGATAGGAGACCGTGTCCACCAGCTCACCACCGAAAGTTTTCTGACCGGAGAACTCGTAGTAGCCACTCGCCCCTACCCCTGCAGGCAGCGGCTGACCATTCCACGTGTAGCCCGAAAGATTGCCCGTCCATGTCAGGTCGGCGGACAACACGCTATCACACAGTGTTTCCGTATGCAAAGGCTCTACCATCAAGAAGACCGTCATCAGGCTGTCACAGCCATTCGATGATGTAAGCGTGTCCGTGGCTGCGTACGTTCCCGGTGCGGTAATCCCTGTGAAGGTGTGGCAGGCCACAGTCGCCTCGCCACCAACGAGTTGCGTAATGGGCATATCCTTGTACACCGTGTCGCGGGAGACCCTGCGCAGATCCAGATGCAGGTGTGCCACGCTGTCGCAACCACTCATCGTCTGCATCTTCAGGTCATAATCCGTTCCCGGCGTAACCTCCTCGACCACAACCGCATCCGTGTCGGAGGCAACCGTCACCGAAGTGCCGTTCACCGAAATGCCGACGTGCGCGTTGCCGTCGTACGGCCACGTCTCGGCAGTTTCGTACAGGCACCGCCTTATCGTATCAAACCGCTGGTATTCCGGGAGTATCGTCAACTCGTAGTAGGCTACCGTATCCACGGGCACGCCATCAACCAGCTTAACACCGTGGTGCTCATACAGCCCCGACACCGTCCCGGCCGAAAACACCGTGTCGAACGGCGCGAAGTAAAAGTCCGTCTTCAGCGGGCAGAGCGTGTCGGTGTAGCGGACATTGTCGCCGACGGTGAGCTTGAGGACGACAATGCTGTCGCAACCGTTTGCCGCCACCAGCGTGTCGTGCAACTCGTACGTGCCCGCGCCCGTGATGTTCGTGAATTCGCGACCGTCAACCGTAATCCGCTCGCCCTCAACCTGATGCATGTAAGCGTAGTGGCGGACGGTGTCGCGGGAGACGCGGCGGACATCCATATACAGGAAAACCACACTGTCGCAACCGTTCACTGTTTGCATCCTCAGCGCGAAGTCGGTCACGGAACCCGAAACCAAAAGCACCTCAACATTCGCGTCCGACGAGGTTACTGTTATGCCGTCGCCCGCGTCCACCGTGATGGTCACCGCGCTGTTGAGGTCGTATGACACGGTGAAGGTCGGTTCATACAAGCACAACGATACTGTGTCCATTGTTTCATACTTCTGGTTGACAATCAGTTGCAGATAGGAGACCGTGTCCACCAGCTCACCACCGAAAGTTTTCTGACCGGAGAACTCGTAGTAGCCACTCGCCCCTACCCCTGCAGGCAGCGGCTGACCATTCCACGTGTAGCCCGAAAGATTGCCCGTCCATGTCAGGTCGGCGGACAACACGCTATCACACAGTGTTTCCGTATGCAAAGGCTCTACCATCAAGAAGACCGTCATCAGGCTGTCACAGCCATTCGATGATGTAAGCGTGTCCGTGGCTGCGTACGTTCCCGGTGCGGTAATCCCTGTGAAGGTGTGGCAGGCCACAGTCGCCTCGCCACCAACGAGTTGCGTAATGGGCATATCCTTGTACACCGTGTCGCGGGAGACCCTGCGCAGATCCAGATGCAGGTGTGCCACGCTGTCGCAACCACTCATCGTCTGCATCTTCAGGTCATAATCCGTTCCCGGCGTAACCTCCTCGACCACAACCGCATCCGTGTCGGAGGCAACCGTCACCGAAGTGCCGTTCACCGAAATGCCGACGTGCGCGTTGCCGTCGTACGGCCACGTCTCGGCAGTTTCGTACAGGCACCGCCTTATCGTATCAAACCGCTGGTATTCCGGGAGTATCGTCAACTCGTAGTAGGCTACCGTATCCACGGGCACGCCATCAACCAGCTTAACACCGTGGTGCTCATACAGCCCCGACACCGTCCCGGCCGAAAACACCGTGTCGAACGGCGCGAAGTAGAAGTCCGTCTTCAGCGGGCAGAGCGTGTCGGTGTAGCGGACATTGTCGCCGACGGTGAGCTTAAGGACGACAATGCTGTCGCAACCGTTTGCAGATGACAATGTATCACGATATTCATAAACACCTGGCAATGAAATGTCTAAATCACTAAACAGAGGTTCAACTATCGAAGAGTAAGGCGACACAGACTTGTAAACAGCCTCGTATAATGTGTCCTCCTTGGGTTGATGCACCGTCACCGTGGCGGTCAGCGACATCGTGTCTGAACGGTAAATGACCAGCGCATTGTACGATTGGGTGGTGTCGGGAGCCACAACAGTATCGCTGTGCGGCGCGTTCCCCACCCAATAGGCCTGAACAACCGCTGTATCGGGAAAATCACGTACTGGACGGATAGCGTAAGACTGCGTACCATAATACCTGCCCAGATTTTGAGCAAAATAAATTCCATACACTTCGTTGCTCGAATTGTTGATCCGGGTGGCACTCAAATGCGTCGTGTTCCAAAGAGTCATAATGTCGCCACCATTATTTTCAAAAGCATCCTTCAAAAGAAGGATAGAAGAACAGAGTTTTTGAAGTTGCAAGATGTCGGGAATATACCAGCCGGCATCAACATCGATGGCGTTGGCGGCAGGCGACACCCCCGACTCACGCAACACTTGCGTAAACCGTTTCCCATGGTTTTGCCAAGCTATGATTTGATTGAAAAAGATCCCTCCGTTAGAGGAGAAAACGCCCGTTAGCGTCTGCGGCATACCGCCCGTCCAAAGAGCATACTGACCGCCCAAGTCGTTAAGTGCCGCCACCGTACCACTGCCAGGGTCGTCGGGGTCCACGTAAAACACAATGCCCGTAGAGCCATCGTCAAAGGTGTAAAGGTCTCCAAGTTTATAAGACTGTCCAAAGAGGTCACATACAGACACCACCCAAACCATGAGCAAGAGCGCGGACAGTCGCGAAATCATTTTATTGTCCTTCATATCTTATTGATTATTAGTTTGTAAAACAAATCGAGTTAAAATTTGGTAACGGGTCGCACACCCAACACGCGACGACAATTTGCCTTGTTCCAACCACTAAAGGAAATCATCCAAAGCCGAGTGCTATCACAGACTGTCGAAGCCCAGTAATAATAAGAGTTGAATGGTTTGTAGGCGCTGTTTTGCTGGCAAAGTATATTCATCGTCCGCTTGACTTCCCAAACATTGCATTGCATCATCGACAACTCGCCATAGGAGGGCAGATACCATCCGTGCCAAACGCCGTCTGGAGCAAGCGTATTGTGGTTGAAATAGTAGCAGTAACTGACAGCCGTGGCATCAGAGACGAAATTATCGCCATTGTAAGCCGCATCCAAAGTTTTCATATTCAATGTATTAGCCTCACCGTCCCTATCGTGAATGGCGGTACTATCTTCGTCGTGAGGTCTTATCAAAACAAGGGGTGGAACGGTCCGTACCGCCATACGCTGGACTTCCGACAAGGCCACCGCACGACCGTGGAATCCCGTCTCATCGACAAAGAAAACGACTCCTTTGGCGGACTTTCCGCTTCCAAGGTACGAATCGACCGGCAGGATTGAGCCGTCGCTGCAAAGCACGTCGCCAGGCCTAACTTTCCGAGGCTGCAGCGTATCGTTCGTCAAAGCCTTCGAAAGCGCGGCCGTAACTGTGAGGGTTACGGTGTCGCCGTGACAAACATCCGCGTTCGGACAGGATGCGTCTATAACTCTAAGGGTCAAAACGTCCAAGCGATCGCAACCATCCACCGAAGTGGAGATCACCGCATGGCTGCCACCCTCGCGATAGACACTATCGTGCCACATGTAGCCCATATCCTGCACAACCGTCGCCATCGTTTCCGTAACTTCCGGCGGGTTGACCACGAGGGTGAAGTTCACCGTAGAATCGCAACCGTGGCTGTCACCCGCCGGGAACGTCCTCGTATAGAAATAGTTTCCTGCCTTACGCACCGTCCGCGTGACCTCCTCGGCAGAGACAATGTCCGGAACCATGCCATAAGGATCAGCATACATCCCACTTTGGCTTTGGCAAACTTCATCTTCGAACCATACCGCGTTACTGTTCCAAACATCGGCGACAGCGATGCCCGGGGCGGCTTCCACCATCGCAGTCCAATCCGACCTCATCGTTTTATTACCTGTAAAACAAACGGTTAGCACATTTCCCGAAGAGACAACAGTCTGCGGCATCCCGCTACCTTTCGAGATATTGAGCAATAATGAATCCGCCCGTATTTCCTCTCCCGAAAACACTAACAAATGTGCAGATCCAGCAAGCTCGGCATCATCTATGTGGAAGCTCACCGATGTGCCGTCAGAAGTACGGAAGCGGTGAACAAGACTCTCGTCCTCGTTACTGCCGGCGTCCACACCACCTGGGTCGTAAAACCGGACATGGTGTCCGCAAGCGATGGTCGTCTCCCCGTTGCACATATTCATCACACTGTCAATCAACCCGTTGACACTTGGACACATTCCTTCGTGCTGTAACGACACATACAACATTGTAGGCCTGTATATTCCCGCCGTGTCATAATAGGACCATTGATCGGTCCCTGTCAAGGTATCGGTCTTCAAAAGCTTTTTCTGATTATAGTCGCCAAACCATCGGAGGATGTACGGCAATGTGTCGGTCGCTACCGCCGCAAGACGGGCATCACCTCCAAAGCAGACCGTGTCAAATGCGGTGATAATGTCACATGCTTCGGAGACATCCGATCGCAACCGTACATGTATTGTATCGTCAGCATCGGCGAACAGATACTCGCACTGGCCGTCCCGAATAGTAACGGGGTAGATCTTGGCCGGCGAAAGCGTTGAGAACGTGTCGGTTATGGTAACATCGGAGGCCGTCGAATAGTTGCGGACGCGCACCCCCGATGCGGTGGAGAAGGCCATCGAGAACTGGATGTCGCCAAGACCGGCATCGCTGTGCGGGGTAAAGCGAACCTTCACCACCTCACCCGGACAGACCGCGGTATCGGGCGAAAGAGTAAGGCTCGGGGCAGGCAGTGTGGTCAAGTAAATGCTGTCGCAAAGCGCACCCGCACAATCAGTCTGCCGGATGGTCACCTTGTACCATCCGTCGCCCCCACCACGTGGAATGTAAACATACGGATCCGCCGACGTGGAGGTGAAGCCGTCCGGGCCCGACCACTCGTACTGCCAAATATCCCCGATAGCCAAGGCGTGAATCTGAATTGTGGAGCCCTCGCAGGCAGTAGTTGCCGACATTCCCCCGTCAAACCATAGCTTCTGCAAATTCGCCATTGTATTGGGTTGGATATTCACATGAAAGTAGGCGTTGCATGAATCCTGAACCAGACAGGAAAGCGTCTCGCCACTACGCATGGGCACATTTGAAAACACACCTGAATTATTGACAGCCAATATATTACCCTGTTTGTCCGGTTGGTCATAGAGCGTATAGGTGTAGGGCGGCATTCCGTGCCCGGCACGCACCCAAACGTCCCCCTCAGTGGAAGATGTGTCACAAACAACGGCTAAGGCCTCTATAAACTCCACTGTGGCGGCATCCAGATAAAACGTGTCGTAACGACACTCGAACGACGAGCATACGTCCACCACCAGATTCGGGCACAACTGCAACACGTATGTTCCGGGCATGGAGAAGATGAAACGCGGAGGAGCCCAACTGAGCTGATTGATCAACGAGGCATTCGGAGCGGCAACCACGGAGGCTTTCATCTCAACCTCTTGAATCACAGTGTCCGTCGGCAGTCCTGTCTCGGACGAGGTGTTGGTACTCACCCACTGGTAAGCCCCTTTGGGATAGCGGATGGACAAATTGCCGCAATCCCGCGACGTGACACATTCAATCTCCTCCGAAAGCCGCATCAGCTGATGGTCGTTGAACGCCACCTTTTTTGCCACCGCCGACGTGCCGCAAAGGGTCGTGACCTCAAATTCGTAAGGGCCAGATGGCAGACAATAATCGCTGATATACAAGGCCAGACCATCGGATTGCCCTGTGACGGCGGCCGTGTTCCCTACACTGTCTTTCACCACCGACCACGTTTTGTCAGCAGCGTGGTAGACCGCCTCGAAATTATAGCGGTTGTTGAACGGACTGCGCACCAAACGGATGACCATACCGTCAAGGTTGGGACCAAAATCAGAAGCCCGGAAAACTTTGACCCAACGAGGAATCGTACAACACTTGCCTCCATCATCCTTGTAATCAACTTGCCAACAGACAGTTTCATGTTTGGCATCACTTTCATAGCGGAATGTGTCAACCGTGACATACAGTTCGCAACCCTTACCGTCAAGCAGTTTCCGCTCCATAGGGATAACCAGTCCCGAATCGATCGGCACACCATAAAACGACCTCGCCTCCAGATCGGTTAGAGACGAATAATCCGTAATAATCGACACCGTATCACGCTTGACGACAGCCCCGGTACGCTTATCCGTATAGACCCAAGCCAGGGGATGCGTGTAATGATAACGGTAAAATTCATGATCCGCATTCATCGACAGGTTGTCTGGCATATACTGATTCGGCCACCCTTTCCTACAATACTTGACGCCATAGCTCCCCCGATGCCAAAACGTGTTTCGAGCGCAGCGTCCGGAATCCCAATGAATGGAATCCGTGACACCTGTGGTGTCCTTGCAAAAAAAGGCCGCATTGGGCTTCAGAATCTGAAAGACTTTGCTGAAATACGAGGTGCCGCACCCCTCGGTACTATATTCGAATGTGATGTCCCTTCCCCAAATATCACAGTATTTTCCGGCACTTCCGACAGTGTCCGTCAGGTACATTGCGTTGTTATTGACGATTGTGTTGTAAGGCATCTGATGCCATTCGCCATCCGCAAGACCGGCATAACGGAAACGGTAGCGGCAATATTGGTGCATCAAATCCTGTAAATCATTAATATAGATACCGAATGGAATTTCCACTTTCACCACATTGCTGTCCGAAAAATTACCGGAGGAGGCGAATATGTAAAGACTCACAGGCTGCGGCATGGATTTGGTCACCACCCTTGCCGAGACATCCGGCAGACCGTAGCCGCAACCATCCTCAACATGAAAAGTCCACCAATTTCCTGAAAGGCTGTCAATAGAATAGTAATCTTTGTAATCATAGCGAGATTCATCCGTGCCGTCGTACTGTCGCCCGCCGAAAATCGTGGAGCGGACCGTATCTCCGTCACCGTTCGTGACCGTCACCGTGTAGGGGAATTGTCCATACAGTATGCGCAACTGCACGCGCCCGATATCCGCACAGGGAACCGTATACAGAGTCCCCGCTCTGCTATGCCTGAATTCCGCCTCTCTGGAGACAACCGCCGCCGTCGGCTTCTGGTAGGTGGTGGCAATCGTGAACACAGCCTGCGTGTCCACCCGCACATAATCACCTGAATTTTCCTCAGACAAGGCCTCCACGCCCACGATATAGCTGCCGTAATTCACGGTCAGTGTGTCCGTTCCGCCGTCATAATACCAACCCGCATAGTGGGCGGAATCCGTCTCGGAAAATTTGTAGTAGGCACGCACCTGCGACAATCCCGGCGGAAGGGAATCCAACACCATGCCCGTACTGTCCACCAACGCGTACACCACCTTGCCGTTATTGTAGCACGTGGCGTCCACAATTGAGAATTGGACATGGAAACTGTAGTTTTCCTGCGCTGTAAGAGCCGTCGCAAGGCACATTGCCAGGAAAGTCATCAGAAATTGTAGCTTTTTCCTCATAGTGTGATTTTTTAAGAATTAATTGTTAATTTTTCGTCATATATATTAAACTTCGACTGCGGCAAAAATATAAATTTTTCAAACGATTAAACCAGTTGGGTTAAATTATTTTTTATATTCATTTCTTAACAATTAACTGTTAAATTTTTGGCGCACTAAAATGGGCAGGAAAGCGGCGTTCCCGGGGTAAAAGAGAGATACAAAATCGTTTTCCGAATCTTCGGACCCTAAATCATGGGTAATTCATAATGCATGCTGTGTTTTTTTTTGATTTTCAGGGTTGACGGACACAACCAAAAAAAACGTATTTTTGCACCTCGTAAAAGATAAGCAAACAGGTATATGAAAAGAGCTTTTTGGTTAGGTTTTGTCGTGATAATGGGAATTTCCCTGCACGCGCAGGTCATTCCCGAGTTTGAAACGGACGGCATGGAATGCACCTCCATCACAGTGGGCAAGAAGGCTTCGGCCGACGGGTCAGTAATGACCTCACACACCGACGACAGCCACCGTTCCCGCACTAATATCTACGTGACGCCGGAACAGGACTACGAACGAGACGCGAAACAGACGCTATACAAACGCCAATGGGCGAAGAAGCAGCTGCCCGGACAAATGCTACGCTACGACAACATCCCCGTCGGCGAGATCCCGCAAGTGGAACACACCTACCAGTTCCTGAACACCGCCTACCCATGCGTGAACGAGGCGCAATTAGCCATCGGGGAATCGACATTCGGCGGGCGCAAGGAGCTTCAGTCTGACAGCGGACTCATTGACTGCCAACGACTTTGCATGCTCCTGCTACAACGTTGCTGCACCGCCCGCGAGGCCATCGAGACCGCCGGCGTGCTGCTCAAAAAGTACGGTTGGATTGACGCCGGCGAGTGCCTGACCATCGCTGACAAAGACGAGGTGTGGCATCTTGAAATCCTCGGTCCCGGCAAGGGCAAGGTCGGCGCGGTGTGGGCCGCCCAGCGCGTGCCCGACGACCACGTGGCCGTCAACGCCAACGCCTCCACCATCCGCGAAATCAACCTCAAGGACAAGGACTACTTCATGGCCTCCGACAATGTCTACTCGTTAGCCCGCGAAAACGGCTGGTGGGACGGTAAATCTACCTTCCGCTTCGCCTACGCCTACGCGCCACAGACCCGTACGATGATGGCTTGTCGCCGCCGCGAATGGAGAGTCTTCGATCTCGTGGCCCCCTCCCTCCACCTCGACCCCAATGCCGAAAACTACCCCTTCTCCGTCAAACCCGACACGCTCGTCACCCTCGAAAAGATGATGAGCATTTTCAAGGACTACTACGAAGGAACCCCGTACGACATGCGCAAAACACTGACTGTCACGGACAAAGACGGCAAAACGGTCATTTCTCCTATGGCCAACCCGTTCATGAAACTCGACGAACTGAAACTGCACCGAATCAACGGCGGTTGGAACGAACGCGGCGAACGCAGCATTGCCGTGCATTTTACCGTCTACGCCACCATCATCCAATGCCGAAACTGGCTTCCCGACGAGGTCGGTGCCCTCTGCTGGTTCGCCCTCGACAATGTGGCCTCATCCATCTATGTACCTATCTATGCGAATGTTACGGACCTGCCAAGTACATATAAAACCGACGGACGCATGACCGGTTTCAGCAAAGAGTCGGCGTGGTGGGCTTTCAACCGCGTAGGCACAATCGCTGCCAAACGATGGGGCGACATGCACGTGATGGTGGACAAAGCCTGGGAACCGCTGCAGAAAGACTTCATCCAAGAGCATTTCATTATCGAGCAGGAAGCCATGAACCTCATCAACCAAGACCGCTACGACGAGGCTGTCCAAGTGCTCACCAACTTCACGGATATATGTGGTAACGAGGCCGTTGAACGCGCCTGGAAACTCGGCGATGAACTCTGGACCACCTTCGACGGACAGTGGTAGTGCCAACCTTTAACCCTTAACCTTTAACCCTTAACCTTTAACCCTTGACTTTTAACCTCTACATGACAGACCTACCTCCCATATTTGAAGAAACGATGAGGGTCCCGTCCTATTTTGTGGACGAGAACGCACGAATGACCGTGAATTCGCTGTTCGGACTGCTGACCGAAATCAGCAACCGCCACGCCTCATGCCTGAATGCCGGGTGGCATCAGCTCCGCAGACGCGGCTACTTCTGGGTAATCACCCGTATGCGCATGGAAATCAGCAGGTTGCCAGAATGGACCGAACAGATAACGCTCCGCACCTGGGTTCGGGAATCTCAGGCCGCCACTTCGCCCCGTGACTACGAACTGATGGATACCGACGGCAATATCCTCGTGGCGGCAAGTTCCGTTTGGGCTATCCTCGACATCGCAACCGGTCGACCGCAACGCATGAACGCTTTCGACGCCGACTTCCCGACTCAAAAACGCTGCGCAACAAAACACACCCCCCAGAAAATCAGCGCGATAAATATTCAAGAGAAGAATCCATCCCCTTTATGCGTGCAAGCCTCGGACATTGACATGAACCACCACGTCAACAACGCCCACTACATCCAGTGGGCTTTCGATTCCGTGGATCGGGATTTCCGGATGACGCACCGCATCAACAACGTGACGGTCAACTTCATGTCACAAGCCAAATTAGGGGACTCCTATACGATACGGTCAGAAGCCGACAGCGACAATGTGTTCCGGACCGCCATCGTCTCCGCCAACGAGCCGAAAGAGTTCTGCCGTTTACAAACCGAATGGCAGACTATATAAGATATACAAAGATATAATAGATACCGACCTGCCATGTACATGAATGAGACATTGTTTGCAGATTTCCTGAAAACCAGGGAGATTCTGTGGGTTGGCATCAACTTTGCGAAATCCAAGTTCACCCGTGAGGGGTTCGACTTCAACCAAGAGACCCTACAGCATCATCTGCAGGAATGGAACAAACTGATTCTAAACGATCAGAAAAAGTACGACATCCGCATGAGTTTCCGAAAGCCCATCATGAAATACGACCTCTCGGTTATCACGAAGCTGAACAAATCATTGAAAGTCAACGATGTCCTCACTTTATTCATCAGTTCTCAACATGTCTATTCTGATGAACAAATGCGCAATTATGTCGCCTCGCTTGAATTGCCAGCAACACTGCCCTACGCGCTGATGTTCGCCGTGGAATCATTTGACACAACCGTGAAGACCGCTGCGATTTGGGTTGTCATTACCAAGACGGACACCCGGGAGGTTGTCCTCTGCGAAAAATTCCTGAAGAAACCGGCTGGCATAGGTCTCCGAAACTACTGGGCTAGGACCTTTTACAACGTTTTCTACGACATCCAGTCCGATGCATTCCGCCGCTGGGAAAACATGGTGCAATCGTAAACCTGAATCTACAAAATGACTAATAATAAAGATTTGCGTCGCCGTAGCTCAGAAAACGGTAATCATTGTCCAGTGCATGTCGGTAAATGCGATGCCAATCATCTCCTAAAAAATTGGAAATCAGCAACAAAAGTGTGCTCTTCGGCTGATGGAAATTCGTAATCAGCCCACCGACAATGTGACGGGTGTACGTCGGCAGGATAATGAGTCGGGTAGCAGCCCGCAACATGTCCGTGTCATGCGCCTGCAAATACGAAAGAATGGCCGCAAGAGACTGTTTCTCAGACACTTCGTGGATTTCAGGATTATCGTAGGTTTCCCACTGTTCCACCACAAGCGGGTTATCGAGACCGAGGTGCAACTTCGCCCCGATAACAAACAGCGACTCCAACGTACGTGTAACGGTCGTGCCCACAGCGACCAGCTTTTTACTTTTGTTATTCAACAACTTACGGATAAAATTTTCGGTAATGAGGATTTTCTCCTCATGCATGAAATGCCCACCTATGGTTTCGGACGAGACCGGTTTGAAAGTGCCTGCACCCACATGAAGAGTAACATATTCCGTCTCAACACCTTTTGCATTTAAGGCATGAAGGAGATCATCTGTGAAATGAAGTCCGGCGGTAGGGGCGGCCACAGAACCGTCATGACGGGCGTAAACAGTCTGGTATCGCTCAGTGTCGCTATCCTCCGCGTCACGACGGATGTACGGTGGCAGTGGCACTTTCCCGTAAGCCTCCACCCACTCCGCAAAGGAGACATCCGCGTCGGGCCAAGTGAACGTCACCTCAAACGTGCCTTCAACGGCTTCACCGCGCTCAGCCTGCACATGGATAACCCGCTCATGCAAAGGGACTTCGATATCGATCGGGCGTTTCCATTTCCGCGCATTGCCCACCATGCACTTCCAGGTCACGTTGCCACTGAGCGTGAACGCCACGGCAGGGTCAATGCTGGGCGACAGCGGTTCTAAACAGAAAATTTCGATGGCGGCACCAGTGGCATTGTGCACCTGCAGGCGCGCGTGAATCACCTTGGAGTCGTTGAACACCAGCCAATGGCTCTCGTTCAGGAAATCTGGCAACTGATGGAAAACAGCGTCGGTAATTTTATTTTCTTCCTTGCTGAATATCAACAACTTGGAATTATCCCGTTGTTCGGCGGGATAAAACGCGATACGCGACTCCGGCAACGAATAGTCGTAGTCCTCTATACGGATATTTCGGTTCAAATCATTCATGGCGGCAAAAGTACAAAATTATTAACAATTATTAACTTGACAAACGCTTTTCCATGATATATCTTTGCATTCGAACAAAGTATTGAAATAATGAAAACAAAAAATTTATTGAAAATATTGGTTTTCAGCTGTTTGTATGCAGCAATGCCGTTCACGGGGACGGCACAGGACGCGCTGTTTCGCGTTTTCTCCGCCGAAACCGTCGCAGAAAGACCCTCTTTCAGCTGTTTCACACCCTCGCAAATCGGTTTACACATCCGAAACGACTTCTGCACAAAGGAAATGATGTTTGCTGAAATCGCCGGGCAGCTGACCCTTCGTAAAAACGTACTCTTCGCGTCCGTAAACCACTATGGCTACGCAAATTACGGAGAGATAAAACTGTCGGTCGGATATGGCCGGAACTTCGGCGACCGCTTCGCCATGACTGCACAGGTTTTCTACCTGATGGCGCACGCCCGAGGATACCCGGCACGGCACTCTCTCTGCGCAGACTTCGGTTTCGCTTACCGAGTGTCGCCAAGGCTGATGCTCGATGCTGCGGTCTACAATCCGTTCATGCTCCATTACGGCATTGTCGGACAGGAGGTTATCCCGATGAAATTCATCGTCGGCTGCTCGTACGCGCCCTTACGCAAACTGCTGACTGTACTTTCCCTGTCCAAAACCCAGCCTGGCGCATGGGAGGTGTGCGGTCTGTTCCTGACGCAACCCGTCGAACCGTTGCTCCTCGCCGCCGAATGCTCCAACAGCCACTTGGGCGTGTACGTCGGCTGGCGACACCGGCGGCTCCTTTTCAGCATTCGGGCTACCTGGCACTACAGAATTTCAGTCTCTCCTGAAATAGGAGGATTCTATTTCCAAGAAAACCCATGATTTCCGCAAACCTCCACATTTTCCGCAGATTTCCGCAATAAAAAACAGTACAAAGATTTCCGCAATAAAAACAGAATGATGAAAACAAGAAACAAACTACTCACATTGAGCGCAATCCTACTCCTCAGCATACCCGCTTCGCGAACCGCTGCGCAACAAGATACCACGCGGTTTTTGGACAATGTCATTGACAACTGGGAAACGCAACTGGAAGACTTGGAGGATGCGGAGAGCGTGTCCGAGGAACTGCTTGAACGTATGGAAGAGATGCGGAATGGCACGCGGCCAAACCTCAACGACCTAAGCTACGAAACCGCCGTCAATCTACTACAACTAACAGATTATCAATACTATCAGCTACAGTTATACATTGAAGACTTCGGGCAACTATACAGCATCTACGAGATTCCTGCCATTGAAGGGTTCACGCAAGAGGATATGCGTCGGCTGGCTGACAGAACGGTCATCTCGCCGCCGCCAAAACAGCGAACGAGCTTCCGAGAGTTGTTACAAGCGAGCAAGAGCACTTTATGGCTGCGCTACGGTCAAGTGTTGGAACGACAGGACGGCTACGACACCACCCGCACCAATCACTACGACGGGTCGCCGCCGCACGTGCAGTTCCGCTACGATTTCAGCATCCGGCAGAACTTCGGTTTCCGTATCGCCGGGGAGAAAGACGCCGGCGAGCAGTTCTTCCGGGGTCAGCAGAAGTACGGCTTCGACCACTACTCGGGTTCCCTATATGCCCGGAACATCGGGCTGCTGAAGCGTGTGGTTTTGGGCGATTTCCGGCTGAACTTCGGACAAGGACTGGCACTCGGCTCGTCGATGATGTCAGGCAAAGGCGCGGGCGTGTCGGGAATACGACGGTTCAGCGATGGCATCCGTCCAATCGCCACCACTAACGAAAGCCAGTTCTTCCGAGGCGGGGCAATCTCCATCGGAAACACCATCTGGTCGGGAAGCACTTTCGTGGGCGAAATTACTGAAAAGGGCTGTACGGCTTTCGGCTGCGCAATCTCCTATCAGCGTGCGCGGTTCACCATCGCGGCCCAAGCGATTGCCTACGGTGAGCACGGCGACAGCGCAACCGCCCGTGAGAAATGGCGATCGTTATTTCACCCTAACCGCCTGAACGCCAGCATTTCATATCAGACGCTTGTGAGGCAGACTCTGCTCTTCGGCGAGGTTGCCGTCAATGAGAATGGGAAGTTAGCGGCACTGCAAGGGGCACTCGTCCCTGTGGCTCCTGTATTCAAAATAGCCGCCATGATACGTTACTACGCAAACGGATACGAGTCGCTGATGGGCAGCGGATTCCGCACCTCCTCCGGCGACTGCGGGGAATTCGGCGCGTACCTCACCGGGCACCTCGTACTGTCGCGGAGCGTGGAGGCTGAACTTTTCTGCGACTACTACCGCATCCGCTGGCTGAGCTACCTGACCGACGCTCCCGTGCAAGGTATGGATGCCGGCGCGTCGCTAACCTGCCGACTGCCGCGGAAGAGTGTACTGTACCTACGTTACCAGTGGAAAACGAAGCCGAAGAACGAGAGCGAAGACGCTTACCTGCACCGTTTGCTGGAACAAAGTCGGCACCGTTTGCGACTACAATGGACGAACAGCCCGCTGCCCTGGCTAAACACTAAAACGGAAATCAGCATGGTGCTCAACAAGGGACCGGATGCGACAAAACGTTGGTACAAAGGTATTTTAATGTATCAAGATATGGCATTGAATTTCAAAAAGCCACAGCTCAGCGTGCATCTGCGCGTGGCCTACTTCGACACCGACCGCTACGACGAACGGCTCTATGCCTATGAGAATGACGTCTACTACGCCTTCACCATCGGCTCATACTACTATCAAGGGATGCGGGCCTACCTGCTGCTACGCTACAAAATCCGGAACTTCAGCATCTGGTTTCGGATTTCAAGAACGCACTACCTGAACAAAACCGACATCAGCAGCGGCCTCACTCACATCGACAAGCCGCACAAAACGGAACTGAAGGTACAGTGCCTGTATAGGTTTTGAAACGAGAGAATGAAAACGTGGAACGAAAGAGGATAGAAGGACTAATATCAAGCGATTTTAGGAAAACGCACTAACGGGCAAGACAATCAAGAATTTCCGCACGTTTCCGCAGTTTCCGCGCTTTTCCGCAATAAAACCGTCACAGAATCATGTCGCGGACAGAGTCTTGGATACCAAGTTCGCGTGCGATAGCGAGGAGAACATTGTCAATCTTGTCCTTGACGTATTCCTCTGACTTAATGAGATGCTGGTTCGGGTGCTTCTCCCAAGCCTTGATGAGATTGTCATCGACGGCGATGGCCTCGGCGAGCGTTTCCTCCATACGGGCGGAGTTGTTGCTGAGCGTGTAGCTGTGCGGGGCACCCTTCGCGCTGGTGCAGAGGTGGAAGACCGCCTTGTAGCGGGCCATCAACTCCTCTTCAGTGTGGCCAGTCTGGCGGAGCAGCTCCTGCCAATCCTCGGGGTCCATATAGGCCGATATGTCCATCGCACCGCGGTCATTGACAATGAGTGCGGGTTTGCCTGTGGCTTTGGCGATCTCGCGGAACGAATCCTCCATCTGCAACAGGAAGCGCATCATGTTCTTGTGGATCTCAAAATAGAGATTCCGATCCTGGGTGAGGAATTCGGCACCAGCCTTGATGAACAGCGTGGCCGCCTCAGGCAGCGTGAACACAGCGTACCCAACCTTGGAGAAAAACTCCTCAATACGCTCGTTGGTGGTGGTTTTGCCGGCACACGGTCCGCCGGTGAGAACGATTTTGGTAATCATACAGGCAATCTTGAAATGCGCGGCAAAGGTACACAAATTCCGAACACAAGCAGCCGAACGATTTCCCACAAATGTCACGACACATTTCTACATTTTTCGTATCTTCGCGGTTTTAAAAACAACAAAGGAATGAAACAGATAAAAAAACATCGTATGGCCATGTTGATCTGTATGGCTGCGCTGACAGCAAGCATGAGCGCAGAGGCGCAGAAATCAGACAGTTACAAGAACGCTGCTTTGGAGAATATCGCGACACGAACCTCAGTGCGCAGCTATCTTGACAAGCCCGTGGAGGCGGCACAGATTGAACAACTGCTCCGGGCAGGCATGGCGGCCCCCTCGGCCGTAAACAAGCAGCCGTGGCACTTCGTGGTAGTCACCGACAGGGCGCAGCTGAAGGAACTTGCCAAAGCCAATCCCTACGCAGGCATGGTTGCGAAAGCACCCCTCGCCATCGTGGTCTGCGGCGACCTGAAGAAAGCCCTCGACGGAGAGGCCCGCGAGTTCTGGGTACAAGACTGCTCCGCCGCCACGGAGAACATCTTGTTGGCTGCCAATGCAATGGGACTCGGCGCAGTCTGGACAGGCACCTACCCCAACCAAGAACGCTGCAAGGATGTTTCCGCTATCCTGAAGCTGCCCAACCACCTCGTCCCGCTCAACACCATCGTCATCGGCTACCCGGCTGGCGAAAACAAGCCCAAAGACAAGTGGAAACCTGAAAACGTATCTTATAACGTATATGGCGGCAAACAGCCCGAAGTGGAGTCCCGCCCGATCCAGGAAACTGATTTCGTGGAGTTTGACTACACCCAGTCTCCGAACCTCAACCCGTTCACCTGGTTCAAGGGTAACGGGCTGTTGTTAGCCTCCGGCGACGTGCGCCGTCACAATGCCATGACCATTGGCTGGGGAGCGCTGGGCAATATATGGCAACACAATCTCAGCACCATCACCGTGTATGTGGCACCCGCGCGCTACACTTACGAGTTCATGGAGCGTTACCAATATTTCACCGTGATGGTCTTCGACGAGGACCGCAAAGACGTGCTCGAGTATATGGGCACGCACAGCGGCCGCGACGGCGACAAGGATGCGGCGTTGGGCTTGCATGTGGCTTATACAGAGCATGGTGCGCCCTACTATTTAGAGGCCCGCGAAGTCTATGAGTGCGAGGTCATCTACCGCGACCCGCTCGATCCGAGAGGCTTCGAGGAAATCCCGCGCAAACGTTACGAGAACTTCCCTGCCGGTATCCACAGTGTGTATATCGGGAAGATTGTGAGCGCGAGGAGAAGGTAATTGTTTCTCCCGCAGAACTCGCAGACTAACGCAGAAAATATACGTGCAAATACGCGTGATACGCGGAGATAAAATTGCGATACGCAGAGATAAAAAAACAACCCAACTGCAACCTTGTGACTTTTTTGCGTCATAATCATATAAGAGTTCCTGATATGAAAAAGAATGTCCTCATCGCAATCCTCCTGCTCCCACTCTTCGCGTGGGCGCAGATGAAGCCGACCGCGCCGCTGCCGCCCGAAGAGAGCAAGGCACGGCTGCAGCAGCTTGGAGATTCTTTGGGGAGATACGACGGCTTTGCAAACTTCGACCGACACGGCTGGATGGTGGTGGAGAAAGTGACGAAAACCAATCATCGCACCTATTCGTCTGATTATGGAATCATTGACGACAAAGGGCAGACCGTGTTGCCGTGCAAATACTATTGCATCCGTTTTCAAAAGCATTCCGACCTGATCATGGTGGCGAAGAACAGTCATTCGGCGGGTTTCATGAACAGGCAGCTGCAATGGGTAATCCCGCCAAAATTCGAGGCAGAAGACTGGCGCTCTATGGAGTGTGACGACTATTTCCAGTATGGAATGTTGGTGACATCTGACTCAACCGAGAAGTACGGCGTGGTGGATTCTACAGGTCGCGAGATACTGCCCTGCCGATACAATTGGGTAGAAATTGCCGGACAAGATCTGCTTTTGACCTATTATGAGAACCGTTACGGAGCACTCGACAGGCACGGCAAGATTATAATCCCGTTCGATTACGAACATCTGCATTTTCTTGGAGACCAGTATATTGAAGCGAAAAAACAAGGTTTATATGGAGTGATCACAACCTCTGGACAAGAAATCCTTCCTTTTATATACGAACAAATTTGGAATTATGAGAAAGGACTTTTCTCTGTGAAACAAAACGGCAAATGGGGTGTGGTGGATTCGTTGAATAATCTTGTAGTTCCGTTAATGCCAGCGCAAAACATACATATTATCAGCAAGTTAGATATGTTTGAGTTATTGCAGGAGAACGGCAGAAGACAATTGCTCGACAAAAACGGCAAAGTGTTAGTTCCCTCATACGAATACAGTATTCCGGGTATCTCTGGCAAACAAATTGCGATTTGGGGTGAAAACACCTCCACACAAGACCACTTGTTTTGCAAAATATATGACCGCAATGGCAAAATGGTGGACGCTTATAACAACATCGAATTTGCTGGTTCCAAATGGGTGAATGACGAAACCATGATCCCCGTAAACCGCAATGGCAAATGGGGGTTCGTCAACCGCGACTTCCAACTGGTTGTACCGTGCCTGTATGACAGTCCTACAAGCGGCGGAGGCGGCTATGGCTATGCCACCTCCACAAACACCGACCTTCCGTTGGTGCTTTTTGACGAACAGGGCGAACCTCTCGTGAAAGGCCCTTACCAGTGGATTTGCCCTTCCGTGAACGGCTGGTTTCAGGTCGAGTCCTATCCTGAACCTCCTGCGTACTGGGAAGGCTTGATAGGTTTCATTGACCGTTACGGAAACAGTACTTTTACAGAAGGAGAACTTATTCAAATAAAAGAATGGTATGAGGATTTGTTTGAGAATGAAGAGAATTTGGCCCCGTTGCCAGAGACTTGGCCCGAGTTCCCTGGCGGTCCGGATTCCCTGAACGCCTATCTCGCGAGAACGATTCAATTTCCTCAGGATGCCCGCGACAACGGTATCTTCGGCACAGTGCTTGCCGAGTTTGCGGTGGAAAAGGACGGGCAGGTCGGGCAGGTCACCATCAAAGTGCCGCTCTTCCACTCCTGCGACGAAGAGGTGATCCGCGTCCTTCAACAGATGCCTAAATGGAAGCCCGCCACAAATCAGGGATTGCCCGTCCGCTGCTTCATGCAGGTGCCTGTCACGTTCAAAAACGACACCTTATACCCTAAACCAATCACTGACTCCTCTCTAATAAACACATTAACGGCAATGTTACGGAATAAAACATTCTCACAAGAAGATTTCCATTTGCTCAATCTAGAGGAGGCCGATTATTTCCGTTTGAAAAACTTTTATATCGTCAGATGTATGCTTGTAGGTCCTTCGGGATGGAATTCCAACTTCCAACATTATATTATCATGGACACCACGACAAACATAAACTTCTATTTTATGAGTCTATCCAACGACATGAATAATGTTTATCTGAATGGAAATCTGATTGTTAACAGTGTTGAATATAAGGACCAGTTCAGTGAAGACGAAAATTATTTCAAGAGAAAGAGAGCCTCTTTCAAACTAATAAGTACCACCTTATCTCCTGCTGACTTACAGGTTAAAACAACAACAGAAACGGAGAGAACACTTCCTTGGGAGGAGGTTTATGGTTTTCAATTTCACTGAAAACAGAAACTTTTTTCAGTATGTTAGTTTTTTTTCTATCTTTGCCGCGTTAAATTAATCAGTGAAAATGAAGTATTCGGAACTTGAAAAGAAATTGAGAAAAGCAGGATATTACCCCATTGACAACAGTGATCACCCCATTTGGTATAGCCCAATTCAAAGAAAATGTTCAAAACGGGTCATCACAAGTCACAGGAAGTGAAAACTGGAACATTGAGTAAAATTCTCAAAATTGCAGGAGTGAATTTATAATGAAATAAAACTAAAGATATGAAAGTCAAAGCAATAATAGAAACGGGAAAGGATTTGGATTACGATATTTACACCGATGACGAATCGTTAGATTTCATGCTGCTCGGTCAAGGAAAGACTATCGAAGAGGCAAAAAGCGATTTTCTCAAATGTAAAGAAGAGATGAAACAGGAATTTGTCGCCGCCGGAAAATCATTCGATTTTGACAACTTGGACTTTGAATATGTGTTCGATACTGTCTCTTTCCTCAAATATTCACCGTTCACACTCACTGGGCTCTCAAAAGCTACCGGCATAAATTGCAAACAATTGAGCCATTATGTAACTGGCTACCGCAAGCCATCGCCCAAAACGATACTGCGGATTCAAGAAGGCGTGACACGTTTCGCAAAGACGTTTAGCACTTTGACGTTAGGTTAACCACTATTGAGCGTAATTTCAGTGAAAAATCATCATGAACCGCACCCTCATCACCACAATCTTATTGCTCCCGCTGCTGGCATGGGCGCAGTACGATGTCCCCACACTCTCGTCTGTGGTACGTGTCGATGCGTTCGTGCCTGTGCCGAAATTGTCGGAAGACTTCCTATTGAACGGAGATGTAGCGTGTGTTGTTTATTTGTCCGAAACACCCAATGTTACAAGGACTTACCCATGGAGTTGCTTTGGAAAGAAGCATCGCATTCAAGATGTTGTTACAAATGAACGATGGGAATACGAATATGATACAACAGGGAAATTGCAACGGATGCATTCCCAGTACACTATGCGCGGAGACTATTTCATCCACGATATGAGTAAACCGTTCAAGAAGAAGAATGAAAAAGTATATTCGGATTACTATCATGGTGAGAAGAATGTGTCTTTTCATGATGGTCGACTCATCGCTTACACGGATTATATCCCAAACCATACTAATGACACCACTTTTTTGAGATATGATTCTGATGGGAACTTGGTTTATCTTTACAAAAACCACAATTCCCGTTCTCAACAATGGCATCTGTTTTACGATTCTCTCAACCAGCTGGTCTATGTGGACGATTGGAACCCTGACTCAAATTACAAAAACCTTCCCCAAAGTGTCTATGCCTTCCAGTACGGTTCCGACCATTGTACAGCGGTTCTAGCAGACAAGCCCACCTGTTCCCCGAAAGGCGATTTGCGGTTGCTGCACTACCATACCCATTCAGACAATTCCACAACACTGCACGTCACTTGGTGCGACAAATCATGTGGCAGCGACAGTCTGGATTACATCCTAGTACATGACAATCCGATAGATTATTTGGAGACATTCTTCGAAAATCGCATGGCAAAATGTGAAGAACGAGACCAATTCGCAGGTAAAACCCCATCTATTTACGAATTATTCGGATTGCCCGAACGCCTTCTCACTCCAGGAGAGTATACTTTTGACCCGAATGGCTGGCTGATAGAATATTCTGTTGATATACAGAGGTCTGAACAAACTGAGGCAACCATTTTGTATGATACCTGCGGCAGAATTGTGGAAATGCGGGCAGATACAGGCATCTTGTTGGACGGGGTCGGCTTAATTCCAACCCAAAGGTGTACATACGTGGGATACAAATACGACGACCATAACAACATAGTGGAAATTCATTGTAATGGATTAGACGAACGGCGCGACACTATCTCAAATACTCTTTCCTATCGCTATGCATACGACGACCATGGCAACTGGATCCGCCGCGAAACTTATTACAAAGGGAAGAAAATGGGGATTGACAAACGCGAGATTACCTATTATTCAGAGTTAGCCGGAGATAAAAAGGTGAGAAAGAAGTGATTTCTCCCGCAGAACTCGCAGATTTACGCAAAAATATACGTGTAGATACGTGTGATACGCGGAGATAAAAACGTGATACGCAGAGATAAAAATCCAACCCGACTGCAACCTTTCGACTTTTTTGAATCATAATCATATAAACCAAAAAAAATCTTGATATGAAAAAAATTGCCGTTATCTTTATCAGCCTGTTCCTCGCGCAAGGCGTGAGTGCACAATCAATTACGTTTACGGTTCCAACCATCCCCGGAGAAATCGAAAAGTCCGAGTATGCCAACTACACACTTTCCGCCATGGACTGCATCGAATGGCTAAAAACACATTCCCCTAACGACCCTCGGCGAAAAGAAGTGTCGGAGTTTGCAGTCTGGTGGCTCTTCGGCACCCCTGATGTGCGCATTGAACTTAATGCAGCCACTGCAGAATTCGAGAACAGGAACCTGCTAATTCTGTTACTTGGGGGCTGGGCACAATATGCCATTCAGTACAAAAGCGATGACCAGATGGAAGGCTGTCTCGCCGGGGTGACCACCGCCCTCAATTATTACGTGAAGTATAAAAAAGAGCTTGGGAAGGACAAGGGCGCGGAAAAATTGCTCAAAATGCGTGAAAAAGGGACACTGAGGTCTTATTTGGCCGATTCGATGCCGAAGTAGGCTTATTATAGGACTCGCAGACTTTAGGAACGCAACCAGCAAAACCACCAGATTCTGCAGGAGAATGGGTGGCAGATGACAGTGCTTTGGGAGTGTCAACTGAAGCCCACGAAGCTGCAACAAAAAATCTGTTACCGCATAAAAAAAAGCTATATGAATATCGCAGTATATACCCTCACCTCTACCCTGCACGACCCGCAGGCGGTAGATACGCTCACGAAAGAGTTTCTTACCCCTTTGAATGTCCCGTACATTCTGAAAGGCGACGATTTCTCGGACTACGGCTCCCGCGATCTGAATCTGATTTTCGTGCGGACGGGCGGCACCGAAGGCATCTTTCAGCAAATGATGCCCACACTGGTCGGGAAATCGGACGCTCCGTTCTATCTCCTGGCTTCCGACACGAGCAACTCATTAGCAGCCTCATTAGAAATCCTCTCCTACCTGCGACAGCAAGGGAAACAAGGTGAGATACTGCATGGCAATCCCGAATACATCGCCTCGCGCATCCAATTGCTGTGCCGGGTGGAATCGGCGGTCAAACGGTTGCGCCAAAGCCGATTAGGGGTCATCGGGAAACCTTCCGATTGGCTCATTGCCAGCCAAGTGGATGCGGAATGCGTCCGACAGAGACTGGGCATTGAGTTACTGGATATTCCCATGGTTGAGCTGCTGGACACGCTGGCCGCAACACCTGAATCCTCATCAACGGAACATAGCGATATGCCTACGGTCAATGAGGCACTTCCCGATGCCTGCCGTATCTATGAGGCATTGAAAATCGTAGTGCAAATACATGGCTTACAAGGATTTACAATCCGTTGTTTCGATTTGTTGGATGCTGTCCACAATACCGGCTGCTGGGCGTTGTCGAAGCTGAACGCGGAAGGTTATATCGCAGGTTGCGAGGGCGACGTCCCCACCATGCTGACCATGATGCTGCTCCGCGCCCTGACCGGCAGTTCCTCTTTCCAAGCGAACCCCGCCAGCATCCATCCCGAAACGGGCGAAATCCTCTTCGCCCACTGCACCATACCCTTCGATATGGTTCAGCGTTACGAACTGGACACGCATTTCGAATCGGGAATCGGGGTCGGCATCCGCGGCTTCGTGCCGGAAGGCCCCGTCACGATTTGCAAGGTTTCGGGCGATGTGTCACGAGCGTTCGTCGCAGAAGGAGAGCTGGTTCGTTGTCAGACAAAGCCGGACCTCTGCCGCACGCAGTTGGTGGTGCGTCTCGCCAATCCGTCCGACACCGAATATTTTCTGACGAATCCTATTGGGAATCACCATGTTATCATAGTCGGACAGCACGCAGAAGCACTGAAAGCGTTGTTACGGAGAATAAATATTTTCTGAATTATCCTCTTGAATCTTGTAAATATCCTGTCTGCGTATTTCTGCGAGTTCTGCGGGGCATATAATTGTCCCGCAGACCGCGCAGATTGACGCAGATTATCACACCGTTTTTTTGCAAGACTTAAAGGGATAATTCCGAATGTTTTTGATACTTTTGCCGAATGAATTTTATTACAAATCCAGCAATCAAACACTAAGTAAATATACGATGACCACCTATTACAATTTTGAGCATTCAACAAAAACAAAAGTGGTTGGAAGTGCCCCGTGGGGACAACTGGAACTCATTCAGCCTCTGAACTTTAACAGCATGCAACAATTATTCAACCAGTTGCCAAAACAATCGGAATTCAGGCTGAAAGGGAACTCTCGCCTTACAGATTTACTCTATTGCCTTAACATTAGCACTATCAATAACTTTATTGTCAGTTCCAAAATGTGTTCCATATTGAAGAAATTCAATATTCAAGAACATCAATGGGCAAGCTGTACCATTAGGAAAAAGGACAAAACCTGGGACTATCATCTGCTCAGATTTGCGCAACCGCGTGATAATAAAAGGCGTCCACAGCTCTATTGTCCAGAAATGGTGGATTGGAGAAATTCGGTATTTTTTGAAGATTCCTATGCTCGTTTTGGAGGAATAAAAGGGAATGAGCCCATCTTAAAAATCGACAGCTATGATGACTATCTGAAAGTACAAGCCGAATATAATCGCAAATTCGATGAACATGAAAACATAGACTTGACAATAGGGGTCATGAAATTTGCATTCAACGAGGAATATTTGGAAAAAAACAACCCCGATATGTGTTGGTTGTATCCATTGCATTCAAATCCATTGATTTCGGAAAGACTAAAAACAGCATTGGAGGAAAAAGATATCACAAGTGTGGAAACGATGGAAATAAACTCCTATCTCTGTCGCAACGATGCAGAAGTATTGGGCAATATCTTTAAGGAACTCGGCGTGCGGTAAAGACCATAAATTCAACAGTCTTGTTCTGTATAAGTTTTTTTTTTACAAAAATGTGGTTGAATCGAAAATAGTTGTATTTTTGCAGCGGAAAAGTTGTAAAGATATGCATTAACCGATATGTTTGACAACAAAAAGGTAATATGACAGTTACAGAATATATACGCGAAAGGGAGATACGAGGACGTGTGACGTTCACAATTGACGATGTCCGTCAAGCTGTGAACTTGTCGGACAATTCGCTTGTCACAGAATTGCAAAGACAAGTGGCTCGCGGTAGAATATGCATTCCTTATCGCGGTTTCTATGTCATTATACCTCCTCAATATGCTTTGAAGGGTGTTGTTCCTCCTACTTATTATATTGATAATCTGATGAATGCTGTCAGAAAACCCTATTATTTATGCTTGCTGTCGGCCGCAGAATTTTACGGCGCCAGCCACCAGCGAGCTATGCAAACCCAAGTGATGACAATAGCACCTCGTTTAAGAACTTCAAAGATGAATAATTTGTTGAACTGGAACTATCGTCAGCTAATTCCTTCTGAATTATTGATGAAGAAAAATGCTGAAATGGGGGTGATACTCTATTCCTCTGCCGAGCTGACAGCCATTGACCTCGTCCAATTTGCAAGCCACGTAGGTGGTTACCAACGAGCAGCCACGGTTCTTGCGGAATTAATGGAAAGTGTTGATGTAGATCGAATTGAATCCGTTTTACCTTATACTACTACAGCAACCGTTCAACGCTTGGGTTATCTTTTAGAATTTATTTTGGAGGAGCAGCATAAAGCCGACAAACTGTATAAGCTGTTGAAAGCATCAACTCCAAAATGGAAAAAGGTATTGATGAGCAATGACAGCGAAGAAAAAAACAGTAGTATGGGTAATCGATGGCATGTGAATATGAACATTGAAATTGAAATAGATGACCTATGATAGACAAATCGACAATTATAGAATGGAATGAACAGGCACCGTGGATATATGCTACCATGGTCGAACAAGACCTCATCATCTGCAAGGCCCTGGTCTGCATCTTCAGTGATGAATTTTTGGCTTCGCAGCTGGCTTTTCGCGGAGGTACGGCGTTGCACTGAACGATCTGGTCAAGAAAACCTTCATCGACCTTATGCCCGGAAGTAGAGATTAGATTTTTGCAAATAACAATTAAAAAAAACAATACTATGAAAAAAATCCTGATTTTTGCCATCGCCGCGCTGCTGTTTGCGGCATGTGGTGATTCTGAAAAACAGCTGCAGAAACGTGCGGCCGAGCTTTGCCAGTACATCCCCGACCACGAACTGTCGGAGAAGTCGAAACCGTATATGACGGCGGACTTCTACAGCGTGCTGGACACGATGTTCAACCAGTTGCCGGAGTTCGAGGCCATGGACCACGAATGGCTCTACTATTTCGTGACCGGCAACGGCGGCACCATCGCCGACTTTGAAGTGGCCGGTGTGGAAAAAACCGACAACACCCACGCGGTCGCCACCATCAAGGTGCGCCAGAAATGGGAGGATGGCTCGTTCGACGAAAACGCTGACGTAGAGGAACATAAACTCTATATGGAGAAGGTGAACGGCCAGTGGCTGATATCCGATTTCGATGAGCACAAGGCCGACTGCATCCGCCATATCGCCATCAACAAAAAGGAGCAAGTGGTGCGCAACGCCATCAGCGACTATCTGGTGAATGAGATTGGCGAGCACTACCAGAAAGGCGAACTCTGCATCCCTATGATGATTATGGTGCACGAAGAGGACGAACTCTTCATGGGCGACTTCTGGGTGTACTGGTACGACAAATCCGGCGACACGCTGAAGTGCGTCTCCGGCGGCAACCATGCGGGTTTGATGACCCTGAAGAAGGAAGGCGACCAGTACAAGGTGGTTTCCTTCGAGCAAACCGTTGATGGGGCCGGCAACGAGGCCAGTGCCCAACGCATCTTCGGCAGCTATTTCGACATCTACCAAAACATCCACTCCAACGAGAAGGTCCGCGAAGCCGTCCGTCAAGAGCAGCTGCGCGAGTACGTGAAAAAACACAACCTCAACGTCAAATATTACCAAGACTACGGCTGGCCCGCCGTGGAATTGTAATCAAGCTATGGAGTAAAAGACATTATGGCCATTGAAATCACCTACCGGCGAACCCGCAGGCTGTCGATGCGCATCGTGAAGAATGGCGACGTGCATGTGTCGGTACCTTACGGGGTGTCAAAAAAGGAGGTGGAAGAGTTTATTGAGAGTCACCGCGACTGGATAGCGGATGCACGGAAGAAGACCCTCGATCGGCAGAAACAGCGGGCCGAATTCTACAACAGATTGCCGCTCACGACTCGGGCGCAGGCTGATGAGGCTCTGCAGCGGCTCAAAGCGTTGGTTGAGCCCTTGGTGGAACGACATGCCCAAACGATGGGCGTGAAACCCCGATACGTCTGGTACAAGCCGATGATTTCGCGCTGGGGCGTGTGCAATGTGAGGGACCGCAGCATCTGTTTCTCCGCCTACGTGCTGCTGCTGCCGGACTGGTGCGTGGAACACATCGTGGTGCACGAACTATGCCACCTGATAGAGCCCAGCCATAACGCCCGTTTCCACAAACTGATGGACCGCTACTTCCCGCGCTGGAAAGAGGCAAGAAAGGAAACTCGCAAGATTTGTCGGACGGAGGAGGAAGAGGAAGACGACTAAAGGGAAACCTTACCCCTTCACCCTCATCTCGCACTTCCCGCAGTCGAATTCCAGCCGGAAACGACGTTTGCCCGACACCAGAAACAGCGGATCATTGGGCACCTTCGAACCGTCTATGCGACGATGGCACCAGCCCAACTCGTACCGCAGGCAGTACTTGCAGGTCATCACGGCCTTGCCCGCGTAATCCTCGGTCTTGTCCAACCCGTACTCAATGTCCGTCGCGCCGAAATCCTCATATACGGATTTGTGCGCCTCGTTGGTGATATTCCGCAGATAGTCGGCCTTCTGGAATAGCTTTTCAGGACAGTATTCCCGATGTACGTCTTCGGGACGAAAATGTCGGACACGTTCCTCCATAAGTTGCTCCACCACCTTGGATTTCAGCTCATTGACGAATCCGGCACGCAGGAAAGCCGTGCACGTCGGAATGTTGATGGTGCGGGCCTCGAACGGGGTGCCGCCCAACTTCGACAACGCGGTTCGCAAGGTCTCCGCCATTTTCTCCGGCTGCTGCGCGGGAGCCAAATCGACGTTATCCCCTACCCTGACCGTACAACCGTCCTCGTCAATCATGGTAAGCCACACACCATCCGCGAGCTCTTCAAAGAGAATATCCACCGCAATCTTCCGCTCCGCCGTCTTCCCAGACAATATCTTCTCGAAATTCTTGTCTATATTGCGGTATAATTTCACCTTTTGAAAACGGGACAACGGTTTCTGCGGGATGATACGATTCCCCTCCACGCCATTGACCAAAAAACCTTCCAATTCGCCGTCTGCATTGATGAAACACAGACCATCCCCGTTGGATATCGCGCTACCGAGATTCTTGCCCCTACCGGGACTGCTTAAGGAAGCGGTTTTTAAATATTGGGGCTCAACGTAATATTTCCCGTTGATTTGTTCCAACGTGCCGATGGGCTCTCCGATGGCTTTCGGGGTGTCAAAGGAGGACATGGAACCCACAGGATCGCGGTAGCCGTCAATAAAGTAGGAGGTGTATTCGCGGTTGAATGTTTTGTGGAGGTCTGGGGTGAAGAAGAAACGGGTGTTACCGCTGCCAACATGTTGATATTCTGGATGACCGTTGAGGATGGAATCCAACCTCTGCCGGTAAAATGCGGTCACGTTCTTGACGTAACTCTCGTTTTTGAGACGTCCTTCAATTTTGAAGGAGACAATGCCGGCTTTCATCATCTCTTCAAGATAATCAACGCGGCACATGTCCTTTAACGACAGTAAATGTTTGTTGTGTATCAGCGTTTTACCGTTGGCATCCTGCAAGTCGAAACGGGTGCGGCAGATTTGGGCGCATTCGCCTCGGTTGCCGCTCCGGCCCGTCATCATCCGGCTGATATAGCACTGCCCGCTGTAGCATACGCACAATGCCCCGTGGACGAACGCCTCGAGCTCGATGTTCGTCTGATTATGAATTTGTTGGATGGTGTCTAAATCGGTCTCGCGGGCCAGCACGGCACGGGTGAAGCCCAACTTTTCGAGGAACCGGATACGTTCCAAAGAATGGTTGTGGCATTGCGTGCTTGCGTGCAGGGCGATGGGCGGAATGTCGAGCTTCAGCAGCCCCAAATCCTGAATCAAAACGGCATCCACACCTATGTTATACATGTCCCAAAGCAACTTCCTTGCACCCTCCAACTCATTGTCGTACAGCAACGTGTTGACGGTCACGTGGACTTTGGAACCGTACAGATGGGCATATTGCACCAAAGTTTCGATGTCTTGCAGGGAATTTCCCGCCGCCTGCCGTGCTCCGAAAGCGGACGCCCCGACATAGACGGCATCCGCTCCGTGATTGATGGCAATCTTGCCTGTGGGCAGGTCCTTGGCGGGAAGCAGTAGTTCTATCTTACTCATCGGCAAAGCGTTTCGCCTTCATGGGGAACTGTTCGGCCAGCTCGCCGGAGAAATAGAAGTCGTTGCAAATCACGCCGAAGGTATACACCGCGTCGTGCACAGTGATGTGTGATCCACCGCACTTCGGATCCGGACCCGGTTTGGAGGCCGCGAAACCAAGGTTGAAAAGCGTGAACAAAATGTCGGGACGATTCGTGATATCATAACCTGACCGCTTCCATTGCAGCATTGTCTGATGCAAAATACAGCCAGTGTAAATGTATGAATACAGATGATTATGATAGTTCGTCAAACGATTGAACCGCTCGCTCTGATGGTCAGCGGTCTGAAAATCGAGGATGTGCTCATACTGCTTGCCCATGTAGAAAATGGAGCTGTCGTTAGTGAGATTGCGCTCCACCTGCATGGCGGTGAAATCCTTAATGCCGTTGACACCAAGCGAGAACTGCGACTGCACGGAGAGCACCTTCATTGGGCCGAGGTACCGCTTAAACATCTCGCGCTTGCTGTTGAAAAGGCGCACCTGCTCCCCAATGAGGCAACCCACAATGAGACGAGGTTCCACACCCGTAAGACGTGCGGCCTCGTAAATCACAGCCGTGTCTTTAATGACGGCAGCCTTCAACGCGGGCCAGGCAGAGTCGTTCATCCACGGGATAACATTGCCTTCAAATGGCGGCATCCTATTGGATTTAAGGATATTATCCACATCATCAGACATTTTACGGTAGGCGGTAGCATGCTCATCGTCCTGCATGTACATATTGGCGGCGTATATCATCTCCTGCACCGCCGTGGGACGGTCGCTGAACTGTGCAGCATTGAAAATCAAGTCGGCATTCTTGGGATAGAACTGCCGCAGGACAGACAGGTCGCGATAACCCTTCAACGCCTTCTCTTGACTGTTGACACTGTCTTTGATGGTCGCATATTGCTGACTGCCGGATAGGTAGCGGTTGTTCTTGTCGGCACCGCCCTTGTTGTTGGTAAACCCCAGTTCATAAAACACCCATGCGCCGAGGATACCCGCGCCAACAAACGCAAAAAGGTGCAGGACAATCAGATAGAATTTTGTGCGTCCCTTGAGTCGTTTCCATAACTTCCACAGGGAACGCTTCTTGCGCACCTTTTTCGGGGATTGTTGGGACATGTCAATTTGTGATTGCAAAGACGCGACATGGCACGTCTCTACAGAGGGGCTTGTCTCTTCCATTGTTATATTCGGGCTTATCGTAGAGACACCATGCATTGCGTCTCCACCTCAATAACCAATAACCTATAATCAATAACCATTTACACCAGATTCGCAAATCCCATAAACGCCATGGCGAGAATACCGGCGGTGATGAGCGCGATCGGCACGCCCTTCATGCCCTTGGGGATTTCCACCAGTTCCAATTGCTCACGCAATCCGGCGAAAATCGTGATGGCAAGAGTAAAGCCGATGGCGATGGCAACAGCGTACAACGTGTTGTCAATCACCGAGAAACCGTGGCCAGGAATAATGGTCTGCTGGGTCACGTTGATGGCCACACCGAGGACGGCGCAGTTGGTCGTGATCAGCGGCAAGAACACACCCAAAGCACGGTACAGCGACGGGCTGACCTTCTTGAGGATGATCTCCACCATTTGCACCAGACTGGCGATGACCAAGATGAAGACAATGGTCTGCAAGTAGGTAATTGCCAACGGCTCAAGGACATACTTCTGTAACAGCGAAGTCACCAAGGTAGCCAACGCCATGACAAAGGTGACGGCCGCACCCATACCGAGGGCGGTGTTCACCTTGCTGGACACGCCCAAAAACGGGCATATACCGAGGAACTGCACCAGAATGATGTTGTTGACCAGGACAGCTCCGATTATCATTAAAATATATTCCATTGTTTTGCTTATTTGTGATTAGTGAATTGTGATTGGTAATTGGTAACTTGTGTGATGAAGATCAATCTTTAACGCAATTAAATACGGTCAAACAGCTTCAATAACCAATAACCTATAACCTATAACCATTATTTGTGTTTCTTCTTCTCCTCACTCTTGTTCACGAAATAGCGCACGGCGGCCATCACGAAGCCGAAGACAAGGAATGCGCCTGGGGCGAGCACGAAAATCAGCATGTTGTACTCTGACGGGATGAACTGGAAGCCGAGGAACGAACCGGAACCCAGAATCTCGCGGATACCGCCGATGAGTGTCAACGCGATGGTGAAGCCGATGCCCATGCCGAGACCGTCAAGTAGAGAATCAAGAACGGTGTTTTTGTTGGCGAAGGCCTCCGCGCGGCCGAGTACTATGCAGTTCACCACAATCAGCGGGATGAATACGCCCAAGCTGGCGGAAAGCGCGGGCAGGAAGCCCTGGATGAGCAGGTCGATCATACTCACAAACGTGGCGATGATGACGATGTAGCTCGGAATACGCACTTTGTCGGGGATGACGTTCTTGAGCGCGGAGATGAGCATGTTGGACATCAGCAGCACGAACGTCGTGGCCGCACCCATACCTAAAGCGTTGGTCACCGAGGTAGTGACGGCCAGCGTCGGACAGCAGCCTAACACCAGAATCAAGGTCGGGTTCTCTTTGAAGAAGCCCTTGGTCAATATACTTAACTTACTGTTATTCGTATTGTTACTCATGATAATCCTCCTTTATTTTCATAAAAATATCGTAAGCGCGTTGCACCGCATCGCAATAAGCCCGCGACGAGATGGTAGCCGCTGTAATGGCATCGACATCACCGCCGTCTTTCTTCACCACCAACTGGAAATCAGCAGGATTCTGGTGATTGAACTGCAGGGCGAAGTCGCTCTTGTTTTTGTTGATATTGTCGCCCAGACCGGGAGTTTCATTGGCTTTGAGCACCTCGGTATTCACGATGGTGCCCTCCGCGTCGAAGCCGACCATCAGGTCGAAGCGGCCGGAAAAGGCTTTCTTGGTGTATGTTTCAATACCCGCGCCGCAGAGCTCGCCGTTCTCGCCAATGGCCAGATGAACGGGAATCTTTTCGTTGTCGGCGTCCACAATCACGGTGTCAACCACAGTGCCTTGGTATTCGGGTAAAACGGCCTGCAGGGCTTTGTCTTTTTTCTCCTGCTGGCCCCTTTCAATGGGATCTTTGGTGAGGGCATAGACCCCGGTGAGGGCCAGACCCGCGATCAGTGCGATGCTTGTCAGCACAACCACCAACCGCCATATAGATGCTTCTTTATTTGCTGTCATAATCGGAAATTTTAAGGGTTAACGGTCGGCGAACTGTTTGGGCTTGAAGCCTTTGTTAATCAAGGGCACTACGGCATTCATCAGCAGGATGGAGAAGGAGACACCCTCGGGGTACGCGCCGAAAAGGCGGATGATGATGGTGAGCAGACCGCAACCGCAGCCGAACACGATCATGCCCCACGGGGAGGTCGGGGAAGTCACCATATCAGTGGCCATGAAGCAGGCGCCGAGGATGAGACCGCCCGCGAGCAGGTGGATGAACGGGTTGACATACACAGCCGGGTTCACCAAGTGAAAGATGCCCGCCACGACGAACGTGGTGGCCATGAAGGCGACTGGGATATGCCACGTGATGATACGCTTCCACAGCAGGAAGCCCGCGCCGATGAGCAGCGCGATGGCGGACACCTCGCCGAAGCTACCGCCCATCTGACCAAGCAACATGTTGGCGTAAGTCGGAAGCTGTGTCAGGTCGCCGCCTTCCTTGATGAGGCCGAGGGTTGTCGGACCGGTGACGGCGTCGGCGAAGCCCCATATCGGGGTCGGTACCGGCCACGTGGTCATCTGCACCGGGAAGGCGATGAGCAGCGTGACACGCGCCACCAAGGCGGGGTTGAACGGGTTATGGCCAAGACCGCCAAAGGGCATCTTCGCAATGCCGATGGCGACCAAAGCACCCACCACCATGATCCAAACCGGCAGGCTCGAGGGCACGTTGAAGGCCAGGAGCAGACCCGTGACCACCGCCGAACCGTCGTCAATGGTCGGCTTCTGGTGCAGCATATACCGCTGGATGAGGTACTCGAAGAGCACGCAACAGCCCACCGACACGAGCGTCAGGATGATGACGGGCAGCCCGAAATAGTAAATCGACACCAGCAGCGCCGGCATCAACGAAAGGACCACCGACCACATGATTTTCTTCACAGACTCGCCGCTGTGCACGTGGGGTGACCCAGAAATGTGTAACAGTTTATCCATTGATTGTAGATTTTATTGATTCCTATATTCCTAAAAATAACAAACCGCAAAAGTAGTATTTTTTTGGATATGTTTGGTATTTTTTTAGGCGTGTAAGCGAATAGAGGAAAGGAGCGCTATGGCAACCAAAACGCGAAGCTGTGGAAACCGCTTCCGACAGCTTGCTTGACATAACCGGAACCTGTAGGAATCCAAACCTCCGCCTGGGTGTTCGCGGGAATAACGACATTCCACTCATAGTGACCCTTGTAGACACTCCAAGAACTCTCAATGCGGCCAGAAACAGACTCGTAACTGCATTTCACGTAATCCAGACCGGGAATAATGGTCGGTTTCAGCTGGATTCGGCTGTAGCCGGGTTCGAGGGCACGGATGCCGCCGAGATATTCGTACTCCCAAAGGAGGAGGTCGCCAAGGAGCATGACGTGGTTGCCGGAGTTCATCGCCGGGTCGGCGGTATTGCCGTTCCAGAGCTCCCAGATGGTGGTCGCACCGTTGCGAACCATGTATCCCCAACTTGGGTAGGTGTCGTCGGTGGCGAGTTTGAGCGCGAGGTCGGCGCGCCCGCGGTCCGTGAGTGTGCGCATCAGCTGCTGGATGCCCACCACGCCGGTGGAGACGTGCCCGCCGAATTCGGTTTCCGTCATTTTGACAATGTTGTCAAAAACTTCCTCTTCCCACTCTTCCGGCACCATGCCGAAAGCCAACGGCAGAAGGTTAGCCGTCACGCTGCCGTTTTCGTAGTTGGCTGTCGCCACATCATAGAAAGTGCCGTTATAAGCGCTTGTCGCAAATCGTTTGCAAAACAGGAAAAAATCCACATCATCTTGTAACCCAATGAGTTCAGCGAATTTTGCCATAATGTCGCACAGATGACAATAGAACGGGGTGGAGATGGAGCCTCCTTCGGTGTAACGATATGGATTGTATGAGTGAATCAGTTCCGGAGACTCGGGAGGTACGCACCAGTCGCCGTAGCAGTCGCGGGAGATGACACCGTCGATGCCGTAAGTGTTACGCATGTGTTCCATCCAGCGTCTCATCGCCGGATAGTGCCTGCGGATGGCTTCAAGGTCGCCGAAACGGGTGTACAGCATGTCGGCCACGGTGATGAACGCCCCTGGCCAGGTCATGTTGTCGGTGTAACGACGCCAGTATGCCGGGCAAACGTCCGACAAGCTTCCGTTCTCCCACTGGCTGTCCTCAATGTCCGTTAACCATTTGGAGTAGAGCCTGTAGTTGTTGAAGATGTACGATTCGCCGTAGTTGCCGGTGGTGCGGTCGCCGGTCCAGCCCATACGCTCGTCGCGTTGCGGGCAGTCGGTGGGCATGGAGCGGTAGTTGCTCCGGATGCCCCAGTAGGCGTTGCGATAGACAGCGTTCATAATCTCGTTGGAACACTCGAAAGTGCCCGTGGTGGCCATCTCATCGTAAAACACAAGTCCCAGGAAATCTTCGAGTTTCGGTTCACCGCGCAAACCGGTAATCTCCACGTAGCGGAAACCGTGGTAGGTGAACATCGGGTGCCATTGAATGGTGTGATTTGTGACCTTTGACCTGTGAATTATATACCGATCCGTAGCCTCGGCACTGCGCAAATTGGCGGTGTAGAGGGTGCTGTCGGGCTTGAGGAGTTCGGCGAATCGCAGCGTTATCGTGTCGCCGGACTGTTGTCCGCGCATCTGCAACTGCAAATATCCCACCATGTTCTGACCCATGTCGAGGTACCATTTCCCGTCTTTCGGGAACATGGAAACGGGTCGCAGCGTGTCCTGCACCTTGATGTTGGGGTTGGGCTGTGGCACGATTTTGCCTCTCGGGGCTTCCACCACTCTGGCAGGATACCAGGATTTGTCGTTGTATCCAGCGGAAGTCCATGTTCCAAGCGTATAACGTTCGTCGTAGGTCTCTCCGTCGAATTCGTTAGATTTCCGAATGGGGCCGCAGTCAGTGATTTTCCAACTCTTATCGCTGACAATCAGTTCTTTGCTCCCGTCTGTGTAGGTGACTTCCAGCTGGAGGAGCAGTCGTGGGGTATCGTAATGCATGGCGTGCGTCAGGCCGCCCCATTCAAAGTCTTCCTCGTTCTTCTCGTTGTAGCGAACGGTGGTGTAGCGGCCGCCCGCGAGTGTGACCCCGACGGCATTGTTGCCCTTCTTCAAGAAGTCCGTCACGTCGTAAGCGTTGAAATAAACCCGTTTGGTGTAGTCGGAGAGGGCGGGCTTGAGGATTTCTTCGGGCGCGACCTCGGCACCGTTAATATACGCACTATATTGTCCTAATCCACAGACATATAGACGTGCATCACGGATATTTTTGCTTAGGGAAAATTCTTTGCGCAAGTAGCGTGAGGCAATGCAGGTTTTCCCCTTGATGTTGTCATTATAGAACTCGCCGCCAATCCATTTTGCTTGCCAGTTGGCACTGTCCAACAGGCTGATTTCAAATGAATTGATATCGCTTTCAATGAATCTGACACAGGTTACGGTATCTAACGATTTATATTCGTTCACCCTGGAGTATGTCGTGTGTGTTACTTCAGTAATCTCGTAGCGGGTTGTAGAGGCGATTACCTTCCAGTATGCCTTGTCGCGGCTATGCAGTGGTTTTCCCTCGTAAGGGATAAGTAACATCCGGTTTGAGGCAACAGTTTTTGAATCCCAAAGATCGCCAATGTTCTTTTCGGCGTTTTCCCGGGTGGAGGCCACAATGATGCGATAGGAGGTCTGTTTTACGTTGTTCGGAATGACCTTCCGATTGATGGAATCGTCAGTCTCGTACTGCCAGCTGAAGCGCGGGACATTCGTGGCCAGCGGCTGCGAACCGTTTTGGTACTCGACGGTTTCGTGCGAGATGGCCACCTGCGCGCACACCTCGCCGAAGACCATCATCACGAGAATTGCCAGAATTGTCATTTTTCTCATACCAATGCTTTTTATCCGGCAAAAATAATAAAAACACACGAATGGGTCATGAATAATCAAAAATTTCGCGCCTGATCACTCATGGTCATTCGTATGAAATGAACATGAATGGACATGAAAATGCCGTCATGGGTAGCACAAAATGCCTACCGGATTAGCGTCACCGTGCCGTTGCGGACCAACTTCTCGTCGGGGGTGCCGATGCGGGCGTAGTTGATTTTCCATACATAAACACCCTGCGGCGCGGGTTTGCCGTCAAGCGTGCCGTCCCAGCCTTGGTCGGGGTTGTTGGTGTAGAAAATCAGCTCGCCATCGCGGGCGTAAATGACAAACTCATAATTCGCCACATCGTGAACTTTGGGCAGGAACACCTCGTTCATCCCGTCGGTGTTGGGGGTGAAGGCATTCGGGACGAAGAAGGCGAAATTGTCCTCCACAGGCACAATCTGGATGGTGTCGTCACTGCAGCCGTCGTTGTTGGTGACCGTGAAGTGCACCGTCATCAAGTCGCTCTCCTGCAAGTGATAGGTATGCGAAGGTTCCTGCACGTAGGAAGAATGACCGTCGCCGAAACTCCATGCATAGTTGGTGATATCGCCGCCCGTGGAGAGGTCGTAGAAGAAAACTTCCTCGCCGTTTTCGGGCTCCGACGGGCTGAACGTGAAGTCGGCGTGCGGGAAGCCGGAAACATGCACAACGTTCTCCAACGTCAGCGAGTCTTTGCAGCCGGGAGCGGATGTCACGATAAGCTTCGCCGTGTAGTAACCCTCATCGGGCAGCGAGGTGTGCAGCGTGACGGCGGAGTCAATGTGTGTATAGGTACTGTCGTTGTATATATTCCAAAGCAAGGTGGCGTAATCGGGGCTATACTGTGCCTGCCAAGTCACTGGCAGCGGCTGGCAGCCGTGGTCGGGCGTGTAGGTGATGTTGATGTCAGGTCGCGGCACAATGGTCACTTCCACGGTAGCAGTATCGGTCATGCAACCCCACCGATCGCTGGCCGCCACTTTGAAAGTCCCGCTTTGGGTAATCACGCACGACGTGGCAAGGCTGTCGGGATGGAGAACGCCGGGAAGTGTGTCGCCACCAAGCGTAAGCCATGTGTAGTGAAGCTGGTTCGAGCCCCGTTCCTGCTCCACCTCCATATAACGAAGCGTGTCGCAAGCGGTGAACGTCGTGTCGCGCAATTGAACGCTGTCATTGGCACACAAGTGAAGGATAATGGTATCCCTTTTGAAAAAGACATCCATCAGTTCGGGAAATCCGTTACAGCCCTGCGTAACAATATACAGCTCAGCGGTTTTCACTTGGTCGGGATTGGTGAATGTCACCGTGGGGAGCATGGTCACGTGAACCAGCTCCATCGTGTCGCCCGGTTGGTAATAGAACTCGTTGTTATCCAACGTCAACGCCATTCCATTGTCGGTGGTCAGGGAGTAGTCTACACCCAGTATCGCGTCGCCACCGGTCTGGATAATGATGGACGTGTAAGCTGTGATGAACGGATGTTCGATGGTGAAGGTGAGATCCAGATTACGGCAGTTCTGAATCAGCGTGTCGCCGCCCTCCGCAGTCTCCCAGGCCTCTTCCACATGGACATGCGGGCTGTAGAAACTGCCCTCTTCCAGAAAGACACCCGAGTCGTAACCGTTGTCACCCACATTGGCAACTGCCAGTTTCATGTGGTAGGTATTGCAGCTGAAGATGGTACTCTCCGCCGACAACTTTGTGGTGTAGCCATCATACTGCACCCCGGTGGAATTGCCGCCGTTGCAGATGAAATAGTTCGAATTGGACGGGCTGGTGCCAGTACCGCTGCTGCCAGAGTGATTCCCGTGGTTCACATTGTTGATAGCCACCGGCGTGCCATTGGGATTGGATGCGGTGATGGAACCCGGCACAACAGCCACATTCCGCGTGGTGTTCGTATAGGTCACCGGGTCAATGCCTGTCAACAAAAAGGCGAACACATCGTTGTAACCGGTGTTCACAAACTCGCAATATTCCTCCGAGGCGAAAATATAGTTGAAGCAGAACGTATCGGCCATGGCTATGAAGTCGAACTCCAACGATGCGGAATTGTTGACAGTGTTGGTGGTGTATTGACTGAGGGCACTCTCCGTATATCCCGTCGACACCTGGCTGGAAGCACTGGTCGAGTTGTTCGGACCGGCCGCCACGGAGACGTTTCCGGTGGTCATCACCAATCCCGTGGAAATCGGGAAATTGGTGAACCCGTTTCTGTTAAACGTCCCGATTTGGGGAGAACTCACGTTACCCGTCTGGTTGTTGAACTTGGCTCGCTGCATCATGGCGTCGATTTCCGGATATGGGCAACCCGACAGCAACACGCCGTCGCCCGCCAAATGGTCCTGCAGAATCGACCCCACAGACGTACCCTGCAACGAAGAGACAGTCAAGTTGTTACCTTGCGCCGCGACGAACATCACCGTTGCTAAACTGATTATTGATAGGAAGAATCGTTTCATCGAACTGTTTTTATATACTGTTGAGACACTTGTTCATTACCTTGTAGAGATGCAATGTCTTGCGTCTCTACGTAAATGGTTAACGAAATCGCCTCGAAAACGTTGCAAAAAAAATCACTCCACCTCGATTTCGTCCACGAAAAGCCAAGCCGGGTGACCGAATCCCGTGTGTCCTTCGGGCAGCTGATGACCCGTAACACGCACCCGTAAATATCTGGCCTTCAACGGGTCAAATGTAAGTTCGTAGCGTTTAATACCACTGTCGCTCCCCCACTCTGCCAGTGCGTAGTCGGCGTGAGCCACCTCACGGAACTCTTCGCCGTCATCGGAGACCAACACAGTGAAAATCTGCGGGTTGTAAATCCAGTCATTGATATTGAGGATGGTACTGAAGGCCACCTTGCGCATCTCGGTGGGCTTTTGCATATCCAGGGTCGCTTCCATGGGCGTACCCCAAAAGCCGATCCAGCGACCGGTGCGGTAGTTCTCGCTGCCGTGCAACCCGTCGGTGAGCGTGGGCGCACCCGCGTAAGCGTAGTTCTCGTGCGGCGGCTCGGTCAATGTCACGGGCTTCATCGACGACTTTGTGAAGTGGAACTTCGTCTTGTACTCAGAAGTCGCGCCGTCAGGACGAACGAGAACGGCACAGAAGTCGGCATCCTCACGAATCTCAACAGGTTCCGTATAAAGTTCCCCGCGTTTGGGGTTTCCGCCATCCAGGGTGTAGCGAATCTCACCGTCGCCGAACTTCGAGAGAGTCACTCTGACGCAGCCCTTCTCGTAGTCGGGCGTCACCTCAGCCTGCAAGTCGAAAATGTGACGGGCATAGTTGTAATCATAGAGGTCGTAAAGTTTCGCCATGCGGAAGCAGCGTCTCACAAAATCCTGATAATCGCGTTGTTGTGGGTCGCACCACTGCAATTCGGCGAGGGCGGCCATTCGCGGCAGGGCGTCGTACTCCACATCTTTGAAACTGTGGATATACTCACCCCAAATATTGGCCTGCACCCCGACTATATGGTGTTGCTGGTTCTCGGTAAGCTCAGTGGGCAGCGGCTGGAAGGCATAGACGCGCTCCACAGGCAAGTAACCGTCGGCGGCCACGGGCTCCAATTCAGGCGTGAGCGACTGTCCCTGGCTGAAATAAAGATAATCGCCGGGGATCATCACCACATCGTGTCCCTTGCGGGCGGCCTGGATGCCGCCGGTGGTGCCGCGCCAGCTCATAATCATCGCGCTACGGCTGATATTGCCATCCAGGATTTCGTCCCAGCCGATGATACGGCGGCCACGCGCCTTCACCACCCGCTCCATGCGGTTCATGACATAGCTCTGCAGGTAGTCTTCCGCCGTATAACGGCCGTCATCGTGCAGTCCGAGCTGCTGGATCTTGGCCTGGCATTTCGGGCAATCTTTCCAACGGGTCTTCGGGCACTCGTCGCCACCGAGGTGGATGATGTCGGACGGGAAAACATCCATCACCTCGTTGAGAATATCCTCCAAAAGTTCCATGGCGGCCTCGTTGCCGGCGCAGATCACCTCATCGGAGACCCCCCAGCGTTTCCACACCTCGTAGGGGCCGCCAGTGCATCCGCACGACGGGCATGCGGCGAGCAACGCCTGCGTATGGCCGGGCAGGTCAATTTCGGGAATCACGGTGATATGACGTTCAGCGGCGTAGGCCACCAGGTCGCGGAGTTCCGCCTGCGTGTAGTAACCGCCGTGACGGACGGTGTCGTAGCTGTTGGTGTTGCGTCCGAGCACAGTGCCGCTGCGCCAAGCACCCGTATAGGTCAGCTCGGGGTGGCGTTTGATCTCCATGCGCCAGCCCTGGTCGTCGGTGAGATGGATATGGAACTTGTTGATATTGTGCATCGCCATCATGTCGAGATAGCGTTTCACGGAATCCATGGCGATGAAATGGCGGGCCACGTCGAGGTGCATGCCACGATAGGCGAACTGCGGATGATCTGTGATGCGTCCTGCGGGGAATTTCACGGTGGAGGCCTTCTCGCCCGCCGGGATACTCTTGCGCAGCGTCTGAATAGCATAGAAGACACCCGCCGCGTCGGCCCCTCGGACCACGATTTTGTCGGAGGAGATGTCAATCTGATACGATTCGGGGGTCTTGCAAACGGACGTGTCCTTCATCAGGAAGATGCCCGCGGCCGTGGACTGCACCAGTGACCGGGTCTTCAGCTGGAACTTCAGCAGGTCGTTGAGATACTCGTTGAGAAACGCGGCCTCCCGCTGCAGGGAGTCTTTTTCAACGAGAAAGATGACGGTGTTCTCGGTGAGCTGGAAGGGCGCGTGTTTGCCCGGCGTGATCTCTTTCGGCAGCGGAACGACCTGATAGTCAGCCTGCACAACGCGCGGTTTGCAGCCCGCGAGCGCGACACCCACACCCAGCACAGCCGCCAATATCCACAATCTTGCGTACAGTTTTCCCATAATCGTAGGTTTGGTGATAAAGAAACGGCAAAGATACAATTTTTCGAAAACGAGGCAATACCTTTTTCAAGGGCGGATGGAGTAAATCCCACCTATACTCGGCAAACCGTCATACAGTGGCCAGAACAGAGCCAGAACATTCGATTTGGTCAACGAACGCACATTCGACTGCCAAATCGATGATTTTTTATATTGATTTGGCAACCGAATAAAAAAATTGTATTCTTGCAACGAATAAAATCTGTACGGTCATGCACTCGAAAATTATCGGACGGAAACAGGAAATCAGGTTGTTGGAACAATACGCAGCCTCGGGCAGAACCGAATTTGTGGCATAGATATACGATTGGCACGGTCTTATGTCAACGCCAATAGTCAAAGGAGTATGAATTTTAGTATCCCTGACGTAGCCTGCATATAAGGTTTTTGTCGTTGGCCGGACAGAGAGTGGCAAACAATGCCCTTGCTTTCGCTGCCGAAACAGACCCCGACTTTGAACAACTTCTTCGGGTCGGCGGCGAAGGGGGCGGCGTACTGCTTGTCCTCGATCTGCTTCAGGGCCTAACCATATATCACAATGGCACCTCTTCTTTCAAAACCAGTTTAAAATCCTCAGCCAACCTTTCAAAGGGTTGTGGCGTTGACAATGCTTTTGGCCATCGTTCTCCAGTCACTTTCCCTCTCACACACCCCACATCAAAGCACCGAAGCATGATGAAAGGACAACCTTCTTGTACCTCAACATCAACAAAATACAAATAATCACAAACATCATCAACGGGACCCAATTCAAAAACCTCGTCCTCGTCAGCGATAGCGAGGTTTGTGAAAAGCAGTTTCGCCACTATCGTCGAAGATGTTCCCCCTTTGTGATCTTTCAAATCTGTTTTTGTCAATGATATAGCCTCTTTGATGAGTGGAATAACTTCTGATTCGTAGAAATCGTGATTTCCAAACCAATGCAGCTCACAAGCAGAGCCATCCTCATTTCTATAACGGACAAACAAATTACCTCTTGTCATAATATTTCAATTAATACTGGTGTCCTTTGTACCAAAAGTATTTCGCACTCTCGATTTCAACGATGCTGTTTTCCTTCCGATACAGTTCTATCTTCAAGCTGCCATCATGATTGCCCAGGATGAGATGTTTCCTGCCTTTAAGTCGACTGACGATGGACATGGCATCGTCCAGCGTGTTGCGTTCCCCTTTGAAAATCAGGTCTCCAAGGACAAAAACGTCATCGTCCTCGGAAACAAGCTCGTTCCAATTATTCTCAATGGCGGAATTCATCTCTTCTGTGCTTTGGAACCCGCGAGGCTCATAGACGAAAGATTTGTGACACAGGTGCAAGTCGGATGTCAAGAAAATCATAACTATCTAATTTTCAGCGTCAAAATGGTTAATGCTGCGAGAATGAGCGTGACGATGCAGAAACGCAGCACAATCTTCACCTCATGATGTTTTTCATTACTCCCTTTGAACATAACCATACATGTAGGATCCTTTTTCAGCACATCATTCATAGAGGTGCGGAAATGGTCGTGAATGGGTGTCGCTTTCCAGATTCGACCACAACGTCCGTGTTTTTTACAATACTTGTAATACCTCGTTTGCAGAATCACAGAAACGCTCTCCATCAAGAATACACCGCATAGGAGTGGCATCATCAGTTCCTTGTGGATGACCATCGCACTCACACCGATAATGCCGCCAACAGTCAAACTTCCCGTATCCCCTAGAAACACCTGCGCAGGAAATCCGTTCCACCACAGGTATCCCACCAATGCGCCCACAAACGAGGACAGAAAGACTACAAGTTCTTCGGAACCAGGAATATACATCACATCAAAATATTGCGCCCATACGACGCTACCGCTCATATAGGCCAACAGAAGGAGTGTTACGGCAATAATGGCCGAGTTTCCGGCGCACATGCCGTCCATGCCATCATTTAGGTTTGCCCCATTGCTCAATGCCGCAACCACGAATACCGTCATCAACACAAAAAAGATCCAGCCTGCGCGATACATATTCTTCTCGCCAAGCCATGAAAACAAGTCTGCATAGTTGAGATTGTGGTGCCTCACGAACGGGATAGTGGTTCGCGTGGATTTTATTTCAGGACTCTTGTCCACCACCACGACGTTGTTCTCAATGCGGCTGGTCACCACTTCGTTCATTGTCACTGCGGGGCTGAAACGCAGGACCAGTCCGACAATCAAGCCAAGCGTCACCTGACCGGCAATCTTCACCCAGCCGTTAAGTCCAGCCTTGTTCTTGCGGAAAGTCTTGATATAGTCATCTGCAAAACCGAGTGTGCCCATCAGCAAAGTGGTGACGAGTAACAGAATCATATAGATGTTCGACAGTTTGCCCAATAGCAGACAGGGCACCAAGACGGCCGTGATGACGATGAACCCGCCCATAGTCGGGACATTTTTTTTCTCCTTGCCCGCTGGGTCGATTGTCTCGTCGCGTTGGGTTTCATAAAACTGATGGCGTTTCATCCAACGGATGAACCACTTCCCGAACCAGATACTGATGCATAGCGCCAACACCCCGGCTATGATAGCGCGGAAGGAGATGTATGTGAACAGGCGTGCGCCGGGGAAATTGTTGAAATGGGTGAATAATGAATAGAACATGACCTGAACGTTTTTTACACTTGATGATGACAGAATGAAAACAGCGGCAAAAGTAGCAATTATCTCCAATTAGCACTTGTTGCGAAGTAACTTATTGTATAAAGTGGGCAATTTGATGTATGAAATAAGTGAATTAACAAGTACTTTAGAGGAAAAACTTCAAGATTAACAAATAGCGATGGCAGTGAACGTCAAAGCGTCTCCCTTGCCTGTGCCGTTGTCGGTGAATCCCACCAACAAGGAAATGTCTTTGGCCACATGCTGAAAAAGCGTTTCTTCAATAGTGATATGCTCTTCCAACGTAGGTTTGTAATCTTCAGCGGTAAATTGAATGTGCAGTATCAGTCCCTTAACTTGTCCCAACAGGAAATCTGCCAATTTGAAACGATCCACCAGCATTGCCAACGCTCGTTCCACACGGTCTAAACCGCCACTTTCCACCTTGACAACAGTGGCACTTTCACCCGATTGAATTACAGCAACCATGTCGTTCAAGTCAATAGGTGTGTATTTGTAATCTGTTACCATCTTATGGACATGACTAAAAACGTCACGAACACACTGCTCGTTCACCTCCCTTTCGGCACCATCGGCTCCAATCACTTTCTTTATCTCGGGAAGATGTAAGCTGTTGAATCGGCCGCTATAACTAATTTCATTTATTTCCATTGTTCAATTGATTAGTGATTTCATTGAATGTAAAAGTCGGAACTATCCTTTTAGTCCTATGACTATTTTTTGAACCGCTTCGCAATTTCAGCATACTTTTTCAAATTTTCCGTATCACCTTTACCCCTGTAATAATGGCATAGAACTCCCGGGACATCCCTGAGGTACTCATCCCAATCTTTATTCCGTCCGAATTTTTCAGTGGCATCGAGCAATTCGTCAATCATATATTGGAGATTGAGAACAACCTTTTTCTCATTTTGTTCGTTAATCCAAAAGAGCCCCAGCTGTTGTCTAACTGCTGCACGTGCCAAAACACTTGCATAACGAGAAATTTCAAACATCTCGTCAGACAAATATAAAAAGTGGCAACATTGCTCCTTGGTTAGCGTTTCGTGGTGTATTGCTTCCAACACCTCATTTTCAATGTTGAAATAATCGGCCCTTATAAGCGACTGAGCGTTTTCCCCTTCATATAGGAATGCTGGATGCAGCCCGTTGCTATCCAACTCGTAGGCGCGCATTCTACTCCCCATCCAGGTCTTCCCTGAGTCGCAGTTTCCCCAGACATAATACAAGGTGGAATTCTCTTTTTTGAAACCATCCACGGTGATGGGGTACAGGGAATAATAACGTGTTTCCTCCAATTCGGCTCCAGCTACACGAGCCTCTCCGTTGAGTCTGTATTGGACAATCATGGATGGCGGCAACTGCAAAATGTCGTTGGGCACCCCAATAAAACGTGCCAATCCGTCTTCGGAGGTGACTATCGGGCTTATGGCTTCCTCTTTTTGAAGCAAATCGAACGGAAAGTCCATTGACGAAAGTTCATGGAGGACTTTTCCCAGTACATCAAAGAGATAGCGGCTTGGTATTTCGTTCAACAGTTTCCATTCCGCTTCCTCCATGGACGAAAAGGTCATTTCGATGGGTTCTTGGGAGTTTTGGGCAAGGCGGATGCTCTTTTTGGGAAAATGCGGGGTGAACATTGGTTCGGTTTTGTTTGACATAAAATGATCGGTTTTAGGGAACTTGACAGTGACTATTTGAAAGCAACGGCAAAAATATCATTTTTTTTGCGACATGCGACTCCACAAACGTTTATTGGAAAGGCTGAAGACACTTCTTACAGGGTACAAGTTTACGAGTTTCGTCCTTTTTCTTGTCATTGTATATTGTAAAATAGGTCTTCCCGTCTTCGACATCCTCCATTACAATTATGACTGCTTGTTTGTCTGACTCGAAATAAAGAGTCTCAAGTTGCATTGAGCCTTCAATGACTCTTTTTCCCAATAAGACAACATCTGGAACATCGGAAGCCATGGTTCCTTTTTTGAAAACAGCCACGCGAAAAGAGGGTTCCTTGTCGGTCTCCTGGTCTGTGCTGACATCCACTCGGGCAAAGGAATACTCAAAACCCGGACATGCCGAGCCGTCAAGTTGACAGCCGTAGTAGGGTTCCCAGTTCCCGCGCAGCGACGGGTGCAGGCGGGACATATCCTTCTTTCTCAGATATTCAGCATAACGTTGTTCGAGTGGCGAAGAGTAGTTGATGCAGATGACAGGATCTGTATCCCATATTTCTCCGTCAAGAATCATCGAACCACGCCAGCCAACATTGTCCCACGAGTTGGAATCAAGTTTTGCTACTTGCTGGCGGAATTGTTTGTCAAAAAGAGTGTCAAAGTAGCGAACCATTTGTCCCTCCGTTTCAATATCGGGCAAAGGGTAAGGGCGATTTAAGGGATAGGAGACTATCTTTGCAAATGTCTGCTTGTCGCCATTTGCAATTGCCTCAAGAATTATTTGATGGTACTTCCCGTCGCTCAGAGTGTCGGAGAAGTGCGACAAACCGGGGGCTTCCTCTTCTTCCACGGCAACGTACGTTGTGTCTGTTTCGGTTGGAGCGACCTTCTTTGTGGATTTGTGCCCGCAGGAACAGAGCGCGAGGGCGAGTGCGGACAGAACAATGTGCTTTACTTTTGGTTTCATAATCCGACCGTTTTTAAGTGAATTTGATAATGACTGATTGAGAACAGCGGCAAAAATATCATTTTTTTTTGCAAAAGAACTCTTATCGCGAAAGGGTTTGGTGTATGAGGCGATTGGTTTGGTGCACGAAATGGGATTATTTCACCTCTTGCCATCCGCGTCTACTACGATTTCCGACTCATAGTATTGCTCTTGAAACTTCACCTGTTCCATAATTTCTTCCCGCGTGAAACTCTTATCCTCAGGACAAATCACCCACTTATCTTCTACGTCATCCTTTCTGTGGATGATGGCCACAACCATCCCCGTAAATGCCTCAACGGGCATGTCCACCCCTAAGATGTATGCATCCTGTTCTTCTCCATCGGGAGCCATAATCCCTCTCACATACCCATAGTTAACAGGATAGCGCATGTTCTTATGCGTAGGATGGCAACTACCCAAAGGTCTGTCAACAGTTACGGCCACTGTTTTCCCAATGATATCTGATTCCATTGTTAATTTATTCATTTGCTTTGGGATGAGTGTACTTGACGCATAACAACTGCTACACTTTAAGGAGCTTATCGAGAACTAGTACGTCCAGTGAATTGAATCAATCATTATCACCAACCAGCTGCTGGTGAACAACCGGTACGATGTGCTTACAAAAACACTGTGACTGATGGTGTGCTTGACAGGCTTGCATAAACCGCACCTCGTTTTGAACTAAAGGTGAGAATCTGAGAAAACAACTTTGACATGACTTGAATTGTTAATCCAAGTGAGTGATTGTCGCCAAATGCCTATGTGGTTAACACAGAAACATCAACGCACATTGCTTCCGGACATCAAGCATTATCTAAACACGATAGAGTTAATAGTTCAAATTGTTATAAAGTAAATTAATCTTTTCTATCGCTTTGATTGCCTGTTTATTTTCGAGAGTGTCTTCTGGGTTATTGAGAATCCTATTGGCAGTCAAAAGGGCGGAAAACACCGCACGAATTTTAGTAAGCTTGCATTTACTCCTATCTCGCTTATTGATTTTTCCATTGGCAAGCATGTTAGCCCCATAACAAGAGTTACACACTGGCTCTATGTAACAATTATCTCTACAATCCATATCAACAAAACATTTAGGATCAGAAAAATCCACATCAAGGATTTCTTTCATCTGTCCAGCTGTAAAAGTCATCGGTGTGAAAAAAGTACAAGGAAAGCGTTTCCCATCATAGTCATAAGCCGCCATGTGTTCACCGCAACCACACCATTTGTGTAATTCGTGCTTTTCCTCGCATTTATGTATTGGCATATTAATAATGGGCGCAGGCTTATATTTCGGATTTTCAATATAGAATCGACATAGTTTGTCCAACTCTTCTATAACAATATTAACGTATCTATCATCATTCCAGTCTATACCTTCAGCAAAGTTCGAACCAGCAATATTGAATCCTAACTCGTGAATATACACTATATTTTCAAATATATGAGAGATAGTTTGTTTTGATATGGTCATTTTTACCGTCTGAGTCGGCCAACATTCAAGAAAAAAAGGAAAATCAATATCATGATACGAATTAGAGCGATTCAAGTTATGGCAGGTTGGAGTGCCGTCGAGACTTAAACTAACCCAAAAACGTTCCTTGTGTTTCCTCAGCCAGTCCTTAATGTTTTCAGTTAATAGGGTTCCATTGGTTGTGGCGAAGAAGACATACTTGTTACGCCACTGCTTGTTCCATGTCCATTCGCAAATTTCACGAATTGTATCAAAAGCAATAAATGGCTCACCTCCAAACAAGTCTATTTCTACCTCGTCATATTTATCGTCGTTAAGGTATTTCTCTATGATTGACTTTGCAACAGACGGCAACATCATAGTTGTAGATTTGTTATTTTCATAACAATAGACGCAATTTAAATTGCAACTGTGAGTCAACACTAATGATAGATGAAATTTCCTTTTCATACTACATATCTATTTACGATTTATAAGTACTTTCTCTTATTGTAACATTACCCCTTTGTTGGGCCATCGCAGCCTCCATAACAATCACCATCACAGGTGCTAGAACAACAACCCGCACACTCACAATTCATCCATAGTAAACTTATCGGTGACATTCCCCTTTCTTCGCGATTTTTAATTCAGCCAAACTCTTCGTCAGATTTGCGTTCAGCTGCTTTGATACCACTTTGCTTCCCATGATTTTTGATAATTTTGACTTTATTAAATTTGAAGAGGACATGTCAAAAATCATTTGATCATCAACCACTTACATTCAACTGATTGCTGTTTTAGAATTTTTGACATGCCCCTCTGTTTAAGGAAGAGGATTATGGATTCATACCGCCAGCGGGCGTACCATCACATCCACCGACACAATCACCGGAACAACTCCCATCAGAACAATACACCCAACGAACTTCACCTGTTGACATTGTTCTGCCTGCGATTTGCAAATCTGCAAGCTTTTGAATCAAGCCAGAATTTAACATTTTTGTAACCATAATATATAAATTTTATCTTTGCCTTCACTTTAATATTAGGCCGAAGGCAACACCCTTATGTCTTAGTCTCAACACTTTTCTCTAACAGCCATTCCTCGTCGCATACCTGTCTGACAACAAGTCACCCACGGCAACCGCACCAAATCCGACAAGAATTTTAATTTTGCAACCCAAAAACCTGTAACGGTTATTTAGGAATAGCCACTTTGTTATATCCCATCCGGCTCCGTCGGGTCTTGTTCTTATTTAAAATGCAAAAATACTCCCGAAAATGTATTCCGCGATTTTACGTTTTGTAATAAGTTTCAAGACACCATTGGTTTCGCCGCCAAGGCATCGTATAATGCTGCAGGATATGCGATTGGATTGGACTTATCTTGACCTGCAATTCATTCCAAGATTTCAACACTTTTGAACTCCATCCTCACGGCAGAGGGATGTTTGTCACCACATTTCATTCAGGGCGAGATTCCTTGCGGAAACAACTTGGACAACGCCGTTATTGAGCGTATCTTGTTGATTCCCAATGGGCTGATTTGGGATAAAGCTATCGTTCAAATAGATCATCCAACGTGACTTCCTGTTGAATACTGCTACTGTAAGCATTATGCTTCACGCCGAAGGTGGTGATCATGGTCGGCACAAGGGCTTTGCGCGTCTTTGTCACCGATTTGAAAGCGGTAATCTTGTTGCGCAAATTGAGCGAATAGTCTTTGTCAATGGTAAACTCGCCGCTGTAGAATTTCGCTTCGCACACGTTGATGGCCTTGTCCCTGCGGTCGATGAGCAGGTCTATTTGCGCACCAGTGGCATTGTCATCGTCAACATCCCGCTTTTCGGCAAACCAAGTGGATTGGCGAGTGAGCACAGAACCGATACCCAATGCCCGCTTTACCTGTTCGATATGGTCTTTCACCAGCTGTTCAAAGCTGTAGCCAAGCCAGTTGTTCTTCTTGGGATTGTCAAGCATGTGGGTCCAAAAGTGCTCGTCTTGCCCGTAGTTTTCTCTGATGAATTGCAGGTAAAACAGGGTGTAGAAGTCGGCTAACTGGTAGGTTTGTGTTTTGTTTTTTCGCCCATAGTACTGATAAACCCGAAGGAACCCGCATTTCACCAGATCCTTCAAAGCATTGGAGGTCAACCCGTTGTCCGGCAATTTCGTTAGCTTCAGTATTTCATCGCGGGTCAAGCCGATTCTCTTTCCGGCCAGAGCCTCCACAATACGCAAGTAGTATTCCGACTGGTCGAAGAGTGTCTCATACAGATTGTCGAACTCGTCCCAGAGTTTCCCGTTTTTCTTGAAAAAGCAGTTGTCTATGTTATCAGCCAACGTGCGACCAGGTTCCAGCTGTTTGAGGTAGTAGGGTATACCTCCCATAATCATGTAGACTTGGGCGATGTCATACCGTTCCATCTCAATGCCTTGTTTGCAGAGATACTGTTCTGTCTCGGAAAGGGTAAATGGACGGAGAAACATCTTGCTGCCAGCTCTGTTATAAAGTCCACCTTTCTGTTTGAACAGCTTGTTGATAATCCAGTTGGTGGCACTGCCGCATACAATGAGCATCAGGTCTTGCTGTGCGCTGCCCCATCCATTCCAAAACCATTCAAAAGCACTCAAGAACATACTGCCTCGGGTGTCCATCCACGGCAGCTCGTCAAAAAACAGCACACGCTTGCCTCCTGTGCGAGTTGTCTTCAGAAACCCTTTCAGTTGTCCGAAGGCTTCCATCCAGTTTTTGGCCATCGGAAGCGACTCATCGCCCGCATATTCCCGGAGAGCCAACGTAAAGTTCTCCAATTGGGCGGCCATACGCTTCTTGTATAAACCTGTCACTTTGAAATCGAAACCATCTTCTGCGAACGTTTGGTTCACCAAGTATGTCTTGCCCACACGACGGCGGCCATATACCACCACCATTTCCGCCTCGTCCGACTCATATAGGCGGCGGAGCTCCTTTTGCTCTTGTTTCCTGCCAATGATAGTTGCCATTATTTGCTGTTATTTTTGATTTTGCAAAAGTACGAAAATTTCCACATCAAAAAGAGATCACCGTCGGAATCGCGAAAAAAAATCGCGATTCCGACGGTGATCGTTTCTATGCGAAAAAATTAAAAACCTCAATCATAAGGTCTTAAGATAGTAACAGGATAGACTTCCGTTTTATCAGCCGAAATGGAACTGCCCCGCAAGAAAAACACAACACCCCCATGATTTTCAACTTCACTTCACCGTCTTCACCTCCGTCACCCTACACTCCCCATTCTCCATCTCCACAGTGACCGAGAACTTGATCGTAACTTTGGGACTTTTGGCACCATACAGCTCGGTGACGAAGTCGTGGTCCAGCACACGGGAGATGCGTTGGAGCAGCGACAAGTCGATGTCCTGTCGCTTGAAGATGTCGTAAACGTTCTGCCGGTGGCAGTTTACCCGACGGGCGAACTCGGTCACGCTCATGCCGGATGCCTCAAAATATTCCTTTACCTTTTCACCTGCGTGGACTTTCATAGCTGTTTGTTTATTTCATTGACAATATGCATGAGGCTATACAGACACCCAAAAGGAGGACGCTGGCGACAAGAAGGACAAGAAGCACTATTTTGAAAAAAATCCTTTTCTTCTCCTCTTCCTCCGCTAACACAACTTCATTATTGTTTTCTTTGGTTGTTTCCGCCGAATCCTCCCTTATCGAATCAGTTTCAACCGCTTCCTCTTCCTCCATCTGATACTCCACCAACACCACTGTAATGTTGTCCTTGCCCCCTGCTTCGTTGGCAGCATCAATCAGCGCTTGCGCTTTTTCTTCGATTGGATGGTTTTGCTTCAAAATCTCCACTATCTGCTTGGAGGTGATCATATCCGTCAAACCATCGGAGCAGAGCAGGAATGTGGAATTGGGAAAAAGAGGGAACTCAACGGCTTCGAGAAAGCCCTGGTCTCCGACCCCATGCTTTCCCTCCCCAACCGACCTACTTATTTCATTGCGGCGGGGATGATGCATCGCCTCATCCTCCGTCAGGTCTCCAATCTCCTCACAAAAGCCCACATACGAATGGTCGTGGGAGAGTTTGATGAGTTTTCCGACGTAATATTGATACAGCCTTGTGTCACCAACATGCACCATGTCAATCACCTTTCTGCCAGCATCAAGCAATACCGAAGTAAGCACACAACCCATGTTAGGCCGCGCCTTATCGAACTGACGACGGTCAAAAATGGCATTGTTGGCACAAACCACGGCCTGTTTCAGCAGCTCAAGTCGCTCGCCACGGTTAAACTCCTTCAAGTAGGCCGGGATTTCCTTTTGCGCAATTTCTGCCGCCACCTCGCCACCTTCATAGCCTCCTACACCGTCAATGGCAATAGCGAGCACAGTGTTGTCATCCAACATTTCCGCCACAAAGGCATCCTCGTTGTTGGTGCGCCGTTTCCCGGTGTCGGTAAGCCCGCAAAACTTTATGTTATCTCTACCTTCCATACTCTAATTCGTTTTTGCCTTAAATCTCAAGACAACATCATTGTTCAAAACGATGGTCGATCTCGAATTAAGCTTCTCCCACTTCACATCTGCGGCGTCCGCACTTACTTCCACATTCCTTTCATTAAGCATAGTGTCCCCCCATGCCGCCAATTGAAACTCGTTGTTTCTATACCGAATCGCCACATGCGTCCGCTTCACTTTGTTACTGTTTATCTTGAGAATATAGGATTCATTTCGAGTTTCTTCCTCGCCGGAAATTTCTATATAAGGATCATACATTTTCCACTCAAGATTGTCCCACTGCAATATAGCCAGTTCGTTTTCCATATTGGGTAACAGTTCTTTGATCTTATCCGAGTCTTCTGGCAAAGTATTGTCAAATGGGTAAAAACGAATTCCTCCTCCTAAAACATGAATGCCGTCCAACGCTTGCTCCTCCAACACTTTTGTTCTCGGATTTCGAGTCTTGATGGTGCCATTCGGATCTTCAACGATTCGTGGAGCCTTATTGCCGATTTCCACTTTGAACGGTATCGAATAGCTTATATCGGACTTTATTTCTCCTTGCTGTATAGTACCGTCCACTGTGAATTGAATACACCATCTTGCATCCGTTGGCGTATATTTCACACTCGGGTATCTTTTCCCAAATGCTCCAATACCTTGTGCCTGAATTCCATACGGCGTTTTTTCTTTCTTATCAAAGTATAAATCCTCGCCAAAATAATCGGCCCCCATCGTTCAAAAAACGGTATCCTGGCTTGAAAATCGTCAGGGTGCAAATAGATAATGAACATGGTAGGGAAAATCAACTCACTGGTTTCGTCATCCGACTCCCAATCCATTTCCTGCTTGAATTTCTCTCCCAACATTTTCTTGATGTACCCTATCGTTACCTTCCCGGATCTCTGTCGGGTTTGTCCGTCGGGTTCCATCGACAATTTCTCTAAGATACACATATCGCTAATTCTTTATCTCTTTATAAAACAACATCGTTTTTAAATCCCTACCCTCCTTCACAATTATCATATCACCACTCTTTAACGGGAACACGGAGTTGACACAATCACAGTACATGGCCTTTCCTCCATTCATCAGGACCGTTTTACCAGGATACGCTCCACCTTCGTCCACCTGAAAAAAGAACCCCTTTTCTGAATCAAATCCGATATGCGCATGGTTTCTGCTGACACATAAATAGTGCTTGCGCAGTGGCGAGTCTGGATTGTCATCAAAAACGATATGGTTTTCACGAAAGACACCATTTTTTTGGACAAATTGACCACGTCCGATATTATATGCAGGTATTCTGCCACTCGTGATCTCTTCCGACGAAAGCTCGTATTCTTTTTGCAACGGATTAATCACACAGAGTCCTTCTATAATAAGAATTTTGGCCTTTTTAGCAACAGGCGGCTTTTGGACAACATCACAGTCCGCCACCTCCAGATACTCATGGACATTGTTTTCTATTTTGAAGACATTATGGTTTTCCTCAGCGGGTTTACCCATCTCGAATTCCACTTGCTTAAATTCAAAACCTTTTTGTGTCAGACTAATAAGGAGCAATTGTCGATAGTCTTCGTTATTGTATTGGTCGAAAACAATCTGTTTCTCACAGTCAAGCCACACAATGAGCCGTTTGTTCTTTGTGGTGTGCCTGTCATCTATGATTGTGGCAAGTGTGGAGCAGACACTGTCACACAATTTCTCTTTGTCATCGACAGGACCTTTATTTGTCTCTTTGAATCTCTTATCGAATAATTTGGACATAACTATTGGTTTTAGAATGACATTACTATTTTTTAGATCTTCCTCCTATTACATCATTTAACGCTTTGATTTCCTTGTCTTTATCTCTTATTGTTGATTCGAGATCTTGGATTTTCTGGTCTTTTTGTTTGACGACATTGTTCAAACGTTTTAGCTCGGCAGAGTTGTCAGACGTTTTTTGATTGGACAACTGGGTTTCAAGTTGCTTAATCCGTTTGTCCTTCTGCGCAATCTGATCTTTCAGACGATTTAGTTCGGCTGAATTATCGGACGGTTTTTGCTTGGACAATTGAGATTCGAGGTCTCTGATTTTTTGGTTTTTTTGTGTTATAAGGTCCGTTAAACGGGTGATTTCAGCCGATTCATCCGTGTTTGGTGAGATTGGACCTACTCCATTTTGCAAATCTGTAATCACTGCCTTTAACTCATTGATTTCGTCATTCGCGGAGGCAATCACCTGATCTTTTTCCGCCAATTGCTCATTCAATTCGATTGGTCTATTGTTCCATGCGTAGAGGCTTACAGCCAAGCCCCATAAACCAAACAGAGTCAGCAATATCCACAATGGGACTCGGCTTTTGTTGAATTGATGTCGCAGCTTCTCCAATTGGCCTTGCGTATCACGCAAAGTTTGTTGGGTCTGGTTGAGCGCGTTTTGCGTGCTGTTAAGCTGCTTGTTTATGGAGACATTCGAATTTCTCAAGTCATTTACCTGTGAGTTCAATGTTTCATTCTCCGATGTCAACTGCCCAATTTCCATCTCATATTTGGCATTGTTGGCATCTTGACAATGCCCCTTAATGAATTCATACAGTTCTTTACCATTTCTAAACCGTTTGGCAGGATCCTTTTCGAGACACTTCATGGTGGCATCCTCCAACCACTGCGGATAATCGCGCTTGTAGGTCTGTCCCGGGAATTTCTTTTCATAGAACTTCTTGCGGATAGGTTCAATAAGAGGAGGAACCAAATGGAGATGGGCATCCATCAGCGTCTCATCATTGGGAAATGGATAATGTCCTGCAAGAAAGGCATAAAGGACTACACCAAAACTATAAACATCAGTTCGAGGGTTAGGCTTGACACTGCTATCACTATTCCACAATTCGGGAGCTCTGGAAATTTCCGCACCTCCATGGCAGCGATTGAACGTGGGATTCTCTTCCCCTTCGACAGCCTTCCCGAAATCAATCAGAATGTAGTTTCCGTCTATGCAGTGCATGATATTTTTTAGATGGATGTCGTTATGAATGACTTTATATCTGTCAATTAACACCTTGCGTTTCGTATAATCATCCACAATAGAACCAACGACACAACCGTCTGGTAGATCATCATCATTCGGATTCATAAGGAAGCGGTATGCATCCTCATGACAGTATGCGAGCGCACTGCCGATTTGTTCTGCCATCAAGATCACTTCTTCTACTGGTACAAAATCAGCATTCTCCTCTAAATATTTGTCAAGATTATTACCTTGAATATAGTTTCTCTCCCAATAGGCGATATGTTCAGACGGCAACTCCGGATCTTGAAAAGTACCAAACGTGTGAATATTTTCTATATGTGGATGATTGCCATTACCAAGCTTCAACAGCACTTCGGTCTCGCGCAAGAAACTCTTATACATCTTGCTCTTTTTAAGTTCTTCATCATTTTTTGCAAGAATGTGGTTATGCAGTACGCGTATAGCACGCACATATCCCAACTCTCTGTGACGGACTTTATAGACTTTAGCAAATGAGCCTCCCTCTCCACCGCCAAGTTTTATAAATTCTTTTGGAACATCCATGATTAAAAACAATTAATAAAATGATTAAAATCTGTAGATTAACAGGATGATTCCTGCTACGCGAGTGTGTTCTGTTTCTTCTATTTTATTTGTTGAAAAATCATAAACATAGTATTTGTAAGAAGATGGATTTCTACTACAAGTCCAATAAATGTCGTATAGTCTGACAATATCCCTGTTTGAGTAAATCAGTTTCATCTCCTCCAATGTAGGGATACCTTTCCTTGTGATGTATATTTCGCTTTTGTTATACATGCTTTGCCACCCCTTATTCAGAACCGCCAGTCCGTGCTTGCCCCCATCACGAATATAGGCGACCTGATACTTCTCATCACCAACTTTTATGTAATCCCCGACTTTATATGTCGGTTCTTTGCCACAATCCGCAAGCAACACTTCTACCGAAGTCACAGTTTTCCCTGAAAGTTCCTTATACACATTGTAAAACATCTGTGCAGCTTCGCAATTACCCGCTTCCAATTCTGTTAGGGCTTTGTTCAAGTAGCGCAAAGAGTCTTCCGTTTGGGCGGAAACACATGCCACTAAGGTCAAAATGCTGAACAATAAAACAATTCGTTTCATAATGCTTTGATTTTATCTGTTAATATATCCATTTGCATGCAATGATTCCAAGATGACTTTATTTGTCAGGCGGACTGCAGCTTTGGAGCCAGAGCCGCGTTCCATTCTAACACATACCGCCAAAGGATGCTTTCCGTTCTGTCCTTCAATGAAGTACATATACCAACCATCATTGAGTGTTTCTGTTCCAAAACGAATGTAGTGATCACGTTCCGCCGTCCCTGTTTTCCCGCCGACAAAGCTTGGTAAAGCAACACCATTTCGCGCTTCTTGGTTCGCAGATTCAGCTTTCATATAACCCTTCAACCTCTCCGCGCACTTTTTTGACAACAATTGCACTTCATTTTCATTCCGCAGAATTTTGCCATACTTACCCTTTTGAAGAACATATTGTGTATAAGGCATCTTGCCTTTGTTCACCACTGCAGAAACCACACGTGCCATGTTGAGCGGGGATGCCAACAACTCATAGTATTTGTATCCCTGCCCCCATGCCCACTTCCACACACCTTCGTCCATGCATTTATGCTCGCCTTTTTTTATACGGTTTGCGTATTTTGTCAACGCCTCTTCCTGGTTCTGACGAATTTTCTCACGGAAAAGGTTTTGATTCTCAACATTGACCTTTTTTGTGAAATAGTAAGGCACTGCATTCCCTATACCAACACCTGTGGCTTCATATACACTGTCTAAAGCCCAATACAAGTCGTTGTCATTCACAAGATTGATAAAATAACAGTTGGACGATTCAACGATTGCCCACCACATATCAACCTTGTCAACTGCCTTCTTATGTCTCGAATAATAAAGCCCTTGATAAGGCTCTACAGCGCTGCCTCGCTCAACAATATCATCCTTTGTCACCAAATAGGTCTTATCGGCAGCAGCGGCTCCTAACTTCTGGAATCCGGCCATGGCGGACATTATTTTTGCTGTTGAACCAGGGGCAGTTTGACGAATCAGACCCAAATCACGGTCAGTATACGCTGACCAATCTTTATCTTTGTAATTGTCAGAATATCCGTGAGACGCTTCTTCACGTAATCGTTGGTAGTCGGGCAGCGGATAATTGGCCGATGTGAGGAGATCACCGTTTTCGGCATCCAACACAACGACAGAAATACGAAGCAGATTATTGTCGCGTAATCCATGTTTTTTATCCGCCACATATTTTCTAAGTCTATTTTGCATATCCACCTGAAGTTTTGCATCCAGCGTGAGAAAAATGTCATACTCTCCTTCTTGCACCGTCTTGTTATGTTTTCTTAACTTTCTGCCGTGTATGCCATTTCGGAGATATTTAACCAACTCGTGGTTATCCTCTATCGGATAAACAACGGAGCCCTGATTATAGTGGTTCAAAAAGCGGTGTTGTGATTTAATTTTATCACTATGCAATGTAACTTCCACCGTTGGCAGCCCGTTTTCATCATGGCGATTGTCATAACCACATAAATAGGAATTGAGCTGTAAATCAGCCATGTATCCCAGTGGATATGGCTCGTAATAACCGAAAACAGAACTTCGATTTTGGTCGCCAATCATAAAGAACAGATGCTCAGCAAATGGATAATGGCGCTTATTGTCTTTGTCGTTAGTCGCCAATAGCACATCATTTCGGTCATAGATATTGCCCGTCCGCATCTCCTTGGTTAGCAATTCGATGCGTGGATTATATTCAATTGTTGGCCACCCATCCTTCGAAAGCACGTATGCAGGCCGTACGAGTGTCTTGTTTCTTGCAAAACAGCCCCATCCATATGATGCCCAAGTGCCAAGCATGAAAACGGCTATGATACCAAACGTCAATAAAACAAGAGGGGTCGTGTGGTTATATTCCCCTACACTATGTTTACGAACTCGTTGTTGTGCTTCGGTCAAATGTTCCTGTTCAATGTTTTTAGAGAGTGAAATCACAACGCCTATTGCAGCGAGATTAACAATCATACTCACACGCCCATAGCTAAGGAAAGGGACGGTAATACCCGTAAGCGGTATAACGCCACTGCTGCCAAGAGCAATAATAAAGAACTGTACAGCGGTCGCAATTGACACCCCTACACAGAAATAAAAGGCAAATAGGTGTTTTACAGCATAACCGACTTTAGCGACACGCCACAGAAGCAACATCAGAGCGGCTACAACAAAAAACAATCCACCCCAACCAATCTGTTCGGCCATGGAAGAAAGAATCATATCGGTTTGAAAAGCGGGAATAAGGTTCGGATTGCCGTCGCCCAAACCTTGACCTGTCAAACCGCCTGTAGCAATTGCCCATAAACCGTTCGCCACTTGGGTGTTACTTACGGGATTCGCCTCTTTTCCATGTGCATAATTCGGTTCGTCAGAATTAATATCCAAATCGCCCCATGTGTTGACACACATACTCGTGCGCTGCTCGAAACGCTCACCTAAATCTGTATTCACACTTTTGATGACAACGCCCCCAAAAACAAACATAAAGACGAGCACATTAAAAACCACTGCCGATTCAACAACTTGTTTGAGGCGGAATTTTCCATACAGAATCCAAACAATAAACCAAAGGCAGGCGAACAAGAGGGCTATTTTCGTTCCTGACAACCAATAGCCAACTTTGATAACGATGGCAAAGGAAGCAACACCGTATATCAACATGGCAAAATCACATGTAAAAAGTTTCTTCCTTTTTTCGCCTTCGGTCAGATTTTCGAAGCTGACTTTAGATTTCACTAAAGAATAGAGCAGTATGAACGTGAAAATGATGACCATTGCAGGTCCCATGTCTTCCAATATAATATACAAAAACAACAGCAACGCCAAACCAACGACAACCCAGCCAAGGGTCTTCACTTTAGCACCGAATCGATTGACATTGGGTTGCGAATAAGCAACAATAAAATCCGCCTTTTGCGTAAAAAAAGCAGCCGTGAAGAACAAAATCAGATATTTGACTAGCTCGCTCGGCTGAAAAACGGGGAACCCCGGTAATGCCAAATTCACTTTCACGCCCCCAACGCTCTTGCCGAATGGGAACAACAAGAGGGTTAAAAAGAGGGCAAACAACAGCCAGCTGAAACCTTCAGGAACAGACCAAGTACCCTTCTTAATCTTCAACTTGAATGATGACAATTTAGGAATATCTAGTTTCAGGAGTAATCTAAGTAGAAGAATGAGGACATCCACTATTGAAGTGACAACCAAAGCCAACACAGATAACGCCTTTTTATACCACGGAGCATTATTGCGCAAAGCAGACAGTGAGCATCGGGGTTGTTCCACAAATGGAGAAAAGCCCCATTTAACCAATTCTATTGGCAACTCAAAGCCAAATCTACACTGATCTTGATAGAATTTCACAAAATCAACGCCTTGTAACAGAAGTATCGCCCCAATTCCTATCAACACCCCCTGTGCCATCACCACACCCTCCAAATTCTCTGTAAGTGGATCATGTATTGCAAACATCACAATAACACATAATCCTGTAAGGAACATGACAGCTGCAAATAAAAATGGATCGAAATATCTTTTGCGAGAGTGTACAAAAAGTACCAACAGCCACCAAGCTAACAGCACGAGGGCAAACCACATAACCACTTTTGTTATGAATTCCTCCGGAGTACGGACAGTTATGGTTCCGTCATACTTTATCTGCTTGAGCGTAAGATTGTTAATCATCTTAATGCGATGTTCCTGCTGCTCAAATTGGATTTTGTTCCCGCGATTGCTGAATTCACCTTGTACAATCCCTTTTGATGAACCATATTCATAACCTTTTTTAATGGGAAGCACACTGTAGCCGCATGTCCTATCCAAACCATTAAAGACCGCACGCCCTTTACTGTCAGTTTTAGCATAACCTACCACATCAGCATGCTCCACCGAATCCACATAGTACTCTCTCAAACAAACGAGCACATTTGGACAATTTACTTCTTTTGATCCCCAAAGCATCTGGAGTATCTTGCCTCTCCTCTTTTCCTCATATACACGCACTGTTATCTTACCATCGCCGTTATTCCTTCCCAGATCAAATTGTATATCAAGATCGGCTAAAGCAGGCAATGAATCTATCAAACCCAATTCCTCATTAGAAAGTGTCAATTTATTTGTAAGTAGATTCTCTTTTTCCACCACCGTTGCAGGAACTTGGCCGTAATCCCGTTTCAATAAATGATAGAGGTTCGAGAAGCTCATACCTCTTTGTAATCGAGCGGTCAGGGTGTCGGCGACAAAATCAGCGTCACGTTGAGTGGCTACATATCCATTTGTAATCAAAACTTGAGACAACTGTACTGGATCTGTCTCTCTGGAAAGATTTATAGCACGCCCTTCCTTATAATCAGCATCAACCTCTTTAAAATGTGGACGGAGGTTGATTAAATACACCAACAACATCCAACACAACACGAGTGTGGAGATTAGGGTTGCATATTTTTTAATTGTACCCATATTGAGTTGGTCTTGCCTACTTATTGCCTGTTTGATTCATTGTTTTACACTATCTTGTCCGCCACGCAACATCATTGCTAACGAACAGTCTTTCCACCGCACAATACAAAAAGAAAGTGGAGCTTTAATTCAACAGTCTCCACTCGGTGGGGTCTGGACTCCCCGTTAGTAAGATACTGAAGAACAAGCCCCACCTGTTTGTATTTGGCAATAAATACTCACAAGCAAGCTTGATTTCCGATATCCGTACTAACATTCGCGAATTGTCCAGATTCACCGAGACGGATAAGCGAAAACTCGCTTTCTTTTCAATAAAAAACCGCTGCCACGCCTTGCGGCGGAACAACGGGGCAAAGATACAAAAAATATCTGTGTCACACGGGAACAATAGAAAGAACAAAAACATTCGCCTGCGGCGAAATATATATGTCACACAGAAATCACAGAAACCACAGAAAGATTCGCCCGCGGCTAATGGCGGGAGAGGCCTTTAGGGAGTCATCTTTATCAACAAGTTATCAATAGGAGGGGAGGGGCACGATTAAGGGGTTGTAAAGACGCGAAATTTTGCGGCTCTACCTGAACAAATCCTCCAGCATCACCGTCCGGTTGACCATCCCGGCGTGGCCTTCTCGGACAAGACCCATCGTCGTAACCAACACCAACTGGATGGAATGTGAACCTCTGTGCATCTTACTCGCTTCAAAAGCGGCTATTCTGTGCAACATGTCCTCCTCATCCTCCAATGAGATGGCATAACGGCTGCTGGAGAACTTCATCTCGCAAAGGAAATCCGTTCGGCTCGCCTTGCTTTCTAACACCAGATCCACCTGCGCCCTGCGCCCGTCAGGTGCATTGCCGCTCCAACAGTAGCTCCTGTCAACCGAAGGAATACGCAACGCATCCTGCATCTGCTCCAAATGCTGAATGGCGAGCAACTCGAACGTATCGCCAGCCCATGTATAGAAGGTTGATGTTCCATGAATACTGTTCCACAACCCCTTCCGTATGGGATTGCCATTCACAAACCGCAAGTAGAAAAGCGAGAAGAAATCAGTCAGCTGGTACATCGTCTCAACCTGACGTTTCCCATATCGCGGATACCGCCTCACCACCCCGGACTCCATTAAATTGTCCAACTGCTTACTCAACGTGCCGCCGCTCTTCACTCCCAGCGCTTCAAACAACTCGCTTTGCGTCATACCATAAAACCGACCACCCAACGCTTTAACAATGTCCACATACCGTTCCTTGCTCGCATACAGTCCCGTGTAAACATCTTTGAACTCTTGATGTATTTTATCATCGGCAAAAAACAGTCGGTCGATATTCTCGGTCATCGTCTGGTCGTTCCGCAACTTGTCAAGGCAATACGGCACGCCGCCAAGTGCCATGTATCCCACACAAATCTCATAACGAGAAAGCCGGAAACCGTGTTTGCGATAGTAACGCTCACATTCTGCCAGCGTGAATGGTTTTAATTTGATGGTTTCTGTCAAACGCCCGTGTAATCCGCCATAGTCGCGAATCACATTGTCAAGCATCCAACTTGTGGCCGAGCCGCACACCACCAGCACGATGTTCCTCTGACTGTCCGCCCAGGAGTTCCAGAAATACCCCAGTTCCGAAATCATCTCCGACGACTGAGGCCCGGCCAGCCAGGGCAGCTCATCGATCAGAATCACCTTCCGGCGTCGCTTAATACCCGCCAGCAACTTGCGCAGCAGCAGAAACGCCTCACGCCAGCAGTCAGGCTTTCGTTCTTGCCCAGACAAACCGGCCAACCGCAACGAATCGTAGAAATGATCGAGTTGAATGCGCCGGTACGTCTCATAACTTTTATCCTCCTCTTTCAAATAGGTGCCCACAACGCTAAACACCAATTTCCGCCCATACACCTCGCTCACAAGGAATGATTTTCCGATACGCCGACGACCATAAATCGCGATGAATTCTGACTTTTGCGATTTGTACAGTCTTTCTAGGGTTTCAATCTCAGTCTCTACCTATAACGCTTTGATATTTCATCACTTAACAACTTATTGCAATTGATTTTCTTTGAGCGCAAAGATACAAAACTTTTCTAAAACCATCGAATTTTTCACTTTAAAACTCAGCGAAACTCAAAGTTTTTTCTTCAATTTCGCTGAGTTTTAAAATGATAATGGTCACACAGAAATCACAGAAACCTCAGAAAGATTCGCCCGCAGCACTTCCGACCCTAAGACCGGCCGCGTGTCCGCAATGCCTCCCTTGCCACCACGTTCCGAGTTTTTTCCAAAACCACCCCGAAAACGACAGTTTTGGAAAAAACTCAGGATGATGTAAAGACGCACGGCCGTGCGACTCTACATCATCCTTCCCCACCCCAGCACCCGTCTCCGCATCCCCTCCACGTCAAGGATACCGAGAGCGAAACCCTTGCGGACGAGCGACTCGGGCACGTACTCGTCGTACTTCTCGAAAACCGGGTTCTCTTTCGGATAGAGCAGCTCCTGCGGGTCGAAGGGCTTGGAGGCCTCGTCGGCCAAAATCTGGTAGAACTCCGTCTCGCCGACCTTCATGGTGAACTGCATGTAGTACGGCCGCGACGGACTCAACCCTTTGATACCGAGCCGACTGCCGCACCGTATCTTCAAGAAACGCTCTAACGCGATGAAGGCGTATGACCCCAACCAAGGGAACAACGCCCACATTTGCCCGCCAAGGTTCACGAGCGGGTGCTCCGCCATGCCCGACTTGCGGAAGGCTTCCCTGGCCTCGGCAAGACGACCCACGGCATGATGCATCAGGTAGGGATAGGTCTTGTCCTCGGCCAAAACCCCGTACATGCGCTCCAGTATACGCGTGTGGATGTCGCCGGCACAGTCGCCAAAGTAGGCCGGGATGCGCCCCTTGACAAGCGTGCACCAGACCTCGCGCCGCAGGTGGTCAACCTCATCCACCGCCCAGACACGCCCCGCAATGGCGATTTTGTCGCCCACGGGCGGCGGCTTGACGATAGTGCCCAACTGCTCGGAACCAGTGCGGACCGTGTATTCGATGTTCTCTTGGAAGACAGCGTAAAATTTGTAGTTGTTGACTACGCGCTCACCCGTGAGCCCCACCACCAGTCCACCCCCTTCGGTGCGCTGAATGTGGTCGTTTTCAATGAGATGGCGCAGCAGCACACGGTAGTCGTCCTGGGTGATGCGATGGAAGCACGACAACGGCAACACCCGCGAGGCCAGCTCGCCAGCGGTCATCTCGCCGCAGGAGGCCAGCGTGCTCATCGTCTGGTGGTAAAGCAGGCTGAAGGGCAGCCGGTGGGTGCGCGGAGGCTCCACAAACCGTTCCTCAACGTAGAGTTGTACCAGCGCGATGCCCTGCAGCAGGTACCACGGCAGCGTCTCCGGCAGCATGGCGCGAGCCTCGGGACGCTCCTCGCGCATCACAAACCACATCTCCGACGGATCGCCGCGACGCCCCGTGCGCCCCATGCGCTGCAGGAATCCCGACACGGTGAAGGGCGCGTCAATGTGGAACGCCCGTTCCAGCCGCCCGACATCGATGCCCAACTCCAACGTGGCGGTGGCACAGACCGACAGCAACGAATCGTCATCCTTCATGTCCTGCTCCGCACTCTCGCGGTAAGAGGCCGACAGGTTTCCGTGGTGGATGAGGAACCGTTCGGGCTCGTGCCTGCTCTCGCACAGCTGCCGCAACTGCTGGCACACCGACTCGCACTCCTCCCGCGAATTGGTGAACACGAGGCACTTCTTGCCCCGCGTGTGCTCGAAAATATAGTCTATCGCCGGGTCACAGGAGGAAACGCTTCCAAGCGTTTCGGGAATAGCGACGCTGGAAAGCGTCGGTCCCTCTTCGACGCTGGGGAACGTCGGCTCCTGGGTATTGTTCCAGAAATGTTCCATCGACAACCGCCAGACCTCCTTGCCGCCGTCGAATTTGGGGATGACGGTGTCCCTGCCACTGCCCGCAGAAAGGAACTTTCCCGCCGCCTCGGGGTTGCCGATGGTGGCGGAGAGGCCCACGCGGCGAGGATTGCAGCCAGCCTGCCGACAAAGCCGCTCAATGAGGCAGAAGGTCTGCATACCGCGGTCGCCGCGCAGCAACGAGTGAATCTCGTCGATGACAATGAACCGCAGGTCGCCGAAAAGCGCCGTAATCTCGGCATGCTTGTTGATGAGCAGCGATTCCAATGATTCGGGTGTGATCTGCACAATGCCAGATGGACGGCGCAGCAACTTGCGCTTGCGCGACTGCGAAGCATCACCGTGCCAGCGAGTTACCGCAATGCCCGCCTCCTGGCAAAGTTCGTCAAGCCGTTGAAACTGGTCGTTGATGAGCGCTTTGAGTGGAGCGATGTAGAGCACGCCCACCGTCCGCGAGGGTTCCTCGTCGAGCAGCGTCAAGATGGGGAAGAAGGCCGCCTCGGTCTTGCCCGACGCTGTGGAAGCCGTCAGCAGCACATTGGCATCCGTACCGAAAATGGCGTCGCCCGCCGCGTTCTGCACACCGCGCAGCGTCTGCCATCCGGAGCGGTAGATGTAGTCCTGGATAAACGGGGAGTATCGAGCGAAAACGTCCATGTTTCTCTTATATCGTGAATTCCGCGTAGTTTTCGTCCGTCACATTGTCACTCACCGCCTCGCTCTTCGTGTAGGTGAAGGCGTCACTCTCAAGTAGTTCCGCCAGCTTCATCGACGGGTTCTGGCAAAGCAGATCAAGCAGCTCGATGAAGTCGCGGATAACCTCGCGGGGGGTGATGTTTTGGTCGGCGCCGATGCGACCGTATTCCATCTTGATGAACACAACCAAGTCATCGGTGGTCACCATCCGCTCGTAGGCGTATAAGCCGGCGTGCATCTCGGCCAGCTTCTCACAGAGCACGAGCATCTCCTCGGCTGTGAGCGGTTCCAAGCGGATGACTGGTGCGAGCAGGTCGCGGGCACCCGGACGTGAGAACTTGCCCTCCGAGAGTCTCGAACGCAACGCCTCATAACTGTAAATGCCCCGCCGCTTGTCCTCCAAGGCCTGAGGCGTCGCCCCCATCAGGATGCCCAGATAACGGGCCTTGCCCTGCAGCGTGTCGTTATACATGGTCAGCATCTTCTCGTAGTTGTACTGCCGGGTGATGCTGTTCGGAATCTTGTAGATGTTCACCAACTCGTCAATCATGATAATCAAGCCCTGATAGCCCGCCAACCGGAAGAAGCTGGCGAAAAGCTTCAGGTAGTCGTACCAATCATCGTCGGTGATGATGATGTTGACACCGAGGTCGTCTTTTGCCTCTTTCTTGAGCGTGTATTCACCTCTGAACCAGCGCACCACCTTGGCCTTGGTTGCGTCGTCGCCGTCAAGGTAAGCGTGGTAATAGGCCGACAGCAGCCGTCCGAACTCGTAACCGTGCACCAGCTCGCTCATCTGGCCGGCCACAGCGTATATTTTACGGTCCACGGCCTGCGTCAAAACGAGGTCGCCGGGCGGCAATCCCGTCTCCTGCGCCGCCTCGCTCTGCACGCTGCTGATCCAGCGGTCAAGGATCAGCGTCAACGCACCACCCTCAGGACGGGTCTTCGTGGAGAGATTGCCGATAAGCTCACGGTAGGTCGCCAGTCCTTGCCCGCGCGTACCCTGCAGCCGCCGCTCGGGCGACAAATCGGCATCCGCCACGATGAAGCCCCGATCCATCACGTAGTTGCGAATTGTCTGCAACAGGAAGCTTTTGCCGGAGCCGTAGCGGCCCACGATGAAGCGGAAGGAGGCTCCGCCGTCGGCGATGATGTCCACGTCGTGCAGCAACGCCTCGATTTCGCTCTTGCGCCCCACGGCAATGTAGGGCAGTCCGATGCGCGGTACAACCCCGCCCTTCAACGAGTTCAGAACGGTTTGCGCGATGCGTTTGGGAACTTTTCGGGTTTCTTCGTTCATGGTGATCTGGGATTAGTGATTAGTGATTGGTGATTAGTGATTGGTGATCTGTGATTAGGAGGCGAAGGTCTTCGCGATAGTCCTCCACTAAGGTCAGGCGGTCGCCGTCGAGTTCGATGACGTTGTCGCCGATGACATCGTAGTAGGCCTCGTTAAGACGGTCCGCGACAATGGAGGGCATAAGGCGGTTAGCACGGATGAGGGGCGAGACATCGTTACCTTGGAGAAGGGTTTGGAGGATAAGGGTATCGAGAGGGATGTCGGAGCAGGGGGAATCGGGAGCAGGGGCGGATGCCGGACGCTCGGAAGCGTCCGCTCCTTCCATTTCGTCGGCGGTGAGGAGGCTGTCGCGGGTGACGAGGGCGTCGCGGCGGATTTGGTCAAGGCCGGAAAGGTCGATGGCGATCATCTGGCGGGCAACCTCCTGCTGCGCCTTGCGGTCGGCTTCGATGACCGACTCCACATAGAGGGCGGCCCACGCGCCAGAGACATGCTCTTTAAGATAACGCCCTGTCTTCAAGTATCTTCGAAACATACCGTCGGCCGTATGCACCAGCTGGATGAACCGTTTTTTGTCGAAGAAGAGCTCCTCGTACTTCTCCTCGAACCAGCTTCCATCACGGAAAATGTAGCGCCGCGCGGAATCCACTTCGAAGGTGAAATTCGGCAGGGTGCGCAACTCCCAATAGACGGCGTTTGCCAACGGATACCACGGATACACCTTTTGGGGACTAAAACAAGCGGAAAAGAGATCCTCCCCAAGACAGCGGCTTTTTGCCAACGCCGTCCGCCAGACCTCAGCGAACAGATGCATACCGCGATGGTTATCGTTGAGGAAAACGGGCGACTCCCGAAGATCCCGGTTCATAAAGTGATTCATCGCCTGAAACACTTCCTCGTCGGTGCGGTTTTCGGGGGCGTGGAGGATGTCGAGCTTTTCGTCATTCTCTATGAGGGATACGGGAATGAGCGGGAGCACGGTCTCGGCCGGCAACATGTGAACAATCGCCAGTTCCAACATCCAGCGGTGGAGATTCTTTCGCAATCCCTCGTCACCGTAACCCGCATCGAGAAAACCCGCCTCGAATGCCTGCATCTTGGCAAGGCTGTCCGTCACGGAGGCGGTGCCGATGCCGTTTAGCAACTCATATATATAAATGTAGGCCAAGGAGGTGGAAATGCTCTGCCAGTCGCCGCGTCGCGCGTGAGTGCGCCAGGCAAAGTAACCCCGCAGCTGCGGCACGTTCAGGTCGTGGTAAGTCGGAAAGTAATGCTGGAATTCCCCGTTCCAAGGCGCATCATCGGTGTAGTGCTCCATAAACTTCCCCTGACGGTAAAAATTCCAGCACTTCGCCCGGAACGACGAATCCTTGTACTCATAGAGGCGGATCATCCGGCGAATGGCCTCGGGCACGGTATCCTTTTCCCATTCGGGCACGCCGACAGCAGAGGCAATGGGCGTCTCGCGGTAACAGGAGGCTGTCGCGGCGGCGGGTTGCTGCGGATTCAGCACGAAGGTATAGCCGGAGCCCGCCTGTTGTCCTGCGGGCCGGATTCTTTCCGTTTCGCCTGATGCCTGTTCCATTCGTGTCATCTGTATCTATAGGGTTGTCCGTTCTCTTCATGGCTCATTTCCACGAGCCGCGCCCGCTTCCGAAAGAGCGGCGGCAAAAATACGTTTTTCACAGAAACGACGCGCACGGATTCTCCCAAAAAATCGTATCTTTGCCGCCTCAAAACGACCTGTTATGAATGGCAAAGTAATCATCGTATCCGCGCCGTCGGGAGCCGGCAAGACCTCTATCGTGAAACACGTGCTGCAGTCCCTCCCCGAGCTGCGATTCTCCACCTCCGCGACCACCCGCGACATACGCGAGGGCGAGGTCAACGGCAAAGACTACCATTTCCTGACCGTTGACGAATTCAAAGACGGCATCGACCGCGACAACTTCCTCGAATGGGAGGAAGTCTACCACAACCAATTCTACGGCACCCTCAAAAGCGAAATCCGCCGCATTTGGGACGAAGGGAAAGTGGTGATTTTCGACGTGGACGTGAAAGGCGGACTCAACATAAAGAAGTATTTCGGCGACAAGGCACTGGCCATCTTCGTGGAACCACCTTCCGTGCAGGAACTTGAAAACCGGCTGCGCAAACGCGGCACCGAGACCGACGAGTCGCTGCGCAAACGGATGGAGAAGGCCGAGTACGAGCTCTCCTTCGCCCCACAGTTTGACAAGGTCATCCTCAACGACAATCTTGACGACGCCCGCGAAGAAATGCTCCAGACCATCCGAGAATTTCTTGACAAAGAATGAGTCACACTCCCCATATCGCCATTATCGGAGGCGGTGCGTCAGGACTTTTCCTCGCCCGGAAGCTGTCGGAAAATCCACAGTTGCGCGTTACCGTGTTCGAACGCGGCAAGCAGGTGGGCGCGAAGCTGCGTGCCTCGGGCGGCGGCAAAGCCAACATCTTCAACCGCAACATCCGCCCAAAACACTATAACAAAGCCGATTTCATCAACGCCCTGCTTCGACAATACACCCCCAAAGACCTCGATCGGCAATTCAACGACTGGGGCATGCTGACCGTCGCCGACAGCGAAGGCCGCGTCTATCCTGCCACTCAGTTCGCACAAACCGTCGTCGAGGTGCTCACCGACTACCCGTTCGACAATGTGCGCATCGAAACGGAATACGACATACAACATCTTGGCTATCAGAACGGGAAATGGCGGGTCAACACCTACCCCACCCTGTTCGACACGGTGGTGCTCGCCACGGGTTCACCCGCAGGCATGATTCCGAAAAACCAAGAAGGCTACAATCAGTATCTGAAGGATTTACATCTGAGAATCAAACGGTTGGAGCCCTCCCTCTCCGGTTTTGTCTTGAAAGGCTACCCGAAATCGCTCTCTGGATGCCGCACAAAGGCAATCGTGTCGCTCTATCAGGACGACCGGTTGGTACACAAGGAGGCGGGCGAGATCATCTTCAAAGACAACGGCGTGTCGGGCATTGTAGTGATGAACCTTTCATCGCTGTATCGTCGGCTCGGCGACAGGAAAAACTGCAAGCTGAGCATCAACCTCACCTACTGGGACGAGGAATTCGACCTGCTGTCGTTTATGGAAAGCGGGCACAACATGAAAGGCATCCTGCATCCCAAGCTGCTGGCCTACTATAATCGGAAACCGTTCTATATCCAAGGATTTAACTTTGACATCGAGGAAACCTACCCGATGGACGCGGCGCAGGTGGCGCACGGCGGTATTGCCGTGTCGGAAGTAAATGAACACTTTGCCGCAAAAAAACACCGCAACATGTTCATCCTCGGCGAGATGCTGGATGTTGACGGGCTCTGCGGGGGATATAATCTGTTTTTTGCGTTCGCCTCTGCGGCGGTGGTCGCGAAGAGCATCATACAAAAATACCAACCAAATTAAAAAAATATTTTTGTTTGTTTGCAAATTAAAAAAAGTGTATTTTTGCAAACTTAAATTTTTTAAACCATGTCATCAAAGAAAGTCACAAAGAAAGCGCCGAAGACGGCGGAGAAATCAAGGAAAAAATTCAAGTTTATCAAGGGATGCAAAGAGCTTGTGAATGACCCGTTCAACTTGAATTAACATGGCACGTTTTTTTCTTGACACACATGTCGCTTATTGGTTAGTAAGCGAAAGCCCTAAATTAGACGATAATTTGAGGGATGATATATTATACCCTAGCGGTAACCAATATCTGATTTCCGACTTCGTCATTCTGGAATTGACGCATCTTAATCAATTGGGAAAACTAAAAATACCTGGAGGTTCAAAAGCATTGTTTGGTGCTTTTGAGTCCATGAACATAGAAATGGATTCTATCACAAACAGAACTTTTGAAGCATTGGAAAACATACCGATTCTAACTATAGGAGGCTCCAAACATACCGACATGATGGATCGGGCAATAATAGACCACTGCATCGCAAATAAGGAAACCCTTATCAGTCATGACAGTAAATTTCCTTATTACAGATCGTATGGTTTGAAACTGTTAGAGGCATGAGGTAGAGACGCGCCACGGCACGTCCCTACCTCAATAACCCATAACCAATAACCTATAACCTTTAACCTTTAATACCTCGGCTCAACTCCCATATTATAGAACATGAACGAGAAGATGTCGGTCACCTCGTCGATGGTTTTGTCGAGGGGTTTGCCGCCGCCGTGGCCCGCGTTGCTCTCGATATGGATGAGGTGCGGCTTGTCACCGATGTCGCTGTTCTGCAAAGCCGCCGCGTACTTGAACGAGTGTGCGGGCACCACACGGTCGTCGTGGTCGGCCGTGGTCACCAGGATGGCCGGATACTCCTTGCCGTTCTGGATGGAGTGCAGCGGAGAGTACTTGTAAAGATACTCGAACATCTCCTTGCTGTCCTCGCTGGTGCCGTAATCGACTGCCCAGTAGCGGCCGATGGTGAACTTGTGGTAGCGCAGCATGTCCATGACCCCCACCTGCGGGATGGCGACGGCGAAGAGGTCGGGACGCTGGTTCACGACCGCGCCAACCAGCAGACCACCGTTGGAGCCGCCTTGCAAAGCCAATTTCTCCTTGCTCGTATATTTCTGACTGATAAGGTATTCTGCCGCCGCAATGCAGTCATCGAACACGTTCTGTTTCTTCATCTTCGTGCCGGCCTCATGCCACTCCTTGCCGTATTCGCCGCCACCGCGCAAGTTCACGATGGCCAACACGCCGCCCTGTTCCAACCAAGCAACTCGGGTTGCGCTGAAACTCGGGGTAAGCGAAATGTTGAAACCGCCATAACCGTACAACAGCGTCGGGTTGTTGCCGTCCATCTTGATGCCTTTCTTGTGGGTGACGAACATCGGGACTTTCGTGCCGTCTTTCGAGGTGAAGAACTTCTGTTCGGTCACGTATTCGTCGGAATTGAATTTGATTTCAGACTTCTTGTACAGTGTTGATTTATTGTTTTTTACATCGTAGTGATAAATGGTGGCCGGGGTGATGTAGGAGGTCACGGTGTAGAACGTCTCGGTATCCTCCGCCTCTCCGCTGAAGCCGCCAATAGTACCGATTATGTCATTATCGAGATTGCCGAGGAACTTACCGCTCTCATCGAAAATCTTCACCACAGACCGGGCATCCTTGGTGTAGTTGGCAATCAGTTTTCCGCCGAGATGGCTCACGCCCGTAAGCACCTCGCCCTTGGTGGCGGGGATGACGTCCGTCCACCCCATCGTGTTGAGACTGCCGATCGGGATGCTGATGACCTGATATTCGGGTGCGTTGTGGTTGGTCATCACGAGGAAATGGCCGTCGATTTCGTCAATCACTGCGTAATCATCCGTGAAGTCGGTCACGGCTTTGATGAACTGCGCTTTCGGATCGTCCAAATCTTTGTAGTACAGCGAATTGCCGGATGTGGACTCGCTGCCGTAAATCACTAAGTAGCGTTTGTTGACGACCTCGGCGCTGAAACCGACGTTCGGGTTGGAAGGATCTTCGTAAGCCAGCTGATCAGCCTTTTGGTCGGTGCCGACTTTGTGGTAATAGAGTTTGCCGTTCTCGTTCACGCCGGAAAGCTCGTTTTTCGGCTTTGGATAGCGGCTGTAGAAGAAGCCGTCGTCCTTCCAGGCGATGCCGGAGAACTTCACCCATACGAGGTGGTCGTCCAGCACCTTGCCCGTCTCGATGTCCTTGACATAGATTTCCTGCCAGTCGCTGCCGTTGCGCGAGATGGCATAGCCGAGATACTTGCCATCGTCGGAAACGCCGAGAGTGGAGAGGGCCACGGTGCCGTCGTCGGAGAGCTTGTTGGGGTCAAGAAGCTCAACAGCCTCACCGTCAAGGGAGTTCTTGTAGTAGAGCACGCTCTGGTTCTGCAGACCGTCGTTGCGGTAGAAGAAGTAGCGGTCGCCCTTCTTCCACGGCGCGCCTTCTTTCGGATAGTTCAGCAAATCCTTCAGGTGCTGTTTCATTTTCTCGCGATATGGAATCTGCGACAAGAACTTGTTCGTCACCTCGTTCTGGGCCTTCACCCAATTGGCTGTCTCCTCGGAATAGTCGTCCTCGAGCCAACGATACGGGTCTGGTACAGCCACGCCGAAATAGTGATCGACGGTGTCGCATTTCTTGGTTTCGGGATATTCCACCTTGGGAATATTGTTTTTCTTATGACATGCTGCAAGCATAACAATGGTGCTTAATGCTAAAATACTGATTGTTAGTTTTTTCATTGATATGATTGTTTGATTGTATTCGATTGGCAAAGATATGTTTTTTGTGATTAGTGAATGGTGAACTGTGAGCTGTGATCAGAGAGAATGGCAATAATGTGTTTAACCGTCAATAAATGCTTTTTGTTGAATCAGGAAAACGTCGGCTGTTGGAAAAGATTGTCTAAAGTTACTACATACTGGAATATGCCGCTGTGCATATTCTGATGGAGTCCGAATGTGGTGACCAACACGTGCTGCAAAGCCTTTTTGGTTTTAGTGACTTTGCGGAAGAGCGTCGCCCGGTTTCGAAGATGTTCCGCGTAATCGCCATCAACAGTGAAATCATCCTGCGCAAATTTCATCTCACATACACTTATTACATTGTCCTTTCGATCAATAAGCAGATCAATCTGCCCGCCTTTCCATGAGGTTCCATCGCTGTCCGTGAAAGGTTTGCACGACCACGTGCAGGCATTGCTGAGCGTCCCAAGTATGCTCATGCTGCTTTTTATTTGGCGAAGATGCAACAGACATACTTGCTCAAACGCATACCCTGACCATGCATTTTTAGTCCCAGAACCTCGCAAATTGGTCCAGAAATGCTCATCCTGTCCGCTCCCTTTGAGCGAGAACCGGAGATGAAACAGCGAAAAAAGGTCTGTCAACTGGTATAATGCATTCTTTTCTTTTTTTCCGAACTCCGTATATTTTCGAATGAAGTCGCACTTGCAGAGATTGTCCAATGCGGTGGTCAGCACCCCGCCATCCCCTATGCCGATCCCAGTCATAATCTCACTTCTGGTAAGGCCTTTCAGTTTCGTGGAAAGAGTCTCCACGATATTTTGATAGATTTTTGACTCCTTGAAAAGGGAGCGGAACAAAAAGTCGTATTCAGTTCTCAACGGAGCATTCTCGCTGAAGAAAATCCGATCAATATTATGGTTCAACGGAAGATTGGTCTCCAACATGTCCAAATAGTATGGGATGCCTCCCATAATCATGTAAGTTTCCAAAATCTGCAACCGGCTCCAATCGGCTCCTTTGACATTCAACAGGTATTGTTCGGTTTCATACAAAGTGAACGGGGCAAGATGGATAGGCCGGCACACACGCCCGTACAGCCCGCCCTTGTCGCCGACGAATTTGTCGAGCATCCACGTGGTGGCTGACCCGCAAACAAACAACTTGAGGTTGGGCTGCATAGAACCCCACATGTTCCAAAAGTAGGAGAACGCGGCCAAGAAATTGCTCTTCGGGGTATCCATCCAAGGTAATTCATCCAAGAAAACGACAATCTTATCCTTCTTCAAAGACTCCAAATAACTTTTCAAGGCATCAAAAGCAGCAAACCAGTCTTTGAGTTTGGGCTGCTTTTCGCTGGTCAGGCGTGAGAGTTCCTTGTGAAACTGCGAAAGCTGTACCGCCCGTTCGGTCTCATACATCCCCGTAAAATAGAAATCGAACCGGTTTTGGAAGAAAGACTTCACGAGATAAGTCTTGCCCACCCGCCGCCGTCCGTATATGGCGACAAGTTCCGCTTTCGGCGTATCCAAGTATTTCTGTATCAAGCTTTTTTCATATTCCCTTCCAATAAACAATGGGGTTGAAACTGCATCCATAACTGACTATTATTTCGATTGCAAAAGTACATTTTTTTCGGATAGCTCATCCGAAACGCAAAAAAAAACATAGTTACGGATATACTATCGCGGATAGTTTATCCGTAACTACCACAATCAACATGGTTTCGGATGAACTATCCGATACTCTCGGTACATTTTTTTGGTGCGAAGGTGTACTGAAAAAAAAATCCACCGTCGCGCTACAATTCCAAAAAATTGTATTTTTGCGCCGTTGTCCGCACCGATGCCCCGGACGGGCGGAAGGCGGGCGACGAAACATATAAAAGGCGTTGAGTCAACGTCTTATCTGCGGCTGACCGAATCTGGTAAATTCAAATCTTCCGCAAGGTAAGGCAATGGCCAATGCCCATGGTTTTGTGTATTCAGGTAGGATACGATTCATCGTGTCCCCACCACTGTAGAGACGTTGCGCGCAACGTCTCTACGAAACGGGAATCCCCAATCCCCGTTTCAACAATATACATACGGCGTGGGCTTCGGCATTGCTTATCCTCGGAAGATGGGCAATACCAGAGCCTTGGTCAGCGGGATGAGCGATGAATTCAGATTCCCGCGCTTTTTTTGTAAACAAGTCCTGCTTGGGAATCGAGGACAAAAAACAGTAATATGATGAAAAAGATTCCCGCTCTCATCGCGGTATTTACTTTTCTTTTGCAGGGTGTGTTTGCCCAGTCCGCCATCGTACCCGCTGGCGGCGATGCACAGTCCAATTCAGGCAGTGTCAATTATTCAGTCGGTCAAATAGCCGTTCAAACTTCAGCCAACAGCAATGGTTCCGTCTCTGTGGCTGAAGGTGTGCAGCAGCCCTACGAAATCCAAACTGTGGGTGTAGATGACTACCCACAAATCTCCCTCAATGCTGTGGTCTATCCAAACCCCACGGAAAACATCGCCCAATTGCGGCTCAACGGGTTCGAAATCCCTTACGATGGTCTTCAAGCCATTCTCTATGACGGAAACGGCAAACAGTTGCAGTCCGTCACCATCACCGAGGATCTCACCTCGTTCCAAATCGGACAATATGCCACAGGGACGTATTATCTGGAATTGAGAGGAGGAAAACAGACGTTAAAAACCTTCAAGGTAGTGCGGAAATAGGACCGTTGTAGAGACGTAAAATCTTACGTCTCTACCCTTGGGATACTCCAGAACAATAGTACAAACCAAAAGATAAAGAGTATGAAAAAACTTACAACCTTAATCGCAATCCTCCTGCTCTGCGCCACCACCCTCTTCGCGCAGGCACCGGAGAAATTTACCTACCAGGCGGTGGTGCGAAATGCCAGCAACACACTGGTAACAAATACGTTAGTGGGAGTCCGTGTGAGCATCCTGCAAGGGAGCGCCACCGGCAATGGTGTCTATGTGGAGACACAGATGCCAAGCACGAACGCCAACGGACTCATCACGCTGAACATCGGCGACGGGAACGTGGTCTTCGGCAGCTTCGCGGGCATCGACTGGTCCGCAGGCCCGTATTTCTTAAAAACAGAAATTGACCCGAGCGGTGGCAACAGCTACAGCGTGACCACCACCCAACAGCTGATGAGTGTGCCCTATGCGCTGTATGCCAAGGAGGCTGGCAACGCATTCAGCGGCGACTACAACGACCTGACGAACCGTCCGACCATCCCTACCGTTCCTACTGACGTTAGCGCTTTCACGAACGATGCCGGCTACATTACTATGGATTCGATTCCAACTATCCCTACCGTCCCCACAGCCGTTAGCGCCTTCACCAACGACGTGGGCTACCTCACGGGCTACACGGAAACCGACCCGCAGTTCACCGCCTGGGACAAGAACTACAACGACCTGACCAATACTCCGACAATTCCGACAGTTCCGACCAACGTTAGTGCCTTCACGAACGATGCGGGCTATCTCACCGAATACACCGAAACCGACCCGCAGTTCAATGCATGGGACAAGGACTACAACGACCTGATTAATACTCCGACTATTCCGACGGTGCCGACAAACGTCAGCGCATTCACCAACGATGCCGGTTATCTGACGAGTTTCACGGAGCAGCAGGTGCTGAGCATCAGCAACGACACGCTTTTCCTGACGGGCGGCAGTTTCGTGAAGTTGCCGGCAGGTTTTGACGGCGACTATAACTCCCTGACGAACAAGCCTGTGATTCCTACTGTGCCGACAAATGTCAGTGCGTTTTCCAATGACGCGTGCTACCTCACCGGTTACACGGAAACCGACCCGCAGTTCACCGCCTGGGACAAGAACTACAACGACCTGACCAATACTCCGACTATTCCGACGGTGCCGACAAACATCAGCGCATTCACTAATGATGTCGGTTATCTGACGAGTTTTACAGAGCAGCAGGTGCTGAGCATCAGTAACGACACGCTTTTCCTGACTGGCGGCAGTTTCGTGAAGTTGCCGGCAGGTTTTGACGGCGACTATAACTCGTTGACGAACAAGCCTGTAATCCCGACTGTGCCGACGAATATCAGTGCTTTCACCAATGATGCGGGTTATATAACCACTTACACCGAAACCGACCCGCAGTTCAATGCATGGGACAAAGACTACAACGACCTGATTAATACTCCGACTATTCCGACGGTGCCGACAAACGTCAGCGCGTTCACCAACGATGCCGGTTATCTGACGAGTTTTACAGAGCAGCAGGTGCTGAGCATCAGCAACGACACGCTTTTCCTGACGGGCGGCAGTTTCGTGAAGTTGCCGGCAGGTTTTGACGGCGACTATAACTCGTTGACAAACAGACCTGTAATCCCTACTGTGCCGACTAATGTCAGTGCATTTACAAATGACGCAGGCTATATCGCGGGCTATACCGAAACCGACCCGCAGTTCAATGCATGGGATAAGGACTACAACGACCTGATTAATACTCCGACCATTCCGACGGTGCCGACAAACGTCAGCGCATTTACCAACGATGCCGGTTATATCACCATGGACTCTGTTCCTGCAATTCCGACGAACGTCAGCGCGTTCACCAACGATGCCGGTTATCTGACCGATTATTCGGAGCAACAGATTCTGACCATCAGCAACGACACTATTTTCCTATCTGGCGGCAGCTTTGTGAAACTTCCGGCAGCTGCTGCGGGGTTCAGTGGCGATTACAATGACCTGACTAATAAACCGACCATTCCCACTGTGCCGACAAATGTCAGTGCGTTTACCAACGACGCGGGCTATCTGACGGCGGCGAATGTGCAGGAGGCGGCCAATATTCCGACAAATGTGAGTGCCTTTGCCAACGATGCGGGCTATCTCACCGAATATACCGAGACCGACCCGCAGTTCAACGCCTGGGACAAGGATTACAACGACCTGATTAATACTCCGACCATTCCGACAGTGCCGACCAACGTGAGTGCTTTCACGAACGACGCGGGCTATATCACCAGTTACACCGAGACTGACCCGCAGTTCAATGCCTGGGACAAAGATTATAATGACTTGACCAACAAACCCGTGCTGTTTGACGGCGACTATAATTCCCTAACCAACAGGCCGGTCATTCCGATGGTTCCGACCAACGTGAGTGCTTTCACCAACGACGCAGGCTATATCACTGGTTACACCGAGACCGACCCGCAGTTCAACGCTTGGGATAAGGACTACAATGACCTTATTAACACGCCGACGATTCCGACGGTTCCGACAAATGTGAGTGCGTTTGAGAACGACGCCCAATATATTACAGCGGAGTCGATTCCAACGAATGTCAGCGTGTTCGAGAACGATGCGCATTACATTACGGAGGGCGAACTCCAGCAGACCGTGAATGTGATCAATAGTACAATTGAATCTGTGGACAATGCGATGTCTGACGTGGACAATACAATTGACAGCTTGCGTGACCGTATTAACGAGTTGGAAGGCAACAACACGCCCCCGACGGTGATGACAACCGGCGTGGCGGATGTGTCCTATCTTTCTGCCACTGTCAACGGCAGCGTGATCTATATTGGCGGTGCGATAGTGGCGGCAAAGGGCTTCTGCTATGACACGGTGATGCACCCCACGGTGGAGAATGCCACGGTGAGTTGCGGTTCCGGTTCTGGCGAGTTTTCTGCCAATTTGTTGAATCTCAAATCGTCAAAGACCTATTACGTAAGGGCTTACGCCACCAATATGTGGGGCACCAATTATGGCGAGGAAAAAGTGTTTACCACTTTGACTGAGCTTACGCCCTCCGTGGAAATTACCACTCCGTCTGTCATCGCCCATCGTTCGATTACCTGCAACGGAGATGTGACCGACCAAGGCACCTATCCCGTCTCCGCACGTGGTTTCTGTTATGCCGCCACACCCGATCCGGTAATGACCGACAGCCATGTTCATGCGGGTAATGGCACGGGACCTTATACGGCCGTCATTACGGGACTTGAGCCAGAAAGCACCTACTACGTGCGCGCCTACGCGGTCAATGCCTACGGGGTTTCTTACAGCAGTTCGCTTACGTTGACTACGCTTACGCCTACAGCTCCCGTCGTGACCACCGACAGCGTTTCCATGTACAACGAATGTATGGCCACCGTGGTCTCCGACGGCGGTGCGAATGTCACCCAACGCGGTTTCTGCTACGACACCTTGCCGAACCCGACTTTGGAGAACAATGTGGTGTATGTTGACGGAGGGGAAGGCGAGTTCGCCGCCACGTTGAGCGGCCTGCCCATCGGAAAACTCTACTTTGTGCGAGCCTTCGCCACCAACGCCAAGGGCACCACCTACGGCAACCAGTTCGACTTCTACGGCGGCTGCGACATGAAAACTCTCACCGATTACGACGGAAACGTTTATAATACGGTACTCATTGGCAACCAGTGCTGGATGAAGGAGAATTTGAAGACTACGCACTATTCCGACGGGTGGCCGATTGAAGAAGGAGGTGCTCAACCCTCTTCAGAAATTGCTCTCTATTATTATCCAGATAACTCTACGAGTAACAAAGATTTTTATGGTTTGCTCTACAATTGGAAAGCCGTGATGCGCGAAGAGGAACCCTCCAATACTGTTCCAAGCGGAGTGCAAGGGATTTGTCCTGAAGGCTGGCATATGCCGAGCGACGAAGAATGGACGGTGTTAAAAGACTTTGTGGGTGCTCAAGCGGAATATCGATGCGAAGGCAGTACCCAAAATGTTCTTTCTGCTTTAGCTGACAGTGTAGGTTGGGATTCTGGTACATATTGCGATTGCTGTCCTGGAAATGTCGAAAACAACAATGCTACGGGTTTTTCAGCTCGCCCTGCGGGATGGTGGTATCAAGGTAAGAGAGATTTTATGACAAATGCCAATTTCTGGACATCAAATGTGATTAATGAAAGATACAAAGATATCATGATGATTATATCCAATACTGCAATTTCATCAACAAATACTTGGGGTGGTGCAAGCCCTGCGGGAGGCCGTTCCGTCCGCTGCCTCCGCGACTAACCAATTCAGAACGAGGAATGAAAAATGCGGAACCCATCATTCTGCATTCTGCATTAACGGACGGGCGTTGGCCATTGCGGTCGCGCCCGTTTTCGATGTAGAATGCAGAATGTAGAATGTGGAATAAATAATTATCGAAGAATGTTTGCATATTAAAAAAAGTGTATTTTTGCAGCGGAGTCGGAAATCATTTCCGACTGTCGATTCTGCGGATTCGACGATTCAGGTAGCAGAGCGCAAGCTCTGCTATTCTGCTTTATATAACAACCGTAAGTTATCGCCTTTCTTTACCCACACCTCGTTTATCCGTTGCCCCTCATTTCGCCTTACAAGGATGTTTCTTTTCAGATAACCGTCGGTTAATCCACAATCCTCTACGATGATTCTGTCGGACTGACGTAAACCTCTTTTGCACATATTTGAGAAGTTTGTCTTAGGATTCACGCTGGTATAACCTTCATGCTCGTACCATGATTCATCAATCAACAAATCCGGACATTTCCCGTAATAGGGCGTTCCGCGTAATGAACCGAAAATCATATCGTATGCGGGATTTTTATACGGCACATCCAACTTCGGCGGCATCACCACCTGCCTGCCCTGTTTTGCGAAAAACTTTGCACAACTCAAGATACGGCGGAAATCCTCCGTGCTGCGGTCTATGGCATTATACACCACTAGCGTCCCTCCATTTTGGAAGACTTCCAATACCTCTGTAGAGAGGTCTATCCAATGTTTGTCAGCATGTTCCGTCTTCAAAGTCGTTCTATAAAAAGTCGGCAAAAATACGAATTATTTTGACACGACAATAACAAAGATTTTATTAACTATTAATAGTTAACAGCCAACGTAAAGAACTATAAGAGTGGCTGTTATGCCTTTTTTGAGCAACCCCGCTTCTATAACCAATAACCCATAACCCATAACCCTAAAAAATTGTATCTTTGCGCCGTTTTTACAAATATCAGAATTATGCGTGACGCCCGTATCTTTGTAGAGAAAAAACAGGGCTTTCAGGTCGAAGCCGACAGTTTGAAAGCCACATTGAATCAGAACTTTAACCTCAATATCACCGACCTTCGGCATCTGAAGGTCTATGACATTTTCAATATAGAGGAAGACCTGCTCGCGAAGGCCGAGAGCGTGGTTTTCTCCGAACCCGTGACCGACGACGTCTATCACGATTTTCCGTTGGACGGACTCAAGTATTTCGCCGTGGAATTCCTGCCCGGTCAGTTCGACCAACGCGCCGACAGCGCCATGCAGTGCCTCAAGCTCCTGAACCCCAAGACGGAAGCGGTCATCAAGAGCGCCAACTTCTTTGTGATTGAGGGCGATCTGACAGCCGACCAATGGCAGAAGGTGAAGAAATACTGCATCAACGAGGTGGAGGCCCGCGAGAAGGATATGTCCCGTCTGGAGCTGACCGAAAACCCTGAGGTTCAAGACGTTCCGATTTATGACGGTTTCCGGACCTGGACAGAGGATCAGCTGCGCGAATTTCACGGCAAGATGGGGTTAGCGATGTCGTTGGAGGATTTGAAGTTCATCCAGCAATATTTTGCCAACGATGAAAAGCGCGACCCGTCCGATACAGAGGTCAAGCTGTTGGACACCTACTGGAGCGACCACTGTCGCCACACGACTTTCGAGACGGCCATCACCGATATTCAGACGGAAGGTGATAACATCTATAAAGAACAGATAGAGAATGCGTTGCGGGAATACCTCGCTGTGCGCGATGAGATGTACGGCAAGGATACGCAACGTCCGGTCACGCTGATGGATTTGGCTTCTATCAACGGCAAATACGAATACAAGCGCGGCAACCTCCCCGACAAGGAGATTTCCGAGGAGAACAACGCCTGTAGCATCCGCGTGAAGGTGGATGTGGACGGCAAGGAGGAGGATTGGCTGCTGATGTACAAGAACGAGACGCATAACCACCCGACGGAAATCGAACCGTTCGGCGGTGCGGCGACCTGCGTGGGCGGCGCCATCCGCGACCCGCTGAGCGGTCGTAGCTATGTGTATCAGGCACTGCGTGTTACGGGCGCGGGCGACATCAACGCCCCGATTTCCGCCACGCTGCCTGGCAAGCTCCCGCAGTCGGTGATCTCCAAAACCGCTGCGGCTGGTTATTCCTCCTATGGCAACCAAATCGGTCTGGCCACCACCTGCGTCCGCGAAATCTATCACCCTGACTATCAGGCAAAACGCTTGGAAATTGGAGCTGTGGTAGGTGCCGTGCCCGAGAATCAGGTGCGTCGCGAGCGTCCGCAGCCCGGCGACATCATCATCATGTTCGGTGGCCGTACGGGTCGCGACGGTATCGGAGGTGCCACCGGTTCCTCGAAAGAGCATACGGAGAAGTCGCTCGACACCTGCGCCGCTGAGGTACAGAAGGGTAATGCCCCCGAGGAGCGCAAAATCCAGCACCTGTTCCGCCGTCCCGAGGTGACGAAGCTCATCAAGAAGTCCAACGACTTCGGCGCGGGCGGCGTCAGCGTGGCCATCGGCGAGCTGGCCGACGGTCTGGTCATCGACCTGGACACGATGCGCACGAAATACAAGGGCCTGAACGGCACGGAAGTGGCCATCAGCGAATCACAGGAGCGTATGAGCGTGGTGGTCGCCCCCGAAGACGTGGAGACCTTCTTCCAGTACTGTCGCGAAGAGAACTTGGAGTCCAACATCATCGCCAAGGTGACCGACGACAATCGCTTGACCATGACATGGCGCGGCAAGACCATCGTGGACCTCAGCCGCGACTTCATCAACACCAACGGTGTGCGCCAGCAGGTGGTCGCCAAGATTGCCCCTGTGGCAGACGACGTAATGAAATCCGCTGATATTCAAGGTAGAACAATGCAAGAGAAGTGGCAAAGTTGCCTTACGAATCCGAATGTGGCTTCCCAAAAGGGCCTCATCGAGATGTTCGACGCCACCATCGGGGCTTCCACGGTGCTGATGCCCTTCGGCGGCAAAAACCAGCTGACGGAAGCGCAGGTGAGTGCTCAGAAACTGCCAGTGCTGCATGGACATACGAACCTCGCCTCTGTCATGGCTTTCGGCTACAACCCGTTCATCGCCATTCGTTCCCCGTATCATGCCGGTGTGATGGCCGTGTTGGAAGCGATGTCGAAAATCGTGGCGGCCGGCGGCGACTACCACAAGATCCGTTTCACTTTCCAGGAATATTTCGAGAAACTGGGCAAAGAACCCACCCGCTGGGGAAAACCGCTCTCCGCACTGCTGGGCGCCTTCTGGATGCAGAAAGAGTTCAGCCTCGCCTCCTTGGGCGGCAAGGACTCCATGAGCGGCACTTTCAAAGACATGCACGTGCCGCCCACCATCGTCTCCTTCGCCATCACCACCGAGAATTCCGACCATATCATCTCGCCGGAATTCAAGCAGAAAGGAAATTATATTTACCTCATAGAAAATAAGTTAGAAAACGACATACCAAATATCAAGCATACTTGCGAAATCTTTGATTTCATGCGGAAGAACATTTTGGACAAGAAGATTGTTTCTACCTTCACGCTGCAATTCGGCGGTATCGCGGAGGCGTTGGCCAAGATGAGCTTCGGTAACGATTTAGGCTTTGATATTCAAACAGACAAAGACTTGTTTGCATACGGTTACGGTAGTTTCATCGTGGAGACCACCGAGAAGTTGGATGCACCTTTTGCCATCGAGCTTGGCAAGGTAGCCAATGATTTCGTGGTCAACGGCGAAAAGCTCGACAAGGCGGAACTGTTGAAGGCTTGGCGCGGTTTCTACGGCAAGCTCTACCCGCAGACCGCCCCGAACGAGACCACTTCTGTGGGTGCGGAGTTTGCGCGTAAGGCACAGGACGGTCACTTCGAACCGGCGGTGAAAGTCAGCAAGCCGAAGGTGATTCTGCCCGTGTTCCCCGGCACCAACTGCGATTACGATACCGCCAAGGCTTTCGAGGACGCTGGTGCGGAAACCCGCATCCTGGTCTTCAAAAACTTGGACGAGGCGGCCATCGAGCACTCCATCGACGAGCTGGCGGCGGCTATCCGCGAGTCGCAGATTCTTGCGCTCTCCGGCGGTTTCAGCCTGGGTGACGAGCCCGACGGCAGCGGCAAATTCATCGCCAATGTGCTCAACAGCCCGAAAGTGAAAGCGGCAGTCGAAGACCTGCTGGCGCGCAAGTGTCTGGTGCTCGGCATCTGCAACGGTTTCCAGGCGCTCGTCAAGTCCGGCCTGCTGCCCTTCGGCAAGCTCGGCGACGTCACGCCCGCATCCCCGACGCTCTACCGCAACAACATCAATAGACACATCTCCCGCATCGTGCGCACCCGTGTGGGCAGCACCAACTCCCCGTGGCTCAGCTCGTTCCGCGAGGGCGACGTCCACCAGATCGCCGTCAGCCACGGCGAAGGCAAGTTTGTGGTTTCGCAGGAACTTGCCAAACAGCTCTTCGAGAACGGCCAAGTCGCCTTCCAATATTGTGATGAGAACGGCCAGGTAAGCATGAATCCCGAAGACAACCCCAACGGCTCCTTCTACGCTATTGAGGGTATTGTTTCTGACAATGGCCTGATTCTCGGCAAGATGGGTCACAGCGAGCGCAAGGGTCGAAACCTGTACAAGAACATTGATGGCAACAAATGCCAGGACATCTTCGCGAATGCGGTTTCTTATTTCAGACAATAGGCAACGAGAGCCTTTAAGAGGTAAGAAACTTCTTCCTTAAACAGCCCCGAAGGGGCAAAACGCGCGAAGTGCTAATAATCCCACACAAGCGACGAAGGAGCGCAATGTGGGGCCGAAAAAACAAAGAATATGCGAATCAACGACATAGAATATATCGAAATGGAAGTCTTGGACGTTCGGTCGGCGGCGCATGCCTCGGAGGCGTTCTCCATGATTCTGGTGAACAAGTTCCAGAAGGCGCAGTACGTCCCCATCATCATCGGGCTGAACGAGGCGCGGGCGATTCTGGGCGAGAAAATCGGACGGCTGCCACAGCGCCCGCTCACGCACATGCTTTTCGCCGACCTGCTCACCGACCACATCCCCGACTACAACCTCGAGTTCGTCTCCATCGACGAGTTCCACGACGGCATCTATTACGCTTCCATCGTCATCCAATCGCCCACAGGGGTCTATTTCAACGTCGATGCACGCCCGTCTGACGCGGTGGCCATCGCCCTGCACGCCAAACTGCCCGTATTCTTCCGGAAAGACCTCTTCGAGGAACTCATGGAGGTTGCCCGCACCGCCGACGAGTACGCGGCTGACACCGAATTTGACGAATTCCCCACCCCGGGACAGCCAAATGCCCCCACTGCCGAAACAGAATGGGAAACCATGTCGCTTTCCGAGCTCAACGACTTGCTCCAGAATGCCATCGAGGAAGAGAACTACGAGCTGGCAGCGAAGATTCAAGAGGAAATTGACAAAAGAGGGGCGTAATTGGCAGTTAGTAGTTAGCTGTTGGCAGTTGTCGGCGTTGATCCTTGAACTTTGAACCATCCCCCCATCACTATTAACTATTAACTATTAACTATTATCTATTATCTATTAACTCCGAACCCCAATGTCCGACACCCCCGATTTTCGTCAGCAAGCCCGAAAAGTCCTCAAACAATATTGGGGCTACGACAGTTTCCGGCCGTTGCAGGAGGACATCATCCTGTCGGTGTTAGAAGGGCGCGACACGCTGGCTTTACTTCCTACCGGCGGAGGCAAGTCCATCTGCTTCCAAGTGCCCGCGCTCGTGAAAGGCGGCCTCTGTATCGTCATCTCTCCGCTCATCGCGCTCATGAAGGACCAGGTGGTGCACCTCCGCGACCGCCGCATCAAGGCCGGGGCCATCTATTCGGGAATGCGGGTGAGCGAAATCCAGGCCACCATCGACAACTGCCTCTTCGACCCCGAATACCGCTTCCTCTATGTTTCTCCCGAACGCCTTCAAACCGAGAGCTTCAAGGTCAACTTCGAGCGGATGCCCGTCTCGATGATTGCCGTCGACGAAGCACACTGCATCTCGCAATGGGGCTACGACTTCCGTCCTCCCTACCTCGAAATCGCAAAGATTCGGAAAGTCTTCCCACAGGTGCCCGTACTGGCACTCACGGCCACCGCGACCCCCGAGGTGGTCAAGGACATCCAACTGCGGCTGGAATTCAAGACCGAAAACGTCTTCCAAAAAAGCTTCAAACGGTCAAATCTGACCTACTTTGTGGTCAACGAAGAGGACAAGCTCAGCCGTATGCTGCGAATCATGAACCGCTACCCCGGTTCGGGCATCGTGTACGTACGCAACCGCAAGAAAACGGCGGAAACCGCTGAGTTCCTGAGAAATAACGGCATCTCTGCCGACCACTACCACGCTGGCCTCGACCCCCGCGAACGCGACCGCAAGCAACAGAACTGGATGAAGGGCGAAACCCGTGTGATGGTCTCCACCAACGCGTTTGGCATGGGCATTGACAAGCCGGACGTGCGCTTCGTGGTGCACATTGACTTGCCCGACACCTTGGAAGCCTATTTCCAAGAAGCAGGGCGCGCCGGCCGAGACGAAAAGGCGGCGGTCGCCATCTTGCTATACGACCACAACGACATCGCCCAGCTCAAGCGCAACTTCACGTTCACCTTCCCCGAGCTCGACCGTGTGCGCGAAGTTTACCGCGAGCTTTGCCAAAGTCACCACATCGAACTCGGCACCGGCCAAGGAAAGGTCTTCCCCTTCTCAATGGAGGGACACGCCCGTACACTCAAGATGAACGCAACCCAGTACTTCAGTGCCCTCAAGCTGCTGCAGAATATCGGTGTCATCCTCATCTCCGAACACCTGCGCGAAAAGTCGCAAATCATGTTCCGGCTCAATGGCGACCAGCTGCTTAAGTATCAGAAAGAAAAGCCCGACTTTGAACCGCTAATCACAGTCATCCTGCGCTCCTACAGCGGTGTCTTTTCGCAATACACCGACATTGACGAACGACTCATCGCCAACCGTTTGGAAACAACGGAAGAGGCTGTCGTGGAGCAACTTAAAACATTAAGAAGTGAAAAGATCCTATCCTACCAGCCGCTGAGCAATATTCCATTGCTGGTCTTCCTGAAAGACAGAATCGACGAAAAATATCTCTATTTCGACAAGAAAATCTACGATTTTCGAAAGGAAAAGGCGGAAGAGCGATTGGCGGCGGTGGAAAACTACGTAAAATGCGACAATGTTTGCCGAAGCCAACTGCTGCTGCAATACTTCGGGGAGTGGGACAGTACCCCTTGCGGCGAGTGCGATGTCTGCCGCCGAAACCAAATCGAACGTATTCGGAACAAATCTTTCGAATTGATTTCCAATGAGATAAAAGAGCTACGACAACAAGGGAGGACCCCTAAGGAGATGCTTTCCGAACTGTCGAAAAAGTACGAGGAACCGCAAATCGTGTCAGTGATGCGCTGGTTAGCGGACAATGGTCAATAGTCGTCGTATTTTTATGAAAAAAATGTGCAACAATTGCGAAGTTATTTCGTTATAGTATTGTTTTATGGAAATTATACAGATATGAAAAAAATATACATTTTGCTGATTATCAGCATTTTGACCACCATCTGTTTCGGCCAAGGCTATAATTACCAGGCTTGGCAGCCCTCCATGGGGCCGCTGGATTTCAACACGTTAGGCGATGCACAACACCCTTACGTGCAGTGTAAGTACGGCAGTTCCTACAACAACCCGACCTCCATCGGTATCAACGGGTCGGGAAGCGCTTCCTCGCACGCGATCATCACCACGAACTCAGCCGATCCGTGCCGTTGCTATCAAGTGGGCAACCAATACATCCACGAGAACTACCTCCCTCAGGCGTGGAGCGGCACCCCTGGCGAGTATCAAGAGTCGGCCATCCGCATCGGATGTGGTAACAGCAACAGTATCTGCAACAAAGCCGCTCAAATCGAGTACTGGTTCTATCCGGAGGACACGTTGAGCACCCTGCTGGTCATGTTCTCCTTCGCCATCCAGAATGTGAACAGCACGCATGGCGTGGAATCCGGTTGCGGTTCCCTGCGAAACCCGCAATTCTATATCGAGGTGCGTGACGGCGAGACGAACCAACTGCTGCAACTCGGCTATTACCCCACCCAAGCCTCGCAAGGCACCGCCAATCCAGTGAATAACAATCACTGGCCTTACTCGCAGTTCCTGGCCTGGCCGAGCGGCTGCGGCGCCGGCAGCGACACACACAGCGACCCCGATGACTATGGCATCACCACCTACTATTGGATTGGACAGAACAACTACGGCTATGCCACACCGACCACGTTCCCTTATCGCGAGTGCCCCGGCAACCAGACCAGCGGTGCCAGCAGTTCCTATCCAGTAGAATGGTTCGAATACAAGCCTCTGGCTTTCAACCTGAAAGACCAAGCCGCCATGAATTTGAACGCACAAGGACAATTCGAGCCTCACAAGTCCGTGAAACTGCGCATCTTCACCTACGGATGCAGCGCAACGGCTCACTGGGCCTACGGATTGTTCACCGCCAAGGTCATACCCGGCGTGATGAAAGTGGACGCCTGCGGTGACGAGAACATCCACCTCTCCGTGCCATGGGGTTTCGTGGAGAGCACCTACGAGTGGCACTACGGCTACGACTCCGCCGATGCCACCAACAAATTCTGGGATTTGTCGGATCCCGCCCCCGGCATCTATCCGCAAGGCCAGAACGGGGTGTTTATCGACCGAAACCTGACCCAAGTTTACCCCTACTACCGCTGCGAGATGAAATCCTACACCGGTGTGCCGTTCATCTATGAGGCACATGTCAAGTCCTACTATCTCGAACCCGATTTCACCTTTGAACAACAATTCGACAACTGCGACCTAACCGTCGAGTTCCATGATGCCAGCCGCATCTACGTCATCACACCGCCCACCACGCCCCCGTCACAAGGCGGCACCTACGACACCGTGTTGCAACCCACCCAGAATATCCAATGGTGGGTGAAACGCTACAACAACTTCGTCCCGCTCGGCAACATCAACCAACTCGACCCCGTGTTCACCTTCGACTCCACGACCATTGACGCAAACGGCAAGGCCACCATCAAAATAGCCATCACTGACTCGGCGCAACTCTGCTTCGACACGCTGATTCGGGAAATCCAACTCGACTTGTCAGCGTTGGAGAAATCCTACGGCCACGACACCGTCTACACCTGCGAGGAGAAACTGCCCTACGTCTTCGATCCCGAATATTTCGGCGACACGCAGACCTGGTCCACCGAAGGCACGCGCCGCGTCACCTACGTCAACAAAGCTTGGAACGGCTGTGACAGCCTTTCCGATGTCACCCTTATCATCCGCAAGCCCAAAGTCACCATCGCTTTTGACCTCGACTACTGCGACGAATTCACCACCACGCTGTCGGCGGTGACAGAAAGCGATGTGGCCGAATACAAGTGGAACACCGGCGAAAACACCCCGAGCATCACCATCACCGAGCCCGGCAACTACTCGGTGGTCGTGGTGGATGAAGAAGGCTGCATCTCCGACCCGCCTGGCACCATCACTATCCCGGCCTGCAAGCCCTTCCTCAATCTGCCCAACACCATCACACCCAGCAACATAGACGGCATCAACGACTACTTCTTCATCCCGCAGCGGAACCTCATCAGAGAGCTGGAGTTCACCGTCTATAACCGCAACGGCGAGATTGTCTACCACACGACCAACAAGGACTTCCAATGGAACGGCACCGAGAACGGCAAACTTTTCGTTGGCGCCACCTACTCCTACACGCTCTACATCGTGGATTACGAGGGCGTTTCCTCCAACCACAAAGGATCCATCACGATTCTGTAACCAATACGAACACGAAATGCGGAGACGCGCCATGGTGCGTCTCCGCAACAATGTCTAATAGTCAACAAATTAACAAACAATGAAGAAAATTTTCTTATTAACTGCTATGATTGCCTGCGCATTTGCACTGCAGGCGCAAAACACGATTCCGAACAGCGATTTTGAGCAATGGGCGAACGAAGAACCAGTGAACTGGGTCACTACGATTCACGGCAACATCATTGGCAGCAGCATGCTCATTCCTGTAGAAGTCCATTTTGGCACGCAAGTCTCAGACACACACGCCGGCAACTCGGCCATCCGGATCACTTCCGCCGATGTCACAAGCCCGACGGTCGGATACACTTTTAATCTGCCAGGGGTCCTGCAAGCGGGCGTGTCCGAAGGATTCAATATGCCGATGGATGAAGCCACGAATATTCTAAACCTCATGCAGGACACCAACGGTATCGGCTCCATCCTGAGCAATCTTGACGCATACGATCTTGACACCCTGTCTTCGTTCTTCCAAATATTCGCCAAAGGCATCCCCTTCAGCAAAACCCCGAAGGCTATCTCCGCATGGGTCAAGTACATTCCCCAAGAGGGTGACAGCCTGGCCCTGTTCGCCATGACCAAGAAAAACGGCAATCCAGTGGACTACACCTACCAACTTTTCGCTCCCGGCGACACCACGGACTACCATCAGGTCAGCATCAACATGAACACCCCCGATGCTGTATGCGACAGCCTCATGTTCGTTATCGTGTCATCCACCATGATGAACAGCAGCTCGGTGCTCTATGTTGACGACATCGGACTTTCCTTCGCCAACAGCATTAGCGACTACGACAAATTCCCCGGAAGCGTCTATCCCAACCCGACCTCCGACCGTCTCTATCTCCATCCGAACAGCGACCAACCTTATACTTGGACACTGACCGATCTGACGGGCAAGGTCCTACTGACCGGCGAAGCTGTCGGCGAGACCAGCATCAACACCAAAGAGTGCGCCACGGGAGTGTATCTGCTCCAAATCAATGGCGACGGCATTTCGGGCACCCGTAAAGTCATGATTCGCTAATGCCCACGGAAATCTGGCTGGCCCCGCTGCACGGGATTACTTCCCGTACCTTTCGAAACACCCTGTCCCGTCATTTCGGCGGGATAGGTTTTTTTATGGCTCCTTTTCTGCCCGCCCAAACGATCGGGAAGCTCAACAAACGGGTGTGGCAGGACATCTCGCCCGAACTCAACACTGCCCTTCCGCTCACGCCGCAGTTGATGGGCAACCAACCCGAACAGTTCGCGGACACGATGCGTATGCTGAACGAACAGTTTGGGTACAAACATTTTAACATCAATATTGGCTGTCCCTCGTCACCGGTGGTGCGCCATACGCGCGGCTGTGGGCTGATGCCCCATCCCGACCGGGTGGAGGCCTTTGTCAGAGAAATCACCACGAAAACGAACTGCACTCTATCACTGAAAATGCGGCTCGGACTGCACTCCGCCGACGAAGGGCGCGAACTGCTCCGCCGCCTCAACAACTATCCGTTGGATTTTCTCGTCATCCATCCGCGTCTTGGCGACGATCTCTACAGCGGATCTCCTGATTGGGATACGTTCGAGGAATTCTACCACCTCACCCAACACCATATTGTCTACAGCGGTGACATTTTCACCGTGACGGATTACCAACAGCTATTCCAACGCTTTCCCGACATGTCGGGCTGGATGCTCGGCCGCGGACTGCTGCGGAATCCGTTCCTCGCGGAGGAAATCCACGGCCTGCCCTCAGGAGACAGAACCGCACGTTTCCAAGCCTTCCACTGCGACTTGGTGGAAGCTTTGCTGCCCATCCGCGGCGAATCCGGCACTTTAGCCAATCTGAAAGAGCTTTGGCACTATTTCGCGGTTTTTACGCAAATGCCGGATGATTCACTGCAACAATTGCTACGCATCAACGACCTCGCAACTTTCCTGCAAGCAACCGAGACAATACAAAAATGAACGGGAGCCGCAACCGCAGCTCCCGTCATCTTAAGTCTTACGTCTCAAATCCGACTCTTACTTCACCAGCGTCACCGACCCGGTGTACTCCTTGTCGTCGCCGTTGAGGTTGACCAAACGGATAATGAAGATATAGACACCTTCGGGGCACATCTGACCGTACTTGTTGCGACCATCCCAATAGTCGTAGGGGTTGCGGGTGGAATAAATCAGCATGCCGCTGCGGTCGAAAATCTGCATGGAGTACTGATCCGGATCCACACCCTCGCCTTTGGGTGCAAACGTCTCATTGACGCCGTCGCCGTCGGGGGTGAAAGCGTTGGGGATGTAGAAGAAGTAGGGCACCTCCACAGAGACCCTCGTCTTGGTGGAATCAACGCAACCGGCGGAGTCTATGGCCGTTAGCGTTATGGTGTAATACCCCGAATGGGTATAATCATGCGTCACTTCATCCACATTCTCCACCACATTGACGTTGGAGAAGACATCACCGAAATTCCAAATCAAATGATAGCCGGCGGGAGAGAGACTCGTGCAGGTGACAGTACCGATATTGTTTTCCACATAGATTTCAGTAGGATTGGCAACAAACGACGGAGCAGGCAGCGGAAGCACATGGACAGTGAACGTGTCAATGACCGTACAGTTGCCCTCCATTGTGGCGGAGACAGAATACTGCGTGGTAACCTGCGGGGTGACGGTGATGGTCGGCCCGTTTTGACCGTTGCTCCAATGGAACTGCGTAGAGGTGGGGTGCGTGGCGACCAGCGTGGCAGGATAGCCCTGACAAACGGCTTCCGTACCGGTTATTTCAGGCAATTCCAACTCCGTGACTTTCACGCGCACCGTATCCCAGTTGTCGCAACCATTGTTGAAGGTGACCGTGAGCGTGTAGGTGGTGCTCTCCAACGGATTCACAACTGCCGTCGCAGTAGTGTCGCCATTGCTCCAACGGTAAGACACCGGCAGGATATCGGAAAATCCGGAAAACGAGGCAGAGAGCGTGGCAGGGTCGCCGGGGCAGATGAAGTTATTTCCCGTAGAAGAAGTCACCTCCACATCGGGTACTTGCACCAGAATGGTGGTGGTATCCATCAGCGTGAAATGCTGGTTAGAAGCGTTGGTAAACGTATAAACGGCGATGTATTTGGTAACGGGATCGTTGGGCTTACTGACCGTGATCACTTTATCGCGGCTATAAACCGCACTGTTGGTGTCGTTCACGAACCAGCGCAGCTCTCCCAGCTCGTCCAACGGGGTGACTGGCGTAAAGCGCCAAGCCTCCTCGTCCGCCGTCCAGCCGTTCATGCCACGATCCGGCGCGAGCAAAATCTGGGAAGAAGTCTTGTTCTGGATGCCGATAATGCCCTCGTGGCGGGAATTATTGGTGGAAGCGCAGCAAGCTCTATGCTTCACATAAACATCAATAATGTTCGTACCCTCATAAATCACCATCTGGTAGGTATTGTAATTGCTAGCGGAGCTGTGGTTGCCGAACAGACCGACGTTCAGATAATTGAACACGAAAGCACGACAAGGCGGGCTGCCCAAAACCCCGACTCTCACAGCACCCGGCTGGTTATAGGAATAAGAGTTGTAGTAGTTACAGTCGATATCCTCGTAAACCCCATAAATGCAGTTATTATAATTGTACGGGCAAGTCATACTTCCTCCTCCCATGGTCTGGTTGCCATCGATGCTTGCGGAATACGGCGGTTTGTTAGGCGGATAGCCGTATGCGTAGGCACACGAACCGGAATGGTTCTCCATGGCGATGAGGCCGTTGGTTCCAGGCCAGACCATATTATACGGACGACCAAAGAAGGTGAATGTGAACGGAAGCGAAACGCCGCTGAGCCAGTTGTCGTCGGAACTGGCATTGATGCTATTGCCCTGGTTAAACTCGAAAATATGAGACGAGAACGGGATGGACTTCACCGAATAGTCGTTGGTATATCGTCCAGTGGCGATAACGTCGGTCTTAAGCAGGATAATGGGAATATCGCAATCCCACAAAATAGTCTTGGTTTCCGGGTTATAGATTTGAGAATAGAGAGTGTCCACATCATTTGTGACCGAGGGGCAAGCACTACCGTCCGGACTGTCGAAAAGTTCAGCCACACAGGAAATCTCAGCTGCCCAACCGGCCTTCTGCATGTCGCCGGCCGCGCCAAAATAGACGAAAGAGAGCGCGTTGCCGGTAGAGAAAAGCACAGGGGGCCTGTTGTTGGTGAAGGCATCAAGGGTAGAAGTGCAGAACTGCCCGATGAGACGTTTGTTGGGGTCGTTGAACTGCCCGTCGTAAACCTGCATCACGCCATTCACCGCAAACTGGGTGAACTCGCACTTGATGTGTGTGCCGGCGGGAGAGATGAAGTTGACGTGGTTATTCTCCGTATTCGTCTGAACGGAGGCGATGTTGCCGTTCGGCCCGCCAGAGTCGTAGAACCAGCTGTTACAAGTCAAGACACTGGTGGGATTGTAGTACTCGTACCATTCAAAAACTTCCGGGGACGTGGAGTAGGCATAAACCCTGGCCGACCAACCGGCCTGAAGACCGGGAATGTCAGCGTCGTCGGAATGGAACACGAACGTCATCATGCGGTCGGAGGCGAAAATCTCACCCGGATTCTGCACCAGGCTGTACACGCCATACAGCGGCGAATTGACATTCGGACCGTCGAAAATCCAGAGCGTGTCGCCGTTGCCCATGGCAAATTCCTCGAACAAAACGTAGAGGACGGTGCCCGACATATTGGTTCGCAACGTCATCGTGTCGCGCAAATTCTGGGCAAAATAGCCGTTCGGATCTTGGTTGTCGCCCATTTGTCCGGGAACGCCACCCGGGTCGTAGAAGTTTCGGACAGCATCGTCAATGTTTGACACTAACGGGGCCGACCCCATTATAATACTCTGACTCTTAACATTTTGCGAAAGACACAAGAGTAAGATCAACAGTGCGGTTGCTAATATGTTTTTCCTCATTGGCATATAATTTGATACCTTAACGAAAAAGGCTTTCTTTTGTTGCAACTTTTTTTTCAAAAAAACCATTTTACTGGCAAAAATATAATTTTTGCAGATATGGTGTTTTATTTCAAAAAAAGTGTATTTTTGCAGCCGCAAAACGGAACGGGGTGTGGCGCAGTTGGTAGCGCGCTACGTTCGGGACGTAGAGGCCGGAAGTTCGAGTCTTCTCACCCCGACAATTTTTGTAGAGACGCACGGTTATGCGTCTCTTTTTCGTTTAAACACCTCCCCCTTTCGTAGAGACTCACGACCGTTTGTCTCTACGGGGAAAAAATGTATCTTTGCCGCCCCAATAATATATATTGAATATGACGAAGAACCTGACCCGTATCATCCTCATCGCCACCATCGCGCTCACCGCCGCGTCGTGTACACATACGGAAACGACGAATTATCCCGACGGCCGCATCCAGTCTGTCATCCAGTACAAGGGCAAAAAGGAGCACGGAAAAACCGTTTATTACTACCACAACCCCAACATCGTGGAGATGGAGGTGGAAATGCGCAACGGAAAACGCAACGGCGAGTTCCGCCGCTACTACAAGAACGGCGCACTCGACACACACTGTTTCTATGTGAACGACTCCATCGAGGGCTTGGAAGTGATGTACACGGCCAACGGCTGCAAAAGCCAGGAATACACCTACGTGCACGGAAAGAAAAACGGCCCGCACAAAGCTTACCACCTCGACGGCAACCTCAAGATTGAAGGCGGGTTCAAGGACGACCTGTTCGACGGCGAATGGCACTACTATGACGAGCGCGGCGTGCCCGCAGGCGACGGCGAATTCCACAACGGCGACGGCGAAGTCACCTTCTACGACCACAACGGCCGTCCGTTGCGCACCACCCAATACAAGCACAACCTCAAAAACGGTCCCGAAAGCTACTTTACTCCCTCAGGTGAGGTGTGGCGTGAAATCACCTTCAGGGACGACCGCATCGTCGGGGAGAGAACCGACTCCACCCTGCTGAAATAAACTATGCGGAAAATCGCGTTCATAGTTGCCCTTATCATTCTGTTTGTCAGTCAGATGAACGGACAGGGGAACCGTCGTATCCTCTACCGCGCCGATATGGGCTACTATGACGAGGACGCCTTCCCGGGTGCCCAGCGACTCATCGGCAACGTCAAATTCAAACAGGACAACGTGGTCGGCTACTGCGACAGCGCTTACCTCTACGAGGCCGACAACTACATCATAGCCTACGGTCATCCCGTCCACTTCGTCATCAGCGATTCTATCCACCTTTACGGCCAACGCGCTACCTACGACGGCGACATCCGACAGGCTATCCTCGCCGGTCGAGTCCGCCTTGAGAACGGAAAATCCTACCTCCTCACCGACAGCCTCTTCTACGACCTCAACATCGACTGCGGCTACTATATCACTGGCGGCCAGATTTTCAACGAAGCCGACACGCTCACCAGCGTCATCGGCCGCTACTTCACCAACACCGACGACGCCTATCTCCACGATTCCGTACTCCTTCGCAGCACCAACTACCGAATGGACTGTGATTCCCTGCGTTACAATGTCAGCGATAAGATTGCCTACTTCATCTCGCCCACGCACCTCGTCAACGAAGAAAACACCATCTTCACCGACCGGGGGCTCTACAATACGGAAACCGACATCTCCATTTTGTACGGGAACGTCCAACTCTTTGGCGAGAAACAGCAACTTTTCGCGGACAGCATCTATTACGACCAACAGCTTCGGTTCGGCCGCGCCTGGCACAACGCCCGTTTCATCGACACCGCCAACCACTTCACCGTCACCGGCAACTACCTCGAGCACCACGAGAAAGGCGGCACCTCCATCGCCACCGACAGCAACCTGCTCACCTACGTCGATGACAATCAGGACACGCTCTTCCTCCACTGCGACACCTTGTTAGTGGATTTCGACACCGCCTCCAACCCAACGCTTGTGCGCGCCTTCTTCCATACCAAATTCTGCCATAAAGATGTACAAGGGGCTTGTGACTCAATGGTTTACAATGTTGAAGACTCACTGTTGGTGATGTACTACAACCCCGTGTTCTGGTCCGACAATTACCAGCTTTCCGGCGACACCGTGCGTTTCACCATGCTCGACTCCGTCAACTCCAAGATTGAGCTCTGCAAAGCGGGCTTCATCGTGGGCGGTTTGTTCAAGGACACCGAATTCAACCAAATCAAGGGGTTGAACATCGTGGGCCATCTGGAACATCAAAACCTGCAACGTGTTGATATTGTGGGAAATGCTGAATGCGTCTACTATATCCAAGAGGAGGACAGCTCCTTGGTGGGCATCAACACCTCCATCACGAGTGAGATGCGCATCTTCCTCGACAGCAACCACATACGACAGATTCGTTACTACGATGCCCCCACCGGCCAGGTTCATCCCGACGAACAGATGGACGCGAAGGATCGCAAGCTGCAGGGTTTCCGCTGGCTCGACATCTACCGTGCCCGCAAACCCGAAGAACTTTTTGTAATGCCCATCCCAAGAGAGTAATTAGTAATTAGCAGTTAGTAGTTACAAACGACCCCAATATAAAAAAAGCTTCATTGAGCAGCCTCGAAGAGGCAAGACGTGCGAAGCGCAATTAACCCCACATAAGCGACGAAGGAGCGCAATGTGGGGAGTCTAAAGCCAACAGCCAAATGAAAGAAACCCCAGAGCATATCCAACTGATTCTCAAATCCTTGCCTGAGAAGCCAGGTGTCTACCGTTTCTACGACGAAAGCGGCACGGTCATCTATGTCGGGAAGGCGAAGCGACTGAAACGGCGGGTGTCGTCATATTTCAACAAGGACCACGACTCGCCGAAGGTGCGCATGCTGGTGACCAAAATCCGCGACATCGAAACCGTGGTAGTGGACAGCGAGTGGGACGCGCTGCTTCTGGAAAACAGCATGATCAAGCAGTTCAAACCGAAGTACAACATCTTGCTGAAGGACGACAAGACTTACCCGTGGATTGCCGTCACAAGGGAGACTTTCCCGCGAATTTTTCCCACGCGCCGCCCCGATCCCGCCACAATGCAACTTTTCGGGCCCTACTCCTCTGTGAAGCAGATGAACGTGCTGCTCAACCTCCTCCACGAAATGTTCCCGTTCCGTAACTGCAAAATACTCCGAAACAACGACCGTCCTTGCATGCAATACCAAATCAAGAAGTGTGCGGCGCCATGTTGCGGCCTTATCGCGCCGGAGGAGTATAAGGCCAACGTCGAGAAGGCCGTACAGATCATCAAAGGCAACCGCAAGGAGGTCATCAAGGAGCTGCACGACGAGATGATGCGCTATGCCGGCGAGCTGAAGTTCGAACAGGCTGGCGAGGTGAAACGCAAGATCGGGGCTTTGGAAAATTTCATCGGCAAGTCGGTGGTGGTGAACCCGTCGCTTACCGACATGGATGTGTTCGGAATGGAAGAGGATGCGGACAACAACTGCTTCTATGTCAGCTTTCTGCGAGTTGTTGACGGGGCGGTCGTGCAGGCGCATACCCTCGAAATCGGCAACCGCTTGGATACGACCCGCGAAGACGCTCTCTGGACCGGCATCCTCGACATCCGCGACCGTGTGGACGGGCTCTTCCCCACCCTGCTTGTTCCCTTCTCGCCCGAAATCGTGCCCGAAGGTTGGAATCTGCAGGTACCTCAGCGCGGTGACAAGCGCAAATTACTGGATCTCGCGCTCCACAACGCCCATTTCTACATGTTGGAGAAGAAAAAGCGGCAGGACTTGGCCGACCCCGAACGACGCAATGTGCGCGTATTGCAGGCATTGCAGCAGGCGCTAGGGATGAAGACACTGCCGCGCCGCATCGAGTGCTTCGACAACTCCAACACGCAGGGTGAGGATCCCGTGGCCGCCATGAGCTGCTTCATCGACGGGAAACCCGCCAAAAGCGAGTACCGCCACTTCAACATCAAAACCGTGGTCGGCGCCGACGACTTCGCCTCCATGGAGGAGGTCATCTACCGCCGTTACCACCGGCTGTTGGAGGAGAACAAGCCCCTTCCGGATTTGGTGGTCATTGACGGCGGCAAAGGCCAGCTCCGCGCCGCTTGGAACGCCATTCTCGCCCTCCAAATCGAAGACCGGCTCATGATGGTGGGCATCGCCAAACGGTTGGAAGACATCTACAAGGTCGGCGACGACCTGCCCGTTTACATCGACAAGCGGTCGGAGGCGCAGAAACTGCTGCAACACGTCCGCGACGAAGTGCACCGTTTCGGTATCACACACCACCGCAAACGCCGCAGCAAAACCAGCATCGCCTCCGTCTTGGATGACGCACCCGGTATTGGCAAAGTCCTTAAAACCAAACTGTTGAAAGAATTCAGAAGTGTTGCGAAAATCACCACCGCCTCCGAATCCGAACTCGCCTCCGTCATCGGCCCCAAAAAAGCCGCCGACCTTAAAGCCTACCTTTCCAAGATATAGAATGATTGTATTATAAACATAATTCCTTAAACAGCCCCGGAGGGGCAAAACGCGCGAAGCGCAATTAACCCCACACAAGGCGATAGCCGCAGTGTGGGGGTCAACAAGACAAACCACACAAGGCGATAGCCGCAGTGTGGGGGTCAACAAGACAAACCACACAAGGCGATAGCCGCAGTGTGGGACGTTACCATAATAAAGAAACAAACCTATGAAAAAAGCCCTCATCACCCTCATCGCCATTCTCGTCGCCATCTCGGTGTCGGCGCAGGACACAGCCCTCACCTTCCCCGCCACCTATGTGGAGACCGTCCTCGACGCCGCCACGCTGCAGTCGCTGTCAAGAGACTTCTCCGTGGACAAGGTGCGGCGCAATGCAGACGGGACTTTTAACACCCGCATCAGTCTGTCGTACAAGGAGTTCAACAGCTTCAGAGCCCTGAACATCCCTTACACAGTGTCGCCGAAGACCCGCGCAAACGTGCAGATGGCGCAAAATTACGAACAGATGACGAACAACTGGAACCGCTATCCCACTTACAACACCTACCTCGCCATGATGGACACGTTTCGGACGCGCTATCCCTCTCTTTGTGAGATTGACACCATTCTCGACAACACGCCGGCGCATCACAAAATCCTATGCGCCCACATCAGCAACAACCTCAACGACAACGGGGGTAAGCCGTCCATCTTCTACACCTCCACCATCCACGGTGACGAGCCAGTGGGCTACTACATGATGCTCCGCCTCATCGACTATCTGCTTTCCAATTACAACACAAACAATTATGTCACGCAACTGGTCAATAATGTGGACATTTGGATTTGCCCGTTGCACAACCCCGACGGCACCTACTATTCATCTAACAGTCAGCTGAACGAGGCACCGGTATCCATCCGTTACAACCGTCACTTCCAAGACCTCAACCGTGTGTTTCCCGAAGCGGGGCAGCAACCCGCAAAGAGCGACTACGAGCCCGAGGTGGAGGCGATGATGACCTTCATGGAGGCGCACAACTTCACCCTTGCCGCCAATTTTCACGGTGGCGCGGAGGTATTCAACTACCCGTGGGACACGTGGATGACCTGGCAACGCAGCCACGCGGACGCATTGTGGTGGGAGTATGTGGGGCACCGTTTCGCAGACACCTGCCAACACTACAACAGCAACTACATGAACGAGGAAAACGATGGCGTCACAGAAGGCGGAGACTGGTACATCATCACCGGCTCTATGCAGGACTACCACAACTGGTACCTTGGCACGCGCCACGTCACCATTGAGGTGAGCGAAGACAAAGTGGTATCGTCCAACCAGTTGCCGTACTACTGGGGATATATCCGTTCCGGACTGCTGCAATTCATCGGAGAGGCGTGCAACGGTATTCACGGCACGGTCACCGACTCAATTACGGGCGAACCGTTGGAAGCGCTCGTCTATATCGCCAACCACGACCTCGACCACTCCTATGTGGAGACCTCATTGCCGCACGGCGACTACCACCGCCCCATTAAGGGCGGCCTATACACCGTCACCTACTCCGCCGACGGCTACCTGCCGAAAACCATTGTAACGCAAGTCAATGACGGACAACAGCTTGTACAAAACGTAAAGCTCACCAAAACGGTCGGTATCGAGGATTACGAGAACAACATCTCCGTTTACCCCAATCCCGCGAAGGATTATGTCAACGTGGAAATTAACGGTGATTTGGATATTGCCAATATCGCCTTATACGACATACAAGGCCGTCCTGTAGAGACGCGCCATGGCACGTCTCTACAAACGAAAACATATCGTTTAGACATTGCCGACCTCCCCGCCGGCACCTATTTCCTCCACCTCAAAACCTCTAACAACCGCGAATCCATCCGCAAAATCATTCATGAATAATCTTTATTCATCATTCATAATTCATAATTCATCATTAAAAAAAACGAGACCAACATCATTGCCGGTCTCGTTTTTTTTATCGAAAAGGTTTACGCAACTCTTATTTCTTGATGATCTTGTGCATGGAAGTGCCGTTGTCGGTCGTCAACTTCACAGTGTAGAGGCCGTTGGAGAGATCCTTCACGGAAATATGGTTCACTGTACCGTTCTCGGCCTTCACAAGTTGACCCTGCATGTTGAAAATCTCCACACGTTGGACATTTTCATTCGTGTTGATGTTGAGGACATCAGTAGCGGGGTTCGGGTAGACGGTGGTGCTCTCCAACGCAACTTCCTCAATACCAGCGGGCGTGGTCACGTCAAGCATATACGTGGCCTGGGCACCAAATTTACCGTTGTCCTTGAAAATCTGGTTGCCTTCCGCATCATTCAGTTGGAAATAGCCAGTGCCATAACCAGCGTTGATGCCATCACCGAATGCATCATAGACTTCAAGACGATAGCATCCAGTCGTCGGCGGCAGGAAAGCGAATTCGCGAAGAATGGAGGCATTGGTGAATGGACCACCGGAAAGCACCACACTGCCGTCAGGAGCAAAGAACTTGAACGTTGTCTCGGAACCGTAGTTGTCGGTCTTCAGAATAAAGGTCATATTACCACCAACCGTGTATAAGCTCTTCTTGACCGTCGTGGACCTCTCTGAAGAAGTAACCGGTGTGCCGTTGAGGGCGGTGATTTTGGCCTTAATCGTGTTATTCTGATTGAGATTGATTTCCATAGCGGGAATATTGACCGTGCCTTCTTGCATAGAAGCGACAGAACCTGTCCAGGTAGCAGATGTCTCAACACCGTTCACCTTATAGGTATAATCCAGTGTGGTAGCATTATCGCCACTGACATTCTTGAACACGAAATAACCGGAGACTGTGTTGTCGCAATTCGTACCCACATTCACTTTTAAGGAATTCATGTTGGCATTGATGCCAGACACATTCACGTACGTAATCGGCACTTCTGTTCCCGTAAGAATTTCCTGATGACCTTCGCACACAAAAGCCACAAACGTGAGGTTCTCGAGGGCAGCGTTGATAGCCGGAGAACCAAGCTGAGCGGGAATCTCATACGTATAATTCTTTTCAACCAGTGTGCCCTGCGCGATGTCCTCGATGGTTTCACCCCATTGTCCCGTAATCAGATGACGGAGCATGTGCATGTGATTGTATTGGTTTCCAACCACTTGGTCGGGATTGCCGGCCATACCTGTCTGAGATCCGAGAACATTGTCTTGCAAAATGGCCACATTCAATGCGTTGGACGTGACATTCTGGGAGGCAGTGTAATACAACTGAACGCGAATGGTAACGGTGCGAGTTGCCCAATCCAATGTGCCCTCGGCTGCAATGTTAACAGGAGAAGACATCGCCATAATCTGTTGGGCGCGAGCAGCCCATTCGCCTCTGTTCAGCGCAGTGCTACTGCCGGAAAACACGTGACGGTTGACGGTACCGGAGGGATAGCCTTCCAAACCGGTCTGGTCGGCCAAAGCATTACCGAATTGGGTGGTGTAGGTGTTGTTTGCAAAACTGCCCTGGTGAATGTTGATAACATTCACTCTATCAGGATAGGCTGCCTTGAGCTCATTGGCGCGACGGTGACCATCAGGGCAATACTGGCAATTGACACCCGTATACTCCTCAAGCACCACATTGCGGTTGGAGGGGGTCATGGACACAATCGTGTCCGTAATCTGCGCGGATGCAAACATCGTGGTCAGCATCGCAGCAACTAAAACAAGTAAAGTCTTCTTCATTTTTATAAGTTTTATGTGAAACATTCATTCTTGAAATTCAAACTTGCAAAAATACATTTTTGTTTGAAACCGTCAATATCAAAAGCAAAAATATTTGCGATTATCCTCAACTACTAACTGCTAACTACTAACTGCTAACTATTTCAGCACCAATTGAATCGTATGGCGGTTGCTCTGTTTGATTATAACTTCTTCATTGTCAAACATTTTTAGAATATTCTTCTCAGAATCCGCATCGTAGTGGCGGATGGTAACCAGCCGAATGCCATCGTTGAACTTGACAATAAACTCTTTTTGAAGCGTTTCGATGCAAGGCTGCAAACGCATCGGAACATTGTCGGTGCAGACTGAAAAGGTGAGCGCAGAATTCTGTATCATGTTGATTTTCACGCGATAATCGGAAAGAACATCCAAAATCTTGGACAGGTTCTCCACCCCGATGATGGAAAAGTCACGCGGAGAGACCGAAATCAAAAGTTGGTTGTCTTTCACAATATACGACGGAACTTCAACGGAATCAGCCTCTTGCGAAATTCTACTGCCCTCATTCTCCGGATGGAAGAAAGACTTCACATACAACGGTATCTGCTTGTTGTGCAGCGGTCTAAGGGTTTTGGGATGGATGACGCTCGCGCCGTAATAAGCTAACTCTACCGTCTCATGGTAGGTAAGCGTATCTATCTTGACGGCATCTGCGAAACGTTTCGGGTCGGCGTTGAGGATGCCGGGCACATCTTTCCATACGGTAACACATTCTGCATCAAGTGTATAGGCCATAATGGCGGCAGAATAGTCGGAACCTTCGCGGCCGAGGGTCGTTGTCTGATTCTCTGCCGTGCCCGCGATGAAGCCCTGCGTCAGCGCAATGCCGTGGGAGCGGTGCTGGAAGTAGGGGTTGATGGTATTGCATACTAACTTCTGCGTCACTGTCCAATCCACGTGCCCCTCGCGGTAGGTATTGTCCGTGCGCACCAACTGTCGTGCGTCAAACCATTGTGTTTCAAGGCCTTTTGCGTTCAGATAGGTGGCAATCAACGTCGTGGAGAGCAGTTCGCCGAAACTGACGATGCGATCATAGTCGTAGTCGAAATTGTCGGAGGTGGGTCGTTGCAGCTGCTCGTTCAGCAGGGTGAAAATCCGTTCGGAGTGCGGCAGGAAGGGATTGTCAGCACCCATAAGCTGCACCGCAACAGTTTCATGTTGCGCGCGAAGTTCCGACACCAAGGACGGCACGTTTTCGGGCGCATGACAGTAAGCATCGAGCACCTTCTCCAAGAAGTTGGTGGTCTTGCCCATGGCGGAAATCACCACCACAAGCTGCTCGTTTTCATAACGTTGCAGGATATTTTTCAGATTTTCGATGGCGGGAGCGTCCTTCACGGAGGCACCGCCGAATTTGAACACTTTCATCTTAGGTTATTCGTTTTTAAGGACTTGCAATAAGGTTGTGCCCACCACGCCGAGCGTGTTCCGGTCAACGTGCTGGATATTGTCGTTCACGGTGTGCCACACGGGATCGAAACCTGTGCCGGAGGCAGCGTCATAGTGGATGATGTCAATCATCTTGAACGGTGCATACTTATTTACATAGTAGTGGTCGTCGGTAATGACACCGCCAGGCTTGTTCTGGAAATACTGTCCGTGGCCGAGTTCGTAGGCTGTAGCCCACACCTTGCGTACCACATCGCCCGCGTCCCGCAAGGAGAACTGCTCCTGCATGAACTGCGCGTTCGGACTGCCCACCATGTCGAGCAAGATGCCGTAGTTGGCGGTATATCCTTGGATATGAGGATTTTTCGCCCAGTGCTGTGCGCCGAGCCCCCACCAGTCGCCGGGCACGCTTTCGCTCTCCCGCGGACCGTAGTCTTCTGCGTCGAAGAAAACGATATCCACACCCACATTCGGGTGATTTTCATGCAATTGACGTGCCACTTCAAGAAGAACGCCCACTCCGCTGGCCCCGTCGTTGGCCCCGTCAATGGGGGTTTCGCGGTTGGCGGGAATCGGGTCGTGGTCAGCGAATGGACGGGAATCCCAGTGCGCGGCCAACACGATGCGCTTGGTTTTCTCAGGACTGAAGCTGCCGATGAAATTGGCACAAGGCCACGTCTTTCCGTCGTAAGTTCTGGCCGTAAACGTCTGGTTGTACGCCGTGTCGCAATACTCGCGCAGTTTGCCGAGAAGCCAATTTCCGCAATTTTCGTGCGCCTCCGTGCCCAATACGCGCGGACCGAAATCAGTCTGCGCCTTCACGAAAGCGTATGCGGAATCGTTGTCAAATGCCGGCAGGGTGACGGTGGTCTGCGGGTTGTCTTTCGGGGTTTTCTTGGTGCGGTCGCAAGCCGAGAAGAGGAGAACCGCGCCCACCAACAGAATCAATATCGTCTTAAATTTCAACATGTTATAATAGACCATTAATGATTTTGGATGTTTAAAAAATGATTGGCGAAGATACAAAAAATGAGGTTTCAAGATTCAAGTTTCAGGTTTCAGGTTGTAAGGTGAGGGTCACTTGAAACTTGAAACCTGAATCCTGAAACTAAAAAGGCGACTGCAACAGTCGCCTTCTTTCGTGGCGGGATCGAGAGTTGAACTCGAGACCTCCGGGTTATGAATCCGACGCTCTAACCAACTGAGCTACCCCGCCTTTTTTGAGGCTGCAAAAATACACTTTTTTTCGATTCCACAACATGGAAGTGAAAATTTTGTGTAAGAGAGTGGTTGTCAGTGGGATATAAGGTGCTAAATCATGTGCCAAAATAGCCAGATGGTAATATAATTCGTTTAGTTTTGAGGAACAGTGACGGTTTTGATGCGTTAGGCATTGCCTATTCGTAGTAGCGTGCCTCTGGCACGCCGCTCCCACGTGCACCGCTGTTACCCCACACTGCGCTCCACTTCGTTTCGCTTATGTGGGGTTATTGAGGTTTCGTGCCTCCGGCACGGGGCGCAAACCGTCACGGCAAAGGTGATTAAATGATGTTTCGGCACACTGACCATTTCTGTGATGGAGTTTCGCTACTATGCCGCCACTGCAAGGTCATTTCGGCTCACGGGGCGTGCCAAAGGCACGCAATCCCCATAACCCCGCACTAAGGCCGTCAGGCCGCAGTGTGGGGCAGGCGGTTACCTCGCGAGTGCGAGCGTGCCAGAGGCACGCAACCGAACGTAACACATATTAAAAACGATAAGCAACCCACAAACCTGCACTTGACGTAATCCCAAAAGCGGGTCTCCATCCAACGGAATAAGTGTATTGAGCTCCAAACAGGCCCAAATCGGCAGACATGTCCCAATGTTCATTAATTCGGAAGCGCAAACTTGGCCTTATCCCGACTTGGCACAGAATAAGCTCATCCGTAAACCCAAATCCCGCTGTTGCTTTCAAGTCAATAAAGATCCTTTCATTATGCCATGCGCAAAAGCGTACAAAAGGATCCACTATTCCAGCGACATATGTATCATATCCATCATCTGCAAGATACAATCCCACTCCTGATCCTATCGCAAAACGATCATTAAATTCATATCCGAATTGCGGTTCGAAGGCAAACGTGAAATTGTTAAGGTATCCGATGCTTGCAGTGCCACCAACGAACCAAGTCTTCTGCGCTGAAGTCATCAGCGTAGCAAAGAAAAACAGGACGAAAATGAATGATTTCTTCATAACCTATTGCATATATTAACGAAGTCTTCAAATTTCCTCTGTTGACCCTGTTTTACTCGTTATTGTAATAACAAGTAAAAAATCTCCAAGCGCTTGACAAAACACACCTTCGGCTTAGAGGGGCAAAGATACAAATTAATTTGAATAACCGACTATAAAAGAATCGCTAAAATATCGACTCTATCGTCTTATCCACAATCTCGTTGAAGAATTTCTTTTTGATGGTGCCCAGACGGCGGATGATTCCTGACTCGACATCTGCAGCTACCAGATGACATTTCACAAAACTCGGACGCTCCATCTTGAAGGAAAGCATTTCGTCAGTAAGAGGGTACGAGTATTGGTGACTATGAACGAAATCTTTAGAAGAAATCATCACAAGATAGACGAACCCCTCGTTCATCTGCAATTCGTCATTGGACACAATGATAGCGGGGTGAACCTTTATGCCTTCACCCGGAATGGGAAAATTAATTTCCACAACGTCTCTCTGATGGTATTTCATAGGCGATCGGCAAATGCTTTGGCGGCTAACATTTTGGAACCGTAGAGGAACTCCTCCACTTCTTCACGATGGGCTCTTTCGTCTTCCTCGGAAGCCTCTTCAGCGTCAGTCCTGACTTTTGTAAACAGACCAGTAGCCATCAAAATGGCGAGTTTCCGGCGCGCCAACGCATTGTTCTGGTCGTATGATAAAGTTACCGTGCACATAATCGTTTATCCTTTTTTGTTGCTTAATCGTACAATTTTATTTCGAAAAATGTCATTTTAAAGCAAAACACTTCGTTTTGTCTAATAATTTTTCTGCCAACCCTTTGCCAAAACACGTCTTCGAGTTGGCACGGCAAAGATAAGATTTTTTTCTTCACCTCACGCTAACCGAAAAAATCGTATCTTTGCAAACAAAATTCAAAGTTATGGCATTCACGTTTTTTAACAACCGAGAGCCCCGGGAATTCAAATACAAACCCCGCTACTACGACCCGAAAAAAGAGGAATCCACCGGCGACGCGCGCCGCGACTTCGCCCGCAACCTCCACGACGAATGGCAAAGCCACCGCAACCATACTGGCGATAAGAAAAACAACAGCTCCTCCATCACTATCCTCTTCATGATCTTCTTTGTGATCGTGCTCGCCCTCGTGCTCTGGAAATTCTTCTAACCCGAACAAGTTTCAAGTTTCAGGTTTCAAGTTTCAAGTAACTCTCACCTTACAACCTGAAACTTGAAACCTGAAACCATATAACCTTTTAACCATTTTTAACCCTATGGAAGACATCATAAGACTGCTGCCCGACGCGGTGGCGAACCAGATTGCGGCCGGCGAGGTCGTGCAGCGGCCCGCCTCCGTGGTCAAAGAACTGTTAGAGAACGCCATCGATGCCGGCGCGACCCAGATTCAGCTTGTGGTCAAAGATGCCGGCCGCACCCTCATCCAGGTGGTCGACAACGGCAAGGGAATGTCGTTCAACGACGCGCGGCTCTGCTTCGAGCGGCACGCCACCTCCAAGCTGCGCAACGCCAACGACCTGTTCCGCATCGCCACCAAGGGCTTCCGCGGCGAGGCCCTCGCCTCTATCGCGGCCATCGCGCATGTGGAGCTCAAGACCAAGCCCGCCGCCCAGGAGATGGGCACCCTTGTCCTTATCGAAGGCGCTGAAATCAAGGAACATGCACCCGTCACCTGCGCCGACGGCACCTCCATCGCCGTCAAGAACCTTTTCTTCAACGTGCCCGCCCGCCGTAACTTCCTCAAATCCGACAAAGTGGAGCTCACCCATGTCGAGGAGGAACTCTACCGCGTGGCCCTCATCCACCACGACATCACCTTCCAGTACTACCACAACGGCAGCCTCATCCTGATGCTGCCCGCCACGAACATGCGCCAGCGCATCGTCAATATCTTCGGGCAACACTTCAACGACAAGCTCTTTCCCGTTGAACTCAACCACGAACTGATGCGCATTTCCGGCTTCATCGCCAAGCCCGAGAAGGCCAAGAAGCAAAAGAGCGAACAGTATATGTTTATCAACCAGCGGTTTGTGCGCCACAGTTTGCTTAACTACGCAGTCGAAAAGGCATACGCCGACCTCATCCCGCAGGGCATGCACCCGCCCTACTTCATCGCCATCGAGATGGATCCCGCCGCCATCGATGTCAACGTCAGCCCCACAAAAGTGGAGGTAAAGCTGCAAGACGAGCGGCTCGTGTTCGGATTCCTCAACTCCACAGTGAAGAAAGCCCTCGGCACCATGTCGCTCACCCCGATGATTGATTTCGACGACTCTTTTCCCGACATTATCTCCGAAAAGCCTGAAGGAAAAGAGATTACCGCTCCGACCATCCGAACAAACCCCAACTACAACCCTTTCGACAAGGTGCCCGAAAAAAAACACAGTTCCCCGTTCCAGCAGTTTGGCGGCGGTGGATTCCGTCGTGAGGCACCCACCTCGAACGACTGGGAAAACTTCCTGAAAGAACTGAATGTGGAGAAAGTCGAATATCCGAAAGAGGAACAGCAAACCGCTGATTTCCAGCCCGAAACAACAGAGAACGAATTCGAGCTTCCCGAAAACATTCCCTTCTTCAACTTCCAGAACCGCTACCTCTTCTTTGAGCTGAACGGCCAGGTGATGGTTGCCGACCTGCCCAACGTGCAAGAGCGCATCCTCTACGAAATGTACGTCAACGCGCTGAAAAACACCCCGATACGGCCACAACAGAGTCTGTTCCCGCAGACCGTCACGCTTACCGCTGCCCAAACCGATTTGGCCATCTCGCTGAAAGAGGATTTCCTGCGGTTAGGCTACGAGTTGGAGAAAATCGACAACACGCACCTCGCTGTCAACGCCACACCCAACGACGAAGAGGAGGAGGGCGACGTGCAGGCGCTCATCGAAAGCGTGCTCTCCGCCTACCAGACCAACCAGGTCATCCACAAGGGCGACAAAATCGCCGGCATCGCGCAGAGCTTGGCCCGTCAGAAGCGTTCCCGCCAGCGCGTCCCGAGCACTCAAGAGGAGGTCAAAGCCCTGATCCGCAAGCTCTTCGAAAGCGACATGCCCACAATCTCGCCGTCGGGTAAAAGCACGTTGCACATCTTCGGAGCAGAGGAGCTGCGACATTATTTCGAGTGAGATTTATGACTTGTGAACAGTAAACAGCAAACAGCAAACAGTAAACTGTAAACGGTAAACGGTAAACAGTAAACATGGACAGCATCCGCATCGACAATCTGACATTCGCCTACGACAACAAGCGTATATTCAACGACTTGTCCGCAAAATTCCCTCAAGGGGGCTTCTGCTCGATTTTGGGGCCGAACGGTTCGGGCAAAACCACATTGTTGAAGTGCATCGTCGGGTTGTTGCAACCGAGCGGCGGCACGATTACGTTGGACGGGAGACCGATGGCGGAGTACAAGAAGATGGATTTGGCGAGGAAGATTGCGTATGTACCGCAGTATCAAGATATTGTCTTTGACATTACCGTATATGATTATGTATTGTTAGGCCGCAATCCTTATCAGACCCCATGGGAGATGCAAAGTGCTGGGGACAAAGAAGTTGTAGAGGAGATGTTGGAGCGGTGCAAAGTTTGGAAATACCGTGACAGTATGTTGCAGGCGTTGAGCGGCGGCGAGCGGCAACGGGTGATGGTGGCCCGCGCGATGGCCCAGCGGACAGGCATCATGCTCCTGGACGAGCCACTCTCCAACATTGATGTCACGCACAAGTTCGAAATCATGGACATCCTGCAAGAACTCAACGAGGGGCAGAACGTCACGGTACTCATCATCCTGCACGACCTGCCGATCGCGAAGGCTTATTCCAAGGAAATCTTGTTGCTGAAGGAAGGGAAGATGCTGCACTTCGGCGACAAAAGCGCGGTCTTGACGGAGGAAAACATCCGGAGCTGTTTCGATTTGACGGAGCGGTACGCCGTGTCCGAGGAGGGGTTTATCACGAAAAAACTTTAGCTTTTAGCTATTGGCTATTAGCTGTTGGCCCTTGAAACCTGAAACCTGAAACCTGAAACTTGAAACCCGTCTATGCGTATGCGATACGCCCCTACCCTTGAACTTTGAACCTTGCCCCTTGATCCTCAACGACATAACCAACGGCCCAAAAAATCAACCCGCCATAGATTTCATGTCCGAAAAAATTGTATCTTTGCCGTCCGAAAAAGGAGAGATGGCAGAGCGGTCGATTGCGGCGGTCTTGAAAACCGTTGAGGGTAACACCTCCGGGGGTTCGAATCCCTCTCTCTCCGCCAAGAAGGAACTCAACGAGCAGTCGTTGGGTTCTTTTTTTGTTTGCCGACAGCACAAACGGTCAGCGCGATTCGGCGGCAAAGTGCTGAAAT